>Ga0068855_100003862_pt1 | contig 18312 bp, 16 predicted proteins | sample KBSCornC52_FD_66592 | JGI IMG/M metagenome (GOLD analysis project Ga0068855, IMG submission 66592) | Corn rhizosphere microbial communities from Kellogg Biological Station, Michigan, USA - KBS Corn C5-2 | ecosystem: Host-associated > Plants > Roots > Rhizosphere > Soil ...
GTGACGACCGCTCCCTCGCCCCGCACCATCGAGCTCTTGTTGCGCCACGCCGTCGAGTACGCGCGGGTCGCGCTCGAACTCGAGCGTGCCGCACTCTTCCTGCTTCATTCCAAGCACGGGCTCATGGCCGGCACGTTCGGCACCGACGCGAACGGCGAAACGGTGGACGAGCGCGGCCTGGTCTACGAGTTCGGCGCGACCGATCGTGAAATCTTCACCCGCGCAGAGCAGGGGTTTCCGTGGACGGTCTACGAGGGCTGCCCACTGCTCACTCAAGAGGGCGGGCGAACGCGCGAAATCGGGCGCGGCTGGTTGGCGTCGACCGCCATCCGCGGCGTACGCGAACGTATCGGCATTTTGTACAATGATTCGGCGCTCACGCACGCTCCGTTCGACGAGGCCAAGCAGTCGCGCGTGGCCGTGTTTTGCTCGCTGCTCGGCCGTGCGCTCGCGCCGTGCCTGAGCCTGCTTCAGACCTGCATGGGCAGCGCACTCGATAACCCGCCGAGCGATATGGTGCGAGCCGTAGCGGATCGCCTCGGTCGCGATCCTTCGCTCAGCTGTGACGAGCTGGCGCGTGACCTCGCGCTCTCGCCGCACACCCTGTCTCGCTCGTTTCGGCGCGAAACCAACATGTCGATCGTGGAGTTTCGGAACGAGCTTAGGCTCGCGCGCTTTCTATCCTATGTCGATTCGGAGGCGAGCAGCGTCGCAGACGCGGCGCGTGAAGCGGGCTTCGGCAGCTACGCCCAGTTTCATCGCGTGTTTCGCGCCCGCTATCGCCAGAGCCCGCGAGACTACGTGAGCGAGCGCCGGCACACGAGCTAGCGCCGCGCGCCGTTCGCAGGTCGCGCGGCGCTGCTGACTCGTCGCGGCTCGGTCGTACCGCGCCGTTGAACCGTTCACTCGCAGTCTTGCGTTCGTGGTGCGCTTCGGGTAGCGACGCGCCATGCTGAAGACGCTCATTTCCGACGGAAGCCTACCGAACATTCCGTGGCAGCCGCGCCCCGCAGGCTGCCACGACGTGGTCTGGCGCTGCGACCAGAACCCGGTCATCCCGCGCCACGCCTCGCGCACGGCCGATAGCATTTACAACAGCGCGGTCGTGCCGTTTCGCGGCGGATTTGCCGGCGTTTTTCGCTGTGATGACCGCGCGCGCAATATGACGCTGCGCGTGGGCAAGAGCCGAGACGGCATCGCGTTCGAGATCGCCGATGAACGCCTGAAGTTCGAGTGCGACGATCCAGAGGTCGGCCAATTCTTGGAGGGCTACGACCCGCGGGTAGTGCCGCTAGACGGCCGCTACTACGTCATCTGGTGCAACAACTATCACGGCTACACCATCGGCCTCGGCTACACGGAGGATTTCGAGCGCTTCCAGCAACTGGAGAATGCGTTTCTGCCCTTCAACCGCAATGGCGTGCTCTTCCCGCGCAAGGTCAACGGTGAGTACCTGATGCTCACTCGACCAAGCGACGCGGGCCACACGCCCTTCGGCGATATCTTCCTCAGCCGCAGCCAGGACCTCGTGTATTGGGGCAAGCACCGGCACGTGATGGGCCCGCGGCGTGAAGGCGGACTCGTCAATTGGCAAATGACCAAGATCGGCGCTGGCCCGTACCCGATCGAAACGCGCGAAGGCTGGTTGCTCTTTTATCACGGCGTGCTCACCACCTGTAACGGCTTCACCTATTCGATGGGCGCCGCGCTCTTGGATCTGGATCAGCCGTGGCGCGTGCGTTACCGCACGAAGCCCTACCTGCTCTCGCCGGATGCGGCGTACGAGTGCGTTGGCAACACGCAGAACGTGCTGTTCCCGTGCGCCGCATTGACGGACGCCGACACCGGTCGCATCGCGATTTATTACGGAGCCGCCGATACCTGCACTGGCTTGGCTTTTTGCCAGGTCGACGAGCTGCTCGAGTTCGTGCGGCAAAATTCCGAGGTCTGAACGGGCGAACCGCAGACGGCAGTCAGCACGGAACACGGCTGGACCGCGGGAGGCGGGTATTGCACACTGCGTTGACCAAGATGTTTTCACGATCGTCTACCAATCTTGTGCGGCTCGCCGCAGTCAGCGGCGCACTGCTCGCCACCGCGCTGCTCGGAGCGTGTGATGCGAATAGCTCGAGTACCGGCGCTGCCGGCGCTGCGGCGCTCGCAGGCAGCGCCACGGGCGGAGCCGGAGGAGCAGCGCTCGGCGGCGCGGGCGGAATGAACGCCACCATGGCTGGCGGGGGCAGTGCCGGCAGCGCGACGAGCGGCGGGACGAGCAGCGGCGGCACGGGCGGCGGCGGCACGAGCAGCAGCGGCACGAGCGGCAGCGGCGCGAGCGGCGCGGGCGGCACTCTGGGTAACGCGGGCAGCGGCGGCACAGCGCTCGGCGGGCAAAGCGGCGGCGGCGCCGGCGGTGGCGGCGCCTATCGCCCCTGCCCAACTGACGCCTCGCCGTGCAAGATCATGCCCTTCGGTGACTCGATCACCGACGGCTTCGGCACCGACGGCTCTTATCGCATCGAGCTCTTCCGCTTGGCGCATCAAGCCGGCAAAAACATCACCTTCGTCGGTTCACAGTCGAACGGACCGAGCATGGTCGACGGCGTGCCCTTCCCGCCCCAGCACGAGGGTCACAGCGGGTTCACGATTTACCCGACGCCGAGCCGGAGCGGCATCTCGCCCTTCGTCGACACGAGCATCCCGCAATTTGCGCCACACATCATCACCTTGATGATTGGCACGAACGACGCGATCGACGACTACCAGATGGCGAACGCTCCAACTCGCTTGGGCATGCTGATCGACGCCATCTTCAGCAAGCTGCCGAGCGTGCTGCTCGTGGTCGCAGAGCCCATCCCGTCGCAAGACGACGCGCTCAACGGCCGGCTACAAACGTACGGCGCGGCCATTCCGGCGATCGTGAAAGCGCGCGCGGACGCGGGCAAGCACATCCTGGTCGTCGACATGTACGCGCCCCTTGCAGCCGTTACCGATTACAAAACGTCGCTGCTCAAAGACACTTGGCACCCGAACGTGGCAGGTGACGTGATCTTGGGCCAGAAGTGGTACTCCGTGCTCGCGCCGTCGCTCTAGTCGTCGGCCTTCGGCTCGCGGGCGTGGAAAATACGCGCACGCGGCGGGGCTCCTCCAGCTATAAACGCTGATTCAACGCGCGCACAAGGAGCAGTGCCGCTCGCGAGCTACGCGCCGCACCACGCACGCCGCGCCCGCTTACCAAAAAAGAAGAAGGGTTAGGTTTGTGGGCCACGAAGAAACGGGCGCGCGACCCGTGATGCTCGACCTTGGGCAACGCGGTCGGCGCGCGCCTTCCCAGCAGCCGCGCCTGCCCGGCCCTGCATACGGGTGCGGGACTCAGCGCGACGCGGTCTGCGCGCTCGAGTTGACCGCGGGCGGCTCTTCTTCGCGCAAGCAATAGCCCGTGATCTTCATGCGGTTCGTGTACGACAAGAAGCTGAGACTCGTGCTGTGGCGCGCTTCGATGCCGACGACGCGGCCGCGCGGACATTTGGCCGACAAGCGAGCGACCGCCTGATCGGCGAACTCGGTGTCGCCCGCGGCGAGGAATGCCTCTTGGTCGGCTTCGACTTGGATCGGCTGTAGGCGCGCGCCGCGCGGAATGTCGTCCAATCCGCCCACCGACAGTTGATGCACGCTGTGCGTGCAGCCGCTGGTGACCGCGGCCAACGCCAAGAAGCCGATCACGGCGCGCGCGCTCACGAGCTCCCTCCAGCGCGTTTGACGGTGAGATTGGCGGCGGGCGCGGCGGGCGGGGGCGGCAAAGCTGGCGTGACCGTCGGAGCCGCCGCGGGAGTTTGCGTCGCTTCTGCGGGGATGCAGTACGCCTTCGCCGTGACCGTGCGATCTTCGACCAGCACGTACCACTTGGTTTCGTATTTGGCGTACACGCCGGTCACTTTGCCGTTCGGGCATTGCCGGCGCAGGTCTTCCGGGACGCCGTCCGCGAAATCGTTGTCGAAGTGAATGCCGAGAAACGCGACGTTGTTTTCGCTGGCTTGAATCGGCCGTGAGCGCTCGGCCCCGCGCGGAATATTGGTCATGCTCACCGATTGCAAAGAGGCGCAGCCCACGCACGACATGAAAGCACCGACCAACAACCCGAACCTCGAAGTCATCGTTTTCATAAGATGCAAAAACCTTTGATGGTGACAATCTCTCCACTGATCACGGGATACTTCACGGCTTCACGGCGCGCGCTGAGGCCGGTGATGCGGCCGCTCGGACAACGCGCGAGCACTTCACTCACGAGCCCGTCGGCCCAATCCTCATCGAACGTGGGCTCGCCGGTCGCTGGTCCCCATTGCGTGAGCGCGATGATGTCTTCGGCCAACCCCGCATCTTTCCGCGTTTGTTCGTTGGGCGCGAACGCCTTTGCGACCGCGGCGCCGTCGTGAACCGATACCCCCGTGGAGCTTGCCTGCACCTCGAACGGCACGAGCCGCCCACGCGTGCTGTCGATGTCCGAAATCTGCTCGTTATACATGCTCGCGCACCCCGTCCCCAGCAACGCGAACGGCAGCACCGCCAGCATGCGCCTCCCGAAACTCAAAACCTGACGTGTCATGCCCGCTCCTAGAGCAACCCACATGCCGCGCAAATCCCGCGAGACTTGCCGCGTTTTTCGACGCCGCGTGGAGAACCTTTCATGTGCCGTGGATTCACACTCCACCGTCCGAAAACCGGACCGACCGGCGACGCGCGCGGCGGCCGGCCTTCGTCCCGGTCAGCGCGCGTCAGCGGCCGCGCTCGGTGCGGGATAGCTGATGCGGCCGCGTGCGCCGACGACGGCGAACGGCGTCATCGTGGCGGGGGTGCTCGTCGTCGCAGACATCAAGTGGACGACGGGGATGCCACGCGCGAGCACGTAATCCGTCACAATCCGACGGTGGCATCGCCACCAGACCGCCTCGGCGCACATGATCGCGCAGCTCTCTTCGGCAGCCAGCGCCAGGAGCTCGCCCAGGCCGCGCCGGAATTCCGGCGTATCGCAGTAATCGGCGTAGTTGCGGAAAGCCTGCACCTCCCAGCCGGCGTTCTTGGTCGCGGCGGCTTCGACGCTGTCCGTGCCAGCGCCAAGCTTGCGCTTACCGCGGCGGCCGCCAAGCTCTGCGATCCGCACGTAGCCAATCCCCGCGCGAGCGAGCGTTTTCGGCAGCGCGTCCTCGTTGAACTGTGGGTTCGTGCGCGAGCGCGGGATGGAGCGGATGTCGACGAGCCGCGTGACCTTTGCGCCCTGCAACATGCCGATCAACTCTTCCGCAGTGCGTGTGGAATGGCCGATCGTGTAGAGCGGTCGCGGGGGACTCGGAGCGGAGGCGTTGCTGGACATCGGCACTTCGCGAAGTGAACAGCATGCGGCGCGCGTCGGGCGGATGCGCGCCGCAAAGTGCTCCGAGCGTGCAACAAGACTCGCGCGCCGAATACGATCTGGCGTCGCCATTCGTTCGAACCGCCGCACGACCCGGCTGACCGCGTTCTCTCCGAGTTACCACGTCGGCGCAGCCGATTGCGGCTGCGGATTTGCGCCACAGTTTTTACGTGGCCGTCTGGCCGCATGTGGCATAATTGCGGGATTATGCGTGAAGCTTCCTTACCGCCGGGCCCCCTCCGAGGGCAGCTGCGGCAACTGGCCCCCTACGTCGGGGCTCAGGGCTGGGCCATGCTCAGCGTCGCTTTGTTGGCCGCGCTCGGCGCGGGGCTCGCTGCCTTCGAGCCGCTGATCCTGAAGCACTTGTTCGACACGTTCATGCTCGGCGGGCGCTGGTTGCGCGCGCTCAGGCCGTTCGCGATGTTGCTCGTGCTGCTCGCTTTCAAGGAGCTTTTGGGCGCCGTGTTCGAGCGCAGGTTTTGGCGCACACGGCTGGCCGTCGACTTTGCGCTGCTCCAAGCCACGGTCGACCGGCTGCATTCGCTGCCGCTGTCCTATCACCGCGAGCAGAGCGTGGGCGCGACCATGACCAAGATCCAACGCGGCGTGTCCGGCACGATGTCGGCGTTTACCGAGGTGATGGTGCAGCTCTTGCCGTCGGTGATCTATTTGTGCGTGTCGCTGGTCGTGATGCTGAGCATCGACGTGCGGCTGTCCGTGTGCGTGCTGCTGTTCGCGCCGCTGCCCGCCGTAATCGGCGCGCTCGCCAGCAGCGAGCAGATGCGCCGCGAGCAAAGCTTGCTTCAGCGCTGGACCCGGATCTTCGCGCGTTTCAACGAGGTGCTCTCCGGGATCGTGGTCGTGAAAAGCTTCGTCATGGAGGAGCGCGAAAAGCGCCGCTTCTTGGGTGGTGTCCGCGAGGCAAACCAGCTCGTTTTGTCGGGCGTAGCTCGCGACGCCAACTACGCGGCGCTCAAGAACGGCACGATGACGCTGGCGCGCTTGGTTGCGCTCGCCGTTGGCGGAGCCCTGGTGATGGAGCATCGCATCAGCCTCGGCACCTTGCTCGCGTTCGTCTCCTATTTGGGAGGCTTGTTTCAGCCGGTCTCGGCGCTCACCGGCATGTACCAAACGTTGCGTCGCGCGAGCGTCTCGCTCGGCTCCTTGGTCGGGATCTTGAACGCGCACGACTCGCTCGGCGACGCTCCGCACGCGCGCGAGCCCGGCCGGCTGCGCGGCGAGGTCGAGTTTCGTCACGTCTCGTTCGGCTATCGCAGCGATCGACCGGTGCTGCGCGACATCGATCTGCACGTCCAGCCCGGTGAGATGATAGCGCTAGTGGGAGCGAGCGGCGCGGGCAAATCCACGCTCATGTCGCTGCTCCAGCGCCTGTACGATCCGAGCAGCGGGCGCATCCTGCTCGACGGCCAGGATTTACGAGATTTGAAGCAGCGCTCGGTGCGCTTTCAGATTGGCGTCGTGCTGCAAGAAGGCACCTTGTTCAGCGACAACATCCGCGACAACATCGCGTTTGGCCGGCCCGAGGCGAGCCAAAGCGAGATCGAAGCCGCAGCGCGCGCGGCATTTGCCCATGATTTCATCAGCGCGCTGCCCGACGGCTACGACACCCAAGTGGGCGAACGCGGCGCCAAGCTCTCCGGCGGCGAACGGCAGCGCATCGCGATCGCGCGAGCCCTGCTCAAGGATGCGCCCATTCTCGTGCTCGACGAAGCCACGTCCGCGCTCGACGCCGACAGCGAGGAGCAAGTGCAAGCCGCGCTCGCGCAACTGACGCGTGGCCGCACCACGTTCGTGATCGCGCACCGCCTGTCCACCATCTTATCGGCAGACCGAATCGTGGTCTTCAAGGACGGTGGGATTCACGAGCTCGGCACGCACGCCGAGCTCGTGCGGCAAGGCGGCTATTACGCCGAGCTGGTCCGGAAACAGCTCGGCGGTTTCGCGCGCGCCGCGGCGGCTCCAGAGCTGGGAACTGCGCTCGTTCATTGAGCGCCGCGCGCGCTCGCCGGCTGCGCGCGCCGAGTTCGTGGCACCAAGAGCACATAGCCATCGGGGGGCAGATCCAAAATCAGCGCCTTCGAACGGCCGATCCGGCGCGTACCGTCCAGCAAATCCTCCAGCTCGACACCGGGTTCGAAATCAGCCGGGCGAGCGAGCTCGACGCGCTGCGGAAGGCTCGAAAAATTCAGGGCCACGAGCGCGGCGGTTCCCCCTGCCACGGCCGGGCGCACGTACACCGCGAGCTCGGGATTGTTCGAGGCGATGAACGTCAGCTGCGGCCCGCGCAGTGCGGGCAGGGCGTGGCGCAGCGCGATCAGCTGGCGATGCAGAGCGCGCAGCTCCGGATGCTGCGGCTCCTCGAGCGGCGAGAGTGCGCTGTACGGCTCGAATTCTCCGCCCACTTCATCGAACGAATACAGGCATGGGATGCCCGGCAACGTGAGGAGCAGGACCGTGGCCACGCGGGTCAGCGGCACGCCGTGACGCGTGACGAAGCGCGCGCCCGTGTCGTTGTTGTTCAGAAAACGCAGCACCCGCGCGGGCTCCGGCGTGGACCGCTCGGTCGCCATGACTGCGGCCTCGAGCCGCGCTCCCATGCCGTGCTCGGAAGCGAACGCTTCGCTCCAAGCCCAATGTCCGAGCTCATTACTCCAATCGTAGCTCGCGTCGAAGCCGTGCTGCTCGTAGAACGGATCGCGGGCCGAAGCTTCCGCGATCAAGACGGCGGGGTGCGTTGCTTTCAGCTGCGCGGACCAGAGGTCGTAAAACGTCGGCTGCCGCTGCGCGATGCCCCACGCCGCATCGACGCGATAACCGTCGATGTCGAACGCGCGCAGCCAGTGCAGGCTGGCGGCAGTCAGCCAAGCCCGGACTTCCGGATTACCGTACGCGAGATTCGGTAGATGTTGCCAGTCGAAGTAGTGCTCACTCTTGCCGCTCGCATCGCGCTGATAAAAACCATAGTAATGCGAGCGCTCGCCAAAGGCTTCGGCTTGGCGGAAATAGCGATGTTGCGCAGAAGTGTGATTGGGCACGAAATCGAGCAACACCTTGAGTCCCAGCGCGTGCGCGCTCGCGACCAAAGCCCGTAAATCGTCGTCTGAGCCGTAGTCGCTCCGGACCGTAAAATAGTCGGTCACGGCGTAACCGAAATCGCCGCTCGGCGTGGCAAAAAGCGGGCTCAGCCAGAGCGCGGACACGCCGAGTTCGGCCAGCGCGGGCAATGCTTTGGTCACGGCTTTCAGCGGCGGAGCCCCGTACAGCGGCGGCACGACTCCATACAGCACCGCATCGTCGAGCCAGCTCACTTGCGTCACAGCTGGCGCGGTCTGCAATGACGCGGCGCCCGAGCTCTCCGCGCGATTCAGATACACGACGGACTGACTCGAAAGCATGCGACCCGCGCCGTCCCAGCAACGCGCCGTCACGCGATTTTGTCCCGGGCCGAGCGCGAGCTCCGCGTCGAAGCCAAACGAACGCGCGCTCAGCGCGAGCTCCTGTGCGTTTCGTGCAAGCGCGCAGCGCGTCGCAGCAAATGGCCCGGAAATACGCGCGTGCACCGTAAGCTGCGGCAACCACACCTCGGCGTCCACGGGCCAGAGTGCGAGCGCTGCATCGCGCGGCGCGGCCGGCGCAGCGGCGCGGCAAGCCGTCACGACCAGCAGCAATCCGCAAAGCCTAGCGGCGATCACGGCGCAAAGCTTACGCGCGGATCGGCGAGCTGTCTCGCCGGGCTCAGCGCGCGATTGCGGAGCTGCTGAGCGCGACTCGACTCATCGACAACGGTGCCGAGAGCGAACGACCGCCGAAGAGGCAAGCGTGCCACAACGAGGCAGCAGGCGCGGCGATCGTTGAAGGGAAAGCTGGGGCTGCCCTCAGCGCGTGACGCCGAAGTGTGACCTGCGTGCTCGCGCTCCGCGCTGCGCTGCAGGGGGTCCCAAACGTCGGCCTGCGGCCGCCGCGGGCCCCCGAACGCCCTCACGTGCGCTAAGGGTTCGAGACGCCCACGACGCCGAAGGCTGCGCCCGCTGTGCGACGCCACTCGTGACCATCAAACCATCAGCCAAGGCCAGCTGCGGATGGGTGCGCTCAATTGCAAGGGCCTGAGTTGCACGAGCAGTAGTTCAGGTAGCACTTGCCGCCGCTGCAGGGGCAGAGGCCGTTCATCGAGCAGTCGGCGTGACAAGCGACCACGCCGCCGCAGCCGTCGGACGCGCTGCCGGCGCATTGATCGCCGCACGGGTCGGGGTTCGGCGAGCAACCGCACGCGTTCGGGCTGCCACCGCCACCGCAGGTGTTGTATCCCGTGCACACGTTGGTTGGGCAATTTTGGGTATGCCCGCAACGGTCGGTGAGCGTGCCGCACTTACCGACGCAGGCGTCGGGATCGTTGCACGCGCAAGTGCCCGTGGCATCGCACTTTGCGATCTCGCCGCAGGAGGTGTTCGCGGGCAGGTTTGGGTTGCTGGGCGCGCCGTTGGTGCACAGATCCTGGGTGCACGGCTTGTTGTCGACCGGCACGTCCGTGTTGTCGTTGATCGATACGGTGTTGCCGGCGCCGTTACACACGTTCTTTTGACAGTCGCCCGCGTGCTGGCCGCCCGGGTCGCCCTGACCGTTGGCGACGAAGTTGGTTTTGCACGCGCCCGCGGTGCAGGTGTAAGTCGTGCAGGCGGTGTTCGTGCCGCAATCAGCGGCGCTGGCGCAACCAGCGCAGCCGCCCTTGCCATCGCATTTGAACTTCAAGGTGGCGCCGCACATCGTGCTCGTGCCAGTGGGCGTGTGCGTGGGCACGCCGTTCGTGCACTCGTCGATCGTGCACGGATTGCCGTCGTCGGGCAGATCGCTGTCGTCGATCTCGATGCTGAACGCGCCGCTGCCGTCGCAGATCGTCTTCTTGCAGTCGCCCGTGACTTGCATGTCCGTGGGCACGCCGGCCTTCGTGAAGCCGATGTCGCAGCTGCCGTCGACGCAAGCCGGTTCGAGGCATTCACGGCCCGGATCTGGGCAATCCAGCGCGACGCGGCAACCGTTCGAGACGCTCGTCTCACCCGCTTCGCCAGCGGCGCCGCTGCTGTTCGCCGAACCACCGCTGCTGCTCGTGCCGGCAATGCTGGTCGAGCCGCCAGCGTTCGAATCCGAACCGCCGGCGTCAGTACCTGCGCCTGGGCCTGGGCCGGCGTCTGCGCCGGCCTGACCGCCCGACGATCCACCGACCGAGGAGCAATCCACAGCGGACAGCGACAAGCCAACGAGGAGTGCGCCGGCCACGACCGAAATTCCGAAGCGACGAAGAAGACTGACCATCGTCTCAAGGAATACACTCGCCTAGCCGCGGAGCCAGCGGTGAAGTGTTTACACTCGGTGCACGTTGCAGCGCGCGCCCGCGCGGCTCTCCGCGAAAAAGCTGCGCCTCGCCCGTAAACAACGGGGCGCCGTCGTGCGCGGCGCGGCGCTCACAAAGTGTTCGGGCGCGAGCTCGGCCGCACTGCTCGAGCTACGCGCGCGCTTGTACTCCTACTCTTCGCAGCACCCGTCTCGGGTGACGCGCCACTGAACGCGTCGCGACGCGCAGCTGACCGCGTCGCGACGCGCAGCTGACCGCGTCGCGACGCGCCACTGAACGCGTCGCGACGCTGTGACGGACCTACTTCTTCGACTCGTCGGCGGACTTTTCTGCCTTGGTCGCGCTCTTGTCGGAGGCTGCGGCGCTGTCTTCGGCCTTGTCGGCGGCCTTGTCCGCGCGGTCCGTGTTGGCCTCCGTGGCGTCGTTCGCCTTGTTCGCGCGTTCCTCGGCGACCGCTGCCTCGGGCGCATTGGGCGGCGGGCTGCTGCCGCCGCAAGCCGCGACGATCGATGCGAGAGTGAGGATCGAGACGACGCTGATTTTCTTGTTCATGGAGTACCTACTTGTGGATTCTGCGCGTTCCGTTGATTGAACGACGCGTTCAACGCTCTTTCGAGCGGACTGATGCTCGATTACTCCAGTTAACGCACCGACGCTCGACAATAGCGATCGTGAGGCGAGCGGGAGTGAGGCGCTTTGGCGACAAGCACCGCAATGTCGGCCTTATTCGCGATGCGTAAGTAAATGCGCAGACAGAGTATTTGCGAAAAGCACTTCGACGCGAAGCCGGGTGCGTTCGATTCATGAGTGCATTTCGAGAGTGCCCGCGCTTGGCGCTGTTGCAAAAGCGCTCAGCTCGCGCGCTCGGCTCGAGCGGACACGAGCGGCTTTTGCTCGGCCAAGAGCGCACGCCGCGCGGCCACGTCGAAGGGCACTAACTCGGTGCGGTCAATCATCTGCCAAAAGCGAGCATCCTTCGGCAAAAGATCTTCAGCGAGGCCCATGACTAGCTCGCGAGCCAAGCCGAAGTCCGCGCGTGTGACGAGCCGAAGCCACAGGGCGGACAATTGGGGCGTCAAAAAAGGTACCTTGAGCGCAAAAAAACGGCGACCAGTGAGCGCGGCAATCCGCTCCAGGATCTGCTCGCCGCTCATGATCTCCGGTCCCGGCAGATCGAACCAGGCGCTTTGCTCGATCGGCAAATCAGCGGCGGACACCAGCGCTTCGACAACGTCGTCGAGCGCCACCGGGCAAGTGCGCGAGCTCAGCCATTTCGGCAGGACCATGAACGGCAAGCGCACCGCCAAATCGCGCACGATTTGCCAGGACGCGCTGCCAAAGCCGATCACCATCGAAGCGCGCAGCTCGATGGTGCGCACGCTCCCAGCGCGCAAAATCTCGCCGACCTCGAGCCGGCTGCGCAAGTGTTCGGAAGGTGGACCGAGCGGTGCCGGCCCGCCCAAGTAGATCACCCGCTCGACACCGGACTCGGCTGCCGCTGCTGCGAACGCCCGCGCAGCACGCTGCTCGGTGGCGCGGAAGTGCGCGGCTCCTCCGGCCATGCTGTGCACCAGGTAGTACGCGACCCGAACGCCCTCGAAAGCTCCGCTCAGCGACTCTGGCTGATTCAGATCGCATGCGCGCCAGGTCACGCCATCTGCGCCCGTTGGCCGTTGCTGACGACTCACCGCGACGACCTCGCGACCGCGGCCAACGAGCGCCGGCACGAGCGCGCGACCGATGAAACCGGTCGCGCCGGTCACGAGCACCGATCGGCCGTCGCCCTGAGTCGAAGTCACGTTCTCAGGTTAGCCCGAACGGCAGCGATGCCAAAAGCGAGCGTGCCTTGTACCAGAACGAGCGACCATTCAGCCACAGTCATCCCGCGCAGATCCTGCGCGGCGCTCGAGGCATCCGTCATTAGGCGAAGAAGTGGGCTTGCACCACGTCCGCGATGTTTTTGAGTAAAGGCGCGGCGCTCCTGGCACTGAGTCACCACTCTCGACGATACTCCGCGCTGCGACGTGTCTAATTTCGGCCCGACGCGCCCAAAAGAGCGGCCCAAATCAGCCAAACCGGCTTGCAAACGACGGGGCCTTATGCCGAAGTGCGGCGCGCTGATGCGCTCGACAACTACGGGCGAAACCAGGAGATATAACGATGCGACTGATTCATGCGCTTTTGCTTACTCGCCGCCTACGCGCGGGCCTCTTCGCGGGCCTGATTGGCGGCGTTTCGCTGCTTTCGAGATCGGCGGTCGCGCAAGATGCGCCCGCCGGCGTGATGAAACAAGACGCGGCCACCAGCGGCAAGGCCGACGTGGCGACGGAAGGCTTTGCGACCGCGGCGGCCAAGAAGGACGACGCCAACGACGCGACCGAAGCAAAGATCCAAGCGGGCGGCCTGTCCGCGTCCGGAAACTCACGCTCGTTGGCGCTCACGTCCATGGGCACCGTGCGCGCTCGGCGCGGAGCCAACGAGTTTAGCGCGGCCGCCGCCGCCAACTACGGCCGCTCGGCGTCCAAGCCGACCGATCCGGTGCAGACGACGATCGAGAACTACCAGGGCAAGCTGCGCTATGACCGCTTCGTCTCCGACCCAGTGGCGCTATTCACCTCGCTGTCTGCACGGCGAGATCGCTTTCAGGGTTTGGATTTGCGGCTGAATTTGGATCCAGGCCTGGCGTATTACTTCGTGCAAGGTCCGAAGCACCAGCTCTGGGCGGAAGCCGGCTACGATCTCCAGTACGACATCCGGCGTGACGAAGCGATCGCGGCCGCGCTCGCGGACGGCACGCGGCTGGTCAAGGCCAAGACGCGCCACAGCGCGCGCTTGTTCGCGGGCTATCGCAATAACTTGAACGAGGCGGTCACGTTCAATACGGGGGTCGAATATCTGCAAGGCCTGCCCGAGACGCAATTCTGGCGTTTCAACTGGGACCTGGGGCTCACCGCAGCCTTGGCCGCCAAGTTCTCGCTCGCGACCACCTTTAGCCTTCGCTACGACAACGAGCCGCTGACCGGCATCAAGTCGACCGACACCCTTACGGCAGTCAACCTCGTTTATCAGCTGCTCTAGCCAGCGCTTTGCTTGTCGACGGATTTACCCATGCGAAAACTACCTAGTATCGTCAGCTGCACAGCGACCCTTTCGGTGGCTCTTTGCGCGCCGCAAGCGCACGCGCAGACGCCTTACGCGACCACGTCCTTGGCCGATAGTTCGCCACCCGCCGGCGCGGCCGCGCCCAAGCCCAAACCGAGCGCAGATACCTACTTCGAAGTGGGCGTGTTCGGCGGTGCGCTGTGGCTCTCGGACAATCATGCCCTCGAGCAACGCAATCATCAACCGTTCAAGACCGCCGGGGAGCTCGGCGCGCGCGTCGCCTATTTCCCACTTCCGTTCTTGGCCGGCGAGCTCGAAGGCGCGGCCGGCGGAAGCAAGACCCAGAGCGGAGATCCCGCGGATGTCTGGGCCGTCCGCGCGCACGCGCTCGTTCAGTTGCCGGGCAGCGCCGTGGCTCCGTTCGCATTGATCGGCGGAGGCGTGCTCGGCGCAGGCAGCAACACGACCGGCACCGACAGCGACAAGCTGTTTCACTTTGGTGTCGGCGTGAAGGTCGCGCTCGACGACTTTCTCGGTCTACGTTTGGACCTGCGCGACAACCTCACCCAGAAGTACCACGCTTCGTCGGGCACGCTGGCTCACTCGCCCGAGGCGACGCTCGGTTTGACCTTCACACTCGATCCCGTGTCGCATGCGGCGCCCGCACCCAAGCCACCGTCCGACGCCGATAGCGACGGCATTCCCGACGCCGTCGACAAGTGCCCAAACCAGGCCGGGGTCGCCCCGGACGGCTGCCCCGTAGCCAAAGACAGCGACGGCGATGGCGTAGTCGACGACCGCGACGCCTGCCCGAGCGAAGCCGGTCCGGCTCCGACGGGCTGCCCCGATCGCGATCCGGATCACGACTGCGTGCCGGTGCCGCAAGACAAATGCCCGGACGTGGCCGGGCTGCCAGCGGACGGTTGCCCCGATCCGGATCCGGATCACGACGGCGTCACGGGCGACAAGGACAAATGCCCCACTCAGCCCGAAACGGTAAACGGGTTCGAGGACGACGACGGCTGCCCGGACACCCTGCCGGAAAAGGTCAAGAAATACTCGGGTGTGGTCCCCGGTATTGAATTCGACCTCGGCAAAGCGACGATCCGCCCCAACTCGAAGCCGACGCTCGACGAGGCCGCCAGCGTGCTCAAGGAATACCCTGCCCTCCGCATCTCGATCAGCGGTCACACCGACAACCTCGGCGACCGCGCAAAAAACGTCGATTTGTCGAAGGCACGTGCCGATGCGGTCAAGGCTTACTTGGTGCAGCAAGGCATCGACGCGGGTCGCGTCGAGACCCGCGGCGCAGGCCCTGACGAACCGATTGCGGACAACAAGCTCGATGCCGGGCGCCAAAAGAATCGGCGCATCGAGTTCAAGTTGCTGCAGCAATGAGCCTGTGAGATTGCGAGAGTGCGCCGGACTGCTCGGCCACTCTCGCGGCTCCATCCAAGCACTGAAGTGGTGGAGCCGAGGCTGTCACTGACGTCTTCGCCGCTGCGACCAGAAGGAGTGTGAATCATGAAACTGCTCAAAGAGTTCAAAGAATTCGCCGTCAAAGGCAACGTGGTCGATTTGGCCGTCGGCGTGATCATCGGCGCGGCCTTCGGGAAAATCGTCACCTCGTTCGTCGGTGACGTGATCATGCCGCCGCTGGGCCTGCTCACCGGCGGGGTCGATTTCAAGGAGCTCGCGCTGACGCTGCGCCCGGCCCACGACGCGCAACCCGCAGTGCTCCTGAAGTACGGAGCCTTCGTGCAGACCGTGTTCGACTTCTTGCTGGTCGCGATCGCCATCTTTGCGATGGTCCAGCTGCTTGCCAAGCTCAAGCGACAAGAGGCAGCCACGCCGCCGCCGCCGGCACCTCCATCGCGGCAAGAGCTCTTGCTCGAAGAAATCCGCGACGCGCTTCGCGCGCAGAAGGCCGAAGCACCACACCCCGGCTAAGCGCCGCGCACGCGGAGTCAATCGCTTCGAGGAGCGGGCGCGATTCGTTCCGAGCAGGATTGATGGTCACGAGGCAGTCACACGGCGGCGCAGCCTTCGGCGTCACGGACGGCTTGCCGGATCGAGAGAACCGCTAAGCGCTTGCGCGGCGTGCTTTGGACCACAGCGCGATCGCGCCGAGCGCGGCCAAATCCGCGAAAAGCAGCGGGGCAAACAGCGGCGCGCCGTAGAGCGCGCGATCGAACCACGACCCGGGCCGGCCGAGGTTCGCCCGCACGTGCAGCGCGAACCCGAGCACGCCGAGTGTCGCTTCGAGCACGAGCACGTACCGTACGGCGCGCTCGAGCACAGCGCTCTCGGGGCGGACCAGAAACACCGCGAGGAAGCTGCAGCCGAAAGCAGCGCCGACCACGGCGGCCCATTCGGAGACCGAAAAAAATCCGTTCTGCGCATGGTCGGTCAAAGTCAGCGCTAGATTGCCGACGAAGCCGCCGAGCGTGAAGAGCAGCACCCAAGCCTCCCAAACCTCGGATTCGGGAAGCTCCATGCGTGCCATGATCAAGAGCAGCCCTAGACCCACGTAGGCCAGCGGCGCCGCGAATGGCGCTGAATAAACCAAAGTCGCGAGCGTCTGCGTCTCGAAGAACGCACTCTGGAGGTGCAAGATCATGCCGAGCACGCCGACCGCAACCGAGAGCGCGCCGACCACGAGCTCAACGCGCCGCCAGCGCGGCTCCGGTCGAAATAGGCTCGGCAAGAGCAGCAACGCCGCGCAACCCGAGAACACGATCGGCCACCACTCCTCGCGCCGCGCAAAATGATTGGCCGCATGGGCAAGCGCAATATCGAGCGCAAGAAACGCGAGGTTCGAGGCAATGAACGCGTCGAGCACGCGCTCCGGAGAGAGTCGGAGCAAACGCCCAGCCATGGCCGAGTCCGAAAAACCCGCGCGCATGGCGGCTAATGAGCCGAAGGCGCAGGCGGCGCCGGTACCGCGTGGGGCACGTTGGACGCCGCGGCGCCGGGCACGGGCGGCGCGCTCAGCGAGGGCCCGCCCGAGTTCGCGACCGCGGGCACGTGCTGGAGCTCGGCCGCTTCGATGTCGATCTCGCGGCGCAACTTGAGCAGCTCGTAGTTGCCGTGCCATTGCACGAAATCGGCGCCACCCATGAACGCGCCGTGCTTCGCCGTTCGCCCGTAATAGTGCCAGAGGTCGAATTCTTTGAACTCGATGGCTTCGTCGAAGGGTGCCGGGGTGAGCTTGCCGGCAGCGCGCAGGCCGGCAACCACGTCCGTCGCAGCTTTCACCTTCTCGTTCGTCGCGAGCAACACCTGCTCCGCCGCCGCATAAAATTTGTCGATGCGCGACCGCACGTGACACTTCAGGCAAAGCTCCTTCATTTCCGCCTGACCGCGCTCGCCGTTCGGCCGTTTCTGCGAGACCGGTGAAAACAAGAAGTACGAGAGCCGCTCCGTCGTGTCGTGAGTGACTTTCATGCCCTCGAGCCCGCTCATGTGGCAGGTCGCGCAGGTCGGGATCGGCATGTCGACCGTGGTGAGCTGTTTTGGGTTTGCGGCGAGGTTCAGCGACGCGCGTTGCGCCTGAAACAGCGCGCCGTGCTTCGATTCACCGTAGATTTCCAGCTGCGAGTGATCCGGACCCATGTGGCACTGCCCGCAGGTGGTCGGTTCACGCGCCAACGCCACCGAGGCGCTGTGTCGAGAATGGCAATTGGTGCAGGAGCCGAACGAGCCATCTGCGTTCGGTTTGCCAATGGCGTGACAGGCATTGCAGCCACTGGCGAGCGCCGCCGGGCCTTCCATCGCGCCAATGCCCATCGCCGCGCGGTCTACCCAGCCCTTGTGGTAGCGCTCGCCCAACTCCAGCTGCGCAGGGGAAAAATCCTTCACCCCGTTCACCGCAGCCCAGGACGGCGCGGCGTGACGACTGCGCGAGAATTGCTCGTATTCCGTGCTGTGGCACTCGGCGCAATTTTTGGAAGTGAGCTCTTTGGCGATGACGAAACCGCGGTGGTCTTGGCTCTCCTGACCCGGCGCGGGGCGATGACAGTCGAGACAAGTGACGCCTTTGGCCGCGTGCTTGCTGCGCTCGAATTGGTGCACCACGGTCGAGGTCTCCCGGCGGTGGCACTCGGCGCATTTTCCCGTGGCTTCGACCAGCGCGGCGTCGGGCTGGCTGCGCTCGAGCGTCGGACGCCGCGCGTTGATCAGCAAGGCAGCGACGACCAACGCGGTGCCCAGAAAGACCGCCACGAAGACCCACTTGAATTGTGTCATGCTCTGCTCGGTTGTGCGGCGCGCTCGGCGAAGCCGCGCGCCACGATTCCCGGCGGGGATAGTCGAGTTCCCGAGCCAAAGCTAGTACTGCGGCCCGGAACTCAGTTCCGGGTCGTAGTACGTCGAGATAGATAGAGTACCGAGGATAGATGTGCCGTGCTGGAGGATTTCTGCGGCCCTCAAACTTGGG
>Ga0068855_100003864_pt1 | contig 18311 bp, 18 predicted proteins | sample KBSCornC52_FD_66592 | JGI IMG/M metagenome (GOLD analysis project Ga0068855, IMG submission 66592) | Corn rhizosphere microbial communities from Kellogg Biological Station, Michigan, USA - KBS Corn C5-2 | ecosystem: Host-associated > Plants > Roots > Rhizosphere > Soil ...
TGATCGGCGTGACGCAGCCCCGGCGCATCGCCGCGACCAGCGTCGCGCAGCGTGTGGCCAGCGAGCTCGAATGCGAGCTCGGCCAGGAAGTGGGCTACCAGATCCGGTTCGAGGAGCGCACGAGCCCGCGCACGTACGTCAAATTCATGACGGACGGCATTTTGCTGGCCGAAATTCACGGCGATCGTTTGCTCCGCCGCTACGACACCCTGATCATCGATGAGGCGCACGAGCGCAGCTTGACCATCGATTTCTTGCTCGGCTGGCTGAAACGCATCTTGCCCGAGCGCCCCGATCTGAAGGTCTTGATCAGCTCGGCGACGATCGAGACCGAGCGCTTCTCGGAGTTCTTCGGCGGCGCGCCGGTGATTCAGGTCGAGGGCCGCACGTTTCCGGTCGAAGTGCTGTACGAGCCGCCAGAACCCGAGCTCGACTTGCCGGAAGCGGTCGCCAACGCCGTTGCCAACGTCACTTCACTCGATCCGCGCGGAGATATCTTGGTGTTCTTGCCCGGCGAGCGCGAAATCCGCGAGACCGAGCGCGAGCTCGCGGGCAAAAAGCTGCGGCATACCTTGGTCCAACCGCTCTATTCGCGCCTGTCCGCGGCCGAGCAGCGCAAGGTGTTCACGAGCATCCCCGAGCGGCGCGTGATCCTGGCCACGAACGTGGCCGAGACTTCGCTGACCATCCCCGGCATCGTGTACGTGATCGATACGGGCGTCGCGCGGCTGTCGCGGTACGAGCCGCGCACGGGCACGACCAGCCTGCAAATCGAAGCCGTTTCGCAGGCCAGCGCCGATCAACGCAAGGGCCGTTGCGGGCGCGTCCGTGAAGGCATCTGCGTGCGCCTGTACGGTGAAGACAGCTTCGCCGCGCGCCCCGCGTTCACCGATCCCGAGCTCAAGCGCACCGGCTTATCCGGCGTCATCTTGCGCATGAAGGCGCTCGAGCTCGGGGACGTCGAAGAGTTCCCGTTCTTGGATCCGCCGCAAGGCCGCGCGATCGCCGAGGGTTATCGCGTGCTGCAGGAGCTCGGCGCGCTGGACGACGAGCGCAAGCTCACGCCGCTCGGCGCGCGCTTGGCCCGCTTTCCGGTCGACCCGCGTATCGGCCGCATGATCCTCGCGGGGGACGAGCAGGGCTGCCTGCCGGAAGTGTTGGTTTTGGCCGCCGCGCTCAACATTCAAGATCCGCGCGAGCGGCCGCGCACAGCCGAGCAAAAGGCCGACCAGCTCCACCAGCGTTTTCGCGATGAACGCTCGGATTTTCTGGGCTTACTCAAGCTCTGGGCGTTCGTGCGCGAGGCACAGCAGAAGGGCATGTCCGAGCTGCGCCGCGTCTGTAAGGACAATTTTCTCTCGTTCTTGCGCGTGCGCGAATGGGCCGAGGTACACCGCCAGCTTGAGGACGTCGCGCGCGAGCTCGAGGTGGAAGGCGCGCGTGCCAAGCGCGGCGGTCGCGGTGCCCCGAAGGCGAAGGTTCCGGCCGCCGAGTTCGAGACGCGGCTTCACCGCGCGCTCCTCAGCGGCTTGCTGTCGAAGATCGGGCAGTGGAATCCGGAGCAACGGGTGTACATCGGCGCGAAGCAAACGCGCTTCGCGCTTCATCCTTCCTCCGCGTTGGCCAAGAAGCCGCCCGCTTGGGTGATGGCGTTCGAGCTGGTGCAGACGAGCCAGCTGTTCGCGCGCACCGCCGCCAAGCTCGATCCAGAGTGGCTGGATGAAGTGGGCCAGCACTTGCTCAAGCGCAGCTACTCCGATCCGCATTGGTCGGAAAAATCGGCACGCGCGAGCATCAAGGAAAATACCACGCTCTTCGGTTTACCGGTGTTCCGTGGCCGAAGCGTGGATTACGCGGCGGTGGCGCCGGTTCGCGCGCGGCTCATGTTCCTCGAGCACGCGCTGGTGCGCGGCGAGTACCGCACGCGTGGCGCGTTCCAAGACAAGAACCGCGCGCTCTTGGCGGAGGTCGCGCGGCAACGCGACAAAGCCCGGAAGAGTGATCTCTTGGCCGACGACGAGGCACTGCTCGCGTTCTTCGATCGGCGCGTGCCCGAGCACGTCAACAACGGCAAGAATTTCGAAGCTTGGCGCACTCGCGCAGAGGCAGAAGATCCGAACGTGCTCTGCCTCGAGCTCAGCGACGTGCTCACCGCCGAAGAGCAGCTCGCTCCAGAGCTTTACCCGGACAGCATCCACTTGCACGGAGTCGAGCTACCGCTCAGCTACCGCTTCGATCCGTCTCGGGACGACGACGGCATCACGCTGTCCCTGCCATTGCCGCTCTTGCTCCAGCTACAGCCAGGCGAGCTCGATTGGACGATTCCGGGTTGGCACGAGCAAAAAATCTGCGCGCTCTTGAGCGAGCTGCCGCGCGCGCTACGGCGTGATTTGGGCTCGATCCCCGAGCTTGCCCAGACGGTAGCGAGCGAGCTCCACCCGTTTCAAGGCCCGCTCTTGCCGGCGCTCGCGCGCGCGGTCTCCGCCGCGGCCGGCGTTCACGTGCCCGAAGACGCATTTCGGCTGGACGCGGTGCCGCCGTTCATGCGCCTCACCTGTCGCTTGATCGGGGAGGGTGGTCGCACGCTCGCCGAGAGCCGTGACGTGGCCGAGCTCATGCAGCGCTACGGCGCGGACGCACGCGCGGCGTTCGCGCAGAGCGCGCCGCCCGCCCGCTGGGAGCGCACGGGGGTCACCAGCTGGGATTTCGACGAGCTGCCGGAGTTCGTGCTGCGGCGGATCGCGGGCGCGGAGCTGCGCTCGTATCCGGCACTGGTCGATCGGCGAAAGTCGGTCGATCTCTGCTTGCTCGAATCCGTCGACGGCGCCGAACGCGCGACGCGGCTCGGCGTCCGTCGCTTGCTGGCGCTGGCCGCGAAGAACCCACTTTCGGCGTTCGAAAAACGCTGCCCTGCGCCGTTTCCGCGGCGTGGCGCATTCCTCGCGGCGCGCGCCGAGGTCGACGCCTTTCGTGAGCTCTTCCTCGCGCGCGTGGTCGAAGAGGCCTTCGAGTGCAGCGCGCCTGCGCCGATTCCGCGCACCAAGCCCGCTTTCGACGGGCTATTGGCGGCAGGCCTGCCGCGCTTGGCGGCGGCATTCAAGCGCGTCGAGCGCGCGGTGGCGCTCGCGTCCGGCGAGCTCCAAGCCACCTATCGCGCGCTCGACAACGCCGCCAAGCACCCGAGCGGAACGGCAGCCGGTGCCGAAATTCGCGCACAGCTCGAGCTGCTCTTTCCCGAAGGGATGCTGGGCGAAATCGAGCTTGGGCGCCTCGAGCACTTCCCGCGTTACCTGCGCGCGGCGCAAGCGCGGCTGACCCGCGCCGTCAGCGATCCGCGCAAGGACGCCGATAAGCTTGCGCCGTTCGCGCCGCTGTGGAGCGCGTTCTTGAACAAACAGCGCATCGTGGCGGACCGCAGCGCCGTGCGCGCGCTCCGCTGGTCATTCGAAGAGCTGCGCGTCGCGATCTTCGCCCCTGAGCTCAAGCCGGCGGCGCCGGTGACGCTTTCGAGCATCGAACTCCTGCTGTCGAGCTTGCGCTGAGCCGAGGGGGCGAAGCGGTGGCGAACGTCAAACTTCGGATCGAGCCCGAGCTCTGTGGCGCGATGAGCATCGGCACGGTGCGTGTGGTCAAGCTTCTGACGGAGCACTTGGAGCTCCGGCTCGAAGCCGCGCTGAACTACGTGGACCGCTGCGTATTTTCGGCGGAAGAAGTCGACATTCCGGCGCCCTCCGCCGAAGCCGCCGCGCGCTTCGTTGCGGCGGTTTCGTGTCTGCCGCCCGTGCCAAACGTCGTGGCCAGCGCCGGTTCTGCATAACGGATGCCGCGCCAGGCGACCGATGCTAGGTCTGCGCGCATGAGCTCCGAAGCCCTGGTGACGCCGCGCTCCGACCGCACGTTTTATACGTTCAACGCCCTCCTATCGACGGTGGCCGTCGCGTTCATCGCCTTCATCCTGCTCCGCGAGCGAACGGGCTCCGGCCCGGATCTCAGCTTCATGCCGGCCGTGAACGCGTGCTTCAACGCGCTCTCCGCGGTTTGCTTGGTCTTGGGCTACGTCGCGATTCGACGCAAAAAGATTGCCGTGCACCGCCTGCTGATGGTGACAGCCTTTGCATCGTCAACCATTTTTCTGGTCGGCTACCTGAGCTACCACTTCGTGCACGGTGATACGCATTACACGGGCACGGGGGCGATTCGTGGCGTGTACTTCGCGCTGCTCATCAGCCACATTCTGCTCTCTCTCAGCGTCGTGCCGCTCGCGCTGAGCTCATTTTACTTCGCGTTCACGCGTTCGTTCGTCCGCCATCGCCGGTTGAATCGCGTATTTTTGCCGATTTGGTTGTACGTGTCCGTGACCGGCGTGGTGATTTTCTTCATGCTGCGCTGAGCTCCAAACACGCCAACGCGGGGTTGGTCGCGTTGCCCCCGCGCACTGTGTCGCCGCCGAGCGAGCAAGCTTGCAGCAACTGTTTCGGAACTGTTTCGCTCGTTGCACGCATTCACGCGTTCGTTACAACGTGCTTGCGACAAACGGCGCGCGCTGAAACATCTCGTCATCCCGCAGTGGAGTCCGCACAATGTGTGCCGTTCCGCGCGCCGTGATTCGCGCGCCGCGGTGGAATCAGTCTTTGACAGAGCCCTCGCTGAGGGCGATGCTTTCGTATTGCGAACCGCTCGAAGGTCCGCGTTCGTGGTCAGCAGCGTGCATGCCGTCCGATAGTTCTCCCGACCGGCTTCCGAGCATCTTTCCTGGCGCGACGATCGCGGGGCGCTTTCGGCTCGAACGTCTGCTCGGTCGCGGCTCCATGGGCTCGGTCTGGCTCGCGCGCCACTTGAGCCTGGACGTCGACGTGGCCGTAAAATTCATCGATCCCGCGTTTCGCGATCAAAAAGATCATCGCGGCCGGTTCGCGCTCGAGGCGCAAGCGGCGGCGCGCATCAACAGCCCGCACGTCGTGAACGTGCTCGATTTCGGCGCGGAGGATTCAGGGCGTCTGTACATCGCCATGGAGTACCTGCAGGGCGAAGATCTCGGCAAAGTGCTCGATCACCAGGACGGCCGTTTGTCGCTCGAGACCACGGCACGCGTCGTGAGCCATGCCTGCCGCGGGCTCGCTCGCGCGCACGCGCTCGGCATCGCCCATCGCGATATCAAACCCGAAAACTTGTTTCTGTGCGGCGATCTCGGGGACGACGATTTCGTGCTCAAAATATTGGACTTCGGCGTCGCCAAAGCAGGCGACGACAATGTGGTCGATTTGGTGGCCACGACCGCGGGACAGCTCGTCGGTAGCCCGGCCTACATGAGTCCGGAGCAAGCTCGCGGTTCGCTCGACATCGACTTTCGCTCCGATTTGTTCTCACTGGCCGTAGTCGTCTACCACTGCCTCACCGGCAGCTTCGCCTTCGGCGGCGGTTCATTGACCGATCTGCTCGTCAATATCGTGAGCAAAGATCCCACGCCGCCGACGCGCTACACGCCCAGCCTGCCGCGCGCGCTCGACGATTGGTTCGTCCGTGCCCTCGACAAGAAGCCGGCTCGGCGCTTTCCTTCCGCCAAAGATTTCGCGCAGTCCTTCCGCATGGCCATCGGCCAGCACAGCTCGTCCGCGTCGGACTATTCGTCTTCCGGCACCAGCTTGTCGCGGACGATCGTCGATCTGACCCCGGCGAGCGACGCAAAGGTCAGCCTCGGTCCGGTGTCGCGCGCGCAGCGCGCCGAGCCGCTCAGCGCGGACAACCAAACCGCTTTGCCCGCCGTCGCGCAAGCGTTAGCGCAGGTCGCGGAAGTCCAGAACGTGCTCGGCGTGGCGCTGGTGAGCGCGGAGGGGGAGCCCGTTGCGCACCACAGCCCACCCGGGTTTCCTGCTTCGATCTTCGCAGACGTCGCGCAGCACATTCAAGCTTCGCTGGCCGCGTTCGAGAGCCTGGAAGCCTCGCCGCGCCAGGCGCTCGCGTTGTACTTCGAGAATGCCACGGTCTCCGTGCGTTGGCTCGCGGGCTACGCGCTGATCGTGATCGCTACCGAGCAGATCCACCCGACCGTGCTGTCGGTGAGCTTGAATGCGGCGGCGTCGCGGTTGCTCGCGCTTGCCCATCAGAGCGGCGGCGCCAAACTCGCCTTTCGCGTCACGAGCCCAAGCGTCTCCGATTCTGCTCTGAGCACGACCACGCAATCGGCTCGCCGCTACGTGATGTACCGCGGGCGTAAGGTGGAGGAATAGGCCGGCGCATGGATACCCTGATCAAAGACTTGAAGCCGGTGAGCGGCGTGGCCCTGAGCTCGGAAGACGGCGACGTGCTCGAGGTCAGCGGCGAGTGCGACGCGGACACGCTGTGCGCCGTCACCAGCGTGAGCGCCGCTCAACTGAGCAAGATCGGCGAGCTCCTGGCGGCGGGCAGCCTGGAGCGCTGGTACGTCGTGACCGAAGCCCAAACTTATTACGCCAGTGAACGCCCGCTCGATCGACGCCGCCTCGTGGCCGTCGGCGAGGCACTCAAAAGCCCCGAGGCGACGTCGAAAGGGCTGCACAAAGCCGCCCGCTGACTGGCAACTCAGGCCGAAAGTGCCTGCTCGAGCAGCTCGGCCATTTCATCGATCTCGGCCGGCGCGACACGCAGCGAGGGCATGAGCCGCAGCAGCTGCGGCCGCGGCGCATTGATCAGCAAGCCACGCGCAAAGCAAGCGCGGACGACCTGCTCCGCGCGCGCTTCGGGCAACACGAGCGCCCAGAGTAAGCCGCGCCCACGCAAGCCGAGGCCGCGCCTTGCGCACAGCGAAGCCAGTCGCTGTTCGAGATAGCGCCCGCTCCGCCGCACTTGCTCGAGGAAGGACTCACTGCCGACGATCGAAAGCACGCGCCGGGCGACCGCGGTCATCAGCGGATTGCCGTTGTACGTGCCGCCTTGATCGCCGGGCACGAAGCAACTCGCACGCTCGTTCGCGAGCACCGCCGAAATCGGCACACCGCCGCCGAGCCCCTTGCCCAGCGTGAGGATGTCCGGCTTTACGCCGGCCTGCTCGAACGCGAACAAACTGCCAGTGCGGCCCATACCCGTCTGCACCTCGTCGCAAATGAGCAAGAGCCCATGCTCGTCGCACAGCGCGCGCAGCGCCGCCAGATACCCCGACGGCGGCACGACCACACCCGCCTCGCCCTGGATCGGCTCGACCATGATGGCCACGGTCCGGGCGTGAATTTGCGCCCGAACCGCCTCGGCATCGCCGAACGGAACCTTGACGAACCCCGGCATTTTCGGCGGAAATAGCGCATCCCACCCCGGCTTGCCGCTGGCCGCCATCATCGCCAACGTGCGCCCGTGAAAACTGTTCTCGGTGGTGATGACCTCATGCGCGCCGCCGCGCGCGAGCTTTCCCCATTTGCGCGCCAGCTTCAGCGCAGCCTCATTGGCCTCGGCTCCACTATTGGCAAAGTGCACCGTGGCCATCCCCGCGCGCGCCGTGAGCTCACGCGCCAGCTCCAGTTGCGGCGCGTTGTGAAAGGCGGGACTCGCACTGATCAGTGTTTGCGCCTGCTCGTGCAAAGCGGCCGCGATCTCCGGCGCCGCATGCCCGAGCGCGTTCACCGCCCAGCCCTGCACGAAATCCAAATAACGAGCGCCCGTGTGATCCCAAAGATACGACCCCGCACCCCGCACCATGACCCGGTTCGGGCGGTCGGCGACGTGCATCAAATGAGCGTTGGCGCCGAGCGCACCCGGGTCGTCGAAATGGCTCAAAAGGTGCGGAAAAGTCGGGGAAATTGAAACACTATTCACGGCGGCTATCCTTTCGGGTGGCTCGCCAGAATTGCGCGACGTAACCACCCAGTTGCGGGCGGTTACGCGATTTACCGAGGCGACTTCGCTACGGCATTTCGCGCCCGCCGCAAATAGCGGCGCGGCGAGCGAAACGACGACGAGCGAAGATCGACATGGGGAATGCAGTATCGCTCTCCGGGGAGAGGGACGTCAAGGGGGTCGTGCTTTGGGGGACGCGCGGCTCGCCGAAGAGCTCGATTGTAAACGCTGGCGCCAGGTCAACGCTTGAGCAGCTTCGCGTGCGGGCCGGCGCTAGCGAGCTCCCTGCGCCGCCTCGTCGTCGAGCCACTCGTGGATCTGTTTCATCGGATCTCCGGCCCAAGACGAAGCCTCGTGCCACCAGTCATCGAATCGCGGTGCTTTGACTCGCAGCATGACTCCGCGACCCGCTTGACGGATCTCGAGATCCGACCACGCCAATAGCCTTCGTCCTCGCTGTTCCTCATTGCGGAGCGGCTGACCCTTCCAACGAGAGGCCTCCTCGGCCAGCGCTGCGAACTTACGAACGGCCGCGACCTCGTCGGTCAGTGGCAGGGCTCTCCAGTGGAAGCCGTACAGCACCTCGTTCTTTTCGAAGCCGTCCGTGAGCACATCGATGAGCGTAGCGTCTTCAGGTCGTCTGCGTTCCGCCATGCGCTCATTCTAGCGGAGATTTCCGCGGTATGGGTTGAGGCGCGGAAGGCTGGAGTGTCAGTCCTCGCGCTCGCGCTCACGAAGCGTGGCCTCGAGGACAGGGAGCATCGCCAGATCTTTGGGGCGACCGAGCGCGCGCTTGAGCTCGACCAGACGTGCGAGTGACAACACCTTTACGCGCAGGCCCGTTACTTCTAGGTCGCCGCTCGACCCGATCAGATCGTCGTAAAGCAGCCCGTCGTTGATTGAACCGAGCACGTCGAGAGCACCAGCATCGGTTGTCGCAAGTTTGTGGCCGGTGGTCATGAGATGGCTTTTCCCAAACGGTAGATTTCGTGAATCCCCGCGAGCCACGGCATGGAGGCGGGACAATGCGCGCCCCAGCCGCTCCACATTTGCGTCTTCAATCCGATAGAGGATATCGACGTCCTGGGTGAGCACCGGCGCGCCTTGAAGGGCAGCCGCGACGCCGCCGACGATGATGAACTCGACCTGCTCCTCGCTGAGGACGAGCAACAGTCGCCCTAGGTCGAACACGGCCATTTACTTCGTCGATTCGGCGGATGCCGGCGGGGCCGTGCGCACGCTGGCCAAGGCGTTCATGAAATTCTCTACTGCTTTCAAGCGCTGGGTCGGGGTGAGTGAAAGCGAGTAACGCACTAAGCTCAAATCGACGCCGTTCTCGTCATAGTCCGGCTTTGCCGCATAGTCCGGCTTTGCCGCATAGTCCGGCGTTGCCGCGTCAGCCGAAGCTACTACCGGTAGCGAGGTTGAAGGGGGCGAGGCCATCGTGCTCGATCGTAGCATAGGCGCCGAAGGGCCCGCGTGCCGAGAATGTGAAGCCGAGTTAGCGTCCGGCTGGAGGGCGAACTCGGAACTAGACGTGGTGCGGTTCAGAGGACTATATCGAACTGGTAGCGCCTCGCGGTCGCATCCAACATCGATCGCTCCTTTTGCAGCTTCGCAAAGATGGTCGAGGGCAGCGGCTTGGTCTTCCCCCACATATCGTGCTGAAGCAGCTTGTCTTGCGCGAGCACCCTGGCGGCGGTGTCGTTCGGCTTGACGTTGCGGACGCATGGCGTTCAGGCAGTGAGCCGCCGCTCGACCCTTAGTGATATCGCGGCCCGCGTTGCGTCCCTGCGCAACCCCGCCGCTCAACGATGAAAAAGCATCGTGGACGGCACCCGAAACCCCTCTCGATTGCCGAGGGTTTCGCATTTTGTGGCAGCGCTCGCGTTACGCGGGGCCAGGCTGGTCTATTTCTTCAGTCGATGGAGGCGTTCCAGCGCCGCGACGTCCGCTACGTCCTGAGGCCGGCCTGCGGCTCGCTTATTCTGTAGCAATTCCTCGAGCCCGATCACATTGCAGCGAACGCCGTCTGCAAAGTTGGCCTGCACGCTGCGCGGCCAAGCATCTTCGAAGCGTACGCCGCTGACTTTGGTGAGGACGTCGATGCGTCCGGGCTCGACCCCAATTTGCAACCCGACCCCAGGAGTTATCAGATCAGCCTCGGTGAGTCCCATCAAGGGGGCGCCGAATTCGACAAGCCCCTTGACGACCTTCGGTGCATTTTCTGCGCTCGCCTCCACCCACACGTCGAGATCCTTCGTCGCGCGTGGCCGCCCATGGACGCCGACGGCGTAAGCTCCTACGATCAAAAATCGAACGTTAGCGCCTAACAATGCGCGCAATAGATCGAGAAAGTCCGGGCTCATAGCGTGCCTCAGGATTGGCGAGCGCGTGAAGTTCGAGGCTTAGTTGCCAGACGAACTCGGCGCGTTGGTCGACGGGGATCCTGTCCCAGAACAGAGCGTCCGCGTCCGCCTCTGCTTCTTGCTCCCCTGGCCGAAAGATCCGCACTTCGGCACGGGCTCGCGCGGCCTTTCGGCTCTCCGCATCAGGGGGGACCGTGCTCATTTACGTTATGGTACCACGGCCTCCGCCCGGCTGAGCGTCCCGCAGCTATTGCGGGATTATGCCGCCAGCCCCACGTTCACCCTTCACTCGAGATCTCAGCTGGCGTGCTCGCGGGCGTAGGCGCCGGGGGTCGTGCCGACGAGGCGGCGGAAGTGGCGGTTCAACTGGCTCTGATCGTAGAGCCCGACTCGCGGCGCGACTTCGCTCGGCTTGATGCCTGCCGCGAGGAGCTCCTTCGCGCGCATGATGCGCAGCCGCGTGAGGTAGGCGTGAGGGGGTAGCCCGACTTCCGCTCGGAAGGCGCGGCACAGGTGGAACTTGTCGCTGCCGGCGTGGTCGGCGAGCGCGTCGAGCGTCACTTCGGCATCGAGGCGGTCGCGCAGGTGCTCGATCGCGCGGCGCACCGCGCGCGTCTGCTCGCACCGCGCGCCCTGGATGGCTGCAAACGCTAAAGTCGCCTCGGTGACCGCGACCTCCAAGGCCAGCCGATCCGCACCGGCCTGCACGGCGTTGTGCAAGCGTTGGAACGCCGCGCCGCGCGGATCGCCCGCTTCGAGGTGCGAATGGACGCGGACGTTGTCGTTGACGCCGTCCACCGCGCGCGGCGAAAAAACGACGATCTGATAAGTCGCGCTGCCATCTCGCGCCAGATCACGCACGACGTCGCCGGGCGCCTGGATTCGCAGCGAGCCAGGCGCGCTCGACCACACCTTGCCGCGAGTCAAAAAGGAGGAACGCCCCGCCTCGACGCGGGTGATCGTGTACGACTCCTTCATTCCGACGTAGAGCTCGTCGCTCGACCAGCGCAACGCGCGGAGGCCGGGAACGGACACGGGGAGGAGATGCTTGCGAGCCGCCACATCCCCATTTTACGCGAGCGCGGGCGGGGCGCTTGGACATTCTTGGCAAAAAAACTTCTCGAATTTCCCGCCAAGAATCGCCAAGGCGGCGCCGGCCTTGCTGGCTATCTCTAAACCATGCACGAAAACAAGGTCGCGCTGGTCACCGGCGCCAACAAGGGTATCGGTCACGCCATCGCCAGCGCTCTCGCCGCGCGCGGGCTCACGGTTTTGGTCGGCGCACGAGACGCCGCGCGTGGCGAAGCCGCAGCCCGTCGCATCGTCGGCGATGCGCGCGCCTGCGCGCTGGACGTCACCTGCGCCGACTCGATCGCTGCTGCGGCCAGCCGCATCCAGCGCGAGTTCGGGCGCCTCGACGTGCTCGTCAACAACGCCGGCATCGCCACGTTCGGCACAGCGAGCACGACACGCCTCGACGACGTCCGCGCCGTGTTCGAGACCAACGTCTTCGGCGTGATCGCCGTCACTCAGGCCATGCTACCGCTCCTGCGCTCGGCGCCCGCGGGCCGCATCGTCAACCTCTCCACCCGCCTGGGCTCGCTCACCGCCATCACCGATCCCGCCTTCCCGATGCGCGGCATCGGCGGCCTCGCCTACGGCCCTTCGAAGAGCGCGCTCAACGCCGTCACCGTGGCATTCGCTCAGGAGCTCGCTGACACGAACATCAAGGTCAACGCAGCGTGCCCCGGACACACGGCGACCGATCTGAACGGCCACAGCGGACCGCGCACGGTCGACGAAGCAGCCAGAGAGCCCGTGCGGCTCGCGTTGCTCGGCCCCGACGGACCCACCGGCACGTTCTCGAACGACGCCGGCATCATCCCTTGGTGAACGTTCGAGGCGGGACACGCTCGTTCAAGCAGAGAGGACAGCAATCCCCGAGAAATGCCTACCGAGGACCTCGAAGTCACTGACGTCAGCGCTCCTTCCCCCGTTTCCGGGGCGATCAGTGCGCCAGTGTCGCAGACGTACCGAGCGCTCACGCCACCGTGCGCTTTCTCCAAACCAATGCCTCGCGATCAATCTCCTTCTGCAGAGTGTCCGCTTCGGCGTGCGTCGGAACGGAAACATCGTGTCTGCGCAGATAGGCGCCCGCGGCCATTCGCCGCCGAGCCTCCTCCGCCAGATCGGTCACCAACGCGGAAAGATTCCCACCGAAGTCTTGGTTCGCCAGGGAGCGTAACGCCCGCTTCGTCTCGGGATCGACGGACACAGAAAAAGTCTCCGTCGCGCCGGCTCGTCGCGCCTTGTTCATGTTGACGATGTAGCGCAAATGGAGCGGGTGACCAGAGACGGCCGAGGATGTGGGCGCCCCAATCGGCGCCTCGCGTAACCGCAATTGCGGATACAGCGAAAAAACTCGCAGGGATCAGCGCCTCGAAACGAGCCACATCTGGAGAACTCCACGCGCCTGTGGGATGCAGTCGGTATGGCGACGAAAAAGGTGACCGTGACCCTCGAGCTGGATCAGCTGACAGCCATCCGCGCCCTGGTCGAAGCGCGTTCGACCAGCAGCGTTTCGGCGTTCATTCAGCACGCCGTTGCCGTATCGCTCAACGACGTCGCCGGTTGGGGGGCACTCCTCGCGTCCGCGCTCGACCAGACAGGCGGTCCGCTCACGCGAGCGGAGCGGACCTGGGCGGATGATGTGCTTAGCTAGCGCGCCCGAACCCCATCCAGCTCGGAACCATTCCTTTGGCAAGGTATGTCCGACCTGACGCCCCGAACAGTGCGTGCCCGCACAGGCCGGAATCGTCGCCGAGCGATCAAATGGCGCGGCCAGCGATCGTGGACCGACTTCGTCGGTGGGGCACTGCGCGCTTTCCGGCCGGCGGAATCGCAGAGGGTGCGATCCCGCACTCACTGCGGCAATCGCGGCCGGACTGAAAAAATGTCGCACAGACCGGGCGCCGCCGACACTCACCGCGGTAGTCGCAGCGTGGACCAAAAATCGTCACACGGATCGCGCGCTTGCGACAGTTAGGAAACAGACGCCGCCCCATGAATAAACTTCAATTTGCCCGAATCGGTATGTTTTCCACTCTTTTGCTGGCCGCGTGTTCGTCCTCCGAGACGACCCCCGGCGGAGGACACGGAGGCTCGAACTCGACGGGCGGCCGGACGGGGACGGGCGGGGCGGTCGGGAGCGGGGGCACGGGGGCCTCGAGCGGTGGCAGCAGCGGAACGACGGCGGGCACAGCTGGGACCGCGCCGGGTACGGGCGGCACGGCAACCGGCGGTACAGGCACGGGCGGTGCGGGCACGGGCGGTACAGGCGCGGGCGGTACGGGCGCGGGCGGCACGGCAACCGGCGGTTCCGGGGGCGTCTCGGCGATGGGCGGATCGAGCGGTGGTGGCGGCATGAAGATGCCCAGCCCCGGTTGCACAAAGACATCGACGCTCACGTTCGGGACGGTCCCCGGCGAGAACGCTGGCGCGACTCCGGGATCGCCGGACCTCGGCACGGGCAAGGGCGGCTGGGCGACCATCTCGAGCGGCGGCCAGATGCGGAACTTTGCCCTGAGGCTTCCTGACAACTACGACAACAACCATCCCTATTGGTTGATCTTCGCCTTCCACGGGAACGGCGAGACCGCAGGTGGCATGGACTCCGGCGGAGCGAATGGCTACTTCACCGCCTATTGGGGACTGCAGCGAGAGTCGAAGAACGGTGCGATCTTCGTCGCGCCGGAATGGAGCGGCGGCGGGTGGGGCACGGGCGACATCGCATTCACCGACGACATGGTGAAGACGATTTCGGAAAACTACTGCGTCGACATGGCCAACATCATCACGAGCGGCTTTAGCTTTGGTGGGGGGATGAGCCATGCTCTGGCGTGTAACCGCGCGAGCCCGAAGACGAATACACTCGGCTATGCGTTTCGAGCGGCCGTGTTGTTCGAAGCGTGCAGCTTTCTCGTTCAGGGAACCTGCCCAAACCACGACCCCATCGCCATCTGGCAAAAAGGCGGCGTAACGGACGGCACCTGTACATTCGACGACTCGAAGACCGTTCGCAATTGGTTCACCGACCGCGACGCATGCACGGGGTGGACGTCAGAGAGCGGAAACGTAGCGGCACAGAAGACCGGAACCGTCTCGCAAGAGCCTCCCCAACCGCCCACGCCCGGCACCTTCCTCAACCCGGGCGGGCACATCTGCACGAATTACACGTGCTCGTCGGGCGCGGTTCGCTGGTGCGCTGACCAGGCCGGACACGGCAATGCCACCGCGGACGGCACCGGGAGCCTCTTCGACGAGTGCGCGAACGTCACCTCACAGAATCCCCACGGCAACTGCTCGCCCGGATGTCCCTGCACCTGGACTCCGGATGACGTCTGGACGTGGCTGAACGATCCGACCGTAAATAAATATACGCCCAACATCACGAGCAATTGACGCGGCCCCGGCCTGCTTTCGCCGCGGCGAGAGCGGGCCGGTCAAGCTTTGGAGCGGCGCGCCAGAGAACGCTGAAGGCGGCGCGTTCATCGGCGCCATGCACGGACGCAAAAGCCGTCGCTTCGCGGTGACGCGCTTCATGCGCGTAATCCGCCACACTCGAGCGCTCGCTCCGGCAGGACCCAAGCGCCGATTTCCGGCGCACTCGCGACGCGCTTTGTGGCGCGCGCTGATTCCCCTCAGGCGGCAGAATGCCTCGCCTTGGCCTAGGCGCGTCGCAAACAGTGAGTCGACAAATAAGACGCCCGCCGTACCCCCGCGCGGCCGGCGCGCCCCTTGCTTCGACACGCGAGCTCAGTCGAAACCCGCTGCGCTCGGAATAACCCACAAGGTGTCACGATGACCACGAACGATGAAGAAAAATACACTCGGCGGCAAGTCGTGGCTGGAATCAGTGCCGGTGCTGGCGCGGTTGCCGTAACTCAATTCGCGTGCGCCTCGAGCGCCGCCGGTGGTCATTCGGCCTCGAGTAGCGCAGCCGCGGCAGCTTTGCAGGATCCCGCGAAGAAGTACCCCGCGCCACCGTTTCCGGAGCAGCCGCAACCCTGGCCCGGTCTTGCAAGCAAGATGACGCCTCTCCCCGATCATGGCGAAAAAAGCTATCGCGGATCGGGTCGCTTAGCAGGGCGCAAAGCGCTGATCACCGGCGGCGATTCCGGCATGGGCCGAGCTGCGGCGATCGCGTTCGCGCGCGAAGGCGCCGATGTGGCGATCAATTACCTGCCAGCCGAGGAGCCCGACGCCAGCGAGGTCATCAAGCTGATTCAAGCAGAGAAGCGGATCGCCGCGCCGATACCCGGCGATCTCCGCGACGAGGCGTTTTGTCAGCATTTAGTCGACGAGGCTGTGCGAAAGCTCGGGGGCCTCGATATTCTCGTGAGCAACGCCGGGCGACAGCAGACGCGCGCATCGATTCTCGATCTCACCACCGCGGACTTCGACTCGACGATGAAAACGAACGTGTATGCGCCCTTCTGGATCATCAAAGCTGCGGTTCCACACTTGCAGCCCGGATCAACCATCATCGCCACTACGTCCGAGCAGGCGTACGACCCGTCTCCTGACCTGTACGACTACGCGCAGACCAAGGCCGCGACCATGAATTTCGTGAAATCACTCGCGAAGCAACTCGCTTCGCGTGGCATTCGCGTCAACGGCGTAGCGCCGGGCCCTGTCTGGACGGCGCTGCAGGTCAGCGGCGGAGCAACACAAGAAAAGGTGAAGAGCTTCGGCTCCAAAACCCCACTGGGTCGGCCCGGGCAACCCGCCGAGCTCGCGTCCATCTACGTTCAGCTCGCCGCCGCCGATGCAAGCTTTGCCACCGGGCAAATCTACGGATCGAGCGGCGGGGCAGGGCAACCTTAGCGCGAGTCAGCTCCACGTCAGCGCAGACGCTCGACGGTAACACGGGAAACGAACTGAGCGAGCTCTCGGAGGTCGTGCTCATCGCCGGTGACGACGAGGTCACCACGGAGCGCCGCAGAGGCGACGACGGTTGCGCCGACCGCGTTGGAGCCGGCGGTGCGTGCCAGCAGCTCGCCCGCGCGTTCGGCAAGCTCCGGCGTTAGCGCCTCGACGCGACCGCTCTCTAGACATGCGTCGTGCGTTTCGGCTTTCGGCTCACATCGCACCAAGCTTCTTGAGCCAGCGACGCACCTCCCGCTCGGAAATTTCGACTCCTTCACCCAGCTCCTTGAGTGCGCGATCACGAGCGTCTTGCCGTGCCGCCTCGGCGACGAGCTCACTCAAGACTGCAGAAGCGCTGCGTTTGGTGAGCTTCGCTCGGCGATCCAAATATTCGGCGGCTTGCTCATTCAATGAGTAGCTTCCCTTGCGGACAGCCATCGGTATTACCTCCAGGTAGGAACTATTCCTACCATATGGTGCTACCGCGCCACGGAACGCGGACGCCCTCTCTCGAACCCTTCGTGCAAACAAGAGCGTCTCGTATAGATCACGAATACGCACCTGAGACACTGTATGCTAGCCGCGAACAATGCCAACGGCTCTGAAACGCAGCTCGATGAATCTGAACCGCCTCGCCTACTTCGCGGCGGTGGTCGACGCTGGTTCTTTCACGCGCGCCGCGACGACTCTAGGCATCACGAAGGCCGTTGTTAGCCAGCAGGTGGCGAAGTTAGAGGAAGAGGTCGGCGTCACGTTGCTCCTGCGAACGACGCGTAGCGTAAAAGCTACAGAGGCCGGACGCTTACTCTATGCGCGGTGCGCAGTCATTTTGCGCGAATCCGCGGACGCTTTCGACGACTTGACGCAGGGAGCGGCATCTCCAGAGGGTAGGCTGTGCATTGCCGCCCCGTTCGACTACGGCTCAGCGGTGATCGTGCCCGTCGCTACCGAGTTGACACGCCGCTACCCTCGCATCGAGGTGGTCCTCAATCTCAGCGATCGGACGACCAACCCTCAGGAGAACGATCTCGCGCTCCGCGTTGGCTGGCTCAAAGCCTCCAGTGACCAGGCACGCCGAATCGGGAAGTTCGAACAGTGGCTCGTTTGTGCGCCAGAGTTCTCTGAAGCGCTGTCAAAGGTGCGCCAGCCCGAAGACCTCGCAAAGCTGCCGTTCGTGGCGAACGCGTCCTTGCCCGATCCATTGGTCTGGTCGTTTTCGCGCGCTTCGGGCGGGCAGCGCAGCGTACGCATGCGTGCGACGATCGCAATCGACGCAACGCCCGCGGTCTACGCTGCTGTTCTCGGACGTGCTGGCTTGTCGGTCCTGCCCGACTACGTCGTGGCCGGAGACGTCGCGTCAGGCCGGCTCTGCCGCGTGCGCCCCGATTGGAAGCTACGCAGTGGCGGAATTCATATTGTGTTTCCAGCGGCGCGATTCCGTCCCGCCAAGGTAAGCCGATTCGTGGAACTCTTGCTCGAGTCGGAGCGCGCACGTACGGGCGGCGAAAGCCCGCAACGAGTTTGAGCTGCCGCCCGCACGACCTCGCAGCCGCTCACCGCTGCTGACGCTCCTGGTTGGCTAGTGCTTACCGTGCGGATTGCAACGGGCGGCGTGCGGAGGCTTGTTCTCGTTTTTTGCGAGCAACTTCGGCGGTGGCGAGTAGCTCGGCGGCTCGCCGTTGAGGGCTGGCGAGGGGAGCCTTGCTCTGCTGCCGAAAGGCTCTGCGCAATTCCGCGCCCAAGGCGACGTTGGGGTTTGTGATCGCTCGCTCCAGCCACTCGTCTTTTGCGCGGGGCTTCAGAGCCAGGAGCCAACGGCGCGCCGCGGCGCTGTCGTTGGTCAACTTGGGACTCGCCGCTGCGGCGGCACTGAGCAGATCTTGATCGAGGCGCAAGAATTCGACCATGGCTTGCTGAGCGGCCGTAAGATCAGCCAATCCAGGCGGCATTGGCGGCTCGGTAGTGTCCTCCGCGACATCTCCGGCTTGGAGCGCAAACAACCACGCGAGATATGCGACGCGAAAGTCGCCCTCCTGCAGCTCCGTTCGGAGCGGGGCTAGGTCCGCGAGGGAGTCATCGTCGGCCCCATCCGCGTCGTAGTCGGGTTCTTCGTCGTCGCTGCAGAGTTGGACAATCACGTGCTTACCCGCAGCACTTACTCGAGCTGCGCCGCCAACGAAGTAGGGGCGCAAGCTCTTGGTCGATACATAT
>Ga0068855_100003865_pt1 | contig 18309 bp, 14 predicted proteins | sample KBSCornC52_FD_66592 | JGI IMG/M metagenome (GOLD analysis project Ga0068855, IMG submission 66592) | Corn rhizosphere microbial communities from Kellogg Biological Station, Michigan, USA - KBS Corn C5-2 | ecosystem: Host-associated > Plants > Roots > Rhizosphere > Soil ...
CACCGGCGGATCCATCGTGCGGACCGGACCGGCGCAGCTCATCTCGAACCTCGACGCCCAGCCCTGGCCCGATCGTGAGCGAGTCGATATCCCCCGTTATCTCAAGGTCTGGCGCGAGCATCACGGTGCGGGCTCCGTCTCCCTCATCACCGCTCGCGGATGTCCCTACCATTGCAACTGGTGCAGCCACTCCGTCTATGGGAAGTCGCACCGCCGCCGTTCTCCGCATTCCGTTGCGGACGAGGTTGCCTGGATTCTCGACAACTATCAGCCGGAAATGCTCTGGTTCGCCGACGACGTCTTCACCATCCATCCCGGATGGATCCTCGAATTCGCTGCCCAGATGCAGCGTCGCCGCTTGCACGTTCCGTTCGAATGCATCACCCGCGCCGACCGCCTCAGTCCCCAGATGGCCGACACACTCGCGCAATTGGGCTGCTTTCGCATCTGGATCGGCTCGGAAAGCGGATCGCAGCGCATACTCGATGCCATGCGGCGCGGCGTCAAGGTGGAGCAGGTCCGCCATGCCGTTGCGCTTTGCAAACAGCGCGGCATTCAGACCGGAATGTTCCTGATGTGGGGCTATGAAGGCGAAGACATCAGCGACATCGAAGCTACCGTCGATCACGTCAAGCAGTGCCGGCCCGACGTTTTCTTCACCACCATCGCCTATCCCATCAAAGGAACGCCCTATTTCGAGCAAGTCGCCTCCAAACTTGTCACGGTCCGGCCTTGGCAGGACAGCACAGACCGCGATTTCCTCGTGCGCGGTCGTCATTCCCGCCGTTTTTATCAACATGCCGACGAGCTTCTCAAGAATGAGATGGCCGGCCAGCCCGACGAACTCATCATCCAAGCCGCTCGCGACGGGCTCCGCCAAACCTTCGAAGAAGTGGAGGCGTAACATGATGACCGCTTCTGCCGCTTTCGACGCCATCGCCCCTCGCTATGACGAGCTATGGACCCGCTCGCCGGCTGGCCTCTCTCAGCGGCGCGCCGTCTGGCGGCACGTGGATCCATTGTTCCAGCCCGGCCAAACCATTCTCGATATCGGCTGCGGGACCGGTGAAGACGCTCGTCATTTTATGGATGCCGGACTGAACGTGCATGCTATCGACGTCTCTCCGGAGATGGTCCGCATCGCGCGCGCTCGAGGTGTCGACGCAACCTGTATGCCTGTCGAAGCTCTCAGCGGGATGACAGGCCGTTTTCAAGGAGCGATTTCGAATTTCGGCGTTCTAAACTGCGTTGCCGGCCTGCATACGATTTCTTCCGCCGTGGCAGAGATCCTTCGGCCCGGCTCATTTCTCGTACTCTGCTTGCTCGGCCGCTTCTGCCTGTGGGAGACGGCATGGTATCTGCTGGCCGCCCGTCCGCGCAAAGCGTTCCGTCGTTGGAAGGTCGCAAGCCATTCCTCGTCTCTCGGCATTCAGGTTTCTTATCCCTCCGTAAAAAATCTCCAAAGAGCGTTGCACCCGCACTTCACGCTGATTCGATGGTCCGGTATCGGTCTCGCCGTCCCGCCGTCGTACGTTCGCGGACTCGCCCCGCGCATCGTCCATCTCTTCAGCTCCTTCGATCGCCGCTTGGCGCACCTGCCTTGCTTGCGAATGCTGGCGGATCACCGCCTCTTCGTCTTTGTCCGGAAATGAATATGGAAGCCACCGAACGAACTCAGTTTCTCGACCATTACCGGACCATCCGCCATGCCGAGGGGCGCGGCTCCGAAGACCCTGCCTACTATCTGGCGCTGCCCTACAAGGATCTGAGCGGTAACAATTCGGAGCAATGGAGAATTCGCGGCAAGAGTTTTCGTTACTTCGAGCGAGTCATCTTGCCGCCTCTCGAGCGGCGCGCCGCCGGTCCGCTAAAGATCCTCGATCTCGGCGCCGGAAATTGCTGGATGTCCTACCGGTTGTCTTTGCGAAGCCACTGGCCTGTCGCCGTCGATATTTTTAGTGATGCCAGAGACGGGTTGCTTGCCTCGCGCAACTATCCCCCTCGATTTCCTATTCTCGAAGCGCAGTTCGATGAGCTGCCATTTCCCGGTCATAGTTTCGATCTCGCTATCTTCAACGCTTCCCTTCACTACTCCTCCGACTACCATCGGACTCTCCGACAGGTCCGTGATTGTCTTCGCCCGCAGGGCCGCCTGGTGATCATGGATTCACCCATCTACAAGCTTCCGGAGCATGGCGAGAGAATGCGCGCCGAACGTCACGCCCAATTCGAGCGTCAATACGGTTTCCGCTCCGATGCCCTTGGCAGCCTTGAATATCTGGACGAACCGTTGCTTGAAGAATTAGCGCGTAACTTGCGGATTCAGTGGGAGATTCACCGCGTTTGGTACGGTTACCGCTGGTTCTTGCGTCCGTGGAAGGCGCGCCTTTCCGGGCGTCGTCCTCCGTCTCGATTCTGGATTCTTACCGGCAAGTTTGTTTAAGGCGATGATCGTTCTCTTGCATCCTCGCACCTCGAAGCCGAAGAATCGCCGGTTTCCACTGCCCATCCTGGCTATGGCTGCGGTCCTCGAAGGCAAAGAAGATTACTCCATCGTGGATGGCAATCTCGACCCGCAACCGGAGCGCTCGCTCGATCGGATCATGAGCGAAAGCCCCGCCGAGCTTCTGGCCGTCTCCGTTATGCCCGGGCCGCAGATGCGAGCCGCCATCCCGCTCTGCCGCGAGTTCCGCCGGAAATATCCGCGCGTCCCCATTGTGTGGGGCGGCTACTTTGCTTCGCTCTACACCGATGCCTCACTCAACGCGCCTTATGTTGATTTTGCCGTTCGCGGCCAGGGCGAAGAGACATTTAGGGAACTGCTCTCTGCGTTGCGGGGAGATCGCCGCTTCGCCGGCATTCGCGGTCTTTCCTTTAAAGACGATTTCGGGCTGCACGTGCACAATGCCGATCGTCCGCTGCGCTCGCCCAACGAGTTTCCGTGGCTTCCCTATCACCGCCTCTCAACGCCTGAAAAATATATTCTGCCGACCTTCCTGGGCCGCCGTACGGCCGTGCACCACGCCAGCATCGGCTGTCCGTATCGCTGCAAATTCTGCGGAGTCGTCCCGCTCTACGACGGACGCCAGAAAACGGAAGCTCCCGAGCGTACTGCGGCCGTGCTCGCGCACTTGAAGCGCGAATACGCCATCGACGCTGTCCAGTTCTACGACAACAATTTCTTTCTCAACGAAAGCCATGCTCAGGCCCAAGCCGAACTCCTCATCCCGCTCAACCTGCGCTGGTGGGCCGAAGGACGAATCGACGCGGTCTTGCGTTATAGCGACGAGACACTGCGCGCCTTGCGCCGCGCCGGGGCCACCATGATCTTTTTCGGCGCCGAGTCCGGCTCCGATCGGGTTCTCGAGAAAATGAATAAGCGCCTCACCAGCGATCAGACCTTAGCTCTCGCCGCGCGCCTTAGGAACTTCTCCATTGTGCCCGAATTCTCGTTCGTGTTCGGCAATCCGGAAGACCCGGAAGGCGACACCCGGGAGACGATTCGATTCATCCGCCGTATCAAGCGTTTGAATCCCCATGCCGAGATCATCGTCCAGCACTATATCCCTACTCCGCACCCCGACGGCATGTACGGTCAGATCGAAGGCAAGATCGATTTCCCCAGTACACCCGAAGAATGGGCGAGCGAGCGCTGGTACAACTTCACCATCCGTCACGATCCTCGCCTCCCCTGGCTGCCCCGCCGCGTCAAGCGCCAGATCGATAACTTCGAGCTCGTCATCAATTCGCGCTGGCCCACCGTTCAGGACATTCGGCTCCCGTGCTGGGGCCGCGCCATGCTGCGTTCCTTGAGCCTCTGGCGCTATGCCTTCGGTATCTATTCTTTGCCCCTCGAGCTGCAGTGGGCTCAAAAGTTTGTCGAATTGCGCAAACCACGCTGGGAGAGTCTCTGAATGGCGGCAAAACGGGGGCTGGCGAGCATGCCGCGCCTTTTGCGGAATCCGAAGCCTGTCCCCGTTTTGCCCCCCATCGAAGGACATCGCATCTGGTCGGCCAGCTACGACAACGATCTGAACCCTGTTCTCGCGCTCGATACGCGCGTGCTCTCAGAGCGGCTGGGATCTCTCGCAGGTCTGCGAGTCGTCGATGTGGCTTGCGGAACCGGCCGCTGGACGAGCTTTGCTCAATCGCACGGAGCTGAAGTCATTGGTATCGATCTGTGTCCGGAGATGCTCGCCGCGGCGGCGCGCAAGTCCGCCCTCTCGGGGTGTCTCGCTCTCGCAGACGCCGCCGAACTGCCCATACGCCAAGGTGCCGCCGACCTCTCCCTGTGCTCGCTTGCGCTAAGCTACTTCCCGTCCGCGGCCGCCGCCATCGCCGAGATGGCGCGCATCACTCGGCGCGGCGGCCGCGTCGTCATCAGCGATCTCCATCCACATGCGGTTCGAGCAGGCTGGAATAGATCATTTCGCGCCGGAGATCAAGTCTATGCGATCGATCATCGCAACCACGCGATCCGCTTCGCCTACCTGGCCGCGGAACGATCTGGATTGATCCTGGATTGGGAGCTATCTGCCTGTTTCGGAGCGCCCGAGCGCGAAATCTTTCAGCGCGCCGGCAAGGTGTCGGTTTTCCATGCGCTGAGCTGCGTGCCGGCGCTTCGCGTTCTCGCATGGGTTAAACCGTGAGTCAAGCCCTGCGGTTGGAAGGAGCCAGAGTCGCGCTTAATGCCACCCAGGCAAGCTGTCTCGACATTGCCATCGAGCGCGGGCGCTTTCTGCCGTTTGATAACCGCGCCCGCCATCCGCCTCTGCTCGATCTCTCGGGATACCTGCTATTGCCCGGTCTCATCAACAGCCACGACCATCTCGAGTTCAATCTCTTTCCGCGTCTGGGCGCCGGTCCGCATCCCAACTATGTCGAATGGGCCGCCACCGTCTTTCATCCGGACCGCGCTCCGCTGAAACAACATTTGTGCGTGCCCAAGCCCGTTCGGCTCGCCTGGGGCGCGCTCAAGAACCTGCTCAGCGGCGTCACCACCGTGTCGCATCACAACCCCTATGACCCGCGCGTCTTCAACCCGGAGTTTCCAGTGCGCGTGGTCAAACACTTCGGCTGGGCGCACTCGCTCCATTTCTCGCCCGATGCCGCCGCCCGCTGCCGGTGCACGCCCCAAAATTGGCCCTTCCTGATTCACGCCGCTGAAGGAACGGATTCGCTCGCCCGGTCCGAAATCGCCAGCCTCTATCGATCCGGCCTTCTCAGCCATCGCACCGTTCTCATTCATGGCGTGGCTCTCGATAGTTCGGCCGTCGACCTTTTGCGGCAATGCCGGACGTCGTTGATTTGGTGTCCGAGTTCCAATGTGTTCACTGTTGGCCGGACACTCGATGCAAATGTGCTGCGTTCGGAACTGCCAATCTCGCTCGGCACGGATTCCGCGCTAACCGGACAGGGTGATTTGATCGACGAGCTGTGCGTCGCGAAAAACCGCGCAGGAGTGGCCGCAAATCGGCTCTTCGACATGGTCACCACGGTCGCCGCCAGGATACTGCGTCTAGAAGGCGGGGAAGGCGCCCTTCGTGAGGGCGGAGTAGCGGATTTGGTTGCCGTTGCCGATACGGGCGGAACACCCGCCGCGGCCCTTCACGCCATGCGTCCTGAACTCGTCGTAGTGGGAGGCAAAATCAAGCTCATTTCCGAGCGCCTTGCTGCTCGCTTGCCCTCTGCTTCGAGGCGCGGTCTTGAATCCATCCATGTGGAAGGACGCGGGGAGTATCTTGTCAAATCGAAAGTCTCCCAACTGTATGCCGCGACCAAGTCGATTTTGGGAACCGATTTCAAGCTTGCCGGAAGGGCGGTTCGTGTATGAATGCTCGGCTGGACACCCTCCCGATTCTCATTCTCTACCCCCACAACCGGTGTAACTGCCGCTGCGTCATGTGCGATATCTGGAAAACGGATACGGCTCGCGAGATCAGCGCGAACGATCTTGAGCGCCACTTGGGCGATATCGCGGCATTGCATGTCCAATGGGTGGTCTTTTCCGGCGGCGAGCCGCTGATGCACTCGGATCTATTCCGCCTGTGCCGTTTGCTACGCGAACGAAACATCCGCACCACGCTGCTCAGCACCGGATTGCTCGTCAATCGTTATCGCAGTCAAATTGTCGAGCACATCGACGATCTGATCGTATCGCTCGATGGTCCCCCCTTTCTCCACGATAGAATCCGCCGCGCGCCGGGTGCATTCGCCTTGCTGCAGGCCGGTGTCGAAGCTCTGCTCACCCTGCGTCCCGATTTTCCCATCTCCGCCCGCTCGACGGTTCAAAAACTGAATTGCGGGTCGCTGCGTAAAACCACGGCGGCGGCGCGATCTTTGGGAGTCTGGTCCATCTCGTTTCTGGCGGCCGATGTGAGTTCAACGGCATTCAATCGGCCGGAACCCTGGGCGATGCAAAAACAGGATGAGATCGCTGTGGCGGCCGGCGACCTTCCCATGCTCGAAGCGGAGATCGAAGCATTGATTTCGGAAGGCGAATGCGGCGCGTTCGTCGCCGAGTCTCCACAAAAACTTCGCCGCATCGTCTCGCATTATCGCGCGCGTCTCGGCACTGCTGCATGGGAAGCCCCTCGCTGCAATGCTCCCTGGGTCTCTGCGGTCCTCGAAACCGACGGCACGGTGCGTCCCTGCTTCTTCCACCCTCCGATAGGCCGGATTGGCGACACCCACTCGCTTCTGGAAATCTTAAACAGCCCAACCGCCATTACATTCCGCGGCAGTCTCGATGTAGCAACCAACCCAACCTGCCGCCGCTGCGTGTGCTCGCTGCACTGGCCAGGTTCATCGTGAGCCGCTAGCCTAGTACGGCGCACATTTGGTTGACGCTAAAATCCGTAGTCATTTTCGGCTATACTAAACTCTCTGATTTAAATCCTGTAGGTTCCTGAGGTCTTGATGCTGAGGAGAGCCGCATTTGTATTGTTGTGCCTACTCGTGTGCCTGCCCGTTTTCTCTCAGGTGGTCTCCGACAAGCTCACCCCCGAGGAAGCGGCCGTTCTCAAACACAGCCCGGGAGTCGTGCTGGTCATCGTTTCTTATACCGTTGTCGTCCAGATTCCGGGCAGAGATTCTGGGCCGCTGGAGTTCCACCCGTCCTCCATGGGCAGCGGCTTTCTCTACCGGCCAGACGGCTATCTGGTCACTAACAGTCACGTTGTCGAAGATGCCAATCTAAATGACCTGCAAGCCCGCGACGACCATCTGAAAAGCATCCACTCGAACATCCTGCGCTGGGTACAGCAAAGGTTGAAGAGTACCGGTCGTCCGCCTCTGACTGTCGCCGAAGCGAGAGCGTTGCGCATCAGCGCGAGCGACCCTCAGATTCGCGTCTACCTCGCCAATAAGACTTATTTTCGCGGTGAAATCAAGGCCTACAGCGATCCAACCGGCATCAATGGTGGCAAAGACGTCGCCATTATTAAGGTCGACGCCAACAATCTGCCCACTGTAAAGCTCGGTGATTCGAACTCGATTCGCTCCGGTGATCCACTCATGGTCATCGGCTATCCCGGCGCCGTCTCGCCGTTGAGCGGCTTCGACATGATCGCGATGGAGTCAGCCCTCGTTCCTAGCGTTACAAACGGTCACGTCTCCGCCGTAAAAACCGACTACAAAGGCACTCCCGTCATCCAATCCGATGCCGCCATCACCCACGGCAACAGCGGTGGACCAGGCTTCAATGCTGCAGGCGAGGTCGTAGGTATTGCCACCTATGCGACCGAGCGCGAAGTTGCTGGCTTCAATTTTTTCGTTCCTATCAACACTGCTATGGAGTTTGTCCGCCAGGCCGGTGCCACTCCGGAGTCCGGCGCTTTCGATACTGCGTGGACCAACGCTCTCGACGCTTACCAGGCCGGCAAATGGGACACCGCCAAAGGCTATCTTTCCGACGCGCTTAACTTAATGCCGGGTCTTCCCGAGGCCCTGCGTCTGCAAACCGCCGCTGCACAAAACGTACGCTCGGAAGGCCAGGTCGCTCGTCTTGGCGAAAACTTTGGCCCCATGCTCTGGCCGGCCGTCGGAATCGGCGGCGTTCTGGTCGTTGGTCTCGCCCTACTCCTCGTCATGCGCTCCGGCAAGACGCCTGCGCCCGTTCCGGCTCCTGTAGCTTTTACCCCGGCATCGGCGTCCGTCCGGACCGTCCCCGTCGATCCGCTCCCTCCTCCACCCCTCATTCCTCCCAAGGCTGCGCCAATCAATTTCGGATCGATTCACGTCACCTCCGGTGCTCTCGCCGGCAGTCGTTTCCCCATTCCGAAAGCCGGTCTCAAGATCGGTCGCGACTCTGCGAAAAACGACGTGGTCGTACCCGACGATACCGTTTCCAAAGAGCACGCCTGGATCGTTCCGCTCGACAACGAAATCGTTGTCATCGATCGCGGCTCCTCGAACGGCACGTTTATCAACTCCATCGATACGCCTGGCGTCAACAAAGTCGCCCTCAAGAGCGGCGACCGTATTTTCATTGGCAAGAAAGGTGCTGCCGTTTTTACGTATTTCGGCTGAACATCCAATGCCCAAGTTTTGTAACAACGGACACCAGATGGAAGACTCCTGGGAATTGTGTCCCTACTGCCAGCGCACCGGCTACCAAAGCCCTCGTGGCGTGCAGTCTGCCGCGAAAACGCGCCTCGAAATGGATGCGCTCGCCCAAACCCAAGTAGCCGCGCCGTCCATTGTCGGACCTCGTAAAACAGTTCTCTTGAGCGATGTCGTTCGCAAGACCGCCCTCGTGGGTTGGGTCGTAGTTATGGATGGCGACCAGAAAGGCGAAGACTTCCGTCTGCGAGACGGGCAGAACACCATCGGATCGGCGCACGACGCCGACATTGTTTTGAAGGATCAGACTGTTTCCGCGAAACACGCCAGCATCCGTTACAAGGACGGAAAGTTCTTTCTTTCCGATCTGGATTCGAGTAACGGGACTTTTGTCAACGGCCTTGCAGAGTGTGTGGCTCGCGTCGAGTTGGCGGACAGCGACATGCTCCGTATTGGGGGCGTGAGCCTCAAGTTCAAGGCTCTTTGAGCGTTACAGCGCTATGAAGATACGCCCCGACGTCGATCTCGCCAACCTGACAGACCCCGGTAATGTGCGTCCCGAAAATGAGGATTATTATTGTTACCTTGAGCCCGACGCAGACGAAGACTTCGACCGCAAAGGACGTCTGATCGCTATCGCCGATGGCATGGGCGGCCACGCCGGCGGCAAAGTGGCGAGCACCTTGGCTCTGGATTCTCTACGCGCCGTCTTTGAAAATGGCTCGACCGGCGGCCCCGCTGAGATCCTTGCCTCTGGCTTCGCTCACGCTCAACAGGCCATCTTGAATCACGTCGAAACCCACCCTGAACTCGAAGGCATGGGCACCACCTGCACTGCCGCGATTCTTCACCGTGGAAATTTATTCTACGGCCACATCGGCGATAGCCGTCTGTATCTTCTGCATGATGAAAGATTCGCGCCCATTACCGAAGACCACTCGCTAGTGAACCAGCTTGTACAAAGCGGCGCTCTCACGCCGGATCAGGCCGCAAGCCATCAGCAGAAGAACGTGCTCACCCGCGCCCTCGGCATGAAGTCTTCCGAAATCGCGGTCGACTTCTCCAACCGGCCGATCCCGCTGTCTCCTGGCGACGTGCTTGTGCTCGCCACCGATGGACTTCACGGGCTCGTCTCTACCGAAGAGATTGCCGGGTCCGTCACCGCTCAATCTCCTTACGATGCCTGCCGGACTCTTGTGGCCACTGCCAAAGAGCGCGGCGGCTTGGATAACATCACCGTCCAGATTCTGCGCCTGCAGGAGAATTGAATCCGGCCGAATGGGAGGTCTTATGATCGGAACGCAAATTGAAAATTACCTGATCCAGGCACAACTCGGCGAGGGCGGTATGGGTATCGTCTACCGCGCTCTTGAAACCCATCTGGACCGTACCGTCGCCATCAAAGTCCTGAATACCGATCTCGCGCGTGATCCATCCATCGTGGAGCGTTTCCGCTCGGAAGCCCGCGCCCAGGCCAATCTGAACCACACCAACATCGCCACGCTCTACGCCTTTCTCGTCTATCAAGGCAATCCCGTTATGGTCATGGAGTATGTCGAGGGCGATACCTTTCAGCAATTGGTCGATCGTCGTGGCCCTATCCCTTCGCAGGAGGCCATTCCACTGTTTCGCCAGGCTTTACTCGGAATTAGCGCCGCTCACCGCATGGGCATCGTCCATCGTGACATCAAACCCAGCAATTTGATGCTGAACCGCTCGGGCATCGTCAAGGTCATGGATTTCGGCATTGCCAAAGCGGCTACCTCTGCGCGCAATCTCACTCGCACCGGTATGCAGCTGGGCACGGTGTTCTATATGTCGCCCGAGCAGGTCAAAGGCGAACGGGTCGATAATCGCTCCGATATCTACTCTCTCGGGGTCACCCTTTACGAACTACTCACCGCCAATGTCCCCTTTTCTTCGAGCAGCGAATTTCAGGTGTTGAACGACCATGTCAACACGCCCCCTCCGCCGCCCTCGAAGTTCTATCCGTACCTGCCCAAGGGGCTTGAAAGCATTATTCTGAAATCACTCGAGAAAAATCCGGACCAACGTTTCCAAACCACCGAAGAATTCGGCGCGGCCCTCGAACGCCCGGAAGCATGGGAATCCCCCACGCCGCGCACTGGCCCGTCTTTGCATGACACCGTGCTCTCCGGTGCCTCATCGTTCACCGCCGCCACTCCGTCTCCCGCGCCCCCGAATCCGATACCGCCTCCGGCGCCAGCCGCGCCCCCTCCGGCTGCACTCGCGCCGGCGACTCCTATCCCGCGCAAAGCCTTTGCTGTTGCGGCCCTCGTATTATGCCTTGCCGGCGGCGCCGCCTACCTGTATTCGCGCGGCAAGTCCGCGCCGCCTCCCCATGGCACTGTCACCTCCGGTGGTAATCCAAGCCCGTCAGGACAACTCGCCGAGCCTGCCCCTGATGGACCCATGAAACCGATCCCATCCGATAACAGTGACGCCGACGTCGCTCCCACCGATCCATCCCTGACTTCCGGCAAGACGCCAGATTCCTCCTCGCATCCGCAGGCGGCTCCCAAACAGCCCGCGTCTCCAAGTCCGCGTCCCACACATCCGCGTACGCCGCCACCTGACACAAACGCGCCGCAGGACGCTTCGCCTCAGCTTCAACCCCAAATTCAGCCCCAGACCCAGCCGGCCAAGCCCGCCGTCTCCGCGACGGAACTCGACGACGCCCGCCAGCGCTTCATCCGCCTGCGCTCCAGAGCGCTCGCGCTGAAAAGTAGTCTGGGCGAACTCCGCCAACGCCTCGCCGTTGGCGGCATGAGCGTCAGTAACGACGCAGTCGAAGCCGAAAACAATATGGACTCTTACATGCTTGAAGCCGATCGCGCTCTGCAAACTGGCGATGTTCAAACCGCCGGGACCAACATGGATCGCGCCGAACACGAAGCCAAAAAGATTTCTGCCTTATTCGGCAGGTGAGAAGGAAACAAACCAAATGGATAACTCAGACATAGGTATGTTAAAGCCAAGAGCTCTCAGCCTGGCGGTGCTGTCGGCGGTATTCCTTATCGCCCAAGGGGCCTACGCCCAGGCTGCCAAGCCTGCTGCGCACCCTGCCGCCGCGGCGCCTAAAGCCTCCCCGGTCGATTCGGTCATCCAGCTCGTCAAGTCCGGCACGTCCGAAAACCTGATCATCAAGACCCTTCAGCACCAGAACAAACCGATCGATCTATCGCCTGCCGACTTGGTCAAGTTGAAAAATGCCGGCGTTTCGGAAAACATCATCGGTGTCATGATGGATCCCGCTAGCCCGCCTGCTCCCGCAGCTGCTCAGGCTCCCACGCCTGTAGAGACGCCCGCTCCCGCCGCCCAGCCAGCTCCTGCCGCGGCAACTCCGCCGCCTCCCGTGCCGCAGACCGCGGCCGTGGCTAATGCCATGAAGAAGCGTGTCATCGTCGATGAGTTTGATTACTCCACCGTGATGACGAGCGTGCAGGCCGTCTTCGGAACCAACCAGAACATCGGAAAAGGAATCCGCGCCATGCTCACCAATCGCCTCGGCGAGCAGGGCAAAATCGTCATCGTCGAGCGCGCCAAAATTAACTCCCTCATGGCGGAACAGGATCGCAACGCCAGCAACCGCGTGAAGCAGGGAAGCGGCGCCAAAATCGGCCGCATTAGCGGAGCCGATGCGCTCCTCACCGGCGACATCACGATCTTCGGGCGCGATGACAAAAAGAAACACGTGAGTGGTGGTGGTCTCTTCGGAGCCGGCATCGGCGCGCTCGCTGCGTCCCAGTCAAAGGACAAAGCCGTCGTCGCTATAGACTATCGCCTCGTCGACGCAGAAACGTCCGAAGTAGTCGCTACCGGCGAAGCACGCGGCGAATCCATTCGTAAGGGCAGCGCTGTCGGCGCTCTCGGTGGCGCGTTCGGTAAAGGCGTGGCCGGTATGGAATTGGATATGACCAGCAGCAACTTTGCGCAAACCATCATCGGCGAAGCCACTCAGGACTGCGTGAACAAACTCGCTGATATCCTCGATACGCAAACGGCGTCCATGAAAAAAGAAGTCCGCGCCGTCGAAGCTACCGTTGCCGACGTCTCCGGCTCCTCCATCGTCATCACTGCCGGCAGTAACGACAGCGTAAACGTCGGTGACGTCTTTGAAATCCTGCGCTCGGTGCGTGAGGTCAAGGATCCGACCACCCATGAAGTCCTCGACCGCATTACTGAAAAAACCGGCGAGCTGACCATCACCAGCGTGCGCGACAAAATCGCTACCGGTGCCTACACCGGCTCTCCCGCCCAGGTAGGCTTCCTCGCGCGCCGCAAAATTTAACGCTTCGCCGGCTCCGCGAACGATCGCTCGACCATGTCGTGTACATCCGTCGATACGCCATGGTCGCGCCACAGCCAGCGCATCATTTCCGGAAACACTGTCTGCAGCATCTTCTGGCCATGTTTCTGAATGCCCCAGGAGTAATTCAGGTCATAACCCTTTTCAGTAAGCGCCTGTTGCATCCTCACATTCTGGTAAAACCAGTCACGTGTCTGGTCGTAGCTTCCATCCACTCGCAGCGATCGATTATCATTGCGACCGTCCACTAGAAACACGCGTAGTGGTTTCTTCTCGCTCTTTCGAATAATGTCCGGATACGCATTGCCGCCGCGAATATTGGTGAAGCTACCTACGTTACTCAGCACTTTGCGAAAAACATCCGGCCGCTCCCACGCTACCGTAAACGCGGCGATAGCGCCCGAACTCGACCCGCCGATTCCATGCCGTTCCGGGTCCTTCGAAATGTTATAGTCCTTGTACAACACCGGCAGTAATTCATCTACAATGACGCGCGGATATTTGTCATCCAAAGTGTTGTATTCCGTCGGCCGGTTGGTATCGCGATCGCCCCAGTTACTCAGCGTCGGTTCCGGTTGGTCGGGACGCCGGCCCGGATTGATGAATACCGCGATCATGACCGGGATCTCGCGCCGGTAGATCAAATTGTCCATCACAAATTGCGCCCGTACATCGCCCTCCGTATTCATAAACGCCTGTCCGTCGTTGTAAATCATTAGGCTGGCCGAAACCTTGGCGTCATACTGCGCCGGGACGTAAACCCAATAGGTATGCTGCGTGCCGGGATACGCTTGGCTGGGCAGGGTGAACGGGCCATGGATCTCGCCTTTCGGAACACCCTCCTGTGGAATGGCATCCACCGCTAGCTTGTAATAGACATTGGTATCCGGCGTCTCCACCATGGCCGGACGTTGGCCTAAAAGAACACTTACCGACATCACAAACAATATGGGTAGATTGCGTTTCATAGTGCGATCGCTACGATATCAAAATGGTAGTAGGGCGGACCTCCCGGTCCGCGCCGGGCGTCCTCGCCCGGCCTGCGTTTGACTACCGGAGCCGCAGCACTTCCTCATAAAGCTTCTCGCCAACGATCTTATGCACCGCCGTCGAAGGATGCCCGGAGTGATAGTAGAAATAAGCCGATGGCTTGGAGCAAGGCGTCGTATCCTGGTCGAAAATCGCACGCCCCGCGCAGGCGTCTTTCGTGTTTTCAATCCCGTACTTGGCAGGGTTGCGCATCACATCGTCGAAAAACGGTCCCCAATCGCTCAGCCCGAACGAAGCTTCGGGAAACTCCGCCGCCATCTCACTCGGGATATGAACTAGCGCTGGATCCAGGCGCTCGCCGACTTGGCTGAACGACGGAATCGCCGTTGGTAGAAGCGCAATCAGGAATCGCCGTCCTCCTACGCGGTATAACGTCCGGATCTCGGCTTTGAGATTCCCGACCGTCGTCTCTGTCGGCAGACGTTTATCGTTCAAGCCTCCGGCGACAAAGAAGAGCGTGCTTCCAGGCCGGAACTTGATCCTACCTGAGCGCACTCGCTGTGCAAAATCCTCCACCTGCTCGTGCATTCCCAAGCCCAGCAGTGCATCTTTCACCTTATGCCCTGGCCCGCTGCCGGTCTGCGCCCCGCTCACTGCGAAGTTCAGGCTCTTGTCCGCGGTGTCTGCCGCATTCGCCGGGACCAGTGCAAACCCGAGCCGGTCGGCCAGGTATGCAACTGCCGTTGGCCCGTTTCCATCCACATATCCCGCGCCAGTGTCCGAGTAACTGTCTCCGAATACATAGAGTCGCTGAACCGAAGAAGTCGTTGCTGCCGTGAAGAGAACCAGCCAGAGCGTAAGTTGAATCATCTGCTTAAGAGGGACGAAGCACAAATCGGAACTGCATATCTTCGCCGAACCATTGCACGTAATTGGTGCCCCAGCCGTTGTTGAATAGACTGAAGTGGAGCCCTTTCGATAAATCGGGCTGCTCTTTGGAAAACGCAATCGGCGAGCGTTCTCCTAAAGCGACCACTGGCGCATCCAGCGTCTCGATCACGAGGCCGCCCCGCGCATCGCGATAACTCATGCTGCGTGAAATTGCGTGCATATGCCGATTGCCTCCCGGAACTACGTCCAAGGGCGACACCGGCTGCTCTACTTTCGTGAGCGTCCAGCCTTCTTTCGTTGGGGCAATGGGCCGGAAACTCAGCCACAATGCCTCCGGCAGCCGGTTTGCATCCTTGCCGAACCAGGCGACCGTGACCCGGACCGCAGGCTCCGCCTTGCTCGCTCGCAACGTCATCCAAATCTCACGCGGAAATGCTCTCGTGCCCTTTGTCGGTGCATCCACCTGCATCTGTGCAAATAACCGGTGCGCATCGTCATCTTCCATCTGGTAACTGGCGATCAGTTTCGTGCCCCAGCTATGGCTCTCTGCCCCGAACTTTTGAATATTCGGTTTCCCAAAATCCTTCGGAGCCCAGTCCGTCTGTAACGTGATATAGCTCCGCAGAAATTTGTCATAGTCGGCCTGCGAGAGTGTTTGGTACGAGAACAGCGCTAGCGGATTCTCACGCGACGCCCATTCGCGCCCCGCCGCCTTATCGGAGAGTTTCACGATCGCGCCGGTCTCCTCATCAAGCGCAATCGTAAAATGTGCTCCCTCGATAGGTGCGCCGCGCGGATGCGCCTTTAGTCCTTTAACATCCGGACGCACTGGTTTCAGCAGTGCGAACTGCTCTTCGGCCTCCGCACGGAGTTCCGGCGGCAAAGCCGCTACACCCGCCGCGATGTCCGCGCGCTTCTCTGCCCAACTATTTGTCACGGTGCGATAGTTCGGCCGGTTCAGCATTTGCCGCAAAGCCGCGGGCGTGTAGTGTTCGAAATCGAGCCAGGTCTTGGTGTCCGTTCCCCAGGTATGTTCCGCCGCCAGCGACGCGTGTTCGAGCAGCGCCAGGTCCGTCCGGTCGCCCTTCGCAAACTTGCCTGAACCGATCCATCTGCGTCGCAATCGCAGCAATTCGCGAAAACGTGCCACCTTCAGCGGATCGCTCGGAACCCCGTAGATCCAGGTATCGCCAATCTCCTGAGTCACGACTGGCAGCGTCTGCTCATACGGTTTCACCGCGTTGGCAATCGTTGTCAGGTCGGCTGCGCGGACGGCCGCCTTCGGAAACTGTGTGCGCAATTTGCCGTAAATTCCACGAATTTCCTCCGGCGTATGCGGTCCGCTGTTATCGTCCCGCACTTCCACGGCCACCGCCAGCTTCGATCCGGGAACCCTCATCACGCCGCCGTACGCCGTGCGATGGTACATCACGATTACCGATGCCCCGCGCGGTTCCTTCCATACAAATACGGCGGGCACGTCCGGGGGCGTGCTGGCGGCATTCACGCCGATGTCCAGAAATGTAACGCCGCCCTCCGCCAGCGGCGCAATCAATCCACGCGAATGGCCCGGCACATCGGTCATCTTCGCGCCCGTGGTCGTGCGCCCGAACCGTTTATCGAGTTCCTTCGAAAAACCTAGGCATGCGGCGATGGTCGAGCGATCAAGCAGTTCCGTCTGCCATGTGAACGGGAGCGCATGCCAGGCGATATGTCCCCGCGCGACGGCATCCTCCATGCGCTTGCGGTTCGCGCCATTTGCCTGCTCCAAATAGCGGTACAGCAGCCACGAGCCGGTAGTCCATACAAATTCCGTCCTCTCGGCAATCGCGATGGCCTGCGGATAAAACTGTGTAAAGTATCTCTTAATGATCGCCGCCTGTGTATCGACAAACCCCACATCCAGGTGGCATTTGAACATCACCAGAACTTGCTCGACACCTTCGTCCGCGGCAAACCTAGCCCCGGCGAGCCCGTAAAGAAATTCACGCCGATCCATTTGTTCAACTGTATCTATGTCTCTGCTTCGCCGCGAGTTCTGTGGGTCCTTTGCCGGCCTCGCCCTCGTCCCGCATGCCGTTGGTAAAACTCCCGCCATCCTAACCCAACCCGCGTCCGCCCATGCATTTTGTGAAAACGAAGCCGTCGAACTGAAAAGGAATGCCAGGGTCTGGTCCGGCGCCACGATCAATGTCACTACGGAGATTGCAGACGGGAAAACTCTGCCGATTCGTGTCGAAAGTCCGGAAAAACGCTTGCTTCGCGTCCGTCTTCACTGGCCGGGGACGTTGCTCACAACGTATCGATATATGGGCGACGCCTGGGAAAGAACTTACGGCGATCTCGCCTGGCGTCCGCTCGAGCCCGAACGAATCTTCCCTTGGTACTTCTTGGCCGCGGCCGGATCGTCGGTACTGGCCTGTGGCGTGAAAACCGATCCCGCCGCATTCTGCTTCTGGCAAATCGATTCCTCTGGCGTCACGTTGTGGCTCGACCTTCGCAACGGCGGCAGCGGCGTCGAGTTGGGCAAACGCACATTGCTCGCGGCGACCGTCGTGACGGAAAGCTACGAAAAGCAGTCCCCATTCCAGGCCCTGCGCAAATTTTGTCGCGAAATGTCGGCCCACGGAATGTCCATGCCCGCTCCCCTCTACGGCGGGAACAATTGGTATTACGCCTACGGCAAGAGTTCCTCGGATGCCATACGTGCGGACACCGAGCGCATCGCCTCCTATGCACCCTCTGGCGAAAATCGCCCTTTCATGGTCATTGACGATGGCTGGGCGCCTTACCGCACGACCGGTCCGTGGACGCAAGGCAATGCACGCTTTCCCGACATGCCGGTACTCGCCTCCGCCATGCTTCGTTTCAACGTCAAACCGGGAATCTGGCTTCGCCCGCTGACGACCCGCGAAACCATTTCCGAAAATTGGCTGCTAAAAAGCGAGTTCAGCGCAACGCGCTTTTCGCGGCAGCAAATGCGCACGCTCGATCCCACAGTGACCGACGCTGCCGAAAAAATTAAGAGCGACGTGCGCCTCCTTTGCGCCTGGGGCTACCAACTCCTCAAACATGATTTCTCCACATACGATCTGCTCGGTCGTTGGGGCTTTCAAATGGCGGCGGAATTGACTGACTCCAACTGGCATTTCGCCGACCGTACTCGCACGAACGCCGAAATCTTCCGCGCGTTTTACGCCCTCTTGCGCGAGGCCGCCGGCGCCACGCACCTGCTCGGCTGCAATACCGTGGGCCACTTGGCCGCGGGCCTTTTCGAAGTGCAGCGCACCGGCGACGATACCAGCGGCCGTGACTGGTCCCGCACCCGCAAAATGGGCGTCAACACGCTCGCTTTCCGTGCCGCTCAGCAAGGTACGTTCTTCGATGTCGATGCCGATTGTGTCGGCCTGACTAACGCTATCCCGTGGTCCCTCAACCGCCAGTGGCTCGACCTGCTCTCCCGCAGCGGCACGCCGCTCTTCGTATCCGCCGCGCCTGACGCCGTGGGTCCGGACCAGCACAGCGCGCTCCGTGAA
>Ga0068855_100003866_pt1 | contig 18298 bp, 25 predicted proteins | sample KBSCornC52_FD_66592 | JGI IMG/M metagenome (GOLD analysis project Ga0068855, IMG submission 66592) | Corn rhizosphere microbial communities from Kellogg Biological Station, Michigan, USA - KBS Corn C5-2 | ecosystem: Host-associated > Plants > Roots > Rhizosphere > Soil ...
ATGATCAGCGCGACCGCCACCGAAAGTGCGGTGATCGTGATGTTGTAGTAGACCTTGCGCACCGGCTTGGAGAACGCCCAGCCGTAGGCGAAGTTCATAAAGCAGCCGTCGATCGAGTCGAGCAGGCTCATACCGGCGGCAAACAGCACCGGAAGGGTGAGGATCGCGTACCAAGGCAGGCTGAACGCGGCCGCACCGCCGGCCAGCACGAGCAACCCCACCTCGGTGGCGGTGTCGAAGCCCAGCCCGAACAGCACACCGATCGGGTAGATCTGCCACGACTTGGTCACCGACTTGGTGAGGCCGCCGAGCCAGCGGTTCATGAAGCCGCGATTGTTCAGCTGCTGCTCGAGCCCGGCTTCGTCGTAGACGCCGTGCCGCATCTGCCGGAACACCCGCACGATGCCGACCAGGATGACGAGATTCAGGATCCCGATGATGTAAAGGAAGGTGCCTGACACGCTCGTGCCAACAAGCCCGGTGACGGTGTGCAGGCTCGATGAGTCGTTTTCGACCTGCCCGGCCAGCGAGCGGACGCCGAGGGCGAGCAGCACGCACAGCCCGAAGACGATCGTCGAGTGCCCGAGCGAGAACCAGAACCCGACCGACACCGGCCGCTTGCCCTCGGCCATGAGCTTGCGGGTGGTGTTGTCGATGGCGGCGATGTGGTCGGCGTCGAACGCGTGCCGCATGCCGAGGGTGTAGGCGGTTACGCCGAGCCCGATCCCGAACACCTGATTGGCGCCGACCTGGTAGTGATGCGGCGCGACGATGGCCGCGAGCGTGAACCACCCGATCACGTGCAACGCGATGACGACGCCGGCGATGCCGCCGATCGCCGCCCACTCGCCAGGGGTCAACGACTGCTTCAGCTTGGTCAGTCTGGCGGGCTCGCTACGGGTTAGCGTCGTCACAGGGAACTCCGGGTCACTGGCGGGGGTCACTGGCGCCTACGGCTTCGAATGCCACCCTAAACGCGAAGAAGTCCTAGTTGCAACTGAGTTGCAATAAGGTATTCGAAAAGCTCGGACCCCAGCCGCGCAGCAGCCCCGGCACGCTAGTCAAACAGTCTTCGGCTGTGGAGGGCCACTCGGTTCACCCCCGGGTAGGAAGCCTGGGCGCTCTTCGCGAGGTCTCGGTCAAAGCGCAGACTTGGTTCAGCCTGCTCTCAGCCTCCCGGCCGAGATTCTTGCCATAGGTTCGCCGCCTCGAGAACACAGGAGATCCCGCGTGTCCAGCGCACTGCCCGGGGAGCGGACGCGGCAGCCCGCCGCCCGCCCGGGCCGCCCGGCTCCGCAGCCGGCGCGGCGCGCGGGTTCGCCGAGCGGACGCCGGACGCCGTCCGCGACGATCACCCCGGCCATGGCGTTGGCCGCCATCACGATTGGCGCGCTCGTCGTCGTCCTGCTCTGGTGGCACGACACCCCGACGATCCGGGCCTTCGGCGACTGGCTGACCAACGCGGGGCGCATCACCGGGCTGCTGGCCGGCTACGTGATCGTGGTGCTGCTCCTGCTCATGGCGCGGGTGCCGGCGCTCGAGCGCGGTCTTGGCGCCGAGCGGCTGGCCCGTTGGCACAGCATGGGCGGCCGCTACACGGTCAACCTGTCGATCGCCCACACGCTGCTGATCATCTGGGGCTACGCGGTAAGTGCCCACGAAGGCCTGATCAAGCAGACCGGCCAGCTGCTCACCCAATATGCCGACGTCATGATGGCGACCGTCGCGCTCGGCCTGCTCGTGCTCGTCGGCGTTGTCTCGATCCGAGCAGCGCGTGCTCGCATGCGATACGAGACCTGGTACTACCTGCACTTCTACACGTATCTCGCGATCGCGCTGTCGTTCAGCCACGTGTTCGCCACCGGCGCCGACTTCGCGTCGAACCTCAAGGCGCGGGTGTTCTGGAGCGCGCTCTACATCGGTGCGGCGATCGTCCTGGCGTGGTATCGGTTCGCTGTTCCGTTGCGCAATGTGCTACGGCACCGCATGGTCGTGGCCGGCGTTTTCCCTGAAGCGCCAGGCATTTTCTCGGTACACGTGGCCGGCCACCACCTCGACGAGCTGCAGGCCGAAGCCGGCCAGTTCTTCCGCTGGCGCTTCTTGACCCGTGACCAGTGGTGGCAGTCCCATCCGTACTCGCTGTCGGCGCCGCCGTCCGACCATCTTTTGCGGTTCACCGTGAAGGTGCTCGGCGACCACTCCGAGGCGCTGCAGCGGGTGCGCAAGGGCACCCGCATCTTCGCTGAGGGCCCGTACGGCGCCCTCACCGAAGAGCGGCGCACTCGCCGCAAGGTGCTGCTGCTCGCCGGCGGGATCGGCGTGACGCCCCTGCGCGCGCTCTTCGAGAGCATGCAGGCGCGCAGCGGCGAACTCACCCTGATCTATCGGGCAAACACCGATCTTGACGTCGTCTTCAGATCGGAGCTCGATTCGATCGCGAAATGGCGAGGCGCGCACGTGCGCTACCTCATCGGGCCACCCGGTAGCGATGAAGATCCCTTTGTCGGACGCCGACTCGAGTCGCTCGTTCGAGATATTCGCGACCACGACGTCTATTTGTGCGGCCCACCACGCATGATGGACGCCGCCCGGGCGGCGCTTCGAAGGGTCGGCGTGAGCCGGCGGCACATCCACACCGAGTCGTTCGAGTTCTAGGAGGGAGGAGAACATGCGTCGCGCTATCACGGCTCTCGTCGCCACAGTCGTCGGTCTGGTGCTGCTACTCAGTTTCAAGACGGGGAGCGCCAAGTCGAGTAACCGGCCGGTCGCCCTGTCGGGCGCCACCGCAGGCAACGACACCGGCAACGACGGCGCCGACGACAGCAACAGCACGAGCACGCCGTCACCCGCACCGTCGTCGACTGGCCCGACGTCCTCCCCGAATGCAACCGCGAAGGCAGCAGGCACCCAGACGATTACCGGCAGCTCGGTGCGGGTCAGCGAAGGTTTCCGCACCTTCGGCTCCGTGCAGGTGCAGGTCACCCTGACCAACGGGAAAATCACCAAGCTGGTTGCGGTCGACTACCCGAACAACGACCCCCAGTCGTCGGAGATCAGCCAGTACTCGATTCCCGTTCTGACGCAGGAAGTGCTGGCGGCGCAAGGCACCAAAATCGACATCGTGTCCGGTGCCACATACACCAGCGACGCCTATGCCCAGTCGGTGCAGGCGGCGCTCGACAAGGCGAAGTCGTAACCACCATGCCCCCGACGACCAGGCGGCTGGGCCACGTCGAACACGTGATGGGCACCGTCGTCAGCTTCGACATCAGCGCGGACGACAGTGCGGACGTCAATGCCGACCAGCGCCCGATCCGGATCGCGATCGCCCGTGCCGTCTCGTGGCTGCACCGGGTCGACGCTGTCTTCAGCACCTACCGCGACGACAGCCAGATCTCCCGCCTGGGCCGCGGCGAGGTCTCCCTCGCCGCCTGCGACCCCGACGTCGCCGAGGTGCTCGACCTGTGTGCCCAAGTCGGCCGCGAAACCAACGGCTACTTCAGCTCGACCTACGGCGGACGTCTCGACCCCACCGGCCTGGTGAAGGGCTGGTCGATCCAGCGCGCGAGCGAGTTGCTCGCGGCCGCGGGCGTCGCGCGGCACTGCATCAACGGCGGCGGTGACGTGCAGGCCGTCGGCCAGCCCGAGCCAGGCCGCCCGTGGAATGTCGGGGTAAGCCATCCGTTGCATCCGAGCGGGTTCGCCGCCGTCGTCCCGATCGAGGACGGTGCCGTCGCGACGTCGGGCACCGCTGAGCGCGGCGCGCACGTGCTCGACCCGTTCACCGGCCGGCCGGCGACCACGCTCGCGAGTCTCACTGTGGTCGGCCGCGACCTGACCCGTGCCGACGCATATGCAACTGCCGGTCTTGCGATGGGACACGCCGCGCGAGGTTGGCTCGAGTCGCTCGACGGCTACGAAGGGTTCGCCGTCGCCGCCGACGGCACTGGCTGGGCCACGTCACGATTCCCCGCCACCGCGACGGTTTCTGCCTGACACGGTTTCTGCCTGACACACGGCGCGCGTCGTCGCGGTCGGGGTCGGTGAGCGGGCACACTGAGTCGCCACCTGGAGCATGCGGAAAGGAAGAACCATGTCGGACGACGACGTGCAGCCGCCGTCCGCTACCGCTGGCGAACCGGCCGCGGGCGAGAAGTCGCGCGCTGCCGCCGCCCTCACCGCTCTCGAACGCCGGCTGATCGCCGATGCCAAGAAGGCGCGCCAGCTCGAAGAGGGCGTGTTGCCGGCGTGGCTGCGCCCGACCCAGGGCGAGCATCGCTGGCAGATGGGTGCCGCCGTCATCATCGCGATCGGCCTGCAGCTCTCGCTCCCCGGACATCTGACGATTCAGCCGCACTACGTTGTGCCGATCATCGAGGGCGCGATCCTGGTCGGCCTGTTCATCGCGAGCCCGGCGCGCTTCGTCAAGCACTCAGCAGGTTTGCATTTCACCGCGCTCGCGCTCATCGGCCTGATCAGCGCCGAAACGGCGATCTCGGCCGCGCTGCTCGTGCACGAGATCGTGACGGGCACGGCGGCCAGCGCCCCTCGGCTGCTGGTGCAGGGGGTCGCGATCTGGCTCGCGAACGTCATCGTGTTCGGGCTCTGGTACTGGGAGTTCGACCGTGGCGGCCCGGTGGCGCGCACCCATGCGGATCGCAAGCACCCGGACCTGCTGTTCCCGCAGATGCAGCAGCCCGAGATCGCCTCGCCCGACTGGGAACCGACGTTCTTCGACTACCTGTACACGTCATTCACCAACGCCACCGCGTTCAGCCCGACCGACACGATGCCGCTGTCGCGCTGGGCGAAGGCGATGTTCCTGCTGCAGTCGGCCATTTCGCTGGTGACCGTCGCCCTGGTCATCTCGCGCGCAGTCAACATCTTCCAGGACGTCACGCAGAAGTGAACCGTTACGACCACGACGTGCTGGCCGTGCCGGCTAAGCCGGCCAGGCGCCGCGCAGAAACCCGCGTCGTCGAGGCGACGCCCGACCTCGTCGTCGAAGACGCGTCGGGAGACTTCTGCGGCGCGGTCGTGGAATGCGAGAAGGACGTCGTCCGGCTCGAAGACAGGTTCGGCAAGGTACGCGCGTTTCCCCTTACACCGGGCGGATTTTTGCTGGACGGCGAGCGGGTAACGCTCGTCCGGCCTCAGGTGGCGCGCCCGACCGTGGCGAGCCGCACGGCGTCCGGCTCGACCGCCGTGCCGGGGCTACGCGCTCGCGTCGCGAGAAGCAGCCGCATCTACGTCGAAGGCAAGCACGACGCCGAACTGGTCGAGCGAGTTTGGGGCGATGACCTGCGGATCGAGGGTGTGGTCGTCGAGTACCTCGAAGGGGTCGACCGGCTGGCCGACATCGTGCGCGACTTCAAGCCGCGCAACGACCGCCGCCTAGGCGTGCTCGTCGACCATCTCGTTGCCGGCTCGAAGGAATCGCGGATCGCCGCAAGTGTGTCTTCACCGCACGTCCTCGTCGTCGGGCATCCATACGTCGACGTCTGGCAGGCGGTTCGGCCGAAAGCGCTCGGGATCGACGCGTGGCCGGTCGTCGAACGGGGCGTGCCCTGGAAGGAGGGCGTTTGCGAAGCGCTCGGCTGGCCGCACGACACGGCCGCCGGTCTCGCGGCTGCCTGGCGTCGAATCCTCTCGGCAGTCGACAGTTACGCCGACCTCGAGCCTGCCCTTCTCGGCCGGGTCGAGGAACTCATCGACTTCGTGACGGGGTAGCGGGCTACAGCCAGTCCTTGCGGCGGAAGATCCAGTACAGCAGCGCGCCGCCGGCCACGATGATTGCGCTCGATAGCGCGAAACCCCACTCCTTGCCGAAGCCCGGATAGGGCAGGTTCTGCCCGTAGAAGCCGGTCACAGCGGTAGGGACGGCGATGATTGCCGCCCAGCTCGTGACTTTCTTCATGATGAGGTTCATGCGGTTGCCCTGAATGGTCAGGTTGGTCTCGAGAATCGTGCTGACCATGTCGCGAAGCGACTCCGTCCACTCCGTGGCGCGCAGCACGTGGTCGTAGACGTCCTGGTAATACGGCATCAGCGCCTCGTCGACAACCTTCAAGTCGCGGCGCATGAGGCCGTTCACCACCTCGCGCATCGGCAGCACGAATCGCCGCAGCAGCAAGAGGTTCTTGCGGAGCGCGAACGACTTTCGCTGGACGTCGCGCACGCGATCGCGGCTGTCGTCGAAGAGTTCGTCCTCGAGAGCGTCGATCTTGTCGTCGAGATCCTGCACGGCGGTGAAGTGACTGTCGACGATGTAGTCGAGCACGCCGTAAAGCAAGAACCCGACGCCCTCCTTTGCCAGCTCAGGGGTGTTATCCCAGCGAGAGACCACGTCGTCGATGTCGAAGCGGTGGTCCTTGCGGACCGTGATCAGCGCGTTGTGCAGCACGAACATCGCGATCTCGCTGCTGGCTAGCTCTTGTGCCGCGTCGTCGAGCCGCACTGCGTACGCGCTCAAGAACAGATGCGTGGCGTAGTGGTCGAGCTTCGGTCGCTGCCGTTCGTGCTCGGCGTCCTCGATCGCCAGCGCGTGCAGGCCGAACTCTTCTTCGATCGACTCCAGCGCCTCGCCGTCCGCCGTACAAAGGTCGAGCCAGACGACGACCCCCGGACCGTCGACGACCTCGGAGATGTCGGCGACCGGCAGGTCGTCGCGCTCGAGCACGCCGTTTCGGTACAGCCGCGTGCGCGCCACGACGTCGCCCTACTACTTGGCGGACGTCGGGACGCTGGCGGGCGACGCGGTCATAGCGACTTCGCGGGCTTCCAGGAAGTGCGTCGTCTTGCGCTCCATCACGAAAGACAGGAACGGCACGAACCCAGCTGCGGCCATCAGCAGCAGCCGCACAAGATGCAGCCGATACCGCAGCACGAGTTCGAGGCAGGTGACGCAATAGACGATGTAGAGGAACCCGTGCAGCATGCCCACGTACTTGGCGATGTACGGGAAATGGGCCCAGTGCTGAAGCGGTACACCGGCGAACACCAGCACGACCAAGCCGACGCCGACGACGTAGGCGAGCAGCCGGTACCGACCAAGAGGCGTCTTCAGCATCGACGGCACGGTGGTCAGCTCACTTCGGTCAGCGGGTGGGTTCGGAGCGGCGGTTCAACGACGCAAGGTACTCGTTGTACCTGGCCAGTTCTTCGTCGGTGTCGTCGTCTTCGGCAGCGGCCAGCTGGGCGTCGATCAGCTCCGCGGTTGAGACGCGGCGCGCGATTGCGGGCCACGCGGCACCGTCGTCGGCGGTGACGAGCGACGGCCCGGTCGGCGTCGCGGCCACCGGATCGGCGTGCCGCCGGCCGTGCACGTCGTCGTGCAGCAACCGCCACCAGCCGTAGATCACCATGCCGGCCATGAACCACCACTGGAACGCGTAGAGGAAGTTCTGCAGGCCGCCGCGCTGCGATTCGGAGACATCCCATTGCCAGCGGCCGAGCAGGCTGAAGGCGGTGACGATCACGAGCATGGCCAAGTGGCGCGGCAGCCACCGCGCTCGAAGTGCCATGCGGAACACGGCATCCACGGTACCTGTGCAGGGCGGGCCGTGAGGCCGGCCCTCGTCACGGATGGAAGTACTGCTCGATGCTCGTGATCGCGCCGGTGCTGTCGAGCGTGATCGCGTAGTACGGCGCGCCCTTGTTGGCCGCGATGGCGGCCGGCAGCGCAGCCGTGGGAACCTGCAGCGTCTGGGTGCTGCCCGCCGAAGGCAACAGCTTGATCACGGCCGACGGTGTCAGGGGTGCCGTGTTGAGCTTCTTGCCGGTGGTGACGAACTGGACGTCGTCCGGGCCGCCGCACAACCGTTGCGCGTCGAGGTAGCTGAAGCTCACCCCGCCGTCCGCCGTGTGGGCCGCCGCCTTGCCCTCGACGAAGATTTGCGGTGACGCGAGCGGGCAGGGCGTCGGCGAGGCCATTCCGGCGGCGTCACTCGGCTGCGATTGGGTGGGAGTCGGTGCGGACGGCGATGCCGGCGCGGGTGAGCCCTGGCTCGGCGTCGCGACAGGAACGCCTTGAGTGGGCGACTCCTGGCTGAAGCTGGTAGCCGGTGAGGCGAGATGGTCGCCGCGCTTCGAGGTGCAGCCGGTCAGCGCGGCGGCGGCGACCGATGCGACCACTGCAGCGGCGAAGAACCGCGTTGCCGTGGGTTGCACATCAGTCCTTCCGCTGCTGCCGGCCGGCTCAGTCCTCGGTCAGCCGGCCCGCTTCGACATGGATCGTACGGCTGGTCGGCACCGCTTCGAGGAGCCTTCGGTCATGACTGACGAGCAAAATCGTGCCGCGATAGGTCGAGATCGCCTGTTCGAGCTGCTCGATCGCCGGCAGGTCGAGATGGTTGGTCGGCTCGTCGAGCACGAGGCAGTTGGTCTGGCGTGCCATCAGAAGCGCGAGGCCCGCGCGGGTTCGCTCGCCGGGGGATAACGAGGCCGCAGGCCGCTCGACGTGCCCGGCCTTCAGGCCGAACTTGGCGAGCAGCGTCCGCGCCTCTTCCGGCCGCAGTCCGGCCGCGCCTTGCAATGTGTCGGTGACGGCCGCTTCGCCGGAAAACTCGCGACGCACCTGATCGAGCTCGCCCACCACGACGCCGGGACCCACACTCGATGTGCCCTCAGCCAGCGGTAACCGGCCGAGCAGCGCTTGCAGCAGTGTGGTCTTGCCGCCGCCGTTGGGGCCGAGGATCGCGATCCGGTCGGACCACCGCACGTCGAGATCGACCGGCCCGAGCGTGAAATCGCCAAGCCGGACGACGGCGTGCTGCAGGCTCGCCACCAGTTCGCCCGATCTCGGGGCTGTTGGTAGGTCGAGGCGCAGCTGCCATTCCTTGCGAGGCTCGGCCACCGACTCGGCGTCCAATCTGGCGAGCCGGGTTTCGAGCGAGCGCACCTTCGACGCGCCTGCGGTAGCCGCTTCGATCCGGGCGCCGCGCGCGGCCCGGTCGTTGTCGGGCGCCTTGCGCTTCGCCCGCAGGGCGCCGCGCACCGACTGCTCGCGCGCGGCCTGCACGCGGTCGCGCAACTCGCCGCGCTTCTCGGCGTAGTCGTCGTACTGCTCGCGCGCGTGCCGCCGGGCAACCGTGCGCTCTTCGAGGTAGGCGTCCCAACCGCCCGAGAACTGCCGCGAGACCTGGTTGTAGGGATCGAGATCGAGGACGTCGGTGATCGTGCGGGCGAGGAATTCGCGGTCGTGGCTGACCACCGCGAGCCCGCCGCGACGCGAGAGCACAAACTCTTCGAGCCGCGCGAGGCCGTCGAGGTCGAGGTCGTTCGTCGGCTCGTCGAGCAGTAGGACGTCGAACCGGCTGAGCAACACGGCCGCGAGGGAGCCGCGCGCCATCTGGCCACCCGACAGACCGGCCGTCTCGACGTCGAGCGAGCCTGCCTCGAGGCCGAGGCTGGTCACCGTCTCGGCCGCCCGGGCCTCGAAGTCCGCCCCGCCGAGATCGAGCCATCGGTGCAGCGCCAGGTCGTAGATTTCCGCGGCAGCGGCGTCGTCCGACCCAAGGGCATCGGCAGCTGCCTGCATGGCCGCTTCGGCGCTTGCCACACCGGTACGGCGTCCGAGATAGCCGAGCAGCGTCTCACCGGGACGGCGATCGGGTTCTTGCGGCAGCAGGCCGACCGTGCCCGTCGCGTTGACGGTTCCGCCTTCGGGAGTCAGCTCGCCGGCCAGCACCCGCAACAGGGTCGACTTGCCGGCGCCGTTGGGCCCGACCAGCCCGACCCGTTGCCCTTCGCCGACGGTGACGTCGACGCCGTGGAGGACTTCGGTGGCTCCGAACGTGGCTTTGATCCCGCGGGCCGTGAGGGTCGACACGGCCGCAATGTTGTCAGGAGAAGCGGTATGGGGTTTGGGCCGGTGGGGTCACGGCGGCGGGCGGCGTCGCGAACGCCGGGTGGCCCTTCGGCGCGAGTGGCACGGCCTGTGCCCGGCGCAGCTGCTGCAGCACCGGCCAGTCGGCGAACGCGAAGGCGAACAGCATGACGACGTTCGCCAGCGGCACCAGGCCGACGACTACCCACCAGCCCGAGTAGCCCGCCTTGCGCACGATCGACACCGCTGCCGCGACTGCCAGCGCCGTGAAACCGGCGTAGATCAACGCGAGGGTCCCGACCATGCCCGCACCCATGAAGATCCGCCTCCTCGAGGGCTTGATCGGCGCTTGATCGCAGTACCTTGATGAGATGCCGCGCTGGCGTCCGCGAGCTGTTGAACCGTTTGACGAGCAGCCGCGTAACGAGGGTGTGGCCGAGCTCCGTCGCTCCGAGACCCGCACCGATGAGGACTTCATCCGTGCGCTGTACGAGCAACACGCCCGGCCGCTACTCGGCTACGCGCTGCGGCTGACCGGGGGAGACCGGCAGCGCGCCGAGGACGTCGTCCAGGAAACGCTGCTTCGGGCGTGGCGCCATCCAGAAACGCTCGAGCGGACGCCGGACGCCGTCCGCCCCTGGCTGTTCACCGTGGCGCGCAACATCGCGGTCGACGCGTACCGCGCGCGCCGGGCCCGGCCGCTCGAAGCCGGGCCTGACGGCCTGGAAGTGATCGCGGTCGACGACGAGATCGACCGGGCGCTCGAGGCCTGGCAGGTCACCGATGCGCTCGCGAGCTTGAGCGCGGACCATCGGCACGTACTTGTCGAGACCTACTACCGGGGCCGCTCTGTGGCGGAGGCGGCGGCGACGCTGGGCATCCCGCCGGGCACCGTGAAATCGCGCACGTACTACGCACTTCGGGCACTACGACTGATCTTGGAAGAGCGAGGAGTGACAGAAGCATGACCGCCGGTGGATGCGCTGACGCGCGGATCTCCCTCGGCGCTTACGTTCTCGGCGCGCTGGACCCTGCCGATCGTGGCCGGCTCGAGGCGCACTTGGCGGAATGCGACGACTGCCGCGACGAATTGGCGTCCTTTGCGGCGCTGCCGGGCCTGCTGAGCAGGGCCAGCGTCGCGGAGGTAGAGGTGGTGCCCGAGCCACTGCGCCCCGAATTGCTGCAACGACTGCTCGCGGCCGTTGCGATCGAGCGCCGGCGCAACCGGCGGGTGCGGTGGGCGGGCGCTGCGGCTGCTGGCGTCATCGTCGTGGCGGCGGCGAGCATCACCGGCGTGGCCGTCAGCTCGTCACATCACCCGACGCAGGGTGGCGTCACCGCGGCGCAGGGCGGCATCACCGCGACCGGCACCAACAACGCGACCGGGCTCGCCGCTTCTGTCGTGGAGTGGCCGAAGGGCTGGGGCGCGGCGCTGGAAGTGCACCTCACCGGCTCGGTGAGTTCGTACGTCGACAAGTGCCAGCTCGTCGTCGTCGGCAAGGACGGTACGAGGGACGTCGCGGCAAGCTGGGCGGCCACGCCGGCCGGCAAGATCGTGGCGGAAGGCGCGACTTTCATGTCACCTGCGCAGATCAAGCAGTTCGACATCGTCGGGTCGAACGGCGAGAGCCTGGTCACCATCCCCGCGCCAGCTTCGACCACATAGGGACTATCGGCGGCTGCTTCGCCGTTGACGAGTCACGTGCCTGTGACCGCCTACCTCCTGCTCGGCCTGGTCGTCGTCGCTACCGTTGGCGGCCTGGTGTGGCGGGCGCGAGGCGGCAAGCTGCGCGAGCAGCCGGCGGGTGAGGTCTTGACGCCGTCCGACATCGGCGCCGAGCTGGGTGCGCGGGCGACGCTCGTGCAGTTCTCGACCGCGTTCTGCCAGCCGTGCCGGGCGACCCGGGTCCTGCTCGATGAGGTAACGCGCGTCGTCGACGGGGTGGCACATGTGGAGATCGACGCGGAGTCGCATCTCGATCTTGTGCGGCGGCTCGACATCATGCGCACGCCCACCGTTTTCGTGCTCGATTCGGGCGGGCGAATCGTGCGCCGGGCAAGCGGCGCGCCGCGCAAATCCGAGGTGCTCGCCGCCCTCGCAGAGGCGATGTGAGGCGCCAAGGTGACAGCCGGGCTCCGATCTCCGTACCATCGACGGGTGCAGCAGGCATTCATGGGTGAGCTGGTCTCGGCGCACGAGCCGAGCCTCACCAAGAGGCGCGCGGTCGACCTGTGCCGCGTGGCCGCCTGCCTGTGTCGAATGACCTGACCCGGGTCGGCGCTAATTCTCGTTCGTCCTGCCGACCCTGACGCGACCTTCCCTATCTTTCCCGTCGCCAATGTCAGGAGTTGTTGTTCATGTCCGCGTCACGTTCTGGGTCGCTGATGGTCGACCCGCGCGGCCTACGGTTCACCGCGGCGGTCACCGCTGTGGTGCTCGCCGTCGTGGTGTTGACCGGCAGTGGTTGGTTGCTCGCCGTCCAGGCTGTTGTCTTCGCCGTCGGTGGCTTTGCCGGCCTGCGGTTCTCGCCGTACGGCACGCTGTTTCGCAAGCTGGTCGCGCCGCGGCTGGCGCCTCCGTCCCACCGTGAGCCCGAGCCCGCGCCTCGGTTCGCCCAAACCGTCGGCTTCGCGTTTTCTGCGATCGGCGTGATCGGTTACGCGGCCGGCGCCACCTGGCTCGGCATCACCGCGACGGCCCTCGCCTTCGTCGCGGCCTTCCTCAACGCAGCGTTCGGCTTCTGCCTGGGCTGTGAGTTCTATCTGCTGATCCGCCGTATTTTCTCTATTCGTAAGGGAGTTACCGCATGAGTCGCGAAGCCGTCCTCGTGGACGCCGACTGGGTCGAGGCGCATCTGTCCGACCCGAACATCGTGCTCGTCGAGGTCGACGAGGACGTCTCCGCCTACGACAAGGGCCACATCCGTGGCGCCGTCAAGGTCGACTGGAAGAAAGACCTGCAAGACCCGGTGCGCCGCGACTTCATCGACAAGGCGGGCTTCGAGAAGCTGCTGTCGGAGCGCGGGATTTCCAACGACGACAACATCATTTTGTACGGCGGCAACAACAACTGGTTCGCGTCCTACGCGTACTGGTACTTCAAGCTCTACGGCCACGAGAACATCAAGCTGCTCGACGGTGGCCGCAAGAAGTGGGAGCTCGACTCGCGCGAGCTCGTCTCCGACGTCCCCTCCCGCCCGGCCACGCAGTACAAGGCCAAGGACGTCGACCGCTCGATCCGCGCCTTCCGTGACGACGCGATCGCGGCCATCGACAAGATCAACCTGGTCGACGTCCGCTCGCCTGACGAGTTCTCGGGCAAGCTGCTCGCGCCCGCGCATTTGCCTCAGGAGCAGTCGCAGCGCGCCGGCCACATCCCCAGCGCGAAGAACGTGCCGTGGAGCAAGGCCGCGAACGACGACGGCACCTTCAAGTCGGACGACGAGCTTCGTGCCCTCTACAGCGAGGCCGGTGTCGACTTCAACAAGGAAACCATCGCCTACTGCCGCATCGGCGAGCGCTCGGCGCACACCTGGTTCGTGCTGCACGAGATCCTCGACCAGCCGAATGTGAAGAACTACGACGGATCGTGGACCGAGTACGGCTCGCTCGTCGGCGTGCCGATCAAGTTGGGAGCTGAATCCTGATGTGCGGAGCAGTCGCAGGCGGTCTGCCGGCCGGGGTCGACCCCGGCAAGGAGGCGGTCATCCAAGGGGTCGTCAAGCGCGGCGGCGAGCCGGTCGTCGGCTACGTGCGTTTGCTGGACGACGGCGGCGAGTTCACGGCCGAGGTCCCGACGTCGGCGACCGGCGAATTCCGGTTCTTCGCCGCGCCCGGCACCTGGACGGTGCGCGCGCTGGTGCCCGGCGGCACCGCGGATCAGTTGGTGAACGCCGCCCAGGGCTCCGTTGCCCAGGTCGAGGTCAGCGTTGCCTAAGGTGCGTGTCGCCTAAGCACAACCTGTGCAGCCCCTAGACCCCGTAACCCGTGCGTAGACCTCGTTATTGAGGTGTCCAAGCATGAGTTGCGGGGTCTAGGGCGTTATGGTCGCGGCCATGACCGAGTTGTTGACCGTCTTGCCGCCGATCGCCGTCGCGGTGGCGATTGTCGCGGCGGCTGCTGTCGCCGTCCGCCGTCTTGGTTTTGCGAAGCGCGACGCCGGTGAGTGACGACGGCGGTCTCGCGGCCGATTTCGAAACGCCCTTCGTACCGGACGACGAAACGCCGCCGCTGCACGAATCGCTGACGCCGTTGGCGTTTCTGGTCGGGACGTGGCGTGGGGTCGGCGTGGGCGGATATCCGACGATCGAGTCGTTCCGGTTCGGCCAGGAGGTCGTGTTCTCGCATGCCGGCAAGCCGTCGCTGAGTTACACCAGCCGGTCGTGGGTGCTCGACGACGCGGGAAACGTGTTGCGCGCTGGTGCGGCGGAGTCAGGGTTCTGGCGGATGACCGACGCCGGGCTCGAGGTCGTCCTCGCGCACGCCACGGGTTTCGCCGAGGTGTGGGTCGGCGAGGTCAGCGGGTCGCGGATCGAGCTGAGCACCGATGTGGTCGCGCGGACGGCGTCCGCCAAGGAAGTGACGGGCGGGCACCGGCTCTACGGGTTGGTCGACGGCGACCTGCTGTACGCGTACGACATGGCGGCGGTCGGCGAGTCGTTGCAGGCGCACCTGTCAGCGCGGCTGCGGCCCGTGCAGCCTCGGTAGCGGGGAAACAATTGGTCGTCAGGTCGCTGAAAGTTCCGCGTCCGCGGGCGATGCGGCCGACGACAGGACACCGGACATGGAGCGACCCCCGGGCTGCTCCGCTCGCACCGAGGCGCGAACGGGCCGGTCGGACGAAGTCCGGCACCCGGGGGTCGGATGACTGTCGTGATTTAGCCAGCGCCGTCAGGCGTCGGCATGGAAGCACGTCCGAAAGGACGGCGGCTAGCTGACAGCCACCTCACGAGTCCGTTTATCACACATTCTTCGGACCACCTCCTCTCTCGTGTCCAACCACCGTAACCGCGGCCGGCCCGACCGGCAAACAAGTTCGCCGAACGTGTCGTCGTCCGACTGAATCCCGCGGACAGCCGGGGCGATCGGCGGCGTTGAGCCGGGCGGCCGAATCCGCACTACTTTTGAATCTTGATACTGCGGATGGCCTGGGTAGCAATCACCCCATCGGCGGGTCAGTGGCACTTATCGCCCTGCCGATCATCAAATCGTGAGTACACAGATGCTGTTGGCCGAAGAAGCGCCGATGCGCCTCCTGGCGGAGGGCCTTCCGCTGTCGTTGCTCTGGGACCTTGTTGACCCGAATGGCCCGGCCAGCGAGGATCTCCTCCGGCACGAGAGCTGAGGCTTCCCGCGTAGGGCGTTCCGGCTCGTCGTGCGCGCCTAGACTGATTTTGTGAGCACGGTTAAAGCAAGCGAGCGCGGCGGCTGGCAAGGGCAGCTGCGCGCGAGGGGTTACCGGCTCACTCCGCAGCGGCAGCTGGTGCTCGAGGCGATCGCCACCCTTGGGCATGCCACAGCCGACGACATCTTGTCGCGGGTGCGCGAAACCGCGAACGGCATCAACATCTCGACCGTTTATCGCACGCTCGATCTGCTCGAAGAGTTGGCGCTCGTCACCCACACCCATCTGGGTCACGGCGCCCCGACCTATCACGTCGCCGATGACGCCGAGCACGTTCATCTCGTGTGCCGAGCGTGTGGAGCGGTTGCCGAAGTGAGCCCGGACGTCGTCGCAGCGACCGTCGACCGGCTTGCTGCCGATCATGGATTCGCGGCCGACGTCCATCACTTCGCGGTGTTCGGCCGGTGCGCGGGCTGTCGGGCAAAGCCATGACCATGTATCGAAGCCCACTGCTCGACCTTCCGGGCGCGGTGCCTGCCGACCCGCCCGACGCCGGTGTGGCCGCCCACTACGGCGACCCGATTCGCGAGCAGCGGCTCATCGCCGGCGGCGAAGGCTGGGTCGACCTGTCGCACCGCGCGGTCGTGCGGATCTCGGGCGCGGACCGGTTGTCCTGGCTGCACAACCTGACGACACAACGGCTCACCACGCTGGCTGTCGGCGTGGGTGCCGACGCGCTGGTGTTAAGCCCGCAGGGCCACGTCGAACATCATCTGCAGCTCGTCGACGACGGCGAGTCGACGTGGATTCACGTGGAACCCGGTTCAGCTGAACCGCTCGTCGGCTTCCTCGAGTCGATGCGGTTCATGCTTCGCGTCGAGGTCGTCGATGTGAGCGCGGAATGGGCGGTCGTGTGGCAACCGATCCGCGCATTGCTGCCTGAATTCGTCACCCGGGTCGATCCGCAGGCGGACGCCGTTGCCGGGCGCCAGGTGTTCGTTCCTCGTGATCGGCTGACCGAGTTCGTTTCCGGTGCCGGCCCGGCCGTCGGCGTCCAGGCTCTTGAAGCGCTACGTGTAGAGGCGGGTCGGCCGCGGTTCGGGTTGGAGACCGACCATCGCACGATCCCGCACGAGCTCGGTTGGATCGGCTCGGCGGTCGTGCTCGACAAGGGCTGCTACCGCGGGCAGGAGACCGTCGCGCACGTCGCCAACCTCGGGCGGCCACCGCGGCGGCTGGTGCGCTTGCACCTCGACGGCAGCGTGCGCGAGACGCTGCCCGAGCGCGGTTCCGAGATTTTCGCGGACGGCGTGGGCGTGGGTCGGCTGACCTCAGCCGCGTACCACCACGAACTCGGGCCGATCGGGTTGGCGCTGCTGAAGTACATGACACCCGACGGCGAGGTCGTGGTTGGCGCAGGGGAAGCCGGGGTTTCGGCGTCCATCGAATCGATCGTCGAACGCGACGACTCGCCGCGACCGGGCCAGGCGGCTCGGTCGGCGCTGCGGGGCCGGTCCCTGCTCTAGGCGCTCGGTGTTCTAGGCGCTCACTAGCTCGCCGGTGAGTTCGTGCTCGTAGCACCAGTCCCAGTTGTCGCCGGGCATCACCGAGCGCATGACCGGATGGTGCGTCTGCTGGTAGTGCATCGTCGCGTGCTTGCGCGGCGACGAGTCGCAGCAGCCGACGTGCCCGCAGTCCTTACACTCGCGCAGCGACACCCAGCGGGTGCCCTCCTTCAGGCACTCGGCGCACGCATCGGGCGGCTGCGGTGCGGGAAAATCAGCCGGCTTGAGTCCGTTGAGGTGCTCACACATTTCTGTCATGGAGTGGGGCCTTCCCTTCGCCGCTCAGGGCTACGCCCGCGCATCGATGTCGATCACGAGCGTGACCGGACCGTCGTTGACGAGCTCGATGTGCATGTGCGCGGCGAATCGGCCGGTGGCGACCTCGGCTCCTCTGCTCCGGAGCTCGTCGACGACCGTTTGCACAAGCGGTTCGGCCGTGTTGGCTGGCGCGGCATCGTTCCACGACGGACGCCGACCCTTGCGAGTGTCGGCGTAGAGCGTGAACTGGCTGACGACGAGCAGCGGCGCGTCGACGTCCGCAGCGGACTTCTCGTTCTCGAGAATGCGCAGCGTGTGAACCTTGGCTGCGAGTGCCTTGGCTTCGGCTGGTGTGTCGGTGTGGCTGACGCCGACGAGGATTAGCAGTCCCGGGCGGTCGATGGCGCCGACGATCTCGTTGTCGACCGTGACCCGCGCCTCGGTGACCCGCTGCACGACCGCTCGCACAGTCGGGAGTCTGGCAGGTCCGGTGGCCAGCGGTTGGTTAGGCGGGCTCGATTTCCCGTGCCCAGCCCGCGGTTGCCCGGGCCGGACGGGTGGAAGTGGCTGACGTTCGCCGGGGAAGAGCGCGGCCAACGTCGTCCAGTTGCTCGGATCCTGGCGAGCGTTCCGGCCCGGTGGGGGGAAGCGGCTGACGTTCGCCGGGGAAGAGCGCGGCCAACGTCGTCCAGGTGCTGGCTAGCGACCGAACAGGCCGCGCTTCTTCTTCGGCGGGGCCGTCGTAACGGGCCGGGGTGCCGTTGGCGCCGGTCTGATCGGGGGTGGGCCCGGCGGCTCATCCTCGAACCCGAGGCTCGACAACTCGCGAAGCAGCGAGGCGGTGTCGGTCAGGTCGCGCTGAACGATCGGTTTCGGCAGCGTGTCTTCCGGCTCGTCCTCTTCCGCGGGCGCCTCTTCCTCGACTTCAGTCGGAGCGAGCGTCGTCGCGCCTGTGCGGCTGAACTCGGAAAGCATCGCTGTCGCGGACGCCATGTGCGTTGGATCGGCGATCGGGTAGTTCGCCGGCTCCATCTGCACGAGGCGTTCGGCTTCGAGACGTGCTGCTTCTTCCGCCGCCAGGCGTTCGGCTTCGAGACGCTCGGCTTCGAGCCGCTCAGCCGCGAGCCGTTCGGCTTCGAGGCGTGCTGCTTCTTCGGCGGCCAGGCGTTCGGCTTCGAGGCGTTCTGCTTCGAGACGTGCTGCTTCTTCCGCCGCCAGGCGTTCTGCTTCGAGGCGTTCGGCCTCCAGCCGTTCCGCTTCGAGGCGTTCGGCCTCCAGCCGTTCTGCTTCGAGGCGTTCGGCCTC
>Ga0068855_100003870_pt1 | contig 18292 bp, 10 predicted proteins | sample KBSCornC52_FD_66592 | JGI IMG/M metagenome (GOLD analysis project Ga0068855, IMG submission 66592) | Corn rhizosphere microbial communities from Kellogg Biological Station, Michigan, USA - KBS Corn C5-2 | ecosystem: Host-associated > Plants > Roots > Rhizosphere > Soil ...
TCTCTATCCGGGCAGGTCCCTGGCGATGCACGACGACGCGCGGCTCATGGAAGCTGCTCGCATCGCGCTGCTCGAACGCGGTGACGCAGGCACGGGCTGGTCCCTGGTATGGAAAGTGGCGCTGTGGTCGCGACTTCATGACGGCGCGGCGGCACACCGTTTGGTGAGCGCGTACCTCACCCCGGTCGATGCCGAAGCGAGCATCGAACACAAGGGTGGCGTTTACGCTTCGTTGCTGTGCGCCCATCCGCCCTTTCAAATCGACGGTAGCTTGGGTATTACCGCGGCCATCGCGGAAATGCTGGTGCAAAGCCACCGGCTCGCGCGCGACGCACCGATCATCGAACTCCTGCCGGCACTGCCGCCGGATTGGCCGCAGGGCGAGGTTCGCGGGTTGCGTGCACGTGGTGGCATCACGGTAGATCAGCTGGCATGGGCAGGCGGCCTCGTTACCGAGGTGCAGCTGCGGGCGCACGTGGCCACCGCCGTCGTCGTCCAATGGAATGGTGGCGACGGCAGCACGACCAGAGCAGAAGTCGTGCTACGGCGGGGCGAATGTTGGACTCTTCGGGCGTGACCACCGAACCCGCCGCTTCGGGCGAGGTGGTCACGACAGCCGCAGTGTGCACTCCTCATCTTCCGGCTGCATCGCGACGAACGTCCCTAGCTCGTGGAACCGCGCCGTTCGTCCGACAGGGGTCGCGTCATACGCTCCGACAAGCAGCACGTTCCACGCCGCGGGCGGACCCGAGCGCCGGACCACAACCGCGTCATCCGTCCGCGTCGTTGCAAAGGAGCAGTCGCGTTCGCCGGACAATGTCGGAATGACGACCTCGACCTCACCGCGGTCATCGAGATCGAAGACCGCGAGGGTGACACCGTCGGCGTACTGGTAGTCAGGCCGGTCATCGTGTGCACCAAGCGGCAGTACCGTGTTCGGGCGCACCAAGATCGGGATGTCGGTAAACCCGCACGATTCGCGTACCCAGCGAGGACCCTCGATCGTCGCGCCGGTCTGCAGCCTCGTCCATTGACCTTCGGGCACGTAGTAGCTCGTGTTGCCTTCGGCAGAAAACACCGGCGCCACGAGCAGTGAATCGCCGAGCATGTATTGCCGATCGAGGTATGCGCATCCGGGATCATCAGGAAACTCGAGCATCATGGGCCGCATGACCGGAATGCCTTGCTCGTGCGCAACGACGGCGGCCTGGAACACGTAGGGCATCAGCCGAAGCTTCAGCTTCGTGAACGACCGCAGGACGTCGACGGACTCTTCATCGAAAGCCCACGGGACACGGTACGACTCATTGCCGTGCAACCGACTATGCGAGGACAGCAATCCAAACGGAACCCAACGCTTGAACACGCTAGCTTCCGGCGTTCCCTCGAACCCGCCGATGTCATGGCTCCAGTAGCCGAAGCCGGATGCGGCCAGGGATAAGCCACCGCGAAGGCTCTCGGCCATGGATTCGTAGGTGGCCGAACAATCGCCGCCCCAATGCACGGGAAATCGTTGGCCGCCAGCGGTGGCAGAGCGCGCGAAGAGCACCGCCTCGCCAACGCCATGGGACTTTTCGAGCGCCTCAAAGACTGTACGGTTGTACAGAAACGCGTAGTAGTTGTGCATCCGCTCAGGATCGGAGCCGTCGTGGTAAACGACGTCGGTGGGGATCCGCTCGCCGAAGTCGGACTTGAAGCAGTCGACGCCCATGTCGAGCAAGGCGGTTAGTTTCTCTGTATACCAGGCACAAGCGGCTGGGTTTGTGAAGTCGACAAGCGCCATACCCGCCTGCCAGCGATCCCATTGCCACACGTCACCATTGGGACGGCGAAGCAGAAACCCTTGCCTCATGCCTTCTTCAAAGAGCGCGGACCGCTGTGCAATGTAGGGGTTTATCCACACGCAAACGTGGAGCCCCTTTGCTTTGAGACGATCAAGCATGCCTCGCGGATCAGGGAAGACGCGGGGATCCCATTCGAAGTCGCACCAATGGAACTCCTTCATCCAAAACGTATCGAAGTGCACCACGCTCAACGGTAGATCGCGATCGATCATGCCATTGACGAACGCGTTTACCGTCGCCTCGTCGTAACTGGTCGTGAACGACGTAGAGAGCCACAGCCCGAAGGACCAGGCAGGTGGCAACGCGGGGCGACCGGTCAGCGCGGTGTACTTACGAAGGACCTCCTTCGGACTCGGGCCGTAGATGAGCAAATACTCCAGCGCCTGCCCCTCTACGCTGAACTGGGTACGAGACACCGCTTCGGATCCCACTTCGAACGACACCAAGCCGGGATGGTTTACAAAAACGCCGTAGCCGTTGTCGCTCAGGAAGAACGGGACATTTTTGTATGCCTGCTCGCTGCTGGTACCACCGTCGGCGTTCCAAATGTCGACCACTTGCCCGTTCTTGACGAGTGGACCGAACCGCTCACCCAACCCATAGATGTGCTCGTCGACGCCGAGTGCGAGTTGCTCGCGCACGTAGTGGCGACCTTCCTTTGTTTCCAGGAAGGCAATTGCCTTGCTCTCGCTCGATGTCAGCAGTCGCCCGCCTGCCGAAAAGCGAAGTGCAAATGGGTCGCGTCGCTCGATGTCGAGCCGGAGCGCCCCGGATGTCATCGACACATCGTCGGCGCCCATTGCGATGTCGACATGCGTCGATGGATCCATCTCGAGCTCGAAAGACGGCTTACGCTGCTGTTCGCCGGCGTGATGAACGATCCGCACGCCGATGACGTCGTCCATGGGAGCGCGGCACTCGATCGTGACGAGCGGCTCGTTCAGGGTGTCGCCACGACTGCGCACGCGTTTGGCGGCGGCGTACACCGTCAGTTTGCCGTCCACCGCCACAGCGTCGACCAGCTCGACTGGATAACGCGCACGCACGCCATCGCGCATCAGCCAATACCCGTCAGTAAATCTCATCGGCCGGCGCCGCCCTTCCCGGTCATCATCTGCAGTACCGCTCCCTCACGGGCGCCGACGAGGCTCCATCGTTCGGGAATGAGCCGCCGACGCGAGGATGCTCGAAGGATTGTCGAAGCGTTTCGACATCGTATCGCACCCGAGCCTCTGATAGACGTCAATATTTGGAGATGGCAGGCCAATGTTTCTGCGCCGAAGCGCGATCGCGCGCACGCCACCGAATGGAGTACTCCAGCCAACCGCTCGATGGGCTGCGGCGACTCGGCAAGCGCGAGTGTGGGCGACACGGTCGTCGACGCGCTTCACCGTCATATCTCGTCACTCGTGCGTGAGAGTTCGAACGAGGCCAGCCGTTGCTGTCCGCGCAGCACCACGTACAGGTCGTGTACGCCACTGCCTCCGCGCAGTGGGCACTCGACGACGGCATACCGGTAGCGGTCACCTGTCGACGGGACCTGCACCGCGCAGAGCAACGGGCCGGACGCCGGATCATCGATGCGCAGCTCGATACATGCCTCGCCAGGTTCCTCGCGAGCGACTGCCACGGTGACGGTGCCGCCCTCGCCTTCGCCGAGGTCAGCGGAGCGAAACACGAGCGCGCAGTCCGACGCCCCGACCTGCGGGGCCACGGCATCGCCGCACTCACGGCTCGCATCCACGAGCCGAGCACCACGATGGTCGTCGAAGCTCGCCGCGGCCACCCGTCGACCGGCGAGTCGACGTGGTCCGGGATGCTGGCCGATCACGACGAGCTGCGCGGTCACACTGATCTCGGCAGCCGAACTTCCCACCAACAGCTCGTACCGACCGGGGTCCGTGACGAAACGATCGAGATCGACGTCCCAGTGGCCCAAGGCCGCGATATCGATGTCGAATTCGACGAGCCGGCGCTCGCCTACAGCAAGCTCGATGCGACGGAAATCCTGCAGCTGCAGTCGGGGTGCGTCGTAGCGCGCCCCAACCTTTCGGCTGTAGATCTGCACCACCTCGACGCCCGTCCGAGAGCCGACGTTCGTCACCTCGACGCTACCCGTCACTGTGCTGCCGGGCGCCACCGTTGGAGAGGCGACTGTAAGTTTCCCGTAGGCAAAGCGTGTGTACGACAAGCCGTGACCGAAGGCGTAGAGCGGCTCGCCCGCGAAGTACTGGTAGGTCCAACCCGCGTTGATGATGTCGTAATCGAGCCGGCCCGGCAGCGGCGTGCTAGCGCGATACCACGTTTGCGGCAGCCGGCCTCCTGGATCACAATCCCCGACCAGCACGGATGCCAGTCCATGACCGGCTTCCTGCCCACCATGGCATGTCCAAACGGCAGCCGGCACGTGCTCGGCCGCCCAGTCAATCGCGTACGGGTAGCTGCTCATGACGACGAGCACGAGCCGGCGGCACGCCGCCGCCACCTCGCGTAACAACGCCTCCTGTCGCGGAGGCAGCGCGATCGACGTGCGGTCTTGCGTCTCGCGCCCATTGATGTGCGGGTCGTTGCCGAGGACGACGACCGCGTAGTCGGCGTCACTGACCGCGTCGACGGCGCACTCGACGCCGTCTCGAACGACGTCGCAGTGCCACCGTTCGGCCGATTCGGGGTCTGAAGCTGACGCTCGGACGACCCTTGTCACCGGATCGAGGGTGATGTATCGCCGGCCAAGCACCGCGCACAACACGACGGCGCCGCCTTCGGGTGCCGGTTCAAGCCGGAACGTCTCATGCACGTCCCAACCGCCCGGTTGCCGCGCGGTCGCTGCCAGCGTGAGATCAGCGTCGCGCACGGTGACGTAACGGCCAGTGCCGGCGCTGCGCAACGTCACAACGCCTTCGCCCCAGTCGAAGACGTCGAACAGGCAGGGCTCCGCAGCTGCCACGCCGTCCGATTCGTCAATGAACATCGCACCCGACGGCTCCGCCGACGGCACGCACAGATAGCCTGCGGCCGATGTCGCCCGCAACGTAATGCGGTCAACACCCTCGCTGCACGACACGCTCCCGCCACGCGCCTCGACCGCCTGCCGGAGACCGTCGGCCACTGTGACCTGGTACGGCAGCGTGCCGCTGTACCAGTCCTCGAACAGCGTCTCGGCGAGCGGCCCGACGACCGCGACCCGCTCGCCGGAACTGATCCCCATGGGCAGCACGCCATCGGTGTTGTGCAGCAGCACGACCGCCGCCTGCGCAGCGCGCCGAGCAAGCTCCCGGTGTTGCGGCGAGTTCACCACATCCCACGGCGTGCCCCGGTAGGGGTCGCGATCACCATCAAATTCGCCGAGCGAGAACCGCATTGCGAGCAACCTGCGAACGGCACGCTCGACGTCCGCAATGTCGATCAGGCCATTGTCCAAAGCGGCGGTCAGCCAGCCGACAGTGATGTCAGACTGGGCGTCGTGGTCGGTGAAGCTGTCGACACCGGCGCGTAACGCGGCTGCGGTCGCGCTCACGTGGTCGTCGAAATAGTGCTGGGCCTGGATGAGGTTCGACGGCGCATAGGCGTCGCTGCACACGACGACGTCGTGACCAGAACTCGCCGTCCATGAACGCAGCTGCGTCTCGATCAAGGGGCTCACATGGCAGGGTCGACCGTTGACGAGGTTGTACGCGGGCATGACGCCCCACACCGCGCCCGACTCCACCGCACCCCGAAACGCTCGAAGATCGTACTCGTGTAACACGCGCGGCCGGAGCGAGGATGACGTCGTCGTGCGATCGTCTTCGTTGTTGTACGCCAGAAAGTGCTTGAGAACCGGAGCAACCCGAAGGTAATGCGGATGGTCACCTACCATGCCACGGCAAAACGCAGTGGCAAGACGTGTGGTCAGCAGCGCGTCCTCGGAATAGCCCTCCTCGTTGCGGCCCCACCGTGGGTCGCGCAACAAATTGACCACGGGCGCCCAGGCGTTGAGGCTCACGGTCGCGTCGCGGTGGTTGAACGCGCGCAGTTCGGTTGCGATCGCTACCGCGACCTCGTGGACCAGCCCGGGGTCCCACGTCGCGCCGAGGCCGATGGCCTGCGGGAAAACTGTCGCCGGGCCGAGCCATGCCACCCCATGCAGCGCCTCCGTTCCCGTGTGAAACGACGGAAGTTCGAGTCGTGGCACGGCGGGCGCATGCTGGTGCAGCATCGCGATCTTGTCATGGGTGCTCAGCCGGCCAAGCAGGTCGTTTACCCGATCGGCGAGCGGCAATGCCGGGTCGCGGAAAGGCAGCGACTCAGGTGCCTGCTCATCGCTCACGAGAATGACCTCCTTGAAGACCGCTTCGACCGCCGCGGCAGGTCGTCGGATAACTAGCGACCATGATTCCGGCGAAGGCATGTGCTGCACAGCACGGCGCCGCGCCGCACTGGCGTGATGATAAGCATCCGACGACGCATCCTATGGCTTCGTAATCGAAGCGTTTCGAAAATGGCACGACAGCGCATGCGGTGTCAACCAGGTCCCGCGACACGCAAGCCAATAGCGGTGGACGGAGGTCGCGCAACTGTTTGGTAACGAACCCTTGTCGCCATACCCTTGCTTGAGTACGATCCGTGTCACTCGAAGCGCTTCGACAATGGCGCCTCGAGGGGGTCGACGAAGCCAGGCCGCCCGGTTTGTATTTCAGCGGTGCGCTGGCCTGACAGGACATCGTAAGCAACGTCGTTAGACACACACCGGAAAGGGCGGTAACCCACGCTATGACCCCCGACATGACGCGCAGATCCTTCTTGCGGGCAGCCGGCGCCGTTGCCGGTGCCGCCGCCATACCGCCGCTACTGGCTGGCTGCGGCACCAAGAGCAAGCCAACCGCAAACCCGTCGAGCACCGCGATTGCCACCGGGTCCGCGAGCGCCGCGCCGAGCAGCAGTCCACTATCTAGCCCAGCCCTTCCGAGCGTCACAGCTGACATCGCCTCCGTGACCGGTGCCAACGGCGCGGTGTCGCAACCTGGTTTCCTGAGCTATCCCGCGAATCCGATCGCCACCTACAACGGCGTACCGGGCGCCGGTGGCACCTACACCGCCGTCACCCCCCTGTGGGGCTCGATCCCGCCCGCAAACAACGCGTATTACCAAGCTATGAACAAGGCGCTCGGCGCGACCCTGAAGATGTCTCCGGCGGACGGCAACACCTACGACCAGGCGGTTACCGCGATGATCGCGGGCGGCAAGCTGCCAGACTGGGTGCAGCTGCCCTCGTGGTGGAACGCGACGTTCAAGACTGCCGAACTGGTAGGCACGCAGCTCGCCGACCTGACTCCGTACCTCGGTGGGGACAACATCAAGCAGTACCCGAACCTAGCCGCCATTCCGAGCAACGTCTGGAAGGTGGGCAGCTACAACGGCAAGATCTACGGGCTACCGTCGTTCTTCAGCGGCCAGGCGTTTTCGGGCACGATCTACTACCGCGGCGACGTCTTCGACAGCAAGGGCATCAAGCCAAGCGACATCACCTCGATCGACGCCCTCTTGGCCCTCGGCAAGGAGCTGACCGACGCGAAGGGCGGCGTTTGGGCCTTCGAAATCCTCTGGACCTACCTCACCCAGCCCTTCGGCATCCCCGACAAGTTCAGCGCCGACGGCAGCGGCAAGCTCACGCACAAGTACGACCTGCCGCAGTTCACCGACGCGCTGAACTGGGCTTACAACTTGGCGAAGTCGGGCTACGTGAACCCCGATGCCATGGCTTCCAACGACAACAAGGCAAAGGACCGCTTCTGGGCCGGCAAGTCGCTCGTCACCGGCGACGGCACGGGCGCATGGAATGGCTCGGACGCCGATTCCGGCATCGCGGCGAACCCGGGCTACCGACGTGAGGCGTTCGTGCCATTCGCGGCCGATGGCAAATCGACCCCGACCATTTCGCTGGAGGGTGCGACTTCCGAGATCAGCTACCTCAACGCGAAGCTGAGCGCCGACCAAATCAAGGAATGCCTGCGGATCGCGGACTACTTGGCCGCCCCGTACGGCTCCGCCGAATATACCTTGATCAACTACGGCATCTCGGGCACCGACTACACCATGGGCAGCGGCGGTCCGCAATACACCGACCAGGGCAAGAAGGAGTCGCAGCCGCAGACCTACCCCTTCCTGTGCACCTCGGCGCAGGTCGTGTCCAACCCCGGCCACGACCAGGTCACTAAGGACATCTGCGCATGGTCGGCCCAGGCCGTGAAGTACGCCTACAAGCCGGTGTTCTTCGAGGTCAACCTGACCGTTCCCAGCCAGCTGGCGACGGCCGACGGCGCGCAGCCCGTGGAAGACACCATCAAGGACGTCATCCGCGGTCGCAAGAAGGTCTCCGACTTCACCGACGCGGTCAAGGGCTGGAAGGCCCGGGGCGGCAACGACGTCATCAAGTGGTACCAGGACTACGCCGACAAGAACGGTACCGGCCAGTAGCCATACGAAGGCGGCAAGCCGCCAAAGCGTTCAATCTGCCGCCGGTCGGATAAGCAAGGAGCAACAATGCGCGCCAGGCACAACCGGTCAATGGACATCGGTCGTGTCTCTGGGCCGGCGTTGGTGGTGGAGGCGCCCGCGATACGGCGGGTGCCTCCACCACCAGGCACTGTGACCCGACGAAAGCAGAGCTGGCGCACGCGGCTACGGCGCGACAAGTCGTTGCTGATCATGACGATGCCGGCCGTGATCCTGGTCCTCGTTTTCAGCTACCTGCCGATGTTCGGCGTGGCCACGGCGTTTCAGTACTACGACCCGGTCAAGGGCTTCTTTCATAGCCAGTGGCTCGGGCTGGAGAACTTCCGGCATCTGTTCGCCGATCCCCTTTTCTGGCAAGCGCTGGAAAATACGCTGGCGATCAGCGCGGTCCAGCTCATCCTGTTTTTCCCGATTCCCATCGCGCTGGCGATACTCCTCAACAGCATCCTCAGCCGCAGGCTTCGCTCAGCCATTCAGTCCATCGTGTACCTGCCGCATTTCTTCTCTTGGGTGCTGGTCATCTCGATCTTCCAGCAGGTGCTAGGCGGCGGGGGTCTGGTCAACACATTCCTGCGCCGGCACGACATGAGCACGTGGAACATCATGACCGACCCGCACACCTTCAAGCTGCTGGTGACGGCGCAGGCGGTGTGGAAGGAGGCCGGCTGGAGCATCATCATCTTCCTGGCGGCACTCGCGGCGATCGATACCGCGTTATACGAAGCGGCCGCGGCTGACGGCGCGGGCCGATGGCGGCGCATGTGGCACATCACGCTGCCTGGGCTACGCGGCGTCATCATTTTGCTGCTCGTCCTGCGGCTCGGCAGCGCGCTGACAGTTGGATTCGAGCAGATGTTCATCCAACGTGACGCGGTCGGCCATGACGCGGCCGACGTCCTGGACACATATTCGTATTTCTACGGGATCAAGACCGGAGACTACAGCTTCGGCGCTGCCGCCGGCCTGTTCAAGAGCGTTGTCTCGTTAGTGCTGCTCTACGGCGCCAACAAGGTGGCGCATCTCTTCGGCCAGGATGGGTTGTACCGGAAATCATGAGTGAGACCACCCTCGAACGCTCGCCGTTGCGCCCCCCACTCGGGTCGCCTCGCCGAGGCAGGAAACCCTCCGCCCGCCCGGTCTGGGAGGAGCAGCCCTCGGTCGTCGGTCAGACCGGCAAGGGCGTCGTGCTGGTGATCGTCGCAGCTGCCGTGCTCGTGCCGCTGTACGCGATCATCATCACCAGCCTCTCCGACAAGGGGACCATCAACCGGGCAGGCGGCCTGGTTCTGATACCGCGGCACCTGACTCTGGCCGCCTACCGGATCATCATTGCCGGCGGCGTCGTCACCAGGTCGCTGGCTATCACGTTCGGTATCACCATCGTAGGAACCGCTATCTCCATGGCCGCATCGGTGTTGTGCGCCTATGGGCTTTCGCGGGCACGATCGTTCGGGCATCGCGTGATCCTGATCCTGCTCATTATCACGATGTTCGTGAGCGGCGGCCTGATCCCGACCTTCCTAGTGGTCGTCAAGCTCGGCGGCTTCGACAAATACTGGGCGCTGCTACTGCCGACGGCGATTTCTGTCTTCAACATCTTGGTGTTACGCGCCTTTTACTCTGGCACTACCGCTGATTTGATCGACGCCGCCCGGATCGACGGCGCCAGCGAGTGGCGAATCCTATGGTCAATCGTGCTTCCGACGTCGCGCGCGGTCACAGCGGTCATCGCGTTGTTCTACGCCGTCGGCTATTGGAACACGTTCTTCAGCGTCATACTTTATATGGGCGCCGACAGCCCAAAGTGGCCGATCCAGTACGTGCTCTACCAGTACGTAACCCTCGGAACCACGATGCCTGACGTCGCCAACAGCGGCATTTCGACGACGACGTCGTACACCCCACTTTCGCTCTCGATGGCTGTGGTGGTCCTGACCCTGCTGCCTGTCGTCATCGTCTATCCCTTCATGCAGCGGTTCTTCACCAGTGGCGTGCTCACTGGTGCCATCAAGGGCTGACCACCGGTTCCACTCGGCTACGACAGCCACGACAAGCCAAGACGAGGGGACATTCCCAACCATGTGGCGAACAGGCCTGGCCTTCGGCGGCGACTACAACCCCGAACAGTGGGATGCGCAGACCTGGCGCGAGGACGACGAGTTGATGCGGCAAGCCAGGGTGAACCTGGTCGCTGTCGGGGTCTTTTCCTGGGCACTGCTAGAACCGGAGGAGGGCACCTTCGATTTCAAGTGGCTTGACGAGACTCTTGAGCGCCTACACGAAAACGGCGTTGACGTCGCGCTCGCGACGCCAACCGCATCGCCGCCGCCCTGGTTCAGCTTGGCCCACCCCGAGGCGTTACCGGTGAACGCGGACGGCGTCCGGCTGACTCACGGGAGCCGTGACACCTACTGTGCCGCATCCCCCGCCTACCGCCGAGCGGCTGCACGTATCGCGGAAGTGCTAGCTGAACGTTACGGGCACCACCCGGCACTCGCCTTGTGGCACATTCACAACGAGTACGGCACGTGGTGCTGGTGCGACGCGGCCGCCGCGGCGTTTCGACGCTGGTTACGCAACCGCTACGGCGAAGGTCCGGATGGCCTCGCGGCACTCAATGCCGCGTGGGGCACCGCCTTTTGGAGCCAGCATTACACCTCCTGGGAGCAAATCCGCCCGCCGCGAGCCACCCAGTACTTGCACAATCCAAGTCAGTCGCTGGACTTTCGGAGATTCTGGTCCGACGAACTGCTGGCCGCCTATCGCGAACAGCGCGACGCCATTCGTAGGTATTGCCCTGACGTGCCGGCGACCACCAACATGATGCTGCCCTCCGATTACCAGCCTGTCGACCTGTGGAGCTTCGGGCGTGAGGTCGATGTCGTGGCCATCAACCATTACATCTGGGTGTCAGGGGTTGACGGTGACGCCGATACCGCGTTCAGTGCCGACCGCGCGCGTTCTTTCGGTGGCGGACGGCCGTGGCTGCTCGCCGAGCAGGCGGGAGGAACGATCACGCTCGATAGTCGGCGCGTGGTGAAAGAGCCGGGTCGCATTTTGCGCAGCAGCCTCGCGCATATCGCCCACGGGGCCGACGGCGCGATGTTCTTCCAGTGGCGGGCCTCGAAGGCGGGCGCGGAAATGTGGCACACCGGGATGGTGCCGCATGCTGGCGCGGACACCCGAATCTTCCGCGAGACCACGGAAACAGGCGTGGCGTTGGAGAAGATCGCCGAAGTAGCAGGCAGCGTTATCTCGGCCGACGTCGCAATCCTCATGGATTCCGACGCATGGTGGGCACTCGACCATCCCATCTTGCCGTCACCAGACTTCAACTACCTGCGCGAGGTGAAGCGAGCGCACCGCGCCTTGTGGGACGCCAACGTGAGCTGCGACATCGCTCATCCGGAGCAGGACCTCTCCCGCTACCGGCTGTTGCTCGCGCCAAGCCTCTACCTTGTCTCAGACGCCGGGGCGGCGAACCTACGCCGCTACGTCGAAAGCGGCGGGGTCCTGCTCGTGCAGTACTTCAGCGGCATCGTCGACGAGCACAACCAGGTACGCACGGGAGGATATCCAGGAGCCTTTCGCGACGTGCTCGGCATTCGAGTCGAGGAATTTCATCCACTCACCCCGGATGTCGGCGTGCGATTGTCGGACGGCGCAACCGGACGAGCGTGGTCGGAGCACATTCACCCGGAGGGCTGCGCGGTCATTGCTACGTACGCCGAGGGGTTGCTCTCGGGTAAACCGGCGATCACGCGCCACGATTTCGGCGCGGGCGCCGGTTGGTATGTGTCGACCAACCTCGACAACGAAAGCTATAAAGCGGTGGTCACCCGCCTACTGGACGAAGCAGACGTGCGACCGGAGCTTGCCGGTTTGCCGCCGGGCGTCGAAGCTGTGCGTCGCTGCGCAGATGACGGGCGTAGCTGGCTTTTCCTGTTGAATAACACGGACGACGACGTCGCCGTCAACGCGGCAGGTCGTGACTTGTTGACTGAGACCACGATCGCGCGGGCGACGCCGCTATGCCTGAAAGCCGGCGCAGCCGCTGTGCTTCAGGAGCCCGCAACCGACAGCGGGCAACGGAAAGCCGGCGCGCTTGACGGCGACTGAAGCGCGAGGCGCGCGCCCAGCGCCTGTGTCACCCATCACGAGCACCGGGTCAGCAACGCAGACCCGGCTGTTGCTGCGACCACTGCGAGACGTCCGCCCGCCCTTGCTCGCCGGGCTCTCGCTGGCGTATGCCGTCGCGGCGTTACTGCCCGCCGCAACCGCGCTGACGACCGGGCTGCTCCTTGCCGCCGCACAGCGTCACGGCGTCGGGACCGGCGTTCCGGCTGCCGTGGCTGTCCCATTGCTCGCCCTCGGTGCCATCGTCATCGCCGATCAGGGAATTGGCGCACTCACCCATCCCCTCGAGTTCCTCGCCGCAGGCCAGATCGACGGCGCACACCGGGCCCGGGTGGCGCTGCTCGCGCTCAGCACGCCAACGGTCGAACAGCTTGAACGATCGTCCACGCAAGATCTGATCCGGACCACCTGCGCCGACCCGACGACCTGGGTCGAGCAACGGCCGTCGGACGGTGCGCTCGCGCAACTCAGCCGCCCGTTCCGCTACGTCGGGATGGTGGCGTCCGCGGCGGTCGTGGCGAAGTACGCCTGGTGGCTGGTCCCCATCCTGGTCGTGCCGGCATTGATCACCCGGTTCCTCGCGGTACGCGTCACTCGCCGGCACTTTCGGATCTGGAAGGACCACGTGTCGCAGTTGCGCCGCGCCAAGTACTGGTCGGAGGTGTCGACTGCGCCCGCGGAGGCCAAGGAACTGCGGGTTTTCGGCGCGGGCAGCTGGCTGGTGGGGAGGCAGCAATCCCACGTGCGGGCCTACCTCGAACCCGTCTACGCCGACGAGCGACGAGCCAACTGGCAACGTGCGGCCGCCGCGCTGCTCATGCTGGCCCCGCTGGCGCTGGTGTATTACGCGGTGGGCGCAGGCACCGCCGCTGGGCACGCCACGGTCGCGACGGAGTCGGCGGTCCTGACCGCTGCCTGGGGCACGTACCTGGCCGTCCTGAACAGCTACGACACGGTGATGATCGGCGGGGCGCTGCCTGTGCTGAAGGCGTTCGAGCAGCTACGCGAGCGACTCGGCGAACCGGTCCAACTGCCGACGGTGCCAACGGTGCCAATGGTGCCAACCGCACCGCCGGCTGCCCGTGGTGCCGCACCGCCGCTGGTCCGGTTCGAGGAGGTTTGCTTCGGCTACTCGTCGGAGTCAGGGCCGCGCCGTCCGGTGCTGGATCGGCTCGACCTCGAGATCCGGCCCGGTGAGATGCTCGCGATAGTGGGCCTCAACGGCGCCGGGAAATCGACGATGACCAAGCTGCTCGCCGGGCTGTACACGCCGACGTTCGGCCGGATCACCGCCGACGGGGTTGATATCGCCGACCCGCGAGGCGGCGGTCTACCGGTTTGGCGCAGCCGGCTGGCCGTTGTATTCCAGGACTTCGTCCGGTACCACCTGTCCGTGCTCGACAATGTGCGGCTCGGCTACGCCGGTCCCTTGAACCGGGGCGCGTTCAACGCCGCCGTGCATCAGGCGGGATTGGCCGAGGTCGTCGAACGGCTTCCGGACGGCTGGAACACCCCGCTGGCGCGGGATCGAACCGGTGGCGTCGACCTATCCGGCGGCCAGTGGCAACAGGTCATCCTCGCCCGGGCGTTGTACGCCGTCGGCTGCGGAGCGCAAGTCCTGGTGCTCGACGAACCGACCGCGCACCTCGACGTGCGCACCGAGTTCGAGCTTTTCGGCCGGCTCGCCACGTTGCGGCAGCGAACCACCGTCGTCCTCATCTCGCACCGGCTTTCGACCGTGCGCCAGGCCGATCGGATCCTGCTGCTGGACGGCGGGCGGGTTGCCGAGGCCGGCACGCATGCCGAGCTGATGGCCTTGCAGGGTCGCTACGAAGAGATGTTCGCGCTCCAGGCCGAACGCTTCACGCGCGGCTTCCAAGACCGAATCGAGGAAGGCGGCCTGTCGTGAGCACTATCGCCGTCGCCGATCGGGTACCCGTCCGGGCCATCCTGGCGCTATGGAAGGAACTGTTCGCCTCCTGCTGGCGTCGGGCACCGTGGGTCACCGCGGCCGTGCTCGCCTGCCTGCTGCTCGACGCGATCTCCGCAGCCCTAATCGGCCTTGGCCTGCGCGCGGTGATCAACGGCTCGATGAGCGACGACACCACCGCGATCGCGGCGGGCGCCGTTGGCGCAGCCCTGGCCCTGTCGGCCAGTCTGGTGATCGGCGGACTCGGCAATTCCGCGCGCACCCTGCTGGTTGAGGTGAACGCGCTTACCGAAATCGAGCCCGAGATGATCGACGCCGCGATCGGGATCGAGACGCTGGAGCACCTGGAGCACCCGGCCTACGTCGACCGCATCAACGTCGTCCGCGCGGAACCTTGGGTCGTCACCGATTCGCTGTGGGCAGCGGTGGAGTCGGCGAGCCTGACCCTGCGGCTCGCGCTGACCCTCGCCGTCCTGGGCAGCGTCTCGCCCAGTTTGCTGCTGCTCTTGGTGTTCGCCGTCGCCCCGCTGTGGTTCGAGCGGCGCGGGCGGTTGCAGATCCAGGCAGCCGAGGTCATGGTCGCCGAGCAGCGCCGCACGGAACGTCACCTGCTCGCGCTCGCCACCCAGGCGTCGTCCAGCAAGGAAATCCGGGTAAGCGGCGTCGGTGCCGAACTGGTCGAGCGGCAGCGCGCCGCCTGGGACGCGTGGCTGCGCACGCGGCAGCGGGCCCAACTGGCAGCGGCGGGCTGGTCGGCGGCCGGCTGGGCGGTCTTCGGCGTCGGATTCGTGGGTGCGCTCGCGCTCGTCATCTCGCGCGCGAGTGGCTCGCGTTCGCAGGCCGGCGACCTGGTGCTCGCTATCACCGTGGCATCCCAACTGCGCTCGACCGTCAGCGCCGCCGTACGCCGCACGGTCAGGGCCGGCGGATCCGGTCGCATCCTGGCGCCGTTCTTGTGGCTGCGCCAGTACGCGCAACGGACCGTGAACCGCGGCGACGTCTGTTTGCCGCCACCCCACGGACTGCGCCAAGGCGTGAGCATCGAAGGCCTCGGCTTCGCGTACCCCGACAGCGCCGCACCGGCGCTGGCGGACGTCAATGCCTTCTTGCCCGCGGGGTCCGTTGTCGCCGTGGTAGGCGAATACGGCTCGGGCAAAACGACACTGGTGAAGATGCTGGCGAAGTTGTATCGGCCGGACTCCGGTCGCATCCTGGTCGACGGTGTCGACCTCGCGGAGATAGACACCGCCGGCTGGCGGACCGGGATGAGCGCCGCCTTCCAGGACTTCGGGCGTTACCACACGACCGTGGCGGAATCGATCGGGCTTGGCGACCTGCCGAACCTGGCCGACACCGGACTGCTGGCCGATGCAATACGCGAGGCGGACGGCGAGGCGTTGCTCAACCGGCTGCCGCAGGGGCTCGACACGCAGCTCGGTCGGGAGTTCGGCGGCGTGGAGCTGTCCGAAGGCCAGTGGCAGAAGATCGCCCTGGCGCGGGCAGGCATGCGGGCACGTCCGCTGCTGCTGCTGCTCGACGAGCCCACGGCCTCACTGGACGCCCCGAGCGAACACGCCATCTTCGAACGGTACATGCGCCGCGCCCGTACGGTGGCGCCAGTGACCGGGCTGATAACGGTGATCGTGTCGCATCGGTTCTCGACGGTCGCGGGCGCGGACCTGATCCTCGTCATGGAATCCGGGCGGGTGGTGGAATGCGGCGACCACGACGCTTTGATGACGCTAGGCGGCCGGTATGCCGAGCTGTTCGGCATTCAGGCCGACGCTTATGCGCTGGACTGATTCGGGAAAGATCTACTGACGATGAATCTTCCGCGCAATTGTTGAACTCAAAACGGCTTGGTCGCGATTCATCTGCATTGGACGTACCGGCCATTGGACGTATCGCACCCACATCGGTTCGGCGTCTTCCTGCACACGTCAGCCGAGGCAACCTGCCAGTAGCCGATGCCGGACGCTGCGTAAGCCATGCCGTTTTGGAAATCCGCAGGACGGCGCCGGGCATTTTCGACCTGTCCAACGAGCCATACATCATGATCCGCACGAAGTAATGCGACTTACCTAGCGAGACTAGGATGTCGTGACCATCAATAGAAACCACCTGACGACATTCACATGCGTCGGACTCGTGGACGCAGATGCACCGCAAACATCCACAGCGTCGCGTTAACCGCTTTGACCACGCCTAGGCCTCGTCACCGAGCCGTGTATTCATTTCTATTGACATCTATCCCCCATTTCCCATAAGACATATGATGTCGTACGAATGATGTCAGTTGAGAGCGCGCACTCCCCGGCGCCGACTGACCAACCCCCTTCGGAGGAGACCACAGTGAGAGTGCGCGCACGAGCATCCTTATGGCCCATCGCGGTCGTGACATTCGTCGTCTTGGCCTTGGTGAGCATGACTTTGACCGGCCGTTTTAGCGGAACCGCGTCAGCCGCGACCGGGGGCTGCGGCACGGCGCCAACGCTGGCCAGCGGTACCCACACGATCCAAAGCAGTGGGCAAAACCGCAGCTACATCCTGCGGGTACCGGCCAACTACGACGCCAACCACCCGTACCGGTTGATCTTTGGGTTCCACTGGGTCGGCGGCACGGCGGGTGACGTCGACTCCGGCGGTACCGACGGTTACAACTGGTCCTATTACGGGTTGCGGCGGCTTGCGGACAACGCCGGCAACACCACGATCTTCGTCGCGCCGCAGGGCATCAACAACGGCTGGGCCAACTCAAACGGCCAGGACGTGACCTTCGTCGACGACATGCTGCATCAACTCGAGGCCGGGTTGTGCGTCGACACGACCGAGATATTCTCCGCCGGATTCAGCTACGGCGGCGCGATGACGTACGCCCTCGCTTGTGCCCGGCCGACCGTGTTCCGCGCGGTTGCCGTGTACTCGGGCGCGAACCTGAGCGGCTGCAGCGGTGGTACCCAACCCGTCGCGTATATCGGGCTGCACGGCATCCGGGACAACGTGCTGCCCATCTCGAACGGGCGGGCGCTGCGCGACACGTTCGTCCGGAACAACGGCTGCACCCCGCAAAGCCCGCCGGAGCCGGCGTACGGCAGCCTGACGCACATCGTCACCGCGTACTCCGGTTGCCGCACCGGTTACCCGGTCGTATGGGCCGCGTTCGACGGGGCCGGCCACGACCCGGGCCCGATCGACGGCTGCACCTGTGACGGCTGGATGACGTGGACCAAGGACGTCGTCTGGAGCTTCTTCACCCAATTCCAGAGCGGCGGACCGTCGCCCACGCCGTCGCCCACCGCTTCGAGCACGCCGTCGCCCACGCCCAGCCCGTCCTCGGGTGGCCAGCAAAACGTGGAGGTCGTGGGTGGCGCTTCGGGTCGGTGCCTGGACGTGCCCAACCTAAGCACCAGCAACGGCACCCAGCTTCAACTGTGGGACTGCAACGGCGGGTCGAACCAGCGGTGGACCTACACCGCCAATAAGCAGTTGATGGTGTACGGCAACAAGTGCCTGGACGCCTCGGGCAAGGGCACCACCAACGGCACGCCGGTCATCATCTATGACTGCAACGGCGGCTCCAACCAGCAGTGGAATCTCAACGCCAACGGCACCATCACCGGGGTTCAATCCGGATTGTGCCTCGACGCCAACGGCGGCGCGACCGCCAACGGCACGAAGATCATCATCTGGTCCTGCAACGGCGGCTCCAACCAGCAATGGAGCCTGCGCAGCTAGGTGATCAGATGGGGCCGGGCCGAACGCGGCCCGGCCCCATCTGAAGGCTTTCCCCGAGCGCATCCCGGCGCGTCCTAGGGTGGCGATCGCGCATCGTTTGCCGGCAACGTCGGTGCCCGAGCGATGTCCGCATAGTGAGATTAGATATCCA
>Ga0068855_100003872_pt1 | contig 18288 bp, 14 predicted proteins | sample KBSCornC52_FD_66592 | JGI IMG/M metagenome (GOLD analysis project Ga0068855, IMG submission 66592) | Corn rhizosphere microbial communities from Kellogg Biological Station, Michigan, USA - KBS Corn C5-2 | ecosystem: Host-associated > Plants > Roots > Rhizosphere > Soil ...
CGACATCACCTTTGGTACCAATAACGAGTTTGGTTTTGATTACCTGCGTGACAATATGACACGCAGCCCCGAAGAACTGGTTCAGCGCAGGCTGCATTATGCCATGGTGGATGAGGTTGACTCCGTGTTAATTGATGATGCCCGTACACCGCTGATCATATCGGGGCCGATACCACGCGGCGATGAGCACGAGTTTTACGAATTAAAACCGCGAATTGAGCGCCTGGTTAATGCACAGAAAAACTATGTGAACGGCGCCTTAAACGAAGCAAAAAAACTGATTGCCGAAGGCAAAAGCGGCCCCGAAGAAGGTGGCATGGCTTTACTGCGCGCCTTCAGGGGTTTGCCAAAAAGCAAAGCCCTGATAAAATACCTGAGCGAAGGCGGCAACAGGCAGTTATTGCTGAAAAGCGAGAACTATTACATGCAGGACCAAAGCAAGGAAATGCATAAGGTTGATGCGGAGTTGTATTTTATCATCGACGAAAAAAACAACTCTGTTGAATTAGCCGAAAAAGGCATCGAACTGATCACCGCATCGGGCGAAGACCCACACTTTTTTGTGATGCCGGATGTTGGTACCGAAATATCGGAAATTGAAAAATCAGCTTTGGCTGCCGAGGAGAAAATTGCGAAGAAAGATGAATTGATGCGCGATTTTTCTATCAAGTCCGAACGTATTCACTCCGTTAACCAGCTGTTAAAGGCCTATACCCTGTTTGAAAAAGACACAGAGTATATCCTTGACGATGGAAAAGTAAAAATAGTTGACGAGCAAACCGGTCGTGTTTTGGATGGCCGCCGTTATTCTGATGGTTTACACCAGGCTATTGAGGCAAAAGAAAATGTTAAGGTTGAAGATGCTACGCAAACCTTCGCCACCATCACCCTGCAAAACTATTTCAGGATGTACCACAAGCTTTGCGGTATGACGGGTACTGCCGTTACCGAAGCAGGTGAGTTTTGGGAAATATACAAACTGGACGTGGTTGAAATACCAACTAACACCCCAACCAGCCGCGAAGACCGCCAGGATTTGGTATATCGTACCGTTCGTGAAAAATACAATGCTGTAGCCGAAGAAATTGGCAAGCTTACGCAGGCCGGTCGCCCGGTACTGGTAGGTACAACATCGGTTGAAATATCGGAATTGATAAGCCGCATGCTGAAGCTGCGCGGTATAAAACATAACGTACTGAACGCCAAGCTACACCAAAAAGAGGCCGACATTGTGGCCGAAGCAGGTAAAACAAGCACGGTAACCATAGCCACCAACATGGCTGGTCGCGGTACGGATATAAAATTAGGCCCTGGCGTAAAAGAAGCCGGTGGTTTAGCCATTGTAGGTACCGAGCGCCATGAATCGCGCCGTGTTGACCGCCAGTTGCGTGGTCGTGCGGGCAGGCAGGGCGACCCGGGGTCGTCACAATTCTTCGTGTCGCTGGAAGATAACCTGATGCGTTTATTCGGATCGGAAAGAATCTCAAACCTGATGGTTAAAATGGGTATCGAGGAAGGCGAAGTGATTCAGCATTCCATGATCTCCAACTCTATTGAGCGCGCGCAGAAGAAAGTTGAGGAAAACAACTTTGGTATCCGTAAACGCTTGCTGGAGTATGACGATGTGATGAACTCGCAGCGTACTGTTATTTACGCTAAACGTAAAAATGCGCTGTTTGGCGATCGTTTGGATGTAGATATCAGCAATACCGTTTTTGATGTTGTTGAAGATGTAGTGACCGAATACAAGGAAGCAAACAATTCCGAAGGGTTTAACCTGGAGATCATCCGTTTGTTCTCGGTTGATTTTGAAATATCACATGATGATTTCATTGCTACCAGCATAGCAAAACTAACCGACCGGGTATTTGATGCGGTAACCGAAGTTTACAAACGTAAACAGGATGCCATTGCACAACAGGCTTACCCCGTATTAAAGGATGTTAACGATACCCGTGGCGAATATGTGGAAAATGTGATGGTACCGTTTACCGATGGTATCCATGGCCTGCAGGTATCTGTTCCGCTTAAAAAAGCGATCAAAAATAAAGGTCTCGAAGTTTTCAAATCATTTGAAAAAAATGTGACCCTTTACCTGATCGACGATGCCTGGAAAGAGCATTTGCGCGAAATGGATGAGTTAAAACAATCCGTACAAAACGCGGTTTACGAACAAAAAGACCCTTTGCTGGTTTATAAGTTCGAGGCGTTTGAATTATTCCGTGGTATGCTGGCCAATGTAAACAAGGAGCTGGTTAGCTTCCTGTACAGGGGTGTTATCCCGGTACAGCAGGAACCAGACGAGGTGCGCGAAGCAAAACCGCAGCCCAAGCTGGATCTGAAAAAACTGCGCACATCGAAACCAGAAATGGTGAGTGAAGCCAATGGCGCAGCCATGCAGGATATGCGCGAATTGCAAAAAGCAGCGCCGGTAAGGGTCGAAAATAAAATCGGACGTAATGACCCTTGTCCTTGCGGCAGCGGTAAAAAATATAAAAACTGTCACGGCGTAGGGCAGGTTTAATTTAGTCCTGAGTCTTAAGTTCCGAGTCTTGAGTCAAAAGTCAAATCGACTGAAACTGACTCAAGACTCAAGACTTCCGACTCAGGACTTTAATAAAATATATCCATGAAAAATGCACTATTCATCATAGCTAAACTAAGCCTTGTAGGATGCTGCATTTTTTTTATGCCTTTATTTTCGTCGGCGCAAACCCGGGGAAAAGTTGAAGTTGTGAAAGACCCATTGATTGATACCCTGATTGCCCGCAGGCCATTCCTCGGGAAAAACCTTGGCGGCGAGGCTGCCGCCTCCTCCAATGGCTATCGCCTGCAGATCTATTTTGGATCAAACAGGCAGGCCGCCTATAATGCGCAGGCAAAATTTACCGAAGAATATCCCGAAACACCTACGTATATCACCTACATCGAACCCAATTTTAAGGTACAGGTAGGCGATTTCAGGACGAGGCTGGAAGCGCAGAAACTGCAAAGTGAGCTGAAAGATATGTTCTCCAGTTTTTTTATCATCCCTACCAAAATAAATCCCCCAAAATCTGAGGCCTCAAATGATTAAAGAGCAGATACAGCAATTATCAAACAACATTTTTAATGAAGTGGTTGCTAACCGCCGCCACCTGCACGCCCACCCCGAGCTTTCTTTTAACGAATACGAAACATCGGCATTTATTGGCGCACAGCTGGATGCACTGGGTTTGAAGTATGAAAAGATGGCCGAAAATGGACTGGTTGCCCTCATAAAAGGCGATAAGCCATCTGCCAATGTGGTTGCTTTACGTGCCGATTTTGATGCATTGCCTATTACCGAAGCCAACAACGTACCCTATAAATCGCAAAATGTGGGTGTAATGCATGCCTGCGGACACGATGCGCATACGTCATCGCTATTAGGTACAGCTAAGATATTAACCGGCCTGAAAAGCCAGTTTGGCGGAACCGTAAAATTGATATTTCAGCCGGCGGAAGAAAAACTACCCGGCGGCGCCAGCCTGATGATAAAGGAAGGCGTGCTGGAAAATCCAAAACCACAAGCTGTACTGGGACAACACGTAATGCCTTTGATCGAGGCCGGTAAGGTTGGTTTCCGCGCCGGTAAATACATGGCGTCGACTGATGAATTATATGTTACCGTACGCGGCAAAGGCGGCCATGGCGCGCAACCCCAGCAAAACATCGACCCTGTAATTATTACAGCCCATATGTTAACCGCATTGCAGCAGATAGTAAGCCGTTTTGCAGATCCGAAGAGCCCGTCGGTATTGTCGTTTGGCAAAGTAATAGCCAACGGCGCTACCAATGTGATCCCCAACGAAGTTTATTTGGAAGGCACCTTCCGGACCATGGATGAAAAATGGCGCAGCGAAGCGCACATCAAAATGAAAAAAATGGCCGAAGGCCTTGTGGAAAGCATGGGCGGAACGGTTGATTTCAATATTGTAAAAGGCTACCCATACCTGATCAACGAAGAAAAGCTAACCGCTGCTACACGCAGTCATGCCGAAGATTATTTAGGCAAAGAAAACGTACTCGACCTGGACATCTGGATGGCAGCCGAAGATTTTGCCTATTACTCCCAGGTTGCAGATTCTTGCTTTTACCGTCTGGGCACCCGTAACGAAAGCCGGGGCATAACATCATCAGTACATACCCCAACCTTTGATGTGGAAGAAGATGCGTTTAAAATAAGTACCGGTTTGATGGCGTATTTGGCGATCAAACAACTCGGGAATTGATGTGGAGTTCATAGTTGATGGTTCATAGTTCATAGCTAAAAAGGGGAAAGGATAAAGGTTAGGGGCGAAAAGAAAAATAAAACATGGTAAAAAAAGTACTATTAGCTTTCTGCTTCCCGCTTTTCGCTTTCAGCTCCTTCGCGCAGCAGATCAAACGCTTTAACCCGGATACTATACGCACCATTGTTATTGATTCGGCTGTTAATATCCGCTCGCACCATTTAAACGCCCAGGATTTTATTGACGCTGTGCTGGCCGATACCGGCTTTTACCGTGCCTTCAGGGATATGAAGAAATATTCCTTCATTGCTGAAAATCGCATCTATTCCTACGATAAAAAAAACAGGATAAACGGGAAGATCTACCGCAAAATACAATATAGCCGCGTTAACGGGAGCCATAAAACCGATTACCTCGCCAAACGCGATAGCGGGAATATGTATAAATCGAACGGGAAATATCAGTTGTACACGGTTGAGATGTTTGATTACATTTTTAACAATGCCTATAATTCCGATTTTACCAACGGCCCTGAACTAAATCCCGACGGCGGTAAAAACGAAACCTACAAGCAAAAACTCAAAACGCTCATCTTTGCACCGGGCCATAAGGTTAAGGGGATACCTTTTATCAGCAGCAAGTCCGAGATATTTTCACGGGACATGAGTCAGTATTACTTTTACCAGTTTGCCCGCGGTAAATACCTCGATTCGATCCCGGTTTACCGCTTCCGCGTGTTGCGGAAGCCGAGCACGGCAGAAAATGATGTGGTTATTGAGGAGCTGAATACCATTTTTGATATGCGAAACTTCAACATACTAGGCCGCGATGTGCATTTAAAATACAGCAACATGCTGTTCAGCTTTGATGTACACATGAATATTGAACTCACCCGCGTGCATGGCGAACTGGTTCCCGCCAAAATTACCTACCAGGGTAGTTGGGATGTGCCCTTCCATAAAACAGAACGGGCAAGTTTTTTGATTGTGCATAAGGATTATAAAGAATGATTTCACCGATTGGTTTTTGTGATTTCACCGATTTTTGTCAAATTACGATGCTTTTTTTATATACGCGGTAAATTTCAAAATTCTGGCGCAGACGTTAACGACAACACATTCCCATCCACATCTTTAAACCAGGCTACTTGGGCGCCGTTGGGCGAAGTCCAGATACCCTGGTCATCCTGCTGCATAAAATCGTATTTTTCGCAAAACACTCCTTTTACATTCAGCTGCGTTATTACAGACGCAATGTCCTTAACATTCCAACCCAAAGCGGTAAAGCCATGGGGCGTTAACTCAGGCACGGTTATCACTCTTAACAACGTCCCATTGGCATCAAATTCAAGCGCGTAGGAATCTTCGGATAACAGGGTTAAGCCGAGTACATCCTGATAAAATATTTTAGCCTCTGCAGGTTTTACGGTTGGTACAAAGGCTTTAAGGGTTTCTGTTGCTAACATCTTTTTTAAATTGATTACACCGATTATTATTTATGATTTCACCGATTCATCCCGAAATGATTACACCGATCGGGAATCCAACCGGTGTAATCAAGAAACTTCATTTTTATCAGTGGCTATCTGTTTAGTCAATTAAAATCGGTGATCCAAAATCGGTGAAATCAGTCGCCAATCGGTGTAATCCTAATTAATTTCCTTCAGCATCTCTTTCACCGCTGCTTCCAGTTGCTGGTCCTCGCCTTTTAGCACCTGATTGTATTCATTGCTTACCATAATATCCGGTTCCAGCTGGTGATTTTCGGTAGGTTCCGTTTCACCGGCTCCCCAGGTGGATATCATTGGGATGCCAAAATACAGCGATTTGTCTATCTGGTCTTCCCACCAAACGGCTGTGCCGGTACCTGCTACCGGCATACCTACAAGCTTGCCTATTTTTAGTTCCTTATAAATATAGGGGAACATAAAGGCGTCCGAATAATTGCCCTCGCTCATCAGCACACAACTCGGCTTGTTCCATTTATTCATGGATTCGCCGCCGAGGGTTTTATTGCCCTGCGGGCGCAACGTCATATACAGTTTCCCGTTCAGGAACGTCGCCAGGTCATCATGCAGCCAGCCGCCACCGTTGAAACGGGTATCAACTATCAGCGCTTTTTTATCAACGTTTCGGCCCAATACCTTATCAAAGGTTACACGATAGCTTGGATCATCCATGCCGCGCACGTGTACATAGCCAACCTGCCCGCCCGATAGGCTATCCGTTAAATATTCCATCCGTTTTACCCAGCGGTTGTATAACAGCATATCGCCTTCCATGCCGGCATCAATAGGTTTAATGGTTTCGGCAAAGTCATGGTTTGTGCGCGGGTCGTGGAAACTTACTTCGGTAAAGGTGCCCACTTTGTGGTTCAGCAATTTGGCCCAGTCTTCATCGGCCGTTATGGCTACGCCGTTAATTTTATCCACCACATCGCCCACCTTCATTTTTGTTTTTTCCGAATCGAAAGGCCCGCCAACAATAATATCCGTTACCTTCAAACCTGCGCCCTCTGCCGATTCATCGTACAGCAGCCCCAGCGCCGCCGTTTTATCGCTGCCGGGGAAACGGGCAATATAACCGCTGCCGGTGTGCGAGGCATTCAACTCGCCCAATAACTCACTGGTTAAAACATAGAAATCGTAATTATTATTGATGTAGGGCAGGAACCTGGCATAGTTATCATGATAATATTTCCAATCCACCCCCTGCAGTTTTGGATCGAACAGCTTTTTGGGTACCTGTTTGCTCATGTGATCAAAAATATACGTCCTTTCAGCCGCAGCGTTCAGTTCCATCGAACCATTAATACGCACCGGCGACGTTTTGCCGTCTTCAACATCCACCTTCATGATGTTCCCGTCAGCCAGTACAAACAACGATTTACCGTCAGTTGTCATAGCCAGTGAGCCACCAGGGGCTTTCAGTTCCGCCAATACCTTGGTTTCGCCTGTACGCGGCATGGTTTGCCACAGGTTATAGCCATCCTGGTAGCGGGCCAGGTAAAATAGTTTTTCGCCATCGTTGGATAGTTTGGCATCGGCAATATCGGCAGCGCTTATGGTAAGGCGCTTGGTGCGCACATCCACATCTTTCAGATCCGGCACAAAAGGCGGCTCTTTTACCTTGGTGGTATCTTTATCCTTCTTCTTTTTCTCTTTTCCTTCGGCCTTTTTCTTGTCGGCGGTATCGCGCTTGTCCTGTTCCTTCTTCAGTGCCAAATCATCCTTGCTCAGGTTATATTTATCCCACGAGGCTTTATCAAAAAACATCCCAAACACATCCGACTGGCTTCCGCGGCTCAGGTTTTTCATGCCGTTCTTGTCGTTGAGCCAATACATCATCTTGCCGTCCATTCCCCATTGCGGTTCTCCGTTGTTAAAACCGCTCATCGTCAGGTTTACGCGTTGTCCGCTGCCATCGGCATGAACCAGCACTACCTGGCTGCTAAAAATATGCCCTTCGCTTGATTGCGCCAGCAGGTATTTACTATCAGGCGACCATGCAAAATATTGGTCGCCGTCCTGGTACGAATAATTTACTCCTTCAGGTACCACAGTGGTGCTCATTTTGGAGGCGATATCGTAGACTTTAATGGTATTTCGTTCTTCCAGGTAGGCAATTTTTTTGCCATCGGGCGAGTAAACGCCCTGGAATTCGTCCTTATCCGTAGCAATCACCGGCTCGGTCTTCAGGTTGGTGGCCGTATAAAAATAAGGGTCGCTTTTATTTACGATAGATACCTTGTAAATATCCCATGACTTATCATTTTCAACTGAGTATAAAATGCTGCGGCCATCCGGGCTAAATTGTATCATCCTTTCCTGGTAGGGCGTATTGGTAATGCGGCGGGTAACATTGCCGTCAACGGCGGTAACAAATATCTCGCCGCGGTACACAAATGCCACTTCTTTCCCATCCGGCGATACGGCCATTTCTGTAGCATCGCCGGTTACCGGCATGGTTTTTACCTGGTCGCCGTCAAAATCGGCCGTAACGGCAATAACCACCTTTTGCGGCTGGCCGCCATCTTTTAAAGTATAAATTTCGCCGTTTTGGGTAAAGGCTAAAACACCATTGTCGGACCGTGAAAGGCCGCGTACCGGATCTTTCTCAAAATGGGTGAGCTGGCTGATGTTGTTTACATCTGCCAGTGATGCGCCGTACAGGTTTTGATTGCCGTTGCGCTCGCTCAGGTAATAAAACTTGTCGCCGTCGCCCCAAACCGGTTCGCGGTCTTCGCCTTTAAAGGTTGATACTTTGGTATAGCTTTTTGATTTGATATCGTACACCCAAATATCGCGCGTTACCGCCGAAGTATGGTGCTTGCGGTAGGGGTTCTCGTAGCCTTTGCGGTCCTGGAAAATAAATTTATCGCCGGCCTTATTAAAATGCACGTTCTCGGTACCTGCGGAATTTACCATCAAACTGCGCCCGCCTTTTGCAGGCACTTTGTAAAGCTTGGTAAAATAATAATCATCGGGAAAGCGGACCGACGAAGCTACATCATACCGGCGCGTGCCGAAATATACCGTTTGGTCATCAGCCGAAAAATCATAGGGATAATCGGCATTGGAGTTATAGGTGAGCCTGGTGGCGTTGCCGCCGTTTGCGGGCATAATAAAAATATCGAAATTGCCATACCTGTCGGATGCGAAGGCGATGGATTTACCATCATGACTCCAAACCGGGAAGCTGTTGTAGGCAGCGTTGATGGTGAGCGGTGTGGCCTGGCCACCCAAAACGGAAACTTTAAAAATGTTGCCCTTGTACTCAAAGGCTATCCAGTTCCCATCGGGCGAAATGGCAGGCTGTTGCATCCAAAGGATATGATCCTGGGCAAAGGCACGGCTAAATAAGGCGCAAATAAGGCTAAGCGCGAGTAATACTTTTTTCATGTGAGGTCAGTGTTGATGCCTCTAAAGTAATCAATTGCAGGATATTAAAGAAAAAAGAGATTTTTTGGGGTTGGAATTGGGGCGGGGCGTCATTTTCGTGTGCGGTGGCGGTAAGCGGGTTAAGCACAGAGGAGGCACGGAGAACGCAGAGCCAATTTGGTTACAATTCCGATATGCGGAAGATATTAAAACCTCCGTGGCCCTCCGTGCCTTCTCTGTCTCTCCGCGGTAAAAAATTAACTGCAAATTTCAGCAATAAAAATGATGGATTTGGTGACACTGATTTGTCACCATTTTTCGCATTTTTTGTGATGGATTTTAGATGTAAAACCGCCATTACGGGCTGCAAAAGCGGTTTTTGCCGAAATTTAACTATAGGGTTTTGTTCCACCCTGTTCCTTTCGTTCCAGAGGAACAGCGGAATTTTTTTTCTTTATTATAGCTGTAGTTAACGCGTTACACTTAGAAAAAAAGCTCCCGCAAACAGGCAGTGGGAGATAAATTTTACGTCAATTGGCTTCGGCAGCCTTTTTTATCGCTTTGTTTCTTTTTTTCAAAAGACTGGTCATATACCGGCCCAAAAACAAAAAATCAGCCAGTTGGCCCCATTTGCCGTGAGGCGATTGGTAAATGAAGATGTCCTTCATTACCGTTTGGCTATTGATGGCATAAAAAAGGTGCTGATGCGTAAAACTTTCAAAAGCGCCTTCAACCATTTCATCCGTAAAGTAATGAGGGTAATTGTATTCCGTAATTTTTGATGTGAGCGTTTGCCATCTACCGAAATGCCGTGCACGCCAGGTAACCGTTTCGCCCATTTCTATTAACCCTGATGTACGCCCGCCGATAGCCAGTTCGCCGGTATGCGCCATGGATTGGGTATGCAGATCAATACTCCGAGCCAAATCAAACACCTGCTCGATGGGGGCATTGATGTAGGTTGTGAGCTCGATTATAGTCATTGACCGCTGATTTTCCTGATTAGCTGATTAAGACGCATATTTACAACGGTAACCCTAAAATTTACTTTAAACAAAGAATCAACGAAATCAAAACAATCAGCGCAAATCAACGGTTAAAATTCTGCATTCTTCGGAAACCTTGGGAAGGGGATCACATCCCTGATGTTGCCCATACCGGTAACAAACAGCACCAGTCGCTCAAAGCCCAAACCAAAGCCGGCATGCGGACAAGCGCCAAAGCGGCGGGTATCCAAATACCACCAAAGTTCTTCTTTGGGTATGCCCATTTCGTCCATGCGTTGCTCCAGTTTATCCAGGCGCTCTTCACGTTGCGAGCCGCCTACAATTTCGCCGATGCCGGGGAAAAGGATGTCCATCGCACGTACGGTTTCGCGGCCGTTGGCGTCCACATCGTTCTGGCGCATGTAAAACGCTTTTATCTCCTTCGGATAATCGGTTAGGATAACCGGTTTTTTAAAATGCTTTTCAACCAGGTAACGCTCATGTTCCGATTGCAAGTCGGTGCCCCAGCCCTCAACTGGATATTGAAACTTCTTCTTTTTATTCGGGGTCGATGCCTGTAAAATGGTAATCGCCTCGGTATATGTTAAGCGCTGGAAGTCGTTATCCAAACAAAACTGCAGCTTCTCGGTCAGGGTCATTTCTGAGCGTTCGTTTTGCGGCTTTTGTTTTTCTTCCTCGGCCAGGCGCTGGGTTAAAAACGCGATGTCTTCAGCATTCTTTTCCAGGGCCACTTTTATTACATATTTCAGCAAGGCCTCGGCCAGGTCCATGTTATCGTTCAGGTCATAAAACGCCATTTCGGGTTCTATCATCCAAAACTCCGCCAGGTGACGGGTGGTATTCGAGTTTTCCGCACGGAAAGTAGGGCCGAAAGTATATATATCGCTCAAAGCCATCGCACCCAATTCCCCTTCCAGCTGACCGGAAACGGTGAGGTTTGTAGGGCGGCCAAAAAAGTCTTCCTTGAAATCTATTTCGCCGCTTTCTGTTCTCGGCGGGTTGGCTAAATCAAAATTGGTAACGTGGAATGTCTCGCCTGCGCCCTCCGCATCCGATGCCGTAATAACCGGCGTATGCAGGTAAACAAAGCCCTGTTCCTGGAAAAACTGGTGAATGGCAAATGCCAGCGTATTACGCACCCTGAAAATAGCGCCAAACGTATTGGTACGGAAACGCAGGTGGGCGATCTCACGCAAAAACTCCAGGCTCGGGCGGTTTTTTAACTGCAGCGGGTATTTTTCGGGATCACAGTCGCCGAGTATTTCTACCGAAGTTGCTTTAACTTCAACCTTTTGGCCTTTGCCTAATGAGGCTACCAGCATACCGGTAGCACTGATGGCTGCGCCGGTGGTAATGCGTTTCAAAAGCGACTGATCTGCATTTTCAAAGTCGAGGACAATTTGCAGGGTATTATTAGTTGAGCCATCATTTAAAGCGATAAACTGGTTATTGCGGAATGAGCGCACCCATCCTTTTACGGTTACTTCAATATCGGTTTGTTCACTCTCCAGTAATGCTTTTATCTTTTTCCGCAGGCTCATAAAAAATATTTTGAGCGGCAAAAATACGATTATTGGCTGATTGTCTGAATCGGAATTTACATAATTGTTTATTTGGCTGTTTTTAACCGCAAAGTGCGCAAAGGTTTCACAAAGAGGCACAAAGAAAAACCGCAAGCAAATTTCATAATTCTCTAAGGGACAATTGCGGAATGTTTAAGTTTGTACAGATGAACCCGAAAGTAAGCCTTGTAATAGGTATCCTGTGTATTTCCTTTTCGCCCATTTTTGTAAAGTTCCCCGGCGCGCCGGCGCTCACATCGGGTTTTTACCGCATTTTTATAGGGTGGCTGGTATTGGCGCCGTATTGTATTGCCAAAGGCAAACTTAAGATAGGCGGAAGAGAGCTGTTCATCGCCGTGCTTGGTGGTGTTATTTTTGCTGCCGACATTGCCGTTTGGAATATATCGTTATTAAAAATAAGTGCCACGGTATCAACCCTCGTGGCTAATTTAGCGCCGGTTTGGGTAGGGTTGTTTGCGTTTGTGCTATTTAAAAAACGTGCCGGGGCCTTGTTCTGGACAGGCACCCTGGTAGCCATTGCAGGCATGGTGGTTTTGGTGGGCTTTCAAAATATTATCGGACTCAAATTTAGTATCGGCATAGTGCTGGCGCTGCTGGCGAGTTTGCTGTATGCTATTTATATTATGATAACACGCGGCATTCTGCAAAAAATAGATACGGTTACTTTTATGTTTTACAATATGCTCGGCGCAAGCGTGTTTTTGCTGATCATCTGCAGTTTTATGCAGATTGATATGATCCATTTTTCGGCAACTGCCTGGGTTTGTTTTATAGGGATGGGCCTGCTTTGCCAGTTGCTGGGCTGGCTCACCATTAACCATTCGTTACGGTATCTTGAATCGACCAAAGTATCCATTGCCTTACTTAGTCAAACAGTATTAGCCGGTTTTTTAGCGACTTTCTTTTTAAAGGAGCGCCTCGAATTAAAGGAGATCATTGGCAGTGTGATAGTTTTGGCGGGCATTGCCATTACATTTTTAAGGCCTGCAAAGGCCCAATCCAAAGCAGTGACCGTATGAACCCCAAATTGAGCCTTATAATAGGAATCCTCTGTATTTCCTTTGCGCCAATCTTTGTGCGTTTTGCAGTGGCGCCGCCCATTACTGCTGCTTTTTACCGGATGCTGATAGCCTGGGTTTGCCTGGCGCCTTATTGCCTGGTAAAAGGCAATCTAAAAATCGATAGGAAAACATTTTGGATCACCATCGCAGGCGGCATACTTTTTGGCGCCGATATTGCCGTCTGGAATATTTCGCTCACTAAAACATCGGCAACTATTTCGTCGCTCATTGCAAACATTACGCCGGTTTGGGTAGGTTTATTAAGTTTTGCCGTGCTGAAAGTACGTTCCGGTAAATTGTTCTGGATAGGCACCTGTATGGCTATCCTGGGTATTGTCATATTGGCCGGCTATAAAAATGTGCTATCTATCAACACAAACCTGGGTATTTGGCTGGCGCTTTTGTCGAGTTTGCTTTACGCTATTTATATCCTGTTAACCAAATCAATCATCGACGAGGTAAAAACGCTCACGCTTGTTTTTTATAACCTGGTTGGCGCAACTGTCTTTTTATTACTGATATGTTTGTTCCTGCCAGGCAGTCTGCTGACGTTTTCGGGCAATACCTGGCTGTGCTTTGTGGGACTCGGACTCATTTGCCAGCTGGCCGGCTGGCTAACCATAACGCATGCCCTGCGTTTTTTGCCCTCAACAAGGGTTTCCCTGGCGCTGCTGGCCCGCGCGGTTATTGCGGGCGTCTGGGCGTTTTTGTTATTGCATGAACGACTCGGTTTAAGTGAGATCATCGGCAGTGTAATTGTTTTGGCAGGGATTGCAATTACATTTTTGAAGCCAAACCAAACGAAAAAAATTGTAAATTGACTTTTGTTGCTCACGAATTCTTGAATAGGCTTACATTTGCAAATAATGGAAACATCGCGATCTGGTTTAAAAACAGAAGCTGAATATGACGTTGCTCTTTTACGAGTAATTGAACTATTCAACGCTGAAGAAGGAACGCCGGAGGGTGACGAATTGGACATTCTTTTACCATTAGTAATAGATTACGAAGCCATACATTATCCGATACCCGATTCAATAAAGAAAATAAAGGCGAATTCTAACGCATGATCACCAAACCCACCATCGACCGTATTATGGAAGCCACCGACATTGTGGAGGTGATTGGCGAGTTTGTGCAGTTAAAAAAACGCGGCGCCAACTATGTTGGCCTCTCACCCTTTGCCAACGAGCGTACGCCATCGTTCACGGTTTCGCCGGCTAAGGGTATTTTCAAGGATTTTTCGTCGGGTAAGGGTGGTTCGGCGGTTACCTTTTTAATGGAGCTTGAAAAGTTCACCTATCCCGAAGCTTTAAAATGGCTCGCAAAAAAATACGGCATTGAGGTTGAGGAAACGGTTGAATCATTCGAAAACAAGGAGGAAGAAAACCGCCGCGAAAGCCTGATGATCGTAACGGCTTATGCCGCCAAATTCTTTCACGAAAGCCTATTGGATACCGAAGAGGGCCAGAACATCGGCCTGAGTTATTTTAAAGAACGCGGTTTCAGTAACGAAACCATCCGCAAGTTTGAGCTCGGCTACTCGCCCGACCAATGGGAGGCATTTACCGGGCAGGCTTTAAAGGACGGCTACCAACAGCAGTTTTTAGAAGAAAGCGGACTATCCGTAAAGCGGGATAACGGCTCGCTTTACGACCGTTACCGAGGCCGGGTAATGTTCCCTATACATAGCTTCACCGGCAGGGTGATAGCCTTTGGCGGTCGCACGCTGAAAAGCGATAAAAACGTCCCCAAATATGTAAACTCGCCCGAATCGGATATCTATCATAAGTCCAACGTACTTTACGGGCTTTACTTCGCCAAAAAGGCCATCCGCGAGGAAGATAATTGTTTCCTGGTAGAAGGCTATGCCGACGTACTATCCGTGTTCCAGGCGGGAGTTGAAAACGTGGTGGCATCATCCGGCACTTCGTTAACAGTTGAGCAGATCAGGCTCATCGGTCGCTTTACCAAAAACATAACCATTCTTTATGATGGCGATGCGGCAGGTATAAAAGCATCGTTGCGGGGCCTGGATATGATTTTGGAAGAAGGGCTGAACGTGAAAGTGGTGCTTTTCCCGGATGGGCACGACCCCGATTCTTATGTAAGATTATTGGGAAGTTCCGGGTTTAAAAATTATATCGAGCAACATAAGAAGGATTTTATTTTATATAAAACAAACCTTTTGCTGAGAGAGGTCGACAATGACCCAATACGCAAGGCGGAAGTTATTCGTGATGTTATCGAAAGTATAGCAAAAATCCCCGATTTTATTAAAGTATCAATATACATAAAACAATGTAGTCAATTATTAGATATTGAAGAAAGATCGTTAATCGCAGAAGTTAACAAAATCAAAATTGGGAAGCAGAAAAAGTATATTGATCAGCAAATTATTGAAAAAGAAAAAGCCGTTATATCAATACCAGACATTGAGCCTACTAAGAATTCAAGTAATTATGAAGATGAAGCTCAGGAAAGGGAATTAATTCGAATTTTGGTTACCTATGGTAATAAATTAATTGACTGGGACGGTATTGCAGACACCTACATTGGTAGTTTTATAATCGCACATATTAATGACGTCACTTTTGAGAATAAACTAAGACAAGACTTTATAAGAATTTACACACAAGAATTGGATAACGGAAAGTTGCCTGATGAAGCGTTTTTTATAAATTACTCTCGTTGGGACATCGCAGATTTATGTATTGAATTACTACTGTCAGTTTATGTTTTGAGTCCAAATTGGGTGGAACTGCACAGTATTAGTACTAAGGATGAAACTAAAGATATGAAGGCGACGGTTCTTGGATCTATTTTTCATTTAAAAAAGCAGAAGGTTGAAAGAATGAAGAACGACATTCTAAAGCAACTAAAGGTGTGTAACATACCGGATGAAGAAGAAATCTTGTTGAGTCAATATACACACGTAAAAAAAGTAGAAAAAAGCATAGCCGATTTTCTGGGAATAGTAATATTAAAATGATGGCCAAACACCTCGAACTCGGCCAGAGAGGTGAAAGCCTTGCCAAAGCGCACCTTGAAAATGCGGGCTACGAAATTTTGGATGAGAACTGGACACATGGCAAATTAGAAGTCGACCTTATTGCATATAAAAACAAGGTGATTATATTTACCGAAGTAAAAACCCGCACCGGCAACTACTTTGGCGAACCGGAGGATTTTGTGGACATCCGCAAACAAAAACTGCTGGCCGATGCTGCGGACGAATACATTTATCTGATGAACCACCAGGGCGAGGTGCGGTTTGATATTATATCGGTTTTATTTGATAAAAAAGATAACTACATACTAAAACATATTGAAGACGCGTTTTGGCCCGAGGCCACTTAAACAACACATGAAACATAAACTTATTTTAATAACAGCTACTGCAGCTTTACTTTTTGGCAGCTGGAGTTGTACTCACGATGGATCATCAAACAACGGCATTACGGTAAGCCCCGAAGCCGGTACATCATATAAATCAGGCGACGCGGTTGCCGTAAAAGTCCACTACTCCGACGGTACCAAACCCGATTCGATTGTTTACCTGGTTGATTCAGCCAGGGTTGGTAGCCTAAAGGATTCATCTGCATTTTCGTTAAAAACCGGCGCGTTGTCGCTTGGCCCACGGGTTATTACTGCGCGCGTTTACCAGGGCGGCAAAAGCCAGGAAGGATCAACCAATATTGTTTTGTTAGCGCCAAAAGCGCCGGAGAATTATACCTTTAAGGTGATAAAAACCTTTCCGCATGATACCAGTTGCTATACCGAAGGCCTGGTTTACCAGGACGGCTTTTTATACGAAAGTGGCGGCGGCTATGCCAAACCACCAAAGGACCAGGACCTCGCCGCTCAGTCCAGCTTGCGTAAAGTTGACCTGGCAACCGGTAAAGTGCTTAAAAAAACCACGGTTGATTCCGCTGTTTTTGCCGAGGGCATTTCCATTGTAGGCAACAAGATCATCCAGCTAACCTATCATGAAAAAATATTGTACGTATATGATAAGGATAGCTTTGCGCGCTTAAGCACCCTGCCAAACAACGTCGGCGTTGAAGGCTGGGGCATGTGTTTCGACGGGCAAAAGCTGTATATGGACGATAGCACCAACCGCATTTGGTTCCTGGATAAAGATACCTATAAAGCTACCGGTTTTATTGATGTGTATGATGACAAAGGCGCAGTGGGCAACATCAATGAACTGGAGTATATCGACGGAAAAATTTACGCCAACATTTGGCAAACCGATACCATTGTAGTAATTGACCCTAAAACAGGTGCCGTATTGCAAAAGATTGATTTATCCAGCCTATATCCGCAAGATAAAAGAATCAAAAGTGCCGATGTATTAAACGGTATAGCCTACGATGCTGCCGGAAAAAGAATTTTTATCACCGGTAAAAAGTGGCCGAATTTGTACCAGGTGGAGTTTGTGAAAAAATAAAGATAAGCATGTGATAGTTTAATGAAAATGATTTACATTAGACAAGCCTATCACGCTTTATGTTTAAAAATCCGTTTTCGTTTAACGGCCGCATCAGGAGAACTGAGTACGGCATTAGCTTTATCATTTACTTCGTTGGGTATTTGTTTATTGAAATAATGGCCGACGGGTCAAGAGGTATCAAACCCTTTTTTCTTCTTTGGATCCCTTTGCTTTGGTTTTTTTGGGCACAGAGTGCCAAACGATGCCATGATCTGAATAAAAGCGGTTGGTGGCAAATCATTCCTTTTTACTTCCTTTGGCTTTGGTTTGAAAAAGGTATCGGCGGGCCTAATGAATATGATGTAGAGCAACGCAAGCCCGCTGGCTATCCGTTTTCGCCGGAAGACTACATTGATCCATATGAAGTTCATACAGCCAATGCACCTTCTCCGGAAGGGCCGGACCACGAAAGCACCGGACAAACCGGAAATGAATCGGGCTCTTAAATACTGATTAGTCGGCAGTTTGCAGTAGTTAACAGGCATATTTTACCCCACTAACTACAAACTGCCAACTGAACCTATCGCCAGGCCTTATACTGGTTAATCAACCCATTGGTTGATGAATCATGACTGCTGATCTCTTCGTCGCCTTTTAATTCAGGTAATATTTTGCCGGCAAGCTGTTTGCCTAATTCAACACCCCATTGATCGAAACTGTAAATATTCCAGATGATGCCCTGTACAAATATTTTATGCTCGTACATGGCTATCAGCGAACCTAAGCTTCGCGGGGTAATTTCTTTTAACAGGATGGAATTGGTTGGCCGGTTACCGTCGAACATTTTAAACGGCGCCAGTTTTTCAATTTCATCGTCGCTTTTACCTGCTTTTTTGAGTTCGGCAACCACTTCCTCGCGGCTTTTACCGTTCATCAAGGCTTCGGTTTGCGCAAAAAAGTTCGACAATAACATCTTGTGGTGCTCGCCCAGCGGGTTATGTGATATGGCCGGCGCAATAAAATCGCAGGGGATTAACTTGGTGCCCTGGTGTATCAACTGGTAAAAAGCA
>Ga0068855_100003875_pt1 | contig 18283 bp, 14 predicted proteins | sample KBSCornC52_FD_66592 | JGI IMG/M metagenome (GOLD analysis project Ga0068855, IMG submission 66592) | Corn rhizosphere microbial communities from Kellogg Biological Station, Michigan, USA - KBS Corn C5-2 | ecosystem: Host-associated > Plants > Roots > Rhizosphere > Soil ...
AAAGAATATGGGCGCCGATTTCGGATCCTTTCTCAATGAGGCACACTGAGACCTCGTGGCCTCGTTTGACGGCGAGTTGTTTCAGACGGATCGCGGCAGCAAGACCGGCCGGGCCACCGCCCACGATGGCGACATCATAGTCCGGGCTTTCGCGGTGTGTCGTTTTGTCCATCATCATTTCTCGCGAACGGTAGGTTGTCGGTCCGCACACCGCAGGGAGGCTGTTGATTGAGATTACTCGGCGAGCACAGTCTCGTGGGGCCATCCAGCCGTGCCGATTCAAGACGAAGCTGGGGCATTGATTGCGCGTTGGATGGCCCGATCAAGGTCAATGTCACGAATGGGCTTTTGGATCACGATGGCGCCCGGTCTCAGGGCGGTTATCCTCGAGGTCTCGCCACTGACGAAAACATGCGGGACCCATCGTGCGCGGAGTATTTCCTCGACCGCCGAGACGCCGTTTCCATTGCGCAACCGCGCGTCGACTATCATCAGGTCCGGTTTGAATTGAGCGGCGGCGGCTATTGCATCAGCCTCGGTTACCGCGATGGCGCAAACGCGGTGACCCATGGCGACGAGCACATCGGCGAATAGCATGCCGATCAGGGCGTCATCCTCCACCACAAGAATGTTGAGCGCCTTCATTGAGCCATTTCGCTGCCGCGCCGCCTCCGTTCACCCCCGCTCGCGCTGACTTCGTTCTTTTTGATACGAAAGCGTCTTTCGATACGAACCGCCGATAGCGCATCGGGCGTCACGAGCTCCAACGCTAACTCATGGGAGGTCGCTACGAGCAGGCTCGGAAACTACGCAGATCGGCGACCTATCCGTCCAATCGGTTCGGGGGCCTGACGGCAATGTCGCACCGGTAGGGAACCTGTGATACCATGCACGACTTTATCCCAGTGGGGCATTTCCCCAGACGGCCCACGTAAGATGCCAAGAAGACTTCCTCCTCAGGCCAAACCGGCGCGTGCTCGATCAGACGGAGTCGCGATGCCAGTGCGGTGCCCTCCGCGGGGACTTGATGACTTCCTGATCGTTGGGATAGGCGCGTCGGCAGGCGGTCTCGACGCCTGCAGAAAGCTCCTGGAGAGCCTTCCCGCGAGCAACGGCATGGCGTTCATTTTTGTGCAGCATCTCGACCCGACCCACAAGAGCATGATGGTGGAGCTGCTGACCAGCCATACCTCGATGATCGTACGCCAAGCCGCAGATGGAATGCGGCTCGAGCGCAACCATCTCTATGTCATTCCACCCGGAACCTATCTCTCGGTCGGCGGCGGTGCCCTCCATCTCTCGGCGCCGCAGGCGCATCACGGCGCGCGCTTACCTTTCGACTTTTTGCTGCGCTCGCTGGCAGAGGAATATGGCGAGCGTGTCGTTGGCGTGATCCTCACCGGAACGGCGGCGGACGGCAGCCTCGGGCTGAAAGCCGTCAAGGAGAAAGGCGGCCTGGTGATCGCCCAGGATCCCGACGAGGCCGCCTATGATGGCATGCCACGCAATGCGATTCTGACAGGCGCCGTAGACCTCGTGCTTCCCGTGCTGAGGATTTCGGACGCGCTCGTGAAATACGGCCGGCGGATGACGCTAGCGTGCGCACGGAACGGCTCGCGGCCACAGGATGCCGCGCGGGATTGGCTGCCCAAGATCATTGATCTTGTGCGCGCGAGAACCGCCCATGACTTCAGGCTCTACAAGCCGGGCACGCTGCGGCGCCGGATCGAGCGGCGCATGGCGATGGCAGCAGTCGAGACTGATGACATGGATCGCTACTTCGAAATCCTGCGGAGTAACGCAAGCGAACTCGACGTTCTTGCCAAGGACTTACTCATCAATGTCACCAGCTTCTTCCGCGATCCGAAGGTGTTCGATCTCCTGGTGGAGAAGATCATTCCCGACCTTGTCCGCGATCACTCGCTCGATCGTCCGCTGCGCATCTGGATTCCGGGATGCAGCACCGGTGAGGAGACTTATTCTTTAGCCATGCTCTTCCGTGAGCAGATCACCGCGGCGAAGCGCAATATCAAACTCCAGGTCTTCGCTTCCGATGTCGATCCGGACGCCGTCGCCAGCGCCAGAGATGGGTTCTATCCAGAATCGATTGAGGCGGAGGTGTCGCCGGAGCGCCTGGCCCGCTATTTCACAAAAGAAGCTCAAGGCTACAGAGCTTTGCCAGAGCTGCGGGCGATGGTGATCTTCACCGTGCATGATGTCCTAACCGATCCACCATTTTCCCTTATCGACCTCGTTTCTTGCCGCAATCTTCTTATCTATTTGCTTCCCGAGGCGCAGGCGAAGGTTGTCTCACTCTTCCATTTTGCATTGCGTGAGGGTGGCGTTCTTCTGCTCGGCAGTTCGGAGACGGCGGCCAACGCCGACGGCCGCTTTGAAGCGATCTCCAAGCCGGCGCGCATCTACAGACACATCGGCCGCGGCCGGCCGGGCGAACTCGGTTTTCCGCTGAGCGCCGGCGACGGCCCGCGCGCACCCGCGCACACCGGGCAAGACCCTGCGCCGTCTCGCCAAACCGCACTTGCTGAGCTCTGCAGGCGGCTGGTAATGGAGAGTTATGCGCCGGCAGCAGTGCTGATCAACAGCAAGCATGAATGTCTATATTATCTGGGACCGACCGATCGCTATCTTCGCGTGCCGACGGGCCATCCTACGCGCGATTTGCTCGCTATGGTCCAGCCTGACGTCCGTATAAGGCTTCGATCCGTCATACAGCGGGCCACTCAGGAAAAGGTACGTACCGTCGTCGACGGCGGCCGCGCGAACCCGGCTGCGAGCGCGTTCAACATCGCCGCGCATCCTGTTCCGAGCGAGGGCGAGACCCTGTTGCTTGTCTGCTTCATCGACCAGCCTATGCACGAGCAAAAGCGAGGGCATCGTGCCTCGCCGCGGGATGCTTCGCGGGTCGCCGAACTCGAGCAGGAACTCGAGGCCACGCGGACGGAATTGTTTGGCGCGATTCGCAATCTTGAAAGTTCCGACGAGCAACAGAAGGCGATCAACGAAGAAGCCTTGTCCGTAAACGAGGAATACCAATCCATCAATGAAGAGCTCTTGACGTCAAAGGAAGAGTTGCAGTCGCTCAACGAGGAGCTAACCGCTCTCAACGGCCAGCTTCAGGAAACGCTGGAGCGGCAGCGTACGACCTCCAACGATCTACAGAATATCCTTTACAGCACCGACGTCGCGACACTGTTCCTCGACACCGAGCTCAATATCCGCTTCTTTACGCCCGCCACCAAGGCACTCTTCAGTGTCATTTCTAGCGATGTCGGCCGGCCGCTCGCGGACCTGAGTTCACTGGCGGCCGATAGTGCACTGCTCGCGGATGCGCGAGCGGTGCTGCAGACCCTTAGCCCCGTTGAGCGGGAGATCGAAGCACGGAGCGGCGCTTGGTACGTCCGCCGAATATTGCCCTATCGCACCCATGACAATGGCGTCGAAGGTGTCGTCATCACTTTTGCCAATATTACTGAGAGAAGGCATACAGCGGACGCTCTGCGGACGGCCGAGCGGGAAGCCCAGCTCGCCAACATCGCCAAATCGCGGTTTCTCGCTGCGGCAAGCCATGACCTCCGCCAACCGCTGCAAGCGCTCAGCTTGATGCGAGGCGCTCTCGAAAGAAGGATCAAGGAAGATAGGAAGGAAGAGGCCTTGAAACTGGTCGCGCGGCTCGACGAGACAGCTGCGGCGATGTCGGGCATGCTGAACACGCTGCTCGACATCAACCAGCTCGAAGCAGGCACCGTGCACGCAGAGATGGTCAGCTTCCCGATCGCCGATCTGCTAGACCGATTGAAGGACGAGTTCACCTACCACGCAGAAGCGAAAAACCTCGCCCTACGAGTCGTCCGGTGTGATCTATCGATCAACAGCGATCCGCGTCTGCTTGAGCAGATGATCCGCAATCTACTTTCGAATGCGTTGAAATATACCACGCGTGGAAAGGTATTACTGGGTTGCCGCCGCCGCAAAGACGTGCTCAGCATCGAAATTTGGGATACCGGCGTCGGCATCCCCAACGAAGAGCTTCGGACGATCTTCGACGAATACCACCAGCTTGACAACGCTGCGCGCGAGCGTAGCCGCGGGCTCGGCCTCGGTCTTTCGATCGTACAACGTCTGGCCGATCTGCTCAGCCACCGGGTGCGCGTCCGCTCACAGCCAGGCAAGGGCTCGGTCTTCGCGATCGAAATCATACTCCCGCCTAGCTCAGCCGCCCTACAGGCGAATGACCGCCAATCGGAAACCGAGGAGTCGATTGCCGGAGCGGTCCAACGCACCGGCGCCGTCTTGATTGTCGAGGACGACCCCGAAGTGCGCAAACTCCTCGATCTCGTGCTTAAGGACGAGGGTTGCCATATTGTGACGGCGTCAGATGGGATCACCGCACTCGATTTAGTCGTCCGAGGGAAGATACGTCCTGATCTCATTCTTGCAGACTACAATCTGCCGAAGGGACTGAATGGGCTCCAGGCTGTCGAGAAGCTACGCGCCCAACTTCGTCGTAAGGTTCCCGTCATCATCTTGACTGGTGACATATCGACAAGCACGCTGCGTGATATTGTGCGTCATGACTGCGTTCAACTCAACAAGCCTGTGCGGTTGAGAGAGCTGACACAAGCCGTTCAGTGCCTCCTCGCGGCGCCCCGATCCGCAACGCATTTCCCACCAACCCTTTACGTCGCTGAAACGCCCAACAATCCCGGGCAGGTCGTCTTCGTTATAGACGACGACGATCATATTCGCGATGGAATCCGCAAGGCGCTCCAGGCGGACGGCCGCGCTGTCGAGGATTTTGCGTCCTGCGAGGCCTTCCTCGAAGCCTACCATCCAGGCTGCGAAGCCTGCTTGCTGGTGGATGCGCACCTGCCGGGAATGAGCGGCCTCGAATTGCTGCAACAGCTAAGCCACGCGAGCTATCGGCTGCCCGCGATCATGATCACTGGCGACGGCGATGTGCCGATGGCGGTACAGGCGATGAAAGCGGGCGCTTTGGATTTCGTCGAGAAGCCGTTCCATCATGGCGAACTGCTCGCCAGTGTCGAGCGCGCTCTCGAGCAATCTCGAGATTCGAGCAAGTTGCTCGCCTGGCGGGAGGCCGCGGCGAACCACATGGCAGCCCTCACGCCGCGGCAACGGCAGATTATGGATCTGGTTCTCGCCGGCCACCCGAGCAAGAATATCGCCGCCGATCTCGGAATCAGCCAGCGCACGGTCGAGACCCATCGCGCTTCAATCATGAAGAAAACCGGCGCGAAATCTCTTCCCGCGCTAGCCCGGTTAGCGCTTGTCGCTGCTGGGAATGATGCGGACGGACCACCCCTGGGACCTGGATCTCCGGTCCCGACCGCGCGACAAGCAGCCGATACGTAGTTTCCGAACCTGTCGGAACCGCATCGTCAAGCCTAACCTCCGTCGCAACCCCAGGTACGGCGGCCCGATCTCGGCTGAGGCCGACGGTATGCTTGCACTCGGTCGTTTCGCGCCCGCCGCTGGGAAATTCATACTCTCGTCTTGGAGGGAGCGGCGCCGTGTTCTTCTCGTCCACTTCTTATGTGACCTCAGTCATCGTGATCGCAGTGCTCGTTCTGATCATGGCGAGTGTGCGGATTTTACGCGAATATGAGCGAGCAGTGGTCTTTACCTTAGGACGCTTCCAAAAGGTAAAGGGGCCAGGTCTAGTGTTGTTGATTCCGTTTTTCCAGGAAATGGTGCGAGTGGAGTTACGCATCCAGGTTATCGAGATTCCGACCCAAGATGTGATCTCCCGTGACAATGTTTCAATGAAAGTCGACGCGGTCCTCTACTTCAACGTCGTCAATCCTGAACGAGCCATCATTCAAGTTCAATCCTATCTTCCGGCCACGAATATGCTCGCGCAGACAACCCTGCGCGCCGTGCTGGGTCAGCATGAGCTCGACGAAATGCTTTCGGAACGAAAGAAACTCAGCACCGACGTCCAGAGCATTTTGGACGCCCAGACCGAAACCTGGGGAATTAAGGTGAGCAACGTCGAGATCAGAACCGTCGAGCTCACGGAAAACATGGTGCGCGCCATTGCAAAACAGGCCGAGGCAGAACGCGATCGACGCGCCAAAATCATCCACGCGGAAGCCGAGTTTCAGGCGTCGCAAACCCTTGTCAACGCTGCGCAGATCCTCGGGAGCATTCCTGCCGCCATGCAGTTGCGTTACCTGCAGACGCTAGCGGAGATTGGCGCCGAACAGAACTCCACTGTCGTCTTTCCGATGCCGATCGATATCGTCAAACCATTCCTCGAACTTCTTGAGAAAACCAACAAGGTGCGGGGCGCTAACGGCCTCGGGCCTGCACCTTCCAACGAGCTCCCATTGAGCGCATGAGGAAGCATCAGAGCCGGTAATCATTGGCCCGGGTACGGCAGATCGAGAAACACGAGACGCGCAAAAGGATTCATGTGAACTGCCTGGATCTGTCGACACGGTAACGAAATAACAGATTGGTTATGGGACCTGCGGATAGCAAGCTGGTCGGTGCGAAGTATTTAGTGGCGATCCTGTGAGGGTACACGTCGACTGCCTCCAAATTGGAACCCGTTCGCAGGGTGCCAGCGCAGGCGATGGTTCGAATCTCAAATGGCTGGCCAACCAGTCCCAGGGCAAGCTATCTCGGGGCGACGGTGCGGCGCAACATTCCGGAAACGTTCAGATCCTCGGCGGCTTCCTCCGCCAAAGTGAACTCGGCGTCGGCTTCAGATGTTCGTTTGGGAACTAAATGAAAAGATACAAATTCCGCCGGGCGGAATCCGCGACGGTCCGGCGATTGATTCCCCGGTTTAATGATTCGCAAAGAAATCGTCCATGTTGGAAATCTAAATCACAGTGAGTTGACGCGCTGAGACGCGTCTTTCTCCCTTGATCGAAAGGTTTCCTATGTCTCGCCAATCCGACATCGCATTTTGGAGTAAGCGGTCACGCGGCGTAGCCGCGGCACTACTCCTAGGCGCCGCCACAGGTGCAGGAGGCGCCGCGTGGGCGCTATCCGCGCCGGCACCTGCGGCACCGATCAGCGTTGTACCCACCAATCCTCAGCCCGGCTTTTCCCAATTGGTCAATCGAGTCAAGCCAGCCGTCGTGGAAATCACGACGCTATCCGTCGGCGACGCGGATTCTGACGCAGATTCACAATCACAACTTCAGAAAATGCCGACATTGCCTGAACCTTTCCGTGACATGCTCCCCCATGACTTCCGCGGTCAGGGCGGGAATCCGTCCGCCGAGCGCCGTGCACTGGGCTCCGGCTTCATCATTGATCCCGCTGGCTACATAGTCACCAACAACCATGTGGTGGACGGTGCGCACACAGTTTCCGTAACCCTGACGGACGGGATGAAGTACCGAGCGAAGGTGATCGGTCGCGACTCTAAGACTGACTTGGCCCTGCTCAAGATCAATGCCGGCCACATCCTGCCTTATGTTGCGTTCGGTAATTCCGATAACGCGCATGAGGGAGATTGGGTCTTGGCGGTGGGCAACCCCTATGGCTTAGGCGGCACGGTCACAGCCGGCATTATATCTGCCCATGGCCGCAACATTAATGAAGGCCCCTACGATGATTTCCTGCAAATCGATGCGCCAATCAATCCTGGCAATTCCGGCGGCCCGTTGTTCAACCAGACGGGGCAGGTGGTCGGTATCGACACTGCAATCTATTCCCCATCCGGAGGCAGCGTCGGCATCGGCTTTGCCATTCCGTCCAACGTCGCCAAAAGTATCGTCAGCCAGTTGCGCGATCACGGTATGGTCGCCCGTGGTTGGCTAGGTGTCCAGATGCAGCCCTTGACGCCTTCGCTAGCCAAGGCGGTTGGCTTGCCCAACGATCAAGGTGTCCTCGTAGACAGCGTGACGGATGACTCGCCCGCCGCTCGCGCCCAATTGCGCCAGGGCGACGTCATAACGGCTTATGATGGCAAACCCATACACAATACGCGCGACTTGGCGATGGCGGTGGCCGAAACACCAAGCGGCAAGTCGGCGGCAATGACTATCTGGCGAGACAGTCACTCGCGGCCGGTAAATGTCATCATCGGGACCCAGGAGGCGAAGACGCGGGTTTCCGCTGCGAGCGACGGGACCGCCGTGAAACCTGTTGGCATGGCGCTGGAACCTCTGACGCCAGATATGCGCAATCAATATGGCATCGCATCCAATGTCGGCGGCGCGCTGGTCGGAAACGTGACGTCCGGCGGTAACGCGGAGGATAGCGGTGTGCAAGCTGGCGACGTCATCGAGCGTGTCGGCGGCCAGGCTGTCCATTCGCCCGATGAAGTGGCCAATGCCATTCACGCGGCGGAGCGGCAGAACAAGCAGGCGGTTTCGCTGCTGGTCATGCGTGACGGCGTACCGTCCTATCTTGGATTAAAGCTTCAGGCCTGAAGCGTGGTGGGGCGCCGGATCTGGCATCCGGCGCCCTGCGCCTGGCCCGGTTATCAATAGTCGGTGAAAATAAAATTCATCTCGTGGAAAGCAGATTCCAGCGTTCGGCGAAAGCACAGATGGTCTCCCGCTCATTGGTCAGGTTCCCGGCTTGAGCAACTGCTTCGCAGTCGTGGGCTTCGGCGGGAATGGGACCATATACTCGCTAATTGCAGCAGAGCTTATACCGGCATTGCTTAAGGGGAAAAGACCAAGCGCGCTCGCCTTTTTTCTTTCGAGCGATGAGCGTCGCGATATCAAAGACAGTGCCGCGCACGTCCCGGAAGAGTTTTGATGAAGAAATCGGGATGAAAAATAGGAACATTCCAGTGCCGGCCGCGCTGTGTCTTAAATCCAGCCGGAGAGCGACATGAAAGATCTAACCTACGAAACTTTGCGTCAGGCATTGCGGACTAGTGTGAAGCCATCTGGAGGTCCGAGTAACGGCGGGTTGGACAATCATATGTGGGCCGCAGTGGTGGACCGCGGCGGCTTAGTGCGTGCTGTCTGTTTCAGCGGCCATGATTTGGGTGACCAATGGCCAGGAAGCCGTTCAATCGCCATCGCCAAGGCCAATACCGCTAACGCGTTCAGCCTGCCACACTTTGCCTTCTCGACCGCCAATCTCTATTTCTGCGCTCAGCCGGGCGGATTCCTGTTTGGCATTCTGGAAACAAATCCCGTGGACCCTGCCACAATGTATGCTGGCGATTCCGCCTCTTATGGCTCGGCCGACGATCCCATGGTGGGCAAGAAGGCCAGCGGCGCGGTCGTATTCGGCGGTGGCCTTGCCCTTTATGACGGCACGACCATCGTCGGTGCGCTTGGTGTTTCCGGAGACACCTCGCCGGGCGATCACAACATCGCCTGGCGGGTTCGCAAGGCGCTCGGTCTAGATAAGGTGCCGGCAGGTATAACGGCCGACAACAATGACGCCATCATTTTTGACATCGGTATGATGGGAAAATCCAGCTCCGGTTACGGGCATCCCACCACTGGGCTCAAAGAGGATGATGTGGCCAAGAGGATTGGTTCCAGCGCCAACGGCAAATAGGCGCAGCCTCGACGAATTCCTGCTCCGAAGCGCATATATCGTACTGCGATATAGTGCGACGCAGCAGAAATGTCATTTGTTTGCGAGAACGCAAAAGTGGGGGCAGGCATCAGGGATCGAAACACACAGGCTTGCGTTCCCGTCAAAGTTCCTGGGGAGCAGCCAAGACGTGCGAGCTGTTCAAGTTGCCATCCTATCCACCGTGTTCCTGTGGTCGAACGCGCGAGCCGCGCCGCTGCAATATCTCACTGGCGCGGGCGACAAGGCTACGCCAGTAGTATTCCTGACCTGGGGCCTGATCATCATTTCCATAAGCGTGATCTTGATCATCGGACTGCTTCTGGCGGGCGCGATCTGGCGGCGACCCGGTGAGGACTGGACGCCGGGCGCAAGGACGGCGCTCAAATCCCATGAGGGCGGCCTCAACTGGCTATGGATCGGTGTCGGCATTTCGACCCTAGTGCTGCTGTTTTCCGTTGTCTGGACGGTCAAGGTACTGGCGGAAATCCAGGCGCCCACCCCAAAGCCCGCTGTCACCATCGAGATTACAGGACGGCAATGGTGGTGGCAGGTCCGCTATCTGTCTGACGACAATGCGCGCCAGTTCGTCACTGCCAATGAAATCCATATCCCGGTGGGCGCGCCAGTGCGGTTGAAGCTGGTCGGCGGCGACGTGATCCATTCCTTCTGGGTGCCGCAGTTGGCGGGGAAGATGGATGCCATTCCGGGTCAGACCAACGAGACCTGGTTCGAGGCTTCGGCGCCGGGTGTCTATCGCGGCCAATGCACCGAATATTGCGGCCTGCAGCATGCCCATATGAGCTTTTTGGTCGTGGCGCAGCCGGCCAGCGAGTTCCGTAGATGGTGGGATCGTCAGCTGGCGCCCCCGGCCCCGCCAACGGGGCGCGCGCAAGCCGGGCAGACCGGTTTCCAGATGCGTTGCGGTAGCTGCCACACCGTGCGTGGGACGGAGGCCGCCGGCGCCTTAGGGCCCGATCTTTCACACCTGATGCAACGGGCAACCATCGCGGCGGGCCAGCTGCCGAATAATGGTCCGGTGCTGGCGCACTGGATTTCCGATCCACAGAGCATGAAGCCTGGCGCCCTGATGCCGACGCCGTCACTGACAGAGACGGAACTCGCCAACATCCATGCCTATCTCAAGACTCTGGACTGACCCATGACCAGTATTGACGATTATGAGCGCAGTCCTTCCATCGGCCAACCCAGCCCGGCGCTGACCGAAAAGCTCAAATCCCTATGGGAGACCAAGCCAGGCTTTATCGGCTGGCTCGGCAGTGTGGACCACAAGGAGATCGGGCTTCGCTACATCGTCACCGCCTTCGCCTTCCTGGTGATCGGTGGCATCGAGGCGCTGGTTTTCAGAGTGCAGCTGGCCTGGTCGAACATGAGGCTTTTGACTCCTGAGCAGTACGATCAGCTTTTTACGATGCATGGCATGACGATGATCTTCCTTTATGCCGGCCCGATCCTCTCTGGTTTCAGCAACTATCTCTGGCCACTGCTGCTGGGTTCGCGCGACATGGCGTTACCAAGGCTAAACGCGTTGTCCTACTGGATCTTTCTTTGCGCCGGCCTTTTTCTTTATTCCTCCTTCCTAATGGGCTTCGGTCCCAATGCCGGCTGGTTCAACTATGTGCCGCTGGCGGCACGCGCCTACAACAACGGGCCGAACATAGATATTTATTCGCTCGGCATGATCCTGCTGGGTATCTCTACCACTGTTGGCGCCATCAATTTCATCGTCACGTTCCTAAGGCTGCGCTGTCCTGGCATGTCAATCAACCGGGTCCCGATCCTGATTTGGGGGACCCTAACCGCCAATGCCGCCAATATTTTCGCCATTCCCTCCGTGAGCCTCGCCTTCTTACTGTTGTGGATGGACCGCAATCTCGGCACGCATTTCTTCGACACTACTGCTGGCGGTTCGGCAATGCTGTGGCAACACCTGTTCTGGATGTTCGGCCATCCTTGGGTCTACGCCATTGTCCTCCCAGCTATGGGCATGGTGTCGGACGGCCTGCCGGTCTTCTGCCGCCGCCCCCTTGTCGGCTATACCGCGGTCGCGCTGGCCACAGTGGCCACCATGGTGCTGGGTTTTGGCGTGTGGGTGCACCACATGTTCGCCACGGGGCTGCCTACTATTTCGCTGTCCTTCTTTAGTGCCGCCAGCATCATCATCACCGTGCCAAGCTCGGTGGCAGTGTTTGCCTGGCTTGCCACCATCTGGACTGGACGGCCGGTCTTCACGACGCCGTTCCTGTTCTTCGTCTCTTTCATCCTACTTTTCACTATCGGTGGCGTTAGCGGCTTCATGACTGGCTCAGTGCCGGTGGACTGGCAGCTCACCGACACCTATTTCGTGGTTGCGCACCTCCACTATGTGCTGATCGGGATCAACGTCTTCCCGGTCGCGGGCGCCATCTATTTCTGGTTCCCGAAGTTCACCGGCAAGTTGATGGATGAGCGCCTGGGCCGGTGGAATTTTTGGACCATGTTCATTGGCTTCAATCTCGGCTTTTTTCCGATGCACATCTCGGGCCTGCTCGGCATGCCGCGGCGGATCTACACCTACCCCGATTCCATGGGATGGGACTGGCTGAACCTGATCACCACAATCGGCAGCTTCTTGTTCGGCTTCGGTGTGCTGCTCTTGATCTATAACGTCATCCGAAGCGTGCGTCACGGACCGACCGCGCCGGCCAATCCCTGGGACGCGCCGACTCTCGAATGGACAACGTCGTCACCGCCTCCGCCGTACAACTTCGCTGTCATCCCGGTCGTGGCTAGCCGCCATCCTCTGTGGGAAGAGCGGCTGAATCAATCGGAGGGGAGCCGAAGTCAAATCGAGACCGGCCTTTTGCTGGATCACGGAAAGGAGGCTCTGGGCACAACAACGCTCGATGCCGAACCCAACATAATCCTCAAGATGCCGGACGATACGCTGGTGCCGCTTTATCTCGCTTTGTCCATGACGGTTGTCGCGACCGGCCTCGGACTGGTGAATTGGTGGGTGGTGGCCGTGGGCGGCGCCTTGACGGCTACCTGCATTCTTGCCTGGTTATGGCCGGAAGCGAGACTGGGCGAAACCGCAGCGCCGGCCACCGGGGAGCCGCGTCATGGCTGAGCGGCACACCCTGGAAGGCCGCCTGCCCGTCGGCGCTATCAATACCCGCGCCAGCGGCTGGTGGGCGATGATATTTACCGTCTTCACCGAAGCTTCGCTCTTTGCCTATCTGCTTTTCTCCTATTATTACCTGGCGGTGCAGCCCCATCTGCCTGGGACTTTTCCCGAAGGCGGCCAGCCCGACCTGAAGCTGGCGCTGCCCAACACCATCATCCTGATTGCGTCGTCGCTGGCAGTGGCTTGGGCCCAGCTTGGCATTGAGCGTGGCAACAAGCATCGTCTTGCGCTGGGGCTTGGCATCGGGGCCGCGCTTGGCCTGGTTTTCCTGATCATCCAGTATTTCGAGTGGGCTGCAAAACCCTTCACTCTTTCCTCGACGCCTTATTCCTCGCTTTATTTTGTCGTCACCGGCTTCCACATGGCCCATGTGGTCGTGGGTGTGGTCATGCTGTCAGCACTGACCTGGTGGTCGTGGCGCGGTTATTTCAACCGCGTGCGTTATGCCCACATCCATATTGGCGCGCTTTACTGGCACTTCGTGGATGTCGTGTGGATCGCGGTCTTCATCACCTTTTATCTCACGCCACTGTTGGGGTTGGGCGCATGAGCCAGGCGTTGGATCCCATTGGCGCCGCACCGGAGACCCACTCCGTCCATTTCCTGACCCTGCTGTTCGGGACAATTGCGGCGCCGATTTTTTGGACGGGACAAGTGCTGCTCGGCTACGCGATCACCGCCTATGCCTGCTATCCGGGCGATCATCCGGTTCACGTCCACTTTGGCGACACCCTTTCCGGTGTGGTGCTTGCGTTTGACATTGTGGCGCTGATTGCCTGCGGCGCCGGGGGCCTTGTCTCCTGGCAGTCCTGGCGCAAGGTCCGCCAGGACCGGGCCCCCCGCCACACCCTTCACACCGGCGAAGGTCGCGACCGTTTTTTGGCCATGTGGGGCCTGTTGTCCTCTCTCTGGTTCTTCTTCGCCGTTCTGTTCAACACCATTGCCTCCCTGTTGGTGACGCCGTGCTTAGGCTGAGCGCGCTGGGAGGAGCTTTGCTGGCGCTCGTGGTTGTAGCGCTGCTCTGGCCCATGGCGCATTTGTTGTTTGCGGCCCATATGGCGCAGCATCTGATTTTGATCGTGGCGGTCGCGCCGCTTCTGGTGCTGGGAGGTATTAAGATCCCCGCGGCGCCGCTGCTGAGCTGGACGCTGTTCGTCGGCGTTTTTCTGTTCTGGCATTGGCCGACAGCCTTCCGATGGGCCGCGCAATACCCGGCCGCCGAACTGCTGGAGTTGGGCTCCATTTTTGCCTCGGCTTGGTGTCTCTGGAGCGGCGTTTTCGGCAACAGTCCACTCAGTGATGGCGCCCGCGCTCTGCTGGTAATGACCGCCGCCATCTTGACCGATCTGCCGGGGGTGGTGATGCTCTTCTCGCCCATCGCTCTTTGCACCATGCCCGCGGAGAATGCCGCGCGTTTCGGTCTCACCCCGCTCTCCGATCAGCAGCTCGCGGGACTGCTGATGTGGGTGCCGGCGAATCTTGTCTTCTTCGCCATCGCTACTTTCCTGTTCGCGCGCTGGATCGGCGGACCCCGTTCCGCTTCGGTCAACATGTCTTCGGTTCCATTATGAAAATGACCTGATGAGAGTGACATCATGAAAAAGACGCTCTTAATGTTTTTGCTGCTCGCGGCGCCAGGCGCATTGGCGCAGGACAATGCCAGCCTGCAGACGGACGACAAGCAATGGGTGCTGGCAGGCAAAGATTATGCCCAGACCCGCTTCTCGCGTCTGAACCAAATCACGCCGGCAAATGCCGGCCGGCTGCAAGTAGCCTGGACTTTTTCGGTCGGTTCCAATCACGGACAGGAAGCCGCGCCCTTAGTGGTGAATGGTGTGATGTATGTGGTGGGGGCTTATCCCAACGAACTTTTTGCGCTGGATGCCACCACGGGCGAAATGAAATGGAAATATTCGCCGCATGTGGATCCGTCATCGCAGGGCGTGGCCTGTTGTGATGTGGTCAATCGCGGTGCTTCTTATGATAACGGCAAGATTTTCTATAACACGCTGGACAATCACACAGTCGCGATAGACGCGAAGACGGGCAAGGAGGTGTGGGTCACCAAGCTGGGTGAAATAACCAAGGGCCAGACCCTGACCATGGCACCGTTGGCAGCGCACGGAAAAGTCTTTGTCGGCAATTCCGGCGGTGAGATGGGCATCCATGGCTGGGTGACGGCGCTGGATGAGAATAACGGCAAGATCGTGTGGCGTGCCTATTCGATCGGCGCGGACAAGGACGTGAAGATCGGCGATCGATTCAAGCCGTTCTATCCCGACGCCAAAGGCAAGGATCTGGGCATAAGAACCTGGCCCAATGGCCGCTGGCAGTCAGGCGGCGGCCCGGTCTGGGGCTGGATTAGCTATGACCCCAAGACCAATCTAATTTTTTATGGCACCGGAAACCCCGGGCCGTGGAATTCGAACCAGCGCGAAGGCGACAATAAATGGACCGCCACGATCTTCGCGCGCGATGCCGATACAGGTGACGCGATCTGGGCCGATCAGCTCAACCCGCATGATATGTACGACTATGACGAGATTAATGAGAATCTGCTGCTGGATCTGCCGATCAACGGCCAGACGCGGCCCGTGCTGGTGCATCCGGGCCGCGACGGCTTCATGTTCGTGATTGACCGCGCGACCGGTCAGATCTACAGCGCCGACAAGTACGATACCCAGACCTCAATCCTGTCCTACGACCTAAAAAAAGGGCGTCCCAATTACAATACGGCACTGACGCCGCTTCTGGGCAAGAACATCACCGGCATCTGTCCCGCGTCACCAGGCGTCAAGGACTGGCAGCCGACGGCTTATTCGCCCCAGACCAAGTTGCTCTACATCCCGCATCAGCATCTCTGCATGGATTACAAGACCAGTGAGGCAGCCTACATCCCCGGCACACCTTATGTCGGCGCCACGGTCAACATGTATGCCGGCCCTGGCCATTATCGTGGCGAGTTCGCTGCCTGGGATATTACCGGCCGCAAGAAGGTCTGGGCCATCCACGAGAAATTCCCGGTCTGGACAGGCACCGTGGTGACTGCCGGAAATATCGCCGTTTATGGCACTATGGACCGTTGGTTCAAGGTAGTCGATGCCACCAATGGCAAGCTGCTCTACCAGTTCCGGGCACCATCCGGGTTTATCGGCCAGCCCATCACCTATCAGGGCAGCGATGGCCGGCAATATATCGCGCTGCTGTCGGGGGTCGGCGGCTGGGCCGGCGCGCTGGCCAATTACGAGATTGATCCCAGAGTGCGCAACGGCGCGCTGGGCTATACCGGAGCCGTCAATGATCTCCCCGCTGTCACCAGCGGGGGCTCCACCCTGATGGTGTTTGCGTTACCAAAAGGAGGCAGCCCATGAACCGCTTCCTATGGATCATCATCGGCATCGTCATTGTCATCGTGGCAGTAGTCGTGCTTGGAATTTCCGGCGTGTTGATGCCGGGAAAAGGGTCCGGCCCCAATCTTGCCAGCGGCTATAGTGGGCTGATCGCCCCGGAAAAACTCCTCCGCGTGCCGGTATCCGGTATCTATCCCGGCGGCAATCCGCGCGGCCTCAATCCCCACATGGAAAATCCGCTTAAAGATGATCCTGACGCCGCGGCGCGGGGGATGAAGGATTTCGACAATTTCAACTGTTCGGGATGCCACATGGGCAATGGTGGCGGCGGCATGGGCCCGGCCCTGTCCAATCACGTCTGGATTTATCGTGAGTCTCCGGCCAATATCTATCTCTCTATCGCACAAGGACGCAGTGCCGGCATGCCCGCCTTTGGCGCCATGCTACCCGACCGGACCATCTGGGAACTGGTGGCCTATATCCAGAACCTCAGTGATGATCCGGGTCACGCCTTCGGCGTCACGACCAGCGCGACACCCGATGTGCCGCCGCGCGAGCAGGTACCGGTGGGTCAGATCCAATCCCCCACGCCTTGGAAATATACCGAGCCGATGCCGCCGAACGGTGAAAAGAATGGGTCGGGCAGCGAGCCGCCCGATGCGCCCCTACCGCCCGGAGCGGAGCCCGCACCGCAGCCCCAGCACCTCGTGACCCATTGAAGTTGCGCGCAGCGCGTTCCGCGTTCGATTTCGGAACGCTGGCGCGTTCCGCGATAAAACTTGGTAATCCAGGATTGGGCCGCTTCGCTAATATTTCGGTCAGCATCGCGGCGCGATGAATGGCGCCGGGCCGGAACAGCATGTCCTGGGTTCAGGCTTTATCATAGATCCAGCGATATTTCGTGACCAATAATCACTAGTAGGTGGCGCGCGGGATGTAGCCGCAGCTCAAGCTGATGGCAACAAATACAAGGCAAAAGTGTTAGGCCGCGATGCCAATGCATATCTGGCGCTTCTGAAAATCGAAGCTGGCCGTCCGCCGTTCAATCGGACGGGCAAACGGTCGGCATCGACACTGCGATTTATTCGCCGTCAGGCGGCAGCGTCGCTGGGGAAGGCCCCCGGTATGGAATAACGAGCGCGGCAACCACCAGACGTGGGCCCCAGATCCACGGTCGCGCCGGAAGAATTTGTTTACCGAAAATTTAATTGGCACTTCCTGGCGTCATAATAAGATTTCTGAACTGCCGGGAGAATAACCACATGGGAACACCACTGCTGACGGCGCAGCATTATCACGATGAGGCGAACCATTTGAGGGAACTGGCGGTGAAGGAGGCTGACCTTGGGGCCCGCAGGGCGTTGCTTCAGCTCGCGGATAGCTATGATCGCCTGTGCGCTCGTTTTATAGATCGCGTCCCCTCTATGCAGTCTTCGCGTTTAACTTTGGACAAATCTAAGATCTGATGGGGTTAACGCTGGTCGCTGCTCAGCGCCTCTCGCGAGATAGCTGAAAGAAAGTTCCGCCTAATTGCGCACAGGATGAAAAAAAAGAAAGGCGGCGACCCATGCCCGGAGACTCCGTTAAAGAGATGCATCATGGGCGCGAATATGGAGGTTGCCATGGCTGTGAAACGTCTGGCGACGTGTGCGGCACTGTCCAGCCTGGTTATCAACAGCGCGTTGGCCGCCAGCGCCACGGGGCGGATCACCTATATGGCGTCGGACGGCCACCAGCTTATGTTGGATAATAGCGACATGTACGCGGTGGGCCCCGCGGTGGACCTGTCCTCAGTAGGAGTTGCCGATCGTGTGAAGGTCGATTGGGACAGACAGGGCGGTGAAAACGTAATCACCCGCATGGTCAAGGCGCCGCTCACGCCGAGCAGTCCATCACGTGGGTGAATTCGCAGTTTCGGTGAGATGATTCACAGCGAGCCCCACGTGGCAGCTCGAACACGCTCAGGGCCGCAGCGCCGGCATGCCCGCTTTTGGCGCCATGCTACCCGACCGGACCATCTGGGAACTGGTGGCCTATATCCAGAACCTCAGTGATGATCCGGGTCACGCCTTCGGCGTCGCGACCAGCGCGACACCCGAGGTGCCGCCGCGCGAGCAGGTACCGGTGGGTCAGATCCAATCCCCCACGCCTTGGAAATATACCGAGCCGATGCCGCCGAACGGTGAAAAGAATGGGTCGG
>Ga0068855_100003876_pt1 | contig 18281 bp, 15 predicted proteins | sample KBSCornC52_FD_66592 | JGI IMG/M metagenome (GOLD analysis project Ga0068855, IMG submission 66592) | Corn rhizosphere microbial communities from Kellogg Biological Station, Michigan, USA - KBS Corn C5-2 | ecosystem: Host-associated > Plants > Roots > Rhizosphere > Soil ...
CAATAACGAACCTCACCTTATAATCCACAGGCGGCACGTTGGTTGCTACCCTGTCGGTGGAGTTGATATCATATTGTTGGCGCTGGGCTGCCACTGATCCCAAAAAAATGCCCTCTCCATTCAGCGTCATCGCGTCATCACCAGTTAGCTTACCGGCATTACCGATTGGCGTGTAATTAGCTGCCAGCCATTTGGTCATTGCAGCCACTAATTTGTCTTTTTTAACGCCCGGTACAAGCGCGTTCACCCGTAAGGTCCTGAGGTTGTTGGTGCTGTCGAGGACGAGTTTAGGCAGATATACCTCCTTGATAACCGTGTGTTGTGCCATGCCGGCCAGCGGCAGCAGACATAACATCATGAACAATTGCTTCATTGGGTTTGGTTGGTGTTTAAATTAAGCGTTAAAGATATTATTACTTGCAGACAAACCAACATGGGCGAAAGCTTTTAAATGGCAGATTTTCGTGGTGTAAAGATATGGAGAGTCAAATTATTATTTGGTGGCACAATTTTGTCAGTACAGGTACTGATTTTTGGCAAAATCAACATCGTAAATAGTTTATAATGAGACGTTCCAAAAAGTAGTGGTGTGTGGAACATGGAACACTGGAACATTGGGTTTTCCTGAAAAGCTGCGTGTTTCCGGTGTCAAGTCAAAAGTATTTAGTCGTCCTGGAAAAAATTTAAAAAAATACATTAAACCTTTGTTTAAACCGTTAGTTTAAACATATAAGACTAATAATTACTTTACGCTTATGAAAAAAATCATCACTATTTTAGGTTGTGTAATTTTACTGGCAGCTTCATCCTGCACCAAGCAGTACGTTTCGCCTGCAACTACCAATCAAACCATTTATGCCGATGTGGCTAGTTCTGACTGGACGCTGTACACTGATAATAACGGTGTTAAATCGTACGAGGTACCCATTAACATTGATCTGATTGATCACAGCTTTGCCCAGATTGGCGGTATTATTGTGGCCATTTCTTACGATGGGGGTGTTACCTATGAGCAACTGCCCGAAGTATATGCTAACCTGTCGTACAGCTATACTTATACTGCAGGTAATCTGACGCTTTTTGCCCAGACTGCCAACGGCTCCGCTGCTGTACAGCCATCGATGCCTATTAAGGTGAAAATCATTTTAGTGGATTCGAACGGTTAAGCGGTTTTTCGCGGATTTGGTTTCCACAAGTATGAGTCCCTTTGCGCACCGTTTAAGCAGTGTGCACAGGGACTTTTTTTTTGATCCGGTAAACTATCATTTTATATCGATGGCAGATCGTTGTTTTTTTAACAAAAACAATTAAATCCTGTCGTTAACACACTTGTTACCAACAACTCTTCTTTTTTAGTGCAATTTGCCGTTTATTTATAGTTATGAGTTACAAACGGATAGTCGCCCCGCTTTTGGCCCTTGTGATTGCTATAGCCTTGTTTGGATTTGCAAGAAGTGGTGACGATCCTATCGAAAAAATAATATCGCGCCTTGATCAGTGGATGACGGACCATCCGCAGGAGAAAGTTTATCTTCAGCTCGATAAGCCTTATTACGCCATTGGCGACGATATCTGGTTTAAAGCATATGTAACCGTTGGCAGCGATCACAAGCTTTCGGCCCTAAGCGGCGCACTTAATGTGGAGCTTATTGACGACCGGGATTCCATTATGCAACGGGTAAAGTTACCGCTTGTGAGCGGCCTTACCTGGGGCGATTTTACCCTGCCCGATACCCTGAAAGAAGGTAATTACCGCATTAGGGCCTATACTAACTGGATGCGGAACGCCGGGACCGCATATTTTTTTGATAAAGCCATCACTATTTCCAATGCCATTACTAACGATGTTTTTACACATGTAACCTATAGTTACAGTACCGAAAGTGGCCACCAAAAGGTAAATGCTCAAATTAACTACGCCAAATTGGATGGAACGCCACTCCAAAACGTGGCGGTTAGTTATCGTGTGCAGTTGGGTGAAAAATCGGTAACCAGGGGAAATGGCGAAACCGACGGCAAAGGTAATTTGACTATCGTTTTTGTAAACCCAACGCCGGACGTGCTAAAGGGGGGAAGGATTATAACGGGTTTAAAACTTGCCGGTAATAAAACAGTGGAAAAAACTTTGCTGATAAAAGCAACTTCAGCCGCTACTGACATCCAGTTTTTTCCGGAGGGAGGCAACCTGGTAAACGGCAATGATAGCAAAATAGCGGTCAAAGCCGTGGGCGCCGATGGGCTGGGCAAGGCTATTAGCGGGACAGTGTTTGATGATCAGAATAATGAAGCAGCTGTTTTTAAAAGCAACCGTTTGGGTATGGGCGAGTTTGAGTTAACGCCAGAAAACGGCCGTACCTACCACGCCAAAATAACTTACGCCGATGGTTCAAGCGGCATGATCGATTTGCCGAAGGCTACCAACAGTGGCTATTCATTAAGTATTGACAACAGCGATGCGGATGTGATCCATGTGAGGGTGTTGCCCGGCGCGACTGTCAGTGCAAGTTCATCGGCAACGGCGGTGATGGCGCTGGTGGGGCAATCGGCCGGGCAGGTATATTATGCAGCCAAAAGCAAACCGGGCAGCAAATCGTTCACGGCGGATATTCCTAAAAGTAAATTTCCAGGAGGGATTGTGCAGTTTACGCTGTTTTCGCCGGCAGGCGAGCCCATGAATGAACGGTTGGTGTTTATTGAAAACAAAAATCAGCTAAAGCTTAATGCGACACCCGATAAGCAGGCATATACGCCGCGACAAAAGGCAACGCTAAACCTGGAAGCCGAAGATAGCGACGGAAAGCCGGTAATAGGCAGCTTTTCGGTATCGGTAACCGATGAATCAAAAGTTCCTGTGGATGAAAATTCGGAAAACACCATATTATCGAACTTATTGCTTACATCCGACTTGAAAGGCTATGTAGAACAACCCGGATATTATTTTAACAATCCAAGCGACAAAACCCGCGCCGACCTGGACTTGCTGATGCTTACCCAAGGTTATCACAGGTTTGAGTGGAAACAGGTATTGGGCGATAGCCCGGTGGCCGATATTTATCAGCCTGAAAAAACTTTGGAGATATCGGGGCGCTTAAAAAACCTGCTTGGTAAACCCGTTGTGAATGGCAATGTCACCCTTTTTTCAACGAAAGGCGGTGTTTTTATGACGAATACCACATCGGATGACAAAGGCCGCTTTAGTTTTAAAAACCTGATTTTTGAAGACAGTGTTCGCTTTGTTATCCAGGCACGCACCGCTAAAGACCACAAAAACATCCAGGTAGATATTGATGATATACAAACTGTTCCAACCTCCGGAAATATAAACGCGGCCGATTTCGTAGTAAACATTAACGATGGCCGTGCATCATTTTTGCAGAACAGCAAGGCGCAGTATGATGATTTAGTGAAATTTGGCCTCGCATCTCACTCCATCGTTTTAAAGGAAGTGGTGATCAAAGAGAAAAAAGAGCAGCCGTTAACATCTTCCTCCAATTTAAACGGCCCCGGCAATGCCGACCAGGTGATAAGATCGGGCGACTTAGCCGGCTACGGCTGCCCAACCATCGCTGATTGCCTGCAGGGCAGGATAAACGGCGTTGTTTTCCGGAACGACACGCCCTATTTAATGCGCAGCCTTAACCAACCCATGCTGATTCAGCTCGACGGCGTCAATATCGACGGCGAGACTTTAAGTCATATTAACACCTCAGATATTGAAAGTATCGAGGTTTTAAAAACCATCGGGTACACATCAATTTATGGCGGCCGCGGGGGCGGCGGGGTGTTGGTTTTTACCAGTAAAACCGGAAAATCTGGTGGGACCTATCAACACTTTTCGCCAGGGGTTGTAACCTATATGCCAAAAGGCTATGCCAAAGTGCGCGAGTTTTATTCGCCCCGGTATGATGACCCTAAAACCAACAGCCAGGTACCCGATGGCAGATCCACCATTTTTTGGAAGCCCAACATAATAACCGGCAAAGACGGCAAAGCATCCTTTGATTATTTTAATGCTGATGGCAAAGGAATCTACCGTATTGTCATCGAAGGCATTGATGACAATGGCAATTTAGGCAGGCTGGTTTATCATTATAAAGTGGAGTAGGGGGATTGGAGATTAGAGATTAGTTGATTAGAGATTAGTTGATTAGAGATTAGACAGCCTTTTGAATTCTATTGCTAAAAATAGTTTAACCATAACATCTAATTAACTAATCTCTAATTAACTAGCCCCTACTTCTCCATTTGCTCAATTACGGCAGGGGTAACGCCTGTAAAGGAGAAACCGCCATCGTGAAACAGGTTTTGCATGGTAACCATTTTAGTCAGATCGGAAAAAAGTGTTACGCAATAATCCGCACATTGGTCGGCATCGGCATTCCCCAGGGGACTCATTTTTTCAGCGTAGTTGATAAAGCCATCAAAACCTTTAACCCCCGAACCGGCGGTGGTTCGGGTAGGCGATTGTGATACCGTATTAACGCGTACGTGTTTTTTTACACCATACTGGTAACCAAAATTACGGGCAATGCTTTCCAGGTAGGCTTTATTGTCGGCCATGTCGTTATAATCAGGGAATACGCGCTGTGCGGCAATGTAGGTTAACGCTACAACCGATCCCCATTCATTTATCGCATCCATTTTCATGGCGGTGGCCAGCACCCGGTGTAAACTTAAAGCAGAAATATCGAGACCTTTATGGGTAAAGTCATAGTTGTTTTCAGGATACGGGATGCTCTTGCGCACGTTAACGCTCATGCCTATGGAGTGCAGTATAAAATCAACGCCACCGCCAAAATGCTCCTGGGTTTTGGTGAACAGGTTCACCAGGTCGTCGTTAACTGTTACATCGGCTCCAATTACCGGCGCATTGCATTCTTCGGCGAGTTTGTTTAATTCGCCCATGCGCAAAGCTATCGGCGCGTTTGATAAAACTATTTCGGCGCCTTCTTCAACGGCGCGTTGTGCAACTTTCCAGGCGATGGATTGCGCGTTTAAAGCACCAAAAATGATCCCTTTTTTACCCTTTAATAAATTATAAGCCATGTTTTTAATTTTTATTAGCGGCGATAAAATTAAAATTAATTATTGGTATTAGTGATTCCGGCAAATTGGCAATTAAAGGCTATTTTCCCATTGATTAAAACTGAGGCCGGTTAAAACAAGAAATTTATTACCCCGGGGTGTAGCATTTTCATTATCGCCGTCTCTAAATTTATTAAATAACCCTGCAAATGGTTTTCGACGAAATATATAAGCATTATTGGAATAAGGTTTACCGGATATGCATGGGCTATTTTAACGACGCCGAACAGGCAAAGGATGTTGCCCAGGATACCTTCGTTATTGTTTTTAATAAACTGGCTACGTTCAGGAATGAATCGGCAGTGGGCACATGGATATTCAGGATAGCAACAAATAATTGTTTAAGGCAAATTGAAAAACAAAGCAGGATGCCTAAAACCGATCTGCCGGTTGAGCTTGAAGATAAACCTGAGCCCGATAAGGAATGGCAAACCAAATTGCTGTACAAATGCATTGCCGAACTACCGGAAACCGACCGCGTGATCATTTCGCTGGAGCTGGAAGATGTTAAACAGGCGGAGATTGCAAAAATTACCGGTCTTTCCGAAACGAACATCCGGGTAAAGGTTTTCAGGATAAAAGAAAAGTTAAGTCAAAAATTTAAACAATATGGACGCTAATATTGATTTTAAAGCATTGTGGGCCAGGGCGGCCGATAATCAGATGCCCGATAGTCGTGAGATTATTGATGCCGCCATCAGGCTTAATAAAAAAATGCGAAACAAAATGCTGATGGCCAATTTGTGCCTGGTGTTGACTGCCATTTTTATCATATATGTCGTTTTTCATTACCATCCGGCCATGTGGACGAGCTGGCTGGGAGCGGCATTAATTATTTTCGCCATCTTACTCACCCTGGCGGCTTCGGGCACCGTTATCAAATTGTTGTTTAAAAGCAACCTGGACGACGATACCACAGTGTATCTGCAGCATTTGCTACATATCAAGCAAAAACAGGAGTACCTGCAAACCACAGTGATCAGCCTTTATTTCATCCTGCTATCGGCTGGCGTGTGTTTGTATATGATTGAATATGCTTTAATGATGCATACCGCCGGGCGGGTACTTACCTATGGCATTACTGTGGCATGGATTGGGTTTAACTGGTTTTATATCCGCCCAAAGACAATAAAAAAACGGTGTGCAAAACTGGAAGCGGTGATCAGTAAAATCGAGGCTTTGAATACCCAGTTGCTGGATTAGGGTTATTTAGCGGTCAAAGTAAAATTAACTGTAACGGTTTGCTTCATGGCGTAAGGGCGACCATCATCTATTGCGGGCACCCACCATGCACTTTTCTTCAAAACTTTTATTACCGCTTCATCGCATCCGTAGCCAATACCATTTAAAATTTTGAAGTTCGTGAGACTGCCGTCGCGTTCAACCGTAAATTCTATTTTAACGGTGCCTTCCGCGTTATTTTTTAAGGCGTTTTCAGGGTACTCCAGGTTGCTTTTGATGTATTCTTCAAACTTTTCGATACCGGCTCGAAAACGCGGAGGTGTATGTACATCGAAGTAATCAATATTGCCCTCGTAGGCTGTCACCTTAAATGAAGGTGTTATTTTAGGATATAAGCGCTTATGGATTATCGCTATTGGCGTTGAGGAGTTAAGATCTACGACTTTTGAGGATAAGTAAACCACCATATACCGGCTGTTTTTATTGTAAATAGGAGGCGTATTGTAGATAGCGTGTGGAGTGAACGTCAATGTGTCGTTAAATTTAGCGCCTTTCAACTCAAAGTAGCCACTGGTATCCGTCCAGCAATTCACTTTAAACTGATTATACTGCACATCCAGTTGTGTAGATTGAATGTGCAGATGTTTTACCGGTTTACCGAATTCGTCGTAAATATATCCCCGCAGGTTAATGGTATCCCGTTTAATAACTGTATCGGTTTTTTGCGCAGCGAATGACGATAAGGTTATCAGCGTAACAGCAATTAACACCCACAGCTTTTTCATTTTGTAATTTTAATATTTTGTTCGGGTAAGGTTGATAAACGATAAGGCATAATACGCCTAAATATGGCGCAGGGCCGGGTGTATAAGATTTCTCGCTATCGCTCGAAATGACATCGGGAGAGTGTTAATAAGCCAGCAGCTCCCGCGCATTTTGCAGGGCGCTTTCGCCCGGCTTATCACCGCTCAGCATTTTGGCAATTTCCAAAATACGTTCCTGTTTATCCAGTTGCTTAATACGGGTGTAAGTTGTTGCCGCTTCGTCATCCTTATAAACAAAATAATGGCTTTGTCCTTTGCTGGCAATTTGCGGCAGATGCGTTATCGTTATCACCTGTAAATTATCAGACAGCTTTTCCATTATTTGTCCCACTTTGTTAGCTACCTCGCCCGAAACGCCTGTGTCAATCTCATCAAAAATAATGGTTGGCAAAGCTGTGTTCTGTGCTATGATGGATTTAATGCTCAGCATCAACCGTGAAAGCTCGCCGCCGGAAGCTACCTTGCTCATCTCGGCCAGTGCATGCCCCTTATTAGCGTTGAAAAGAAATTTGACTTCGTCGATGCCGTTATCCCCCAAACCGCCTAAAGGAGAGTTATGTCCTGATTCAGAAAATAAATCAATTCGTAACGCTGCATTTCCCATACCCATTTCGCCAAGACTTTGCAGTACCTGAGTTTCGATGGCCGGGATTACTTTTTTGCGATTTGCCGATAGGGCAGAAGCCAATTGCTCCAGTTCCTTTTTGTCGGCTTGCAGTTGTAATTTTAATTTTTCAATAGCCTCATCACCAAAAACGGCCTGCTGTATTTTATCCGATAGTTCGTCCTGCAAAGCCAATAGTTCGGTGTTGCTGTTTAAACGGTGTTTTTTCTGCAGGTTGTAAATCAGGCTTAACCGGGTATTTATTTCTTCGGCGCGGGCCTCGTTTATTTGGGTGCGCTGTTCAATGTTCTCTATTTCGGCAGCAATATCCTTTAGTTCTATAATGGCGCTGCTCAGGCGTTGGTGCAATTCGGCAATGGCAGGGTTAAATTTTTCCAGCGATGACAGCTGGTGACCCGCCTCGTGCAATTGAATAATGGCCGATGCTTCGCCCTCGTGCATTAAATAGTAGGCCGCTGAAAGGTTTCGCTTTATTTCGCCTGCATTATTAAGAGCGTAAAGTTCCTGCTCCAGCAACTCTTGTTCGTCGGCAGCCAGGTTCGCTTTTTCAAGTTCGTCAAACTGAAACTGGTAATAGTCCAGGTCTGCTTTGGCTTTATCGCTGTCGGTAATAAGTTGCTGTAATTTTGATACTGTTTTTTTGTACGATCTGAATTTTGAGCGATAATCGCTTAGCAGTTCATCATGCCCGGCAACCGCATCAACTACCAGTAGCTGAAAGTCCGGATCATTAATCTCCAGCGTGGCGTGCTGCGAGTGGATATCGATCAGCTTTTCGCCAAGCGCTTTCAGCGCATTTAAATTAACAGGCGTATCATTTACAAAGGCTCGCGATTTACCGTCGGCAGCTATTTCTCTGCGTAAAACCGTTTCGGCTTCATAATCGAGATCGTTTTCTTCGAAAAACTGCTTTAAATGAAAATTTCCAATGACGAACGAGCCTTCGATAACACATTTTTTTTGCTGGTTAAAAAAATAACGGCTCTCGGCCCGCTGACCTAAAATAAGCGAAAGCGCCCCGAGTATAATTGATTTTCCGGCACCGGTTTCGCCTGTTAGTATATTTAACCCCTTACCGAACGTGATCTCGAGGTTATCGATTAATGCGTAATTGCTGATAGTGAGCTTTTGAAGCATAAAAAAAGTATCCTTTTTTGGAGGATACTAAGTTAGTTTTTTAGACGGGAAGTCCGAAAGTCCGGAAGTCGGAAAGATTAAAACTTTTTCTTTCCTTCTTTCGGACTTTCCGACTTTCCGACTTCCGGACTAGCCTCTAATTATCCCCCTCAGGGCTCTCAGGCTTCTCTGGCTTTTCCGGTTTCTCTGGTTTTTCCGGCTTTTCGTTTTCGTCGTTAAAGTTGAAATTATAGTTAAAATTCATCCTTTTTATTTGGTTCATCAAAGCTTTATACTCGGGACCGTTAACATAAGCCGCCATTTTCTTCGACGCTTTGTTTAATAACTCCTGTTCCCTTTTTATGTCAGGATTATTTTGATACGACTCCATCAACTTCGAAAGTTTTTCCATTTCCTGCTGCTTTTCTTTAAACGCAGGGTTACTATAGGCCTTATTTAAGCTATCACTCAGTTGTTGCAGGCGTTTGTTCCGCTCCTTAAACTCGGGCGTTTCGTATCGGGCGCTCATTTGCTCCCCCATTTTGTTTAACTCCTCAGTTTCCCGCTTTATCCTAGCTGGAATTTTAGTGTCCAGTTCAGCCTGGTACTTTTTATAGTTTTCTTTGTTGTTGTCGTAATCGTTGGAATTACGATTATGCGGAATGCCATATTTATCTTCAAGCGCCTCGTTCATTTTCCTGAACTCAGGCGTGCTGTAATAGGCGCCAATTTCAGTCCCCATTCTGCCCATTTTGGCCGAAAGCTCCTGGCTGTCTTTATTTTCGCCATAGTTTTTCGAAAAACCCAGGCTGGCATTTTGTAAATCTTCCTGCAGTTTTTTCAATTCGGGCGTGTTATAGGCGTCCTGCATTTCCCTGCCTAGCGCCTCCAGCTGTTCCCGGGTCTTCTGAAACTCTTCGTTGTTGTAAAACTTGTTAATGGCTTCGGCATGCTTCTGAATTTCAGCGTTCAGGGCCTCCATGTTTTTATCAAATTCGGCGGTGCTATAATCACCGGTGGTTGCATGATGCGTCTTTTTAGACGAATAAGCCTGTGAGTTTGCTGATCTTTTAGCTGATTTCTTATGCGTGGTATCGCTCAACAGGCTATTAATTATTGGTGCGATGGCTTTAAGGGAGATTTCTCCGCGGGCTACTTCGGGTTTAAGCAGGGCTATGCCGCCTATCCCTATGGTTAATATAAGCGTGGCCAGTAATGCCGGGCGCAGGCTTGGTATTGTTTTTTTGGTTTTCATGATTCGTTCAATTCTGTTTAATAAATGATGCTTTTTGCCTGTGGCGGCCAGCGCTAGCTTCCAGTCGTTTTGGCGGGTTTGTTCTAATTTCAGCAATGCTTTAGCATAGCCGAGGGGGTTTGCTGTGGCCTTTACAACCAGGTCGTCGCAGCAGTTTTCACGTTCTTCGTTTATCAGTTTGTTTATTAAAAGTGCACAGGGATTAAAAAACAACAGGGTGGCTATAACCTGCTGAAACAGGTTTACCAGGTAATCGTTTCGTTTTATGTGGGCCAGTTCATGTAACAATATAGCCTCAATTTCTTCCTCCGAAAGATAAGTAGCCAGTGTAAACGGCAGCAAAATAACGGGCTTAAAATACCCAACCATGCAAGGACCATCAACCATTTTACTTAAGCCAACTTTTACTTTTTTTGCGATATTGAGCATGCCGGAAAATTTGCTCACCTGGTATTGCAGGGCTACATCAATACTCATGGTTTGCTTTATGGTATTTAATTTTTTGCGGGCGATAATAAGGCGCCCCAGGTTAAACAGCAGGCCAAGCACGTACAATACCGTTATATAAGGCAGGTACTCTTCGATACTATAGTAATAGCGGATGCTTTCGCCATTAAATTGCTGAATGCCCGCGGGCAATTCGGTAATAATGGGCATGGCCGAAAGGTTTGCGGGTTTTACCGCCAGCCAGTTGTAAATATTTATTTCGTTAACCAGGGTGTAAACAAACCAGCCACTTATGGCGAGCAGGCTGGCTACCGCGAACAGGTATTTTGTATTTGCCGAAAGCTTGTTACCCAGCGTAAGCACAATCCGCAGCATAAAATAAATAATAAGACCCTGCCATAACGAATGGATAATGGTTATCCCCAATACCTGGCTAATGTTGTATAATATATTTTGCATGGCTAATTAACCTTTAATATTTGTTCGCGTCCCAACTTCAATATAACCTGAATTATTTTTTCGAAATTGCGATTGCAGCTTCTTTCCGACTTTACGGACTTCCGGACTCCTACTACAAACTATCCTTTTTTGGCTTATAATTGTCAACACTACCAACGCTATCCTTCAATATCCATTTTTGGTCTTTCCAAATCTTCTTCCACTCACCGCGTTGTTTTTTAAGTTGGTCCATCTGCCTTCTCCACTCCGGGTTATTAAATTGCTTTTTCAGTAGCTGGGCCTGTTTTTTCCATTCCTCTGTTTGTTTTTTCCATTCGGGACTGTTGAATTTCTTGCGCATTTCTTCGCCCTGTTTCTTCATCTCTTCCATTTGCTGCTTCCACTCGGGGCTGTCGAATTTTTTGCGCATATCTTCGCCTTCCTTGCGCATATCCTCCATTTGCTTTTTCCAGGCGGGGTTATCAAATTGTTTCCTGATATCTTCGCGCTGTTTTTTCCAGTCTTCCATCTGCTGCTTCCACTCGGGACTGTTAAATTTCTTCTTCATGTCCTCGCCCTGTTTGCGCATGTCCTCCATTTGCTTCTTCCATTCGGGACTGTCAAATTGTTTCCTCATGTCCTCACCTTCCTTTTTCCAGTCCTCTACTTGCTTCTTCCACTCAGGGCTATTGAATTTCTTGCGCATTTCTTCGCCTTGCCGCTGCATCGCCAGCACCTGATTTTTCCATTCGGGGCTGTCGAATTTTTTGCGCATGGCTTGCATTTGGGCTTTCCATTCCTTGTTATCATAAAACCGGGCTAACGAATCGGAGTAAGAGCTGTCGGCATCGCTGCGACGTTTATAAAGTTGTTTTTTCAAATGTTTTTTATCAGCGATTTTGTTTTTAGCAACTGCTTTATTCAAGTGCTTGTGCTTAATGGTATCGCTCAACTGGAAATATTCGTCTGTATCCGTGCTTAATGCTAAGGACGAATTATTTGCAGGCTTAAGTTTTGTTGTTTTTGATGATGCGCTTTTTGCGTATGATGGGTTAAACCAGGCTATGCTGGCCAGGGCCCCGGCGAACAAAAATATCGCTATAAAAAGATGACGTACGTTGCCAATTTGTTTTTGTGTTTTCATGATCCTTTCAATACGGTTTAATAAATGGAACTTTTTACCGGTAACGGCCAATGCTAACTGCAGATCGTGCGCCCTGGCTTCTTCCAGTTTTAACAGGGCCTGTGCATAGATGAGCGGTTTACCGGTTTTTTCAACTACCAGGTCGTCGCAACTGTTTTCCCGCTCCTGGTTAATGATGCGGTTAATGAGCCTGGTAAACGGATTAAAGAAAAGCATTACCGATATGGCCTGCTGCAGCAGGTTTATTAAATAATCGTTTCTTTTTATATGTGAAAGCTCGTGCAATAAAATAGCCTCAACCTCGCATGCAGACAAATGGACAGATAACGAAACGGGCAGCAGTATCAGCGGTTTGAAAAAACCGATCATGCAGGGCACATCAACCAGTTCGCTGAATTTTAGTTGTATATGTTTGGTAATGGCTAATTTTTTTGAAAAGCTGTTGATGAATTGCTGCATTTGCTCTGCGCAAATGAGCGATTGTTTTATACGCCGTATTTTGTTCCATTCCCAGCCCAGTTTGGTTATATTTATCAGTAACCCAATAATATAAACTGTGCATATATAAGGCATGTAGCCGGCTATCTGGTCGTAAAAGCTGTACTTAATATGCGGATTTGACGGGAAGTTGAAAGATGGCAGCAACTGCGCCGGTTGCAGCGGTTTTAAAGCAACCCAGTTATAAGCATTTATTTCGGCGAATAAAGTATAAATAAAACACACGGTCATCGAGGCAATTGCGATAATACCGAGGTTATATTTTCTGACAGATGATAATGATGGCGCCGCTGCAAACACAATGCGTAAAACAAAATAAACCAGCATTCCCTGCCATAAGGAATGGATGATGCTTATCCCTAAAACCTGGCTGATGTTATATAGTATGCTTTCCATTTTTCTTTTGCTAAAAAGACCGGAGGTCCGAAATAATGCGTTTTATTGTTTAACGTCGCCTTTCATTATGAACTGTCAACTCACCACTCGCTACTCACCATTCACCGATTCATCCCTCATTACTCACCACTTCCAAACTGGTCCAGGTAATTCTTAATCGCTTCTATCTCATCCTTCGAGGCGCGATGATGCCCCAGGGCCTGTATCACCAGGTCCGATGTGGAGCCTTTAAACACGGTGGATATAATTTTATCCAGTGCGGTTTGCTGTGCCTGCTCGCGTGTAATTAATGCTTTGTACAAATGGGTTTTGGCTGCGGTATCGCGTTCAACCAGCCCCTTATCATGCATTATCTGCATCAGCTTTAACGTAGTAGTATAACCGGCATCCTTGTTTTTTGCAAGTTCCTCATGTACATCGCGCACAGTGCATTGCCCCTTTTTCCAGATCACCTGCAATATCTCCAATTCACTTTCTGTTGGTTTGATTTCCATTATTTTTTTTATATTGTACGAATTTCTTCGTACAAAGATGTACGATAGATTTCGTATTTCAAAATTTAATTTAATATTTTTTAAAAAGACGCCGGAAAGGCGTGGAATGTTACAGATTGGAGGATTTCGGATTTGAGAATTTTGATTTCGGATTTGGTTAATCCTGAGTTTATTAATGCGAAAGTCGGAATGTCAAATGCGGAATGAGAAGAGAATACGGGATTTTGAATTTGTTAACACCAGAAAATCGATGCGTAAAAACAAGCCCAATTCCGAAACCGGCATTCCGAATTCCGACTTCAAAACATCCGAAATAAAATCAGTGTAATCAAAAAAATCCGTCTAAATCTGTGATCAATTTTTCTGCAGTGCCTGGTATTTCAAACCATTGGCAGGGTCGGCCTGACTGAGCACGTTCATTACAGCTACCTTTTGCGGGCCATCGGCTTTGCTGAAAATGGCAACAAATTCATCGCGTTTTGCGGTAAAAAATACCAGCGGAAACATGGCGCCCACGCGCTGCCTGTCAACTTGCGTTAATGTTTCAAGCAGGTCGGCAATGGCTTTTCGTCCTTTTGAAGTATTGTCCTGCATTACGTCAAGTCCGTTACGATGATAGTCATATATAAAGCTGCGCAGCGGTTGGTACGCTTTGTTGTTCAAATTTTCGGCAAGCCAGTAACGGTTAATACTGCCGTCAAATGCTTTCCAACCCTTAGCCGAAGAAGCCTGGGCGTTGGTTACCACGGTTTGCGCAGCGGCAAAAAAAGGCGTGCCGCCAAACCGCGAAAAGCTATCGTAATCCATTCCAACAATTACATAAGCATAAAATGCCAGTATAGATGTTAAGTTGCTCTGGAAATTCTGATCAGTAAAATCCATTGGCTGGCCCTCTGTGTAAACAAAGTCGACGTCCTTATCCAGCGTATTTAATAGGGTGGAATTGTAAGTAGAGTTAAAAACCGGCCGGGTAGAGAGTACCTGTAATTCGGCACTAAAGTTACTGCTGCCATCCCAGGTTGTAATATTCATAATGAAAGTGCATTCGATACGCTCGGCCGGTAAGATATTGTCCGGTGTCCATTTGCGGCCATTCAAAAAGTCTTTCATCGCCGTTTCAAGCGTCGACAAAATTCGCTTATTAGTAGACTGTACTTTAGGTGATACCACCTGTACCGTTGCGTTTAAATCCTGCGCAGCGGCAATTCCGCTTAAAAAAAAGAATAAAATATACAGGCTTAATGCTTTCATTATTTCATCAGTTCAATAACCTTGTTGCAAATATCAAGGGCAACTTCTTCCTTGGTTTTAAGATCGTAGGTTGTTTTTTGGTGGTTCCGTTCAATTATGGTTATCTTATTGGTATCCTTTTTAAAACCGGCGCCCTCATCATTTAGCGAATTTAATACAATAAAATCCAGGTTTTTCATTTCCAGCTTTTTTATTGCATTTTTTTCTTCATCGTTGGTCTCCAAGGCAAACCCCACCAATAACTGGCCAGCTTTCTTTTGTGAACCAAGCGTGCCTAATATATCGGTAGTCTTTTTTAGTTCGATATTAAAGGTGGCGTCGGTTTTCTTGATTTTTTGCTTTGCTGTGTAAGCGGGGGTGTAATCCGCAACGGCGGCGCTCATAACGCAAATAGTTGAATTGGCAAAGTGGGGGAGGCAGGCATCCAGCATCTCGGCCGCCGAAGTAACGTTGATGCGTTTAACCGATGACAGCTTGCTTATTTGAGCTGATGGCCCCGAAATTAAAGTAACATCGGCGCCAAGTTGTGCCAGCCTGTCCGCGATGGCAAAGCCCATCTTTCCTGAGGAATGGTTGCCTATAAAACGAACCGGGTCAATAGCTTCGTAGGTAGGGCCGGCGGTCACCAATGCTTTTTGATTAATTAAAGGAAGCCTTTTTTTTATGGATGCGGATATGAAATCAACAATCTCTTCAGGTTCGGCCATTCGTCCTTCACCATGGAGGCCGCTGGCCAGTTCGCCGGTACCCGGCGGGATCAGGATATTCCCGAAAGACTTGAGTTTATCTATATTTTCCTGCGTCGACTCATGTTTCCACATATCCAGATCCATGGCCGGCGCAAAATACACCTCGCTTTTTGCCGAAATGTAAACCGCCAGCAGTAAGTTATCGCAAAGGCCGTTAGCCATTTTGGCCATGGTATTTGCGCTTGCAGGCGCTATAAGAACCAGGTCGGCCCAAAGGCCTAAATCAACATGGTTGTTCCATTCGCCGGTATCGGGCACAAAATAGTCAACCAGTACTGGTTTTTTTGAAAGGGTTGCAAGGGTTAACGGCGTAATAAAGTTGGTAGCGTCGGGCGTCATTACCACCTGTACGTTTGCGCCGCTTTTTACCAAAAGCCTGATCAGCAATGCCGATTTATAAGCAGCAATACTGCCGCAAACGCCTAAAATGATGTTTTTACCTTCAAGCATAAATCCCTTAACCCCAAAAGGGGCGATGAAAATTTAAAATTAACAAAAAAACTCCCATAAGGGAGTTTAATATGATCAGAAAAACCTTACCCGGTTAAAAACTCCTCCGCCATCTGGCTGAGGCAGGGGTTACGCTTCTTTAGAAGGATTGCGGTAGTAAATTTTATCATCCAAAAATTCCTGGATAGCTACCAACGATGGTTTTGGCAGTTTTTCGTAGTATTTGGATATTTCAATTTGCTCGCGGTTTTCAAAAACCTCTTCCAGGTTATCGTTCGACGACGCAAATTCCGAAAGCTTTTGGTGCAATTCTTCTTTTACGTTGTTCGAGATCTGGTTAGCTCTTTTCGACATAATTACAAGCGACTCATAAACATTGTCGGTTTTTACGTCCAGTTCGCGAAGGTCGCGGGTTACTGTGCTGCTCGCTACTGCAGGCTTGTTAATATTATTCGGATTGTTCATATCAATTTTATTTATGGAATTTTTTGTAAGCCAACCGGTTTTTCCGATGGCGGTTGGGTTTTTGAAGTATCTTTTGCTGCTATTTTTTTAGCTATTTTCGGGTTAAACCCTGCTTCAGCTAATATGTTTTTGGTCCTGATGATGGCCTGGTTGCTGCTTTTGATATAATCGTTGGCATCTTTCAGGAATTTGCTTTTCGGATATTTATCAATGAACTGCTGTGCGTAGGCAATATCCTGGTTAAAACGGTCTTCTTGTTTGTCTTCACGGCTATGCTGCGCATATTGGTACTGAGCTTTAATTGTCAGGAAATCCAGCTCTTCAGCATATTTGGTATCAGGGTAATCGCGCAGGGTGTTACCAAATGATATTACAGCTGCCTGGTAATCGCCAATAGTTAAATAAAGCTTTGAGTTGGCGTATGATTTTTGTTCCAGTTTATCCCGCAAGTTTTGAATCAGCTTACTTGCTTCGGGCACACGGTCGCTTTTAGGATATAAGTTAATAAAATATTGCAACGATTCGATAGCCTTATTGGTGTTTTCCTGGTCAAGCGAGAATATAGGCGAATCAAGGTAATAACAATAGGCCGACATAAACCGGCATTCTTCTGCTCTCGGGCTCGATGGGTAAGTATCGGCAAATGTTTTAAAGTGATACCTGGCCGAGGTATAGTCCCTCAATTTATAGTTGGTATAGGCATAATAGTAAAACAAGTCCTCAGCTTCGGCACGGCCGCGGTAACGGGTAACCAACTCGTCAAATAATCCCAGAGCTTTGGTGTACTCCTTTTTATTATAAAGTTTAATACCTTCTGAATACTTTTTGGCATTATCGTTACTTGTACGCAGTTTTTCGTATTTACTCTTACAACTGCCCAGTGTAATCAATAATAAAGCAAATACACCGGCTAATAACGTTAGTTGTTTTTTAAACATTTTGCAAAGATACGTGAATAATATAAATCAGTCAATTATTTATTTTAACCCGAATTGCATCCCATAGCCTTATATAGAGAGGGCGTCGATTGTTCCTTATATATAGCATACATTGGGGTGTCCGGCTATTTAAGCGCTAATATATAACGCCTGTTTTATGTATGCTATATATATAGGTGTCATTTAACATCTTTTAACGGTTAGTCGGGAGGTGAGTTTGCAGTGCGCGGTTTGCCGTCGGCAGTTTTTTAGTAGACGAGCCGCAGATTGCTGTTTGCAGATGGCGCCTGCATATTCCGCATAGCAATTAAAATTACCGTTTGCTTTACCTAATGTTATTATATATAGATACTAAAACTGTATTTATTAAACTAAAGAAAATGCCTGCTGCAAATTGCCTACCGCAAACTGCTCACCGCCCACTGCATACTCCCAATTGTGTGCTGCAAACTTTTTCTCCCTCATTTGCAAAGTGTTAACCATACACTTAGATTATTTCTTAAAAACTATTTGCAAAATCAAAACATGTGCTTACCTTTGCAGCCCGCAAATGAGGAAAGAAAAAGAGCGAAAGCGGCGGAAAAAAGCAAACAAAAAAATAAAAAATAAAGTTTGCAGAAATAAAAAAGGTTCTTACCTTTGCAATCCCAAACGAAAAGGGAGCCGAAAGGCAAAATAACCGGGAGCGATTTCCGGTTTAGAAAAAGAAGAGAAAGCATTTGGAAACGGATGATAATCGATAAAGCCAGAGTCGGGAGATGAAGGCGAGAAGTTCTTAAAAAGTATAGATAATCATGTAGTGTAACAGCTGAGTTCGAGAGAGCGAAGCAGGTTATGAAACAAAAGAGAGAGAAGGGATACTGTAAAAAGAGAAACAGTTAATTGAGGCGGAGCGTGTAACAATCCGCGTTCGAGTGGCGAGCA
>Ga0068855_100003877_pt1 | contig 18277 bp, 11 predicted proteins | sample KBSCornC52_FD_66592 | JGI IMG/M metagenome (GOLD analysis project Ga0068855, IMG submission 66592) | Corn rhizosphere microbial communities from Kellogg Biological Station, Michigan, USA - KBS Corn C5-2 | ecosystem: Host-associated > Plants > Roots > Rhizosphere > Soil ...
GCGGTGCGCTGAGCTCCGCCAGTCTGCGGGTGAAACCGCCTGCGTCCGCCTGCGCCCGGTCCATCGCGGCGCGTTCATCCGCCGTCGCCGTCCGCCGGACCTCGTCCGGCGACACGTTGTCCACGCCGGCCTGATACGACGCGTACACCTGTTCCGACGTCAAGGCGCGATCGTAGACCCTCGCCTCTTCGACCTCGCCGGCGAAGAATCCGTTGCCCGCGCCCGCGTGACGCAGACCGAGCAGTACCTCTGACGACGCGGCCGCATACGTTCGCAGCGCCTCACCCGTCGGCATGTAGGGCGGCGCGTACGGCCGCCCGTTGCGGTAAACGGCAATGGAGTTGTCCGCGCGATAGACAATGGCGAGGTGAAGCAGCGAATCGACCGGCGATGTCTCCGGCGGCGCGTCGAGGTCCTTCGTCCGCCGGAAGAGATCGCTTCCCGCCGCCCACTTCCCCGGTTCCCGCTCGCCATAGACGATGGCGTCGAACTGCCCTTTTGAGGGGTCCTGAATCGAGATCGGCGCGCCGCCCCGCTGCTCCCGACTCGGCACGACCACCCACGTTTCGAGCGTCTTCTCCCTGAGCTCGCGGTCCAATCTCCGCGACCGCAGCAGCGCGGCCTTGCCGTCGAGAATGAGCCGGCCGTTCTCGATTCGCGCGCCACCCTCCAGCGTGCCGCCCAGTCTCCCCTGCACGTCCGCCGGCCCGGCGTCGAACGTCCACCGGGCGTATGGCTCGACCACGAGCCGAGCGGCCGCGCCTTTCCGCGACGCGGCAACCCTCGCTCGAATCGTTCGCGTAATCGACGCGAGTCGCTCGTCCGCCGCTTGGAGGTCCGTGCGCAGATGCTCCACCTGCGCTACCCGCTCCCGGTCCATCTCCGCGCTCAGAAGCGGGCGGTCGCCGCGCGTCACGCCGTCGAGCGCTGCCTTGAACCGGTAGTAGTCTCGCTGAGTTATGGGATCGAACTTGTGGTCGTGGCACCGCGCGCAGTTCACCGTGAGGCCGAGGAAGGTCTGCGCGACCGTCCCAACCACCTCTTCCATCTCCTCCTCGCGCACCCGCGCCCGCATCAGGTCGCTGCCGAGCGTGTGCCCTACCTCGTCATAGGGACCGACGACGAGAAACCCGGTCGCGGCGATTCCTTCTGGTGTCACTTGCTCGATCACGTCCCCGGCAATCTGCTCCCGGACAAACTGGAAATAATTTTCATCCCGGTTGAACGCGTTCACAACATAGTCCCGGTAGCGCCACGCATTGGGCCGGAACTGGTCCCGCTCGAACCCATTGGACTCGCCGAATCGCGCAACGTCGAGCCAGTGACGTCCCCACCGCTCGCCGTAGCGCGGGTCCGCAAGCAGCCGGTCCACAAGCCGCTCGTACGCGTTGGGAGAACGGTCTTTCACGAATGAATCGATCTCGGCGGGCGTGGGCGGCAATCCGATCAAGTCAAACGTGACGCGCCGTATAAGGGTCCGCCGCTCCGCGGGCGGCGCAAATCCCAACTCCTTCAGTCGCAGCTTTGCCAGAAGAAACGAATCGATGGGATTTTCGACTCTCGCTGTTCGATTTCGGACTACCGGAACGGAGGCGTTCTTCAGCGGTTGGAGGGACCACCACTCGATACCAGCTCGCCCGGCCGGACTCTTCTGCGCCAACGCGGGCAACGCAGCCGGTAGCGAGGTGACAGCGGCGACAAGGAACGAGAATCGCGAAAGAGCGCGCATGATTATCTTCGCAAAGTGAAAACCGTTGCAACACCGGAAGGTTCGACGCGTCCAATATTCCACACCCGATGCCCAATCCCTGCGAAGATTGCCATGGCACCACCGCTCTGGCAGGCGAATCGGGCGCAAAGGAAGAATAGAAACGGACAACACTGTCCAAAACGTCCATCGATTGCAGGTGACGAGACCCATGGCTTCCAGACTTCCGCTCTATTGGTCCGCGCTCATAGCCGCATCCTGCGTCCCGCTGCTCGCCGCGCCAAACTCCGCCCGGCCCGCGCCAGCGACGAAGGTCCAGTTCAACCGCGACATCCGGCCGATCCTGTCTGACAACTGTTTCGCGTGTCACGGCCCCGATCACAATAAACGGCAGGCGAATCTGCGCCTCGATCAGCGCGATTCGGCGCTCGAACACGGCGCGATTGTGCCCGGAAACACCGCAAAGTCGAAGCTTGTCGAGCGCGTGCTGAGCGCGAATCCGGCCATGCAGATGCCGCCCGCGAGCTTCAACAAGAAGCTGACGCCGGCGCAGAAGGACCTGCTGGTCCGCTGGATAAAGGAGGGCGCGGAGTACCAGATGTTCTGGGCGTACGTCACCCCGAAGCGCCCTGCCGTTCCTGTAATCGAAAATCGAAAATCGAAAATCGAAAATCCCATCGATTCTTTCATTCTCGCGAAGCTGGCCGAGAAGCATATCGCGCCCTCGCCGGAGGCGGACAAGCGTACGCTCTGCCGGCGTGTCTACCTCGACCTGCTGGGGTTCCCGCCTACCATCGAGGAGATGAACGCCTTCTTCGCCGACACGTCGCCGAAAGCCTACGTGAAGCTGGTCGACAGGCTGCTCGCCTCGCCGCACTATGGCGAACGCATGGCGACTCCATGGCTCGATGTCGTGCGCTACGCCGATACCGTCGGGTTCCACGGCGACCAGAACCAGAACGCCTGGGCGTACCGCGATTACGTGATCGATTCGTTCAACAAAAACAAGCCTTTCGACCGATTCACGACCGAGCAGCTCGCGGGCGATCTACTGGCGAATCCGACGCCGGAGACGCGGACGGCAACCTGCTTCGCCCGCCTCACGATGATGACGCGAGAGGGCGGCGCGCAGCCGAAGGAGTATCTCGCCAAATACGCCGCTGACCGCGTCCGAACCGTCGCGATGGCGTGGCTCGGCTCGACCATGGGCTGCTGCGAGTGCCACGACCACAAGTACGACCCCTTCACACAGAAGGACTTCTATTCGATGGCCGCCTTCTTCGGCGACTTGAAGCAGTGGGGCGTCTACGCGGACTACAACTACACGCCGGAACCCGAGCTGCGCGGCGTCGATAACGACTGGCCCTTCCCTCCGGAAATCGAGGTCGAGAGCCCGTACCTGAAGCAGCGGATCGACAGGGAGAGCAGAAAGATCGGCGAGATCGCGCAGCGAGCCGCGGAAACTATCAAGCCCGGTAGTCCGGCGGCAGCGGCATTCGACCGTTGGCGCAAGTCATCCCTCGCGTTCCTCGCCGCTCACCCCAACGGCTGGGAGACACCGACAGGCGGCGCGATAGCGGTCGCCGGTCAGGACCCCGCAAGCCCATCGGTCGACCTCAAGCCGTCCACGAAGACCATCGCAGCCCTGAGAATCGTAGTAGAACCCGATCCGGCTCACGGCGGCCGTGTCCTTCGCGGAGGAAAGGCAGGCGACAACCTGACTTTGTCGCTCGGAGTGAAGGGCGCGGACGGCAAGGTTCGCAAGATTCCGATTCGCTACGCCGGCGCGAACTACCACAAGCCGCGCTACGTCAACGGGTTCGACCTCGTCGGCGTGCAGGGTGGCTGGCACATGGCGGACGGGCATGAGACGGAGCGGCACATCGCCGTCTGGTATCCCGATTCGCCCATCACGCTGGCGGAGGGCGATTCCCTCTCCGTTACGCTCCCCAGCGATCCGGCCGGCCTGGTCACCGTATCCGTATCGCCGTTCACACCCGCGACCCTCGACGACCCCGCCATGCCGGCGGGCCTGAAGGCCGCCATCGAGAACTTCACAACGGTGGAGAACCGCGCGCTCGCATCCGTCCAATACCTTCTCGGCACGGGCTGGAACGCGGATGCGCTGAAGCAGGCGAAGTCGCTCGAACAGGGAATCGCCTCCTGCCGCCGCGGAATCACGCCCGTTATGGTAGTGGAAGCGGTGAAGCCTCGCGAAACTCGGCTGCTCCACCGGGGTAATTTCCTCGACGAGACCGGTGAGGTCTGCGATCCGGCCGTCCCGCACTTCCTTCCCGGCGCGGTGAAGCTGGCGCACTCCGGGACCACGGTTCTCGCAAGCCTCAACTCCGCTCCCGCGCAGCCGGCGCGCCTGACCCGCCTCGACCTTGCGAAGTGGCTCACCTCGCCTGAGAACCCGCTCACTGCGCGCGTCTTCGTCAATCGCCTCTGGCGTCAGTTCTTCGGGACGGGCCTGAGCGCGCAGGTCGAGGATCTCGGCGCGCAGGGCGAGATCCCTTCGCACCCGGAGCTGCTCGACTGGCTGGCGGTCGAGTTCCGCGAGAGCGGCTGGGATGTCAAGCATATGGTCCGCCTGCTCGTCACGTCAGAGACCTACCGCCGCTCGACGAAGCCTCGGCCGGACCTGAAGGAGATCGATCCTAACAACCGACTGCTGGCCAGCCAGAACCCGCGCCGCCTGGAGGCGGAATCGGTGCGCGACAACGCCCTCCGAATCGCCGGCCTTCTGAACCTGGACATCGGCGGACCCCCCTGCAAGCCCTACCAGCCGGCCGGATATTACGCCAATCTCCAGTTCCCGGACCGCGACTACATCCCGGACCGGGACGACCGCCAGTGGCGGCGCGGTGTCTACATGCACTGGCAGCGAACCTTCCTGCAACCGATGCTCGCGAACTTCGACGCCCCCTCGCGGGAGGACTGCATCGCCGCCCGCACGCAGGCCAACACCCCGCAGCAGGCGCTCACTCTCCTGAACGACCCGGAGTTCGTCGAGGCCGCGAGAGCATTCGCCGTCCGCGTAACAGCGGGACCGGGCGACGATTCCACCCGCCTGGAGAAGGCATACCAAATTGCCCTCGGCCGCTCCATCAAGCCGTCAGAGCGAGAATCACTGCTGCGCTTCCTCAAATCGATGCGGCAGGAGTACGGCCAGCGACCGGACGACGCGAAGAAGCTGCTCGCGGTCGGTTTCTCGCCACCGCCTGCCGCGACGGACCCGGTCGAGCTCGCCTCCTGGGCCTCCGTCTGCCGCGTCATCCTGAACCTGCACGAGACGATCACAAGGTACTAGCTTTAGCACTTTTTCGACGGTCGTTACGGTGGGGGCGGCATGGTCGAGGTTTACGAAGGTAAAGTGCCGGCGGAGGACGTGCCGGATCTGCTTGCCGAATGGGGGAGCTTCATCAAGCTGGCGGTGGATGTGGCGGCGCATGTCATAGCGGCTGGCGGCGAGATGCATGCCGATTGCGAGCTGGCCCTGTTGGATCGCGGAAGCGCCCAGGAGGACATCTGGGGAGCGGACTGGATTCCGGCCGAACGAGAGGTGCGGTTCGAGTCACTGATCAACATTCGTCCCGCGCAGGGAAATCGGTCGACGGTAATCAGGGATTCTGCCCTGCGAGCCGCGGTTGAGCAGATTGTGAGGGATGCTTTCGAATGACGATGGACACTCAGCGCTTTGAACGGTACATGCGCGACCCGCTGCCGATTCGACTGGGGAATCTCTCATCGAGTCTCGGCCGGCTCGCGGATTCGGTCGCACGGCCGGAGCGGAGCGACATGGCCCTCCGCATGGTTAGCGAGTGCCGTTGGTTTATCGAGTGGACCGGGCCTGAGGCGGACCCTGACACTGCCGCCCGGTTGGCCCAACTCCAACTGGACCTCACCAGGTGGCATCGTGAGCTGGTACAGGCGTCCGATTCGTCCGAATATCGTGTGGAGGTTGCTCGGCTGGCGCGAGAAAGTGCTGACCGTGTGCTGGACTGGTCCGGGCTGCTCGCGGATTAGGCGAGCCATCCTGTACGAGACGGTCACGAGGTAACAGACCCATGAACATAGACTTCGAGGCATTTGCGGAGCGAATCAACCGCCGCTCGTTTCTCCAGCGGTCGGCCTATGGTCTCGGTGGACTGGCGCTCGGCGCGCTCGTCGGCGAACCGGCCTCGGCGCAGCAGGCTTCGTCCGGCCATTGGCGCGGCGTGATTCGCCAGCCGGCCTGGCCGATAAAAGCGAAGCGAATCATCCACCTTTGTATGGCGGGCGGTCCCTCGCAGTTCGAGACCTTCGACTGGAAGCCCGAGCTGGCGAAGCTGGATGGCAAGCCGTTCCCCGCATCCCTTACAAAGGGCCAGCAGCTCGCCCAGCTTCAGGGCACGACCCTCAATGCGTTCGGACCCAGGGCGAAGTTCAAGAAGTGGGGCAGGTCTGGGCAGGAGATCGTCGAGCTCTTCCCGCACGTCGGCGCGCTGGCGGACGAAATCTGCATCATCCGCTCGATGGTGACCGAGCAGATAAACCACGACCCGGCGCAGGCGTTCATGAACTCCGGCTCGATTCTCAAGGGCCGCCCGTCGATGGGCTCCTGGCTCCTCTACGGCCTCGGAGCGGAAGCAGACAACCTGCCCGGCTTCATCGTGCTCATCTCGCAGGGGCGCGGCGGCGCGCAGCCGGTCTCCGCGCGGCAGTGGTCGAGCGGCTTTCTCCCCGGCAAGTTCCAGGGTGTCCAGTTCCAGACGCGCGGCGACGCCGTCCACTACGTCGGCAACCCGGAGGGTGTCTGCCAATCGACGCAGAGGCTGGTAGTCGAGGAGATTCAGCGGCTCAACGGGCTGGCGGAAGCGGAGCGGATGGACCCCGAGATTCAGACGCGAATCGCGCAGTATGAGCTCGCCTTCAAGATGCAGTCCTCCGTCCCGGAGCTGACCGACATGTCGAAGGAGCCGGCGTCGATGCTCGAGCTCTACGGCGTCAAGCGGCCCGGCGACGGCACGTATGCCTCCAACTGCCTCCTCGCACGGCGGCTGGCCGAGAGGGGAGTGCGGTTCATCCAGCTCTACCACCGCGGCTGGGACCACCACGGCGACATCGCCAATGCCATGCCGGTGGCGGCGCAGGAGACGGACCAGGCGACCGCGGCGCTCGTGACTGACCTGAAGCAGCGGGGCATGCTCGACGACACGCTCATCATCTGGGGCGGAGAGTTCGGGCGGACGCCGATGGGGCAGGGGAGCGGCCGCGACCACCACATCAACTCTTTCTCGCTATGGCTGTGCGGCGGCGGAATCAAGGGCGGAATCACGTACGGCGCGACGGACGAGCTGGGCTACCGCTCGGTCGAGAACGTCGTCTCCATGCACGACCTCCACGCGACCATGCTCCACCTCTGCGGCATCGACCATGAGAAGTTCACGGTGAAGTGGCAGGGCCTCGACGCGCGCCTCACCGGCGTCGAGCCGAGTCAGGTAGTAACCCCGGTTCTGGCGTAGACCGCGGCAGGGACACGCGTCCCTGCCTGGATGATCGTCCTGCGGACGGACCACACAACTTAAGCCAGTCCTTTACGGGACCATTGCAACCGTCCGAAGGACGCCTCCCCGGCAGGGACGTGTGTCCCTGCCGCTCACCGCTTCAGCTTATCGCGGTACTTCTGGCGGAATTTGGCGACCTTCGGAGCGATGACAATCTGGCAGTAACCCTGGTTGGGATTCTGCGCATAATAATCCTGGTGGTAGTCCTCGGCCGGATAGAAGTTCTTGAAGCGCGTCACCTCCGTCACGATCTTACCTGGCCAAAGCCGCTCGTGGTCAATCTCCCGGATAACCTCCTCGGCGTCGCGCTTCTGTGATTCACCGTGGTAGAACACCGCCGACCGGTACTGCGTGCCAATGTCCGCGCCCTGCCGATTCAGTGTCGTCGGATCGTGGGTCGTGAAGAAGATCCGAAGCAGGTCCTTGTAGGAGACCACGGACGGGTCGAAAGTGATGTTGATCGCCTCCGCATGTCCGGTCTCACCGCCACAAACCTGCTGATAAGTCGGATTGGGTACGTCGCCACCGGAATAGCCGGAAACAACCTTGTCGACCCCCTTCAGCTCCGTGAAGATGGCCTCGGTGCACCAGAAGCATCCTCCGGCAAACGTGGCGTTCTCTCGACCCGCGGGCGTCGGCAGCGTGGTTTCGTTTCCAGGTGACGGTTGCATGGCGCTGGATTGACCTCCCTGAAGAGTAGCGACCGCGGGCGTCGGCGCGCAGCCTGCGAGAAGTAGGCCAAACGCCGCGGCAATCATTGCGGCCGCTGCGAGCCATACGTATCGTGTGTTCATCACCACTATATAGCACGATTCAGCCCGCCAGGTTCCCAAAGCGGGATTGGCCGGGATAAACGTTATGAACATAATAACGTCAAAGGCGGAAACCACGAATACACACCGATGCACACGAATGAGACCCGGCATTGTTGCCGTTATTCGTGCTCATTCGTGTGCATTCGTGGTTTCAACGCCGTTTCCCCATTCCGTTCATAATGTTCATAATGGCTAATCCCACCGTAAGGCCTGGCAAGAGGAATGGCCTCCCGTCGCGTTGAATGAGCTATTCGGGCCTGCCGCTGGCCTGGACCCGTACCCACAGGAGACACAACATGCCTGATAAGAGACCTCTTAATCGCCGCGAGTTCATTCAGTCCGCGACCGTCGCGGGCGTTGGCGCTTCGCTCTTTACCATCGTCCCGGCGAGCGCCCTCGGCCGCGATAACAAACGGCCCGCCCCTTCGAATCGAATCACGCTCGGCTGCATCGGCGTGGGAGGGCAGGGGAACTCGAACCTTGGAGCCTTCCTCAACGAGCCCGACTGCCATGTCATCGCAGTCTGCGACGTGGACAAGAACCACGCCCGCGACACGAAGAAGCGGGTCGATGGCCATTACGCGAACACCGACTGCACCGAGTACGCGGACTTCCGCGAGGTCATCGCCCGCAAGGACATCGACGCGATTTCGCTCTGCACTCCCGACCACTGGCACGCGGTTCCCGCGGTGCTGGCCGCCAGCTCCGGCAAGGACATCTTCGGCGAAAAGCCCATCTCGCACTGCCTGATGGAAGGCCGCGCCATGGCGGACGCCGTGAAGAAGCACGGCCGAATCTGGCAGACGGGAAGCTGGCAGCGCTCCGTCGAGAACTTTCGGCAGGGCTGCGAGCTGGTCCGCAACGGACGAATCGGCAAGGTCGTCCGAATCGAGGTCGGCCTCCCGACCGGAAGCCCGTGCGGGCCGGTGCAGTTCAAGGACCCGCCGCCCGAGCTCGACTACAACTTCTGGGTCGGCCCGTCCCGCATGCTTCCCTACTGCGACCAGCGCACCCACTGGAACTGGCGCTGGCAGCTCGACTACGGCGGCGGCCAGCTCATGGACTGGATCGGCCACCACGGCGACATCGCCCACTGGGGGATGGGTTGGGACAATACCGGCCCCGTCGAGGTCGAGGGGACCGGCCAGTATCCCGACACGGGAATCTGGGACGCGGCCACGACCTACTACTTCGTCGCCAAATACCGCGGCGGCGTCGAGATGCACGTGGCGAATGGCGGCAACAAGGGCGTCCGAAGCGGCACGAAGTGGATAGGCGCGGACGGCCGCTGGGTCTGGGTGGACCGCGGCGGCTTCGACGCGAACCCGAAGAGCCTTCTCACGGAAGTGATTGGGCCGGACGAGATTCAGCTCTTCCGCAGTCCCGGCCACCATCGGAATTTCCTCGACTGCGTAAAATCCCGGCAGACCACGATTGCGCCCGCCGAGACCGCGCATCGTTCGGCCTCCATCGGCCATCTCGGCCAGACCGCCATGCTGGTAGGCCGCAAGATCCGCTGGAACCCGGATACCGAGACGATTCTCGACGACCCCGGCGCCACCCGGCTTCTCACCACGCCGATGCGCGCCCCGTGGCACGTCTGAAGCAGCAGTATTGAGTATTGAGTGTTGAGTATTGGGGCTCAACACTTAACACTCAATACTCAACACTTCTCCCGAAAGGATGAACAGGATGACGGCGAAACGCGCCGTCGCGGCGGCTGTGCTGCTCGTCGCGATGGTCTCCTCGCTGCAAGCGCTTGCTCAGTCGAACCCCTACCAGGAGCTGCGCAAATACGACTTCCAGGACCGCCGCGCCGCAATGGCCATCCGGCGTGACATACAGGCGGCGGGACCGGACAGGGCGAAACAGGCGCCCATCGAGACCGGCCTCATCGGGGTGATTCGGGACCCGAGCTCCACGCTCGCCGGCAAGCAGGAGGCGGCGCGCCTTTTGTGGCTCGTCGCTGGCGCGAAGTCGGCGCCCGTGCTGGGGAAGCTGCTCGACGATCCGGCCATGAACAACATCGCCCGGTACGGACTGGAGCGTGACCCCGATCCGGCGGCCGCCGCTGCCCTTCGCGGCGCCCTCGGAACGGCGAAGGGCGAGGCGCTCGTCGGAGTAATCAACTCTGTCGGAAATCGTGCCGACGCGGCTGCTGTTCCCGCGCTGCGCAAGCTCGCGGCGAGCACTGACCCGCTCGTCTCCGACGCCGCCATCGCCGCGCTGGGGAAGATCGGCACGACCACGGCCGTCAAGGCCCTCCGCTCGCTCCCAAACAAGGGCTTGAATGTCTTCAACGCACTGCTTCGCTCCGCCTCGAAGCTTGCCGCGACGGGAAACAGGGCGGAATCCCTGCGACTTTACGAGAGCCTGACTGCGGCTTCCTACCCGCCCGTCATTCGGGCCGGAGCGCTCGAAGGGCTGATGGCGCAGGGCGCACCGCAAACGTCCGCTCTTGCTCTCTCGGTAGCGCAAACCGCAGCAGACCCGACCCTGCAGCGCGTGGCAGGTTCAGTTTCCGGCCGGTTGTCCAATGCGGCCGACACGCACAGAGCGGTCGTCGGTTTCCCACGGCTCCCTGTCGCCGCACAGGTCGCGCTGCTGGCCGCATGGGCAGACCGCCGCGAGCGCAGCGCGGCGACGGTTGCGATGGCCGCGCTGAAGAGTGACAATCCCGACGTGCGGACTGCGGCGATTCGCGCGGCTGCCCGCGTTGGCGGTGTGTCCGCGGTGCCCGTACTTGCCGATCTTGCAGCGGGCGGCGACCAGGCGCAGGTTGCGCGGGAATCGCTCGCGCGCATGAGCGGCCCTGGTGTCGAGGACGCCCTTGTCCGGCTCCTCAGCACGGGCAAGCCGGAGGTTCGCACGGCCGTGGTCAATGTCCTGGCGGAGCGGCCCGGCGCAGCCTCGGAAGCGGCCCTTATGACTGCTGCCTCCAGCGCGGACACGCCAGTCGCCGTTGCCGCGCTCAAGGCGCTCGGCCGGATAGCCGCAGCCGATCAGGAACCGCGCCTCGTCGCCATTCTGGTTGGGGCGAAGCAGGACGAGGTCCGCGACGCAGCGCAGTCCGCCATCGTCGCGTCGTCTCAACGGTCCGGCGACCGCAGCCGCGCCGCCGGTCCGCTCCTGAGCGCCTACGAGAGCGCCTCGACTGCTGGCAAAGCAGCCCTCATCGGAGCGCTTGCCGAGGTCGGCGGCGATCAGGCGCTCGACGTAATCACGAAAGGACTGGCCTCGCCCGACGCGGAGATTCACAGTGCGGCTCTCAATGCGCTTGCGAACACCTGGTCGGACCCGCGCCCGCTCCCCACGCTCCTCCGCCTGAGCCGCGAAGGCGCGACTCACTCAGATCGAGTCCTGGCGCTCCGCGGCTTCATACGCCTCACCGGAGCAGACGATCTTGAGCCGGCGGCCAGCCGCGTCGACCGGATCCGTGAAGCCATGTCTATCGCCGACCGCCCGGAAGAGAAGCGGATGGCTCTGAGCGTCCTCCGCGAGATTCGCTCTCCGGCCGCGGTCGAGATGGCTGCAAACTCGCTGGACGACCCGCAGTTGAACGCGGAGGCGGCCAACACCATCCTATACCTCGCCTCCAGACAGCGTAAGGCGAACCGCAACCTCCCGCCCGTAACCGGCCCGGAAGTGCAGTCCGCCCTGGACAAGGTGATCCGCACCGCCAGCGAGGAGAGCGTGCGAGAACAGGCCCGCAAGCTGCGGCAGGGCTAACGAAAGACAAGGAGAAGGGGAGACAGGGAGACAAGGAGAAGGGGGAGACAGGGAGATCGCCCGGTCGGATGCTCAGGCCGCGAAGCGGCGTTCAGCCGAATAGCCCCGCGCCTTCAGGCCGGGGTACCCCTCTCTCCGTAAACCACGGTGGATACGCGCGACCAATCCTACATCCTGCACCACGCCCCGTCCGGCGCGCCGCGGCCCCGCAAGCGGCGCGACTGGATATGGCTGTTCCTGCTCGTCCCAGTCATCCTCGTAATCGGTGCGATTTGGGGGTACTGGTATCTTGCCAACCGATTCGCGCAGTACGGTCCCGTTGCCCGGACTCTTCCCGCCGAGCTCGCCGCCGCCCGTCGTGAGGGCCTTCCTCTCACGCCCGCCGACCTCCGCCCGAACCCCCCTGTCCCCGAATCGCAAAACGCCGCGCCGCTCTACCGCGAGATCACCCGGCTAATAGGCAAGGACAAGGCCGACGGGAATGCCTTCAGTGATTACCTGAAAGGCCAGCGTGATTCGGCAGCCACGGCGACGGTCCGGCAGCTCCTCACGAAATGGGCCGAGCCGCTCCGGCTCGCGGAACTGGCGGCGCAGAGACCCCGCTGCGACTTCCACCGGCCCTGGGAGCAGGGGCCCGATGTAATGCTCCCGGAGTTCGCCGCGATGCGCGGCGTCGTCAGGGCGCTGGCCGTTCGTGCGGTTATCGAGAATGCCGGAGGCAGGCCTCTCGACGCGCTCTCGACGGTCGAGACGATCTCCCGAATCTCGCAGCACGCCGGAGAAGATCCGATCGTTATTGGCATGCTTGTAAAGATTGCGCTCCAGGCGTTTGCCGACCGGCCGTTCCGTGAGGTTTTATTCGCCCACATCGACGATCCCTCAGTGCTTCGGAAAGCACGAACCGTACTCGCCTCCTTCGATCCTCCGCCGAACATCGAACATGCTTTCCGTGGAGAGGTCGTAATGTGTCGCGTGTGCACGGATATCATCCGCAAACAACCAAACCAGGTCGAGCAGTTCTTCGGCCAACGAAAGCATCCAACAGAAATCCGGCGGGACATGACCGACGCATGGGAAGCGCGGATGCTCTCCTATTGGCGTTCGGTGTTTACGGCGCTCCGCGAGACCAGGGCCAACCCTGTCGAGCGCTACCGTCGCACGAAGGCCCTCGGCGACGAAATCGAGCGCCATGACGGCGATCCATCGTACGAGCTCGCCGCCATACTTATGCCGGTCTTCGCGCAGGCACAATTGAAGGTCCTGGGAATCGAAGCACGCCATCGGCTACAGGAGGGGTGCATCGCCCTCGCGGACTTCCACCGGACACACGGCCGATTCCCATCGTCCGCCGAGGCCGTCGGTCTCGTGCCAAACGACCCGTTTACCGCGAAGCCGCTCATCTACCGGCCGACCGGCAGCGGATTCCTGATCTACAGCGTGGGGGAGAACTTCAAGGACGACGGCGGAATAGACAAGCCCGCAAAGAAGGGTGATCCCGCACCCGACATAGTCGCACAGTTCCTGCCCCGGTCCTGAGCATCGGTCGGCGCGTGACATGTAGTTCTCGCGTCCGGCAGGACGCTCGGCCGCAGGCCCGCGAGACACGGATTTCACATCCGTGGTACCGCAGGCCCACCAGCGAGGTCAATTCATTGCCTCGCTTCCGCAGGCCCACCAGCGAGGTCAATTCATTGCCTCGCCTGTCCATGCGCCTCGCCACACTCTTTACTTCACGGCCTTCAGCACGAAGGCGTCGATGCCAACCAGGTAGCCTGTGGACTTCTCGTCCTTCCCGGTCACCCGTATCACGAGCGCGTTATCGCCCTGCTTCAATGACACGCGGCCCAGGCCGATGGGTCCGGTTGGCCGGACATCAGGGCCGTACAGATCGACCTCGGACCCGACATTCTGGTCGCCGGCCCGTACCTGAATCTTCGCGTAATCCTTCGCGCGCGTGAAGTAGCCGATCAGGTCGTAATCACCTTCCGCCGGCGCAGGCAGCGGGATCGTCAGCTCCGCGCCCTCCTTGCCGGGCCGCCACCATAGATGCGAACCGCCGCTCCACTGCCCCTCGAACCCCTCGGTTCCCTGCGCCTCGATCGGCCCCTCGGTCGCCTTCGCCTTGCCGACAAACGATTCGCCCTCGATTGCGCCGCGGAACGTCACGGGAGGCGGTGGAATGAAAGGCAGCAGGTCGTCCGGATTCGTGGGCAGGGGAGGATAGGGGGCGTGCGGCTCCGACTGGTAGAAGTAGGCGACGCTGGAGTAGTCCGCCTCGTGGTCGTTCTGGTTCCCGTGCTCGATGGTGACGCGAATCGATTTCGTGAACGGCATCGCGTCCTCGATGTGCCATCGGTAGGCGCTCACCCGGCCCAGCTTCGTGTCGAGAATCGTGACGCCGTGGAAGGGAGCGGAATAGAGCCCGCGGTCGAAGTACCAGCCGCTCGAAAAGTAGTCCTCGGTGCCCGTCCCGATGATCGAAGGCTTCTCCTCGCCGTTCACATAGATCATCTCGTCGCCTTCGAGGAAGCCGAACCCCCTGCCGCGCCGATTCTGCATGAAAAGCGCGACGCCCACGAAGTGCCCCTGGCCGGCCGCGTCGAGAATTGTGTAGTTCTTGTCCTTCGTCGTGGGGTTCTCGCGCCGCCACTGCGCGTGAAAATGGCGGAGGTCCTTCGGGAGCGACTTGTACGCCGTGAAGTCGATGTTGTAGTAAAACGCGTCGATCTTCTTCTTACTCAGGTTCGTCAGCGTCCACCGCGCCGACCGGTGAAAGGGCATCGGCCAGTAGCAGTTGTATCCGCCGGACATCTCGTTGAGCGGCAGCGATGTGTAGTCCTTCTGCTCCCCAAACCCCACGCCGAAGAAGTCTCCGATGGGAGTCTCCACGCTCGGAGTCGCCTCGCCGTCCCAGTACATCCGCAAAATCGCCTGACGGTGAATCGTCATCTCGGCCCGCGGCGCGATGGTCACCCAGAACCGCCGCACGATCCCCGCGCCCTTATAGTCCATCAGCGTGATGGTCTCGCCCGGCGCGACGGGCCGCGCGTCTCCGTTCCCGCCCGCCCGGTCCCAGCTCCCCTCGTGCTTCGGCGTCCCCTGCCGCGGCACCGCCAGCCCCGCCAATGGACTCGCAAGCGAATCGGACGGCGCATAATTCTGCCCCAACGACGGCAAAGCAGCAACGAATGCGGCGGCGGCAAACACCCAAATGGTCAATCGGCGAATCATGACGGTCCTCATCGTGGAATAGTGGTGAATTACTCTCCATTCTACCCCTGAGCCCGCCAGCCACGCGACACGAAAAAGGCGGGCGCGAAATCCACGCCCGCCACGCTCCAATGTATAAGCCGCGAAGGCGGCTTTCGTCTCGTAGAGAGGGGATTTATCCCTGGATTTATCCCCGGGCTTCAACCCCGGATTCATCTGCCGCTCTGGCCTGCTTACCCCGCCTTCCGCAGCACGATCATCTGCTCGTCCTGAGCCTCCAGCACCCGGTCGTAGTATTCACGGACCTTCGCGTAATCGGAGGGCGGCACGGTGCCGGTCTTCGTGATTCGCTCGACTGTGATGGTGACCGTCCTGCCGTCCGTCGACTTGCTCGCGTTGTACTTGTACTCGCCCAGCGGACCCTGGATGTCTTCCGCCTCCGGCAGCTCCTCCAGCGTGAATCCCGCCGGAATCGCGATGGTGGTGACCGAGCGCGCCTCCGCCGCCTGCCGGCTCACGATGGGATATTCCCGCGTCTCCTTCGTGTACGGGTTGCGCTGATTCCCGCCCAGCACCGACGGCATCCCCAGCAGAAGCAGGTTGCCTGTCTTCTTCGCAATCCGCTTCACGTCGAGGGTCAGCTTGAGGACATACGGTCCATCCTTGTCCGTCCCATCGGGCATCGAGTAGCTCTTCAGCGCGCCGCCCGGCGGCACCATCCGCGCAACGAGCTGCCGCCGCTTGTCGGGCGTCATCGAGCGCGCGTAGCCCCGCCACTCCTGCGCGGTCGCCCCCGTGAACGCTACCTCAATCTGCATCTCGCCGCTCCGGTCCGGATTCATCGAGATGAGATTCTTCGTCTCGACGACGTTCGCCGCACCGGTGTATCGCGGAATCGTGCGGAACTGGCCCACGCCATCCTCGATGACGAAGGCGTCGGAACCCCTGTCGCCGCCCGGAATGTCCCCGAAGGCGCACGTCTCGGCCGTCGCGTCCAGCCAGACGTCCTTCCCGCTGATCTCCGCTACCGCGATGCAGTGGTTGAACGCCTCCAGCGTGGGGAGCTGGCCTCGAACGGGCCGTGTCGTCTCCGCCGTCAAAAGCGCCGGGTGCGCCTTGATTCCCACCATCCCGAGCATCGTGATGAGCAGGGTCGCCTTGTCCTTGCAGTCGCCATAGAGCTTGTCATAGACAGCCGTCGCGGGGTGCGGCTTGAACGCGGAGATTCCGAACTCCAGCCCCACGTACCGGACCCGATTCGCCGCGAAATCATAGAGAGCGCGAGCCTTCTCCTCGTCGGTCTTCTTGCCCGCGGTCAGCTCCTCCACCGTCTTTCGGAGGGAGGGACTCGCCGCCATCTGCGGCTTCACCAGGCCGTTGTACCAGCGCGCCATCTCCTGCCAGTCGCGAATCGAGCTGATCTCCATCCAGCAGTGGACGTCCTGCATCTCCGGCATGTCCGGCTCTTCGTCGATGGGCGCGATGTCCCGCATCTCCCACGCCAGCGTCTTCGTCTGGCCGTCCGCCGACGTGGTCGTCACCGGCTTCAGCTTGTCGTTGTTGTAGACCTTGAACTGGAAGGGCCTGGAAGCAGGCACGTGCAGCACGACGCGACTGAGGCCCACCGGATAGACCTCCGAGAACGTCCACGATTGGGAGAAGTGACCGGGGATGAACGGCTTCGTCGTGATTCGCCACCGATAGTCGATGACGCAGTCGTCCTCGACCGCCGGCATCGAGAATCCGACCGTCTTGCTGTCGTCGTACATCAGGTACTCGCTGTAGGGCGACTGCGTGCGAATGTCATCCTTACCGACCGGAATAACCGCCCCGTTCTTCCGAATCGTCCGCGCGCACAGCACGTCGACCTTCTGGTACCCATCGTTGAAAGGAAGCGAGACCTCGGCGAGATCGCGCGCCCGCTCGTTGAAGAGCTTGAATGCCAGCCGGTATTCCTCCACGGTCGTCCCGTCCGGCTTTACCGTGATGTCCGCCGTGTCGAGCAGTGAGGCGTAGTTCTCATCAGGCCACTGCGACGCCTTGGGCGCACGTGCAATGGCCGCCCGCAGCCCTGGATCGATGAGAGTGGGGGAGGGGCGAGCTGCGGCGGTTCGCACGGCAGTCGGCAACGAAGCAACGCGGCTGTGTCGGGGCGATTGCGCGGCGGCCGGCGATACGATTACGGCGGCGACAAGAAGCAGAGCGCCGAGGCGCGGATAGTTCGGCATCCAAAATCTCCCTGGGCTGTCACAGCAGAACGACGGAACAATGGTGTGGTTAGCCAATTATACAGGAGATTGGACCCTCTGAATTCCCACGGAGGGACGTTCATTCGATTCATGCGTAAAGGGGGCCGGCTGTCTCTACGCCTCGAATCGATCCTCCGACATGCGGGACTGAATCAGCTTCCTCACCAGTGATTCGGGGAGCGGCGCCTCCGGTATGAAGTGGATAGCCCCCTGCGTCGTCGAGTACGACGCCAGCTCCGCCGCCAGATCGCTGACCACCCGCCCGCTAAACGGATAGTAGGAGCAGTGGCTTTTGGCCGCCGCGAATCCCGCAAATACCTTGCCCTTCCGGAACGCCGGCAGGCCGTAGCTGATGCACTCCTCCGCGTCCGGCACAAGCTCGAGAATCATCTCCCTGAGCTGCTGCAGCGCCATCCTCTTGTCCGCATCGCCCAGGCCGCCGAGATAATCATCGATGCTGGTTGGCTTGTTGGCCACTCTTGTCCTCCCTCGCGGCTCGACCGCCGGATTCGACGGTCGAGCCGCCAGCCTGCCGATACTCCCGGGCCCTAATGCCGACGGGTGAGAACGGCGCTTCGGGCCGCGTCCGCGGTCGGTGAGCTGACGGCGCCAATCGCGCCCCAGGCCATCGTCCTCACGTCCGTTGGACCGTTGACGAAGGTCCACTGGCCGGGACCGATCGAGTATGTCTCCGGAACAACCTGAAGATATGGGCTGCCGTTTGGATCTCCGGTCGAGAACCATAAAGCGTCATGGTCTGTGGTGGTGTCCTGGTCAACACCGCCATTCTTGTTGAAGTGAACCATGCGGACGTGCTTACCCTTCACGATTTCCGCCTGCATGTCGAGCCGCCAATGGCGGTTCGGCTGAAAGCCGCCTGAAAACGTTATGGCGCTTGCCGGCGGGGCGGCGCCGCCCGGGGGTTGGGTGACGTACGCAGGAAGCGAGCCGGCGCCGCTCCAGCTCTCCTCCCAATGCCCGCCGCTAGCGTCCGCCGGACTGACGAACTTACCCGAG
>Ga0068855_100003879_pt1 | contig 18272 bp, 14 predicted proteins | sample KBSCornC52_FD_66592 | JGI IMG/M metagenome (GOLD analysis project Ga0068855, IMG submission 66592) | Corn rhizosphere microbial communities from Kellogg Biological Station, Michigan, USA - KBS Corn C5-2 | ecosystem: Host-associated > Plants > Roots > Rhizosphere > Soil ...
AGGCTGAGCCACTCCCCGAACTCATGTGGATGGGCGCAACATCGGGCGCGGCCTGGTGCGTTTTTCCCGCTTGATGCGCTCCGTTAAGTGTAGCAGAACCCGCGGGTCGCTTCACCGAGCCACCGAGCAGGGCTGGGATCACGATCGGCCAAACAAAAATTGGGCAAGTGTTTCAGAGTGACCCATCCCCGAAAATCCTTTTCTGGATTACGGGTCTTGGTCGAGCACGGATGGCGCTGCAGCAGAGACTCGGAAGGGCCGGATGGCAGCCATTGCGCAAGCAGATACAGATTGGACAGCAAGTCAGCGCAGCTTTGTGGCAGAGCGAGTTAGCACGTCAGCAGAAATGAAAGGCCCGCCGAAGCTGACGGCGGGCCTGGTTCCTTGGTGGCTTGTCTAGTGGCTTTCGGGTGCGGCTGGAGGCGCGGCGTTGGGGAAGATGCCTTCTATGGGTGCACGTTTCTTTTCTTCACCGGCGGGGTCGGGGAGCGGTTTGCGAGGCATCATCTGGTCGCGCATCGCGGCGTTGTAGACGAAGATGGCTTCGACGGTTGCGATTTGCTCCAGGTCTGCGGGCTGGAGACGCTCGACGACATCCTCATTGGAGTGATGAGTACGGGTTTCATAGTCGAGATCGTCCTGGATGAACTGGAAGCCGGGAATCCCGACGGCGTCGAAGCTGAGGTGATCCGTGCCGCCGGTGTTGCGCATGGTGAGAGTGGTTACGCCGAGATCTTTCAGCGGCGCAATCCACTGCGCGAATATCGGAGCGACGGCTGCGTTGCCCTGGGTATAGACGCCGCGGATCTTTCCAGAGCCGTTGTCGACGTTGAAGTAGGCGGAGATCAATTTCTGCTCGGGCTTCACTTCGAGGGGCCCGGTGGCGCGGCGCATGAATTCGGGCAGAGCCATTTGATCGGGTGCGGTTGAGAGCGCGGCCGAGCCGAAGTGCTCCTTGCAGTAACCCTTCGATCCAAAGAGGCCTTGCTCTTCGCCGGTCCATAGGGCGATGCGAATGGTGCGGCGAGGTTTGACGCCGAGCGCTTTGAGGATGCGGACGGCTTCCATGGCGACGACAGTGCCGGCGCCGTTGTCGGTTGCGCCGGTGCCTGCGATCCAGCTATCGAGGTGACCGCCGAGCATGACGACCTGGTCCTTGAGCTTTGGATCTGTGCCTGAAATTTCTGCAACGGTGTTGTAAGCGTGTTCGTGATCGCCGGTGAATTTGGTATCGATATTAATTTCGACTGTGACGGGCACGTGGGCCTGCACGAGGCGGTAGAGGCGGCCGTAGCTCTCGATTGCGGCGACTGCGACGGGGATCTTCACCTTCTTGTCAGCGAGGTAGGGTGTGCGACCGAGCGTTGCGCCATTGTCGTCGAAGAATGTGCCACCGGATCCGCCGCCATTTTTCGCGTCACGGCTGGGCTCGATGACCGCTGCCACTTTTTCGTCAGCAAAGAACTGCGCGATCTTGTCGACCATGCGCATGCGTTCAAGGTATGCACGGAGCCGTGGACTCATCTCCCGAGGTCCCCCGGGAGAGGCGGGGCTTACGGGGAACTCGGCAATCTCTTGAAGATCTTTCTCGGTGTTGCGTTCGAAGAGGGGCTTGTCTACGGGAGGGACTTCGCGCATTGCGCCAAACAGGACGACTTTGCCGGCGAGTTTGCCTTTGTATTTATCGAAGTCTTTTTCTTCGTGAATATCCACCCAGACGACGTCGCCGGTTACCGGACCTGATGTGGCGGGAGACCACGGCGTGGATTGCAAAATCAGCACGGCCGTATCGGGCGAGACCATGCGAGCCCAGGTGTTCATCTGCTGCCAACCCATGCCGAACTCGCCCCAGTCTTCGAGGTGCGCGTTCTCGAGGCCGATCTTCGTCAGCGTGTCCCGGGTCCACTCGTTTGCCTTTTTCGCGTTGGGCGATGCCGTGAGGCGCGGACCGATTCCATCCATCAGCGCGGAGGCAAACTCCATCACATGCGAGTGGTTCAAGCCCTCATCGCGAATGCGCTGGTACATTCCGATGTCGATCGATTCGGTTGCAGGCTGGACCTCCGCGTAGGGATCAACTGCTGCCGGAGGTGCTGTGGTTTTTGGCTTGTCAGCGGCGTAGAGAAGCACGGCAGCAGAGAACAGGACCGCCGGAAAGAGGCAAGCAATTTTGTGGCGCATCTTTTATAGGCTCCGGTGAGATGGGGTGAATGCCTGTGGAGAATTCTATGGCATCCTGCACCCCACTTGCCGGAGGTGTTGGTGTTCGACGGAAGCGGCTAGTCGCTCTTGCCGTTGACACCAGCGGGCAGATCGAGCGAAACAAGCGCGAAGCGTGTTCTCCCTTCGATCGGATCTTCGAAGCCGAGGATATGCTGATGGCGTTTCGAGCCTGCTTTGAGTTGAAGACCGTGGTGGCCGCCGATGTCCTTGTCATTGATCTGGACATGGCCGTGTCCGCCATCGTCGGAGCAGGTCAGTCCCTCTGAAGTGGCGGTCGGAGTGCCAACAGGCGAGTTGCCCTGGCAGGTGATGACGTCCCCGTAGCGGCTGAGCGACTTCTTATAGAACGCGACGACTTTGTCCTGGGGATCGGGCGTGGAGTAATTCACCGCGCGAACGCGCAGCGTCCACTCGCCGAAGCCCATGTTCACGTCGGCGGACTTGTCGTGTTCCTTATCCTTAACGACTTCAGCGCCGGGGTAGACGGGGAGTCCGAGATCGGCTGCCGTGATTTGATCGGTATTCACGTGTACGCCTCCGAAGGGCGTGTCGACCTGGACGTTTTTCTCTTTCCCATTGGAATCCTTGTCGACGTGAATACGACACCCGGCGATCCCAGTTGCGAGTATCAGTCCCGTTAACAGCGCTACGGACTTCTGCATCATTGCCTTCCCCCTTAAACCTCTGTACGGCATTCCTGAATAGAAGGTTCCGCACCAGCGTTACCACTGCATCTCATCTTTGTACTACTTTTGTCCGGACCCAGGGTTAGTATTCCCATAGTTCGGATCTCCGACGACCGGATGGCGCACAAGGAGCATGTAAGTCGTTCAGGCAGCGAGAAGTACAGCTGCCAAGCTGTTTTGAGGCCCTGGCGAACCAAACCGGCGCAGTACCGAAAGGACCTTTGATTATGTTTGCTCTCACCTTATCCAAACGCATGTTGGTAGCCGCGGTGGTTACGGCGGCACTGGGTGCGATTCCCTATATGGCGAACGCCCAGGATTCAGATGATCCACCTCCGGAAGCAGGGCGGATATCGTATATCTCCGGAAACGTATCGATTCAGCCGGCCACTGCGGATCAATGGGGCCAGGCGTATCCCAACCTGCCGGTCGGCCCAGGCGACCGCATCTTTACAGATAACGACGGCCGCGCGGAGATCCAGATCGGGCGTACCTATGTGCGCGTCGGGCCGAACTCCGACGTGACCCTGGTCGACGACAACCAGTTCAACATCAACTTCGGCGTCGCGCAGGGGTCGATTCGCCTGCACAGCTTCGGGCTCTGGCCGCGTCAGCTCGTGGACGTGAGCACGCCAAACGGCAATGCAGAGTTCGGGGAGCAGGGAGATTTGCGTGTCGACGTAATGCCCGCCGATGGCGCTACCGTCTTCACGAACCTTGGACAGTTCGCGGATATCACGGGCGCGGGCGATTACCGGCAGCAACTGGACTATGGGCAATCGCTCGAGGTTGCGGGAACCAATCCTGTTTATCCGCAGTGGCTGCAGCCTGCCGGTCCTGACCAACTCGACTCATGGAGCCAGGAGCGCGATCAGAGATTGACTCGGGTCGCTTCCTATAACTACGTCAGCCCCGACGTCCCGGGCGCCGCGGACCTCGATTCCAGCGGCGACTGGCAGGCCCAAACAGACTACGGCCCGATGTGGTTTCCGCGCGATGTGTCCTCCGATTGGCAGCCATATCGCAACGGGCACTGGATCAATCGCGAGCCTTGGGGATGGGTCTGGGTTGAAGACGAGCCTTGGGGATACGCCCCGTTCCACTACGGCCGGTGGGTCCAGTATCAAGACCGTTGGGGCTGGGTCCCGGGTCCCGTGAATGTCCGCCCCGTGTGGTCGCCCGCGCTGGTGGTGTTTGCCGGAGGCGGTGCTGGCGTGTCACTTTCTGCATGGTTCCCGCTGGGTCCCGGAGAGGCTTACCGGCCCTGGTACCGGTGCAGCGATCGCTATATCGACCAGGTAAACATTTCGAATATTCGCGAGTCGCGTCGGGTACATGTGGAAAGAACCTACGTGAACGTGGTGAACGTCACGAATGTGACAAATATTAACTACGTGAACAGGACTCATGTAACGGCGGTGCGGCGGGACGACTTTGCGTCTGGACGCCGAGTGCGTGATGTGGCGGTGAGGGTCGATCCGAGAGAGATGCAACAGTTCAGGCCGGTTGCGCAACCTCAGGTAGTAGCGCCGCAAAGGCCGATCATTACTCGCCCGGTGGCGCACGTTCCGGCAAAGGTTGAGCGGCCGATGCTGATCAACCAGCGCGGGCAGGAGATTGCTGCTAGACCGAGAGCAGTACCGGTTGCAGCTCCGGTGCGGCAGGCGCCTCCGCAGAGGCCATTGCCTGGACGTACAGTGGTTGCGGCCCCGGCACATCAAAATCCGAACGGCCGCGGTCCACAAGGTCCGAATCAGTCTCCGGCCGCGCGGGGGAACCAGGACCAGCAGCGCAACAACCAGCCGAATCAGCCACCGATCGGGACGCCGCGTGCGAATCCGGCTGGAGCGGTGCCGGGATATCAGCGCGGGGTTGAACAGCGGCAGGGCAATCAGCCGAATCAGAATCAGCCTGGCGTGAATCCGAATGAACGCCAGGATCGCCAGCTGCCGGGGCAGCCGGCGGGAAGGCCCGTTCCGCCAAACAACCAGCAGCAGGAGAACAGGCCGAACAACCAGCCGGTTCCACCCAATTATCAGCAGCAACAGAGGCCCAATCCTCCACAGATGAACCAGCCGGATCGTGGCCGTCCAAACGATCAGCGGCCGGGGCGTCCGGACAATCCGCAGCAGGACAGACCGAACAACGAGCCTGTTCCGCCTAACTATCAACAGCAACAGAGGCCGAATCCGCCACAGATGAACCAGCCGGATCATGGCCGTCCAAACGATCAGCGGCCGGGCCGCCCGGATAATCCGCAGCAGGACAGGCGGAACAACCAGCCTGTTCCGCCGACCTATCAGCAACCGGTTCCGCCGAATAGCCAGCAGCCAGCTCGGCCGAACTATCCACAACCAGATCGGCGGTCACAGCCGAATGATCAGCCGGTGCCGAGGCCAAATCAGCCCCAGAATCCGCCGCCATCAAACCAGAACCGGCAGGATTACAGGCCGCCACAACAAGACCGGCCCCGGAATGTGGCGCCTCCGGCTCCTCCACAAGGAAGACCAGAGCAGCCTCAGCGGCAGGATCGGCAGTACACGCCGCCTCCGCAGGCTAGACCGACTCCGCCGCCACAGCAGGACAGGCAGTTTACGCCTCCCCCGCAGCGGGCGAATCCACAGCACGAGGAGCGCCAGGCGCCTCCTCCACGCTCGTTCGATCAGCCGCGGCCGAATCGCGAACCTCCTCAGGCGAGGCCGCAGCAGAACGATCGCCAGAATAACAGGGATCAGAAGAAGGATAAGAAAGAGGATAAGAAGCCAAATTAAGAGCTGACGAACGAAGGGCCGCCGCACAGATCAGCAGTGTGCGGCGGCCCTTTGTATTTGAAGCGAGATGTTGCGGTCACACTTATCGCCAGGTGGTTCGCGAATTCCAGTTATTCCCGCATGTGTCCGGCGCTGCTCTCGGTGGGCTGATGGCTATCTGGATTGCTGCGGGTTGCCCAGAGGATGCAGCCGAAGAACACGATTACGATGACGGGCACGACGACGAATGGGGAAGCGATATCCATGGTGGTCCAATCCCTCACTATCAAGATTATCAGAGCGCGAACAGGCGTTTGTGGTTGCTGTGTATATGCGCCGCAGCGCTTCTGACGCATGCGGGTTTATCATGAGTTCGCCCGCAATTTGTTCTTCAGGAGCAATTCCATGAGCGAAAAGAATCCAGCTACACCGCGCAACCGGGGGCGTCGGGATTTTTTGAAAATCGGCGGCGCTGCAACGGCGGCGTTACTCACTCCTTCTGCTTTTGCTGCGAATCCGGATAAGACTCTGGCGGGCCTTCCGTTAAATCCGCGCACGCACGGCGCGATGCCGACGCGAAACCTCGGCAAGACGGGCTACAAAGTTGGCATCTTCTCGCTCGGCGGGCAGGCTGCGCTGGAGCGGCCGAATAACTTCGAGGTGGCTGTGCCGATCATCGAGCGCGCACTGGATATTGGCGTCAATTACATCGATACGTCTTCGATCTACGGCGGGCCGGATCGATGGAGCGAGCAGTACGTCGGCAAAGTGATGGCCAAGCGGCGCAATGAGGCGTTTCTCGCGACAAAGACGAAGGAGCGGACGCGCGAAGGCTCGATGCGCATGATCGAGAAATCACTGCAACTGTTGCAGACGGATCACGTGGACTTATGGCAGTTGCACGATGTGGGCACGACCTATGACGTGGACCAGATCTTTGCCAGGGGCGGCGCGATGGAGGCGCTGCTGGAGATGCAGCAGCAGAAGGTGGTGCGGCATCTCGGAATTACGGGACACTATCGGCCCGAGGCGCTGATCGAGTGCATTCACCGGCACGATTTTGACTGCATCCTGATGGCAGTGAATGCGGCTGACCCGCATCACTACAGCTTCAACGACGCACTGCTGCCGCTTGCTGTGGAGAAGCAGATGGGCATCATTGGCATGAAGATCCCGGGTCGCGGCCGGATTCTGTCGACGTGGACGCCACCACCCATTGAGCAGCAAAAGCACTCGTGGGAGGGGATGACCATCCAGACCGACAAGCCGGGCACGCTTACGATGCGTGAAGCGATGTACTACACGCTGTCCCGGCCTGTGAGCACGGTCATCATCGGGTGCGACAACATCGCGCAGCTCGAGGAGAACGTTCACCTCGCGCACAATTTCACGCCAATCACGGAGAAGCAACAGACAGAGCTGGTGGCAAAAGCCGAGCCGTGCGCCAAGCCCTCTTTGTTCTTCAGGTTTTACGATCGGCCGTAACGGCAAATAAACCCGCAGAGTGAATGGCGGACGGGTGTTCTCCATCGGGTCGAAATCATCAGAGCCTCCGGATTCAATTCGGCGGGGGCAAGAGGCGCCGTGTGGGTTCCGGGTGGCGGCTTGCGATGATCCGCAGCGCTTCAGCGAAGCGAGATTCGTGGATGTTGTGCAGGAGTCTCCTCCAGTGGACCATGCCGGAGAGGATCTGATCATGGGCGTCTGCGAAGTTGACTTCGCCGGCCCAGGCGCGGCGGTGAAAGTCTTCGAATGAGGGCAGCTCCTCAATCTCGCCGATCGGTTTGCCTGCGGATCCGAGGAGAAGGAAGACCGACGCGGAGAGCATGTGCAGCGCCTGACGCATGAGGAAGAATCGGGCGCGCTGGTATTCGTCGGTCGGCTGGGCGAAGTAATGGCCGAGGTAGGCCGCCTCATCCGCGTCGCTGGTGACCACAAAGTTGGCTGCGACGGCTAGATCGAAGTAGCGGTCGTTGACGAAGCCGGCCTGCCAGTCCACGAGCCAGATGCGCTGGCCGTCGAAGAGCATGTTGTCGGGCTTGAGGTCCATGTGGCACGACACCATGTCTGCATCAAGACGCGGGTAGGTCGCGCAGAGCTGTTCGTAGCTGGTGAAGGCATCGTCGATTTCGACTTGCGGAACAAGAGATGCTTTGCGGAATCTCCAGATGAAGTAGTTGTGAGCAGTGACGTAGTTGAACTCTTTAGGGAAAGGCGGAAGGGCATGAAGGTTTCGCAGGGTGCAGGGAATCAGATGCAGGGCTTGCGAGGCCGGGAGTGGCAGGTCTTCGACGAAGTCGGTGACGGAGATTCCATCTTCAGCGCTGGTGTAGCGGACCCGCGGCGTGAGGCCGGCGTCTGAAGTGGCGTTCATGCAGGCAAAGATGCGGCCAGGGTCCATCTGTTCGTTCATTCGCGTCATGATGCGGAGCAGGTAGGGAGAGCCTTTGACGACGATGCGAAAGACGAGGTCGGAGCTGAGACCTTTGGTCATTTTGCGGATGTCGTCGATGGTGGTGGCGCCGAACGCCTGCTGAATGGCGCGCGAGACAGCGGTGTCCTTGTCCTGAGGGATCATAAGCCTCCGGTTTCGGTGTTTGCAGATTGAGCTTCGATGGCCGAGATTACCGGAAAGCAGATAAAAATACAGTCTGTTTTGTGGGGCGGGATCTTGCTATTCTAATAATGGCAAGGGACGAGATCACTGTTCCGAATCATCGCGAAATTGCAGAGGCCGCCCACATGGGCGGTTTTGTTTTGGGTTCCCATCCAGGCTGCAAAAGAGCAGCGTGGATGGACACCCGGTTGAGTCAGCGACCCGCATGGTGCTTGTGAAGTGGTACTAGCGGGGCTTGCGGCTGTTCTGGCGGATGGTTTTGATTTCCGCGGCGGGGATGTGGAGGAATTCGAGAAACTCCTGGTGCTCTTCGGGCGCGGAGGTTTCGAATTCAGTGTGCCAGCGATTCATCTGGTCTTCCGTGAATCCACAGGACTTCATAATGGAGACCCATTTTTCCTTGGTGATCATATCGGCCTTTCGCAGCGCTCTCGTCCCCAGCAATTTCACAATCGCCTGCTGATGAGAGCGGAGCTGGTTGATTTCGGCGTCCAGTTCGACCAGACGCCGCTTGAGGACCCCGGACGCGTCACCGTCGCGTAGGGAACGCGTCTTGAGGATCGCGCGGATGTCGTCGAGAGTGAGGCCGGCGTTGCGGTAGGCGCGAATGGCGCTCAAGCGCTCCGCGTCTGACTCTCGATAGCTCCGGTAATTTCCGTCGCTGCGCTGCGGCGGGGGCATCAAACCGATCGATTCGTAGTACAGCAGGGCGGTGCGGCTGACGCCACATCGCCGGGCGAGTTTGGTTACCGTCAACATCGTCCATCTCCACTGTGAACCCTATAGTTATAGACGGGTCAAGAGGGATGGGGAAGTTTTTTGCGCGGCGCTGCGCAGAGGCTTTACACGGTATCGTCGTCGAGGACAAACGGCAGATTCGTAATGATCTTTTTGATCGTGGTTCGATCACCGGGCGTTTGCTCAAAGCGAAAGGCCAGCAGTCCATTTTCGGTGTTATGCGCCAATATATGCGGGTAGACCGTGAAGACATCCCCGTTGGTCTTGTAAAGAGTCAGAGTTTTCATGCCGCTCCGTTGGAAGTGGATTGTAGAGATGATTCTAACCGCTCCGTTTTTAGACACGGGATGCATCGCTGACGCCGGATAGTTGTGTTCGGGGTTCCCCTCTACGGTTTCTTCACGAGTGAGGACGCCGGAAGCGTGAGTGTTCCGATGCGGCCGGTGTTTTCGTCGATGACGATAATGCGGACAGCGCCGGAGCCGGGCAGGTTCTTGACAGGTTCGTCGATGTTGATGCCGTCTCTCAGCACCTTCTCGTAGGTCGAGGGCTTAAGTCGCAGCCCTAGGGTCTGGCCATCGATCTTCGCGTGGAAGAGAGCGTCGTCGCGCTGGACGAGGAAGATATCAAGCTTATCCATCCAGAAGCCGGCCTGATGTGCGAGGGCGAGGTCGGTAGCAGCGACATTGAGCTTGATGGCGGCGGCGTTGGAACTGGCGGATGGAGTTGCGGTGAGAGCGATTTCGCTGAAGTCCGCGGGCCGCCAGACGGCATTCTGGAATCGCTCTTTGAGAGTGGCAGGTTCTTTCTCGTAGAGGTAGCCGGTGCGATAGCGGAGCGTGATGTCGCGACGCGTTGCGAGCTTGACCGTGAGGTGATGGTAGGCGCCGTCGGCGGGAGTGTCCGGAGTGAAGCTGAGGGTGTATGCCGCGCGGCCGTCGTTCACGATGGAGTCGAGCTCGGCGGCGATGTCGCTGGCGCGTCGAAGTGCGCGGCCGCCGGTAGCTGCTGCGAGTTCGCGGAAGGTCCCCTGGATGGGGTGCGTGTCCTGCTGCAACTGCGCGGTGAGACGGCCGGGGTTGATGTCTCTTCGGGCTTGCTCCATCGCCTGCAGATCTTCTCGATTCTGCGTGTCTTTCGGAGCGATGGATGAAGTTCCAATCTGCTGGGCAGCGGTTGAGGTCGGGTTTACCTGCACATTTCCGTGCTGGAGATTCGCCCCTACGATACTAGACTCGAGCTGAGAAGAATCGAGCGGATAGATGCTGACCTGGGCCTCGTTGAGAGCTTCTCTGGCTTTAAGCGAGAGGGGATCGAGATACTTGTCGCCTTTCTCATCTTGCGGCGCCTTTTCGCTGAAGTCGGCGAGCACGTTGTCACTGGCAACCCAGATGAGGCTCTTATGCCCCTTGAATGCGGCGACGTGGCGCGCAACCCAGACGAGATATTGCAGTGCGTTCTGCTCCGGAGTGTCACCCAGTGAGCGTCTCTGAATGTCCGGGGCGGATTGGTAGTCATCGGAGCCGGTAGGGGTCTTGCCGTTCATTGCCAGCATGTCGAAACTGCTGCGGACGTATTCCATCTGCTGCCGGTTGCGCATCTCTTCCTGCTGCGACAGGGAGAGGTCCTGAGCGCTGGGCAGCCAATTGCGAAGCGTGGCGGCAAGCTGGTCGTGGTCGGTCGTTGGCTCTGTGAGAACGTCGAAACCATACTTCCTCAGCGCATACAGGGCAACGGGCTCGTCGGCCGGGACGCTCTTGAGGAATCGCAGCATTTCGCTGCGGGCGTAGGTGAGGTCAGCAAAGGCGAGATGGCTGGAGTCGATGAGGAAGATGGTGGTGTTGGCACTGACGCGGCGCGGGGAGACGGCTGGCGTTGTTGATGCGGCGGCAGGCCGGTTGGTGAAGAGTGGTTCGGCAGGGGCGGCGCTGCCAGATCTGGAGTTTGCGGCGAGAGGAGGCCCGGTCTCGGCGGACGCCTGGGTGAAGGCGTTGATGTTCTGCTTGCGGCCGTTGTCGTAGATTTCGAGATCGGTGGGTTTGAGGTCTGTGACGGGGCGACTTTTTTTGTCGAAGGCGACGACGGTGACTTCGACGAGTCGGGAAGTGGTGCGGAGATGGTAGCCGGTATCGGCTGTAGCGGGAACCGATGCCGCGGGAACGTCGGGCAGGGTTGAGGCCGCGGCGGTGCTGATTTCGGGAGTGGCGGGCTCTTCGGGCGTGGCTGCCGGAGGAGAGGGTGCTGAAGCGGCTGCGATGGGCGCTGGTGCGGGTTCGGCTTTGGAGTCTGCTGGAGCAGAATTTGCAGAAAGTACGGATTCGGGTGGCTTTGCAGATGCGTGCTCTTCGGCTGCGGGGACGGGGGCGGGCGTATTGGCCTGGGCCTGCTGGACGAGGTCTGCTTCTTCGGGTGTGAGAACGCGCATTTCTGAACGGAACATGTGGTAGTCGCCAAAGGACACGTCATTGAGCGAGGTCTTGAGCGGCTGGATCTGGTTGGCGACCGGGTACTTGTATACCGGGTCAAGCTGAACGGTTTGAGCGACTGTACTGGAGAGGCTGCGCAGTGGGCAGGTGTAGGTCTTGCCGCCAATTTCGATCGGGCCGTAGTCGACGAGGATGGAGGCTATGGTGACAGGGTCTGCTGGTTTCAGTTCGGCTTCGACGACCAGGCGCAGGATTACTCCGGTGGACGGGTCAACGGTCATGGAGCCGCGATAGGGAACGATTCGCCGGAAGGGATGCACGTCGGCAACCGCCGTAGATGCCTGCGTCACATAACAGCAGTAATTCACTTCGTAATGGGATTTCTGCTGGGGAACCTGGAAATCGAATACCGCGACCGGGCCGGTGGCGCCCTGTTCCCAGTGGCTCCATGCGAGCTTGCTGGTGGCGGCGTCGACGAGGACGGACCCGAGAATCGGACCGAAAACGCCCCATGTGGTGAGTCCCTGATTTGATGGCTTTGGTTTGCCGGCATTGCCCTTGGTATCGACCACTTCGCGGCCGTTCTGATAGAAGACTGAGGCCCGCGATCGGGTGAGGAAATGCAACGGCTCGTGAGGGATGAAGAACTCCGCTGCGCGCTGGAGTTGAGGAGTGTCTTCGAAGTGGTCGGTGGTGCGGGTTGCGAAGAAGTTGGGCAGCTGCGGAATGGAGTTCTTTACATAGATAGCGACGAGGCCCATGATGCGGCGTTGCTCGGCGACGGAAGCGCGGGATTGGGCGGGATTTCCGAGGATGGTGGATTGAGGAATTCGGATTGATCGGCGATCGCGAGAAGAGCGTGACGGGATTTCTCACCGGGCATGATTTGCGTCAGTGCAATGAAGCGCTGTGAGCTGAGGCGTTCGGTAAGTTGGAGGTCTGAGAGGCGGCGCGCGGCGTCGGCATCGGGGATGCTCTTGAGTTCGGCTACGGTTTGTTCAAGTTGCGCTACGGAAATGCGCTTTTCGGCTTGGGCGGGGATCACGCCGGTGATTACAACGAAGGGGCCCAGAACAAACAGCAGCGAACGTTTCATCGGGAACTCCGCTTACGACTTTCGATTCACCGACATGATTCAGGAGTGATGCTCAATGCAGAAACGATACAGCGTCACGCGCTCCGATCTTCTGACGGGAACCGGACGCGGCACGTTCCTTTTCTATCAACTTTGTTTTGCCGGTCGATGATCGGTGTCAGGCGGCTGTGAAGCGGCACGATGAGACTGCATCGTGCTTTTTTTGAGGCCAGCCTGGAGAATCAAGCGGGTGCTGAGATTACGCATCGAACGGCGTATCTGCATAGCTTGCATGTGGTTTGCACGATCGCAATTGTGAAGAGCAACAGATTCTGCAGGGAGGCGAGGTGAAGGCGGGACGATGGTGAGCAAGATACGGCCGCTGCTGCTCTCTCGAAAGCCGGGAGCGCAGCGGCTCAATTCGTGGTGGGCAGTTCTACGCGGGCTGGCCGGCTTCGCCCGGGTTGACGAGATCGCGAAGCTCTTTGGATGGTTTGAAGTACGGCACGCGTTTGGCGGGGACTTCAACACGCTCGCCGGTTTTCGGGTTGCGGCCGATGCGGGGATTGCGCTGGCGAATGCGGAAGGAGCCGAATCCGCGGATCTCGATTTTGTCACCGCTCTGCAGTGCAGAGATTACAGAATCAAAAACTGTCTCGACAATTACCTCACCATCGCGCCGTGTAAGGTCGCCCAGTCGGGTCACCTTTTCCACCAGATCTGCCTTCGTCATGTCCTCTGGCCTCCGCACAACAGGATAAACGCATTCGGTACATGGAGTTAAGAAAAAACCGAATCTTCTGTGGAAGGGGCCTCGGGAAATTACCGGGGTGGATACCCCCCAGATTGGAACTGCCGAGATGCCCGGCGAAGGGAGCTACAGGGCGTTATATCATGTCCTGAGTCTTACATTGCGGCGCGGACATCATGAGGGAAGGGGCGGACGGGTTCGTGCAGTATCCCAAATACAGCATCATTATCCCGGCCTACAACGAGAGTGCGCGTATTCCGGCGACTCTTGAGTCGGTAGTCGCGTGTATTCGGGAAAAGGGATGGCCGGCCGAGGTTGTGGTGGTCAACGATGGCTCGACCGACTCTACCGCACGGCTGGTAAAGGACTTCGCGCTGCATGCGCCGGAGGTCCGGCTCCTCGAGAATCCTGGAAACCGCGGCAAAGGATACAGTGTCCGGGCCGGGATCCTGCAGGCGCAGGGCGAGGTGGTCATGTTTACCGACTCTGACCTTTCGGCGCCGATCGAGGAGGCAGAACTGCTGTTCGCGGCGATTGCGAACGGGGCGGATATTGCCATCGGATCGCGGTGGCTGGAGAGCGGCCGGCAGACACACCGGCAACCGCTCTATCGGCAGTTCTTCGGGCGCTGCTTCAATATGGTGTGCCGGATGGTGATGAACCTGCCGTTTGCGGATACGCAGTGCGGATTTAAGGCATTTACGCGCAATGCGGCGCAGACGGTGTTTCAACTGCAGACGATCGAACGATGGGGATTCGATCCGGAGATCCTGTTCATCGGGTTGAAACGGGGATACCGGATCGTCGAAGTGCCGGTGAGCTGGGCCCATGATGAGCGCAGTCGAATGAGCTATCTGAAAGACGGCATGCAGATGCTGAAGGAGCTTGCGATTGTGCGCTGGAATGCGATGACGAGGCGGTACAGCAAGCCCATCGAAGCCATTCTCAGGACGGGCGAGAGCCGTTAACTAGATAACGCCGGTCTGAATTTCGGTGAAGTGGGCGTGGAGCTTGCAGAAGCGCTTCCACCCGGCGCTGCAAGCTCCCCCGGTTTCTGACAACCCAGTTCCCACCTGGACCCGGGTAGTCGATTCGCCATCTGTTCCGGATGGCATCTCAGCCAAGGCGATCAAGGTAAAGGGGGATGCAGTGACGCGTCCCCAAGCTGCGGTTCAGGCAGAGCGTTCGCGCTTTGTCTTGTCATCCACGATTAGCTCTTCGTGGCGAACGTCGCCGGTCAGGTCACGTACCTGCTCGACTGGCTTTTTGCTGACGGAGACCTCTTCGCGCACGACGGTGGATTTGTCAATCGACGCACGTTCTTCGCTGAGAGGAACGCGAATCTCCTCCTCTCCCAGGGTGCCGGTTGCGGGCCGCTGATCTGTGACGGGCCTGCGTTCGACGACGAGCTCTTCGCGTTCGACAGGAACCTGGATGGTCTGGTTCTCGGTAACAACTTCTTTGCGGATGCGAGCTTCTCCGCGGTTGACGCGATCTTTGTGAACGCGAAGGACCTCACCGAGCAGCTGAATGTTGCCGGGGCTCTCGTCAGTAAGAGTGTCGTTCACGTTTTTGGTCCGCCGGCTGTCTTCGGTTCTGTAAGCGCCCTCTTCCTGCTGTGAGTAGTCGTATCCTGAGGCGTTCTCTCCGAAGTCAGCGTTGTAGCGCTGCAGAATGGATTCTGCTTCGGCCTTGCGATCACCGGCGACAACCGTGACCACCGCGCCATTCCGGCTGCGTCCGAAACGATGAGAGAAGTAGCGGGCGCGATCCTGCGGGATGTTCATGGCGGTAAAGGAGCCATGCAGATCCGAGGTGTCGTCGTAGCCTTCGTCGTAGCGTTCAGACGGTGGAATCACTTCGCGCTGAGCGGGGTCGCGATCCAGCCGCTCATCTGCATACGGCTCTACGTCTTCGCCGCTGAACCAGGACTTGATCTTGTCCCAGGTTGAAGGGCCGTTGTCATCTGTCTCGCGAACGACCGTGTTTCCTTCGATTGTGGATGTGCCTGTGTAGGAGCCGCGATGGGCAATGCCGAGGTGAGCAGAATTGAAGCCCGCTTCCTGCAGGGCATCGACGGCTTTTCGTGCGTCACTGCTGTCTTCAAAATACGCGGCGAGGGTGTCGGTATAAACCTGTGTTTGAGCCATAGATATCTCCGTGGTCTGGGGAAATTAGAAACGTAGGAATCTCAGGAGTGCTGCATCGGCGGCACTCTGAAGCTATTCGCAATTGTCGAGTTTTAGGTCGTGCTGCAGTCTTAGGATGCAGGGGGATGGAGATGGTTTTCCGCGCCGTGAATGCGAAGTGCAAAAAGAAAAAGGTACTTACGTTGAGAGACTGCGATCCGTTTGCAGCGCGATAAATCAGCTCTGAATCAGCATTCAAACCGGGGATCAAGCCATCGCTGTTTTTGCAATGGATTGAAGGCCGCGCGATTCGATTTCCATTTCGCGAATGCGATATTTCTGGATTTTTCCTGAGAGCGTCGCTGGAAATTCATCGACGAAGCGCACGTGCTCAGGGATTTTGTAATACGCAATCTGGCCCTGGCACCACTCGCGGATCTCGGATTCAGTAGCTTCGATGCCGGGGCGCAGGCGAATCCATGCGACCACAATTTCGCCGAGTCGCTCGTTGGGGATTCCAACCACCTGCACTTCGCCGACTTTGGGATTGGTGTAGAGGAACTCTTCGACTTCGCGGGGATAAATGTTTTCGCCGCCGCGAATGATGACGTCGCGGGAGCGGCCGGTGATGTGCAGGCACGCGTCGGCGCGCATGACGCCTAGGTCGCCTGTATGAAGCCAGCCATCGGGCTTGACGATTTGAGCGGTTCCTTCGGCATCGCCATCGTAGCCTTTCATGACGGCGTATCCGCGGACGCAGATTTCGCCTTGCATGCCGATGGGGAGTCGCGCGCCATCGGTGGTGGAGATGACCTGGATTTCGGTTTGCGGCATGGCGCGGCCGACGGTGTTGACACGGATTTCGAGAGAGTCGCCTGCGTCGCTCATGGTGACGACAGGAGAGGTTTCGGTCTGGCCGTAAGCGATGACGAGTTCGCCGATATGCATCTCATTGAGCACGCGCTTCATCAGCTCAACGGGGCAGGGGGCGCCGCTCATCATCCCGGTGCGGAGGCTGGTGAAGTCGAAGTTGGCAAATTCGGGCAGCGCGAATTCAGCCACGTACATTGCAGGCACGCCGTAGACGGAGGTGGCGCGCTCGTCGTGAATAGCCTGGAGTGTGGCGCGGGCGTCGAATGTCCACTGGGGAAGGATGAGAGCGGCGCCGGAGTTCAACACGCTCATGGTTCCGATGACGCACCCGTAGCAGTGGAAGAGCGGCACCGGGACGACAACCTTGTCCTGCTCGGTGTAATGGAATCCACGGGCGAGAAACTGGCCGTTGTTGACGACGTTGTGGTGCGTGAGCATCACGCCCTTGGGCAGGCCGGTGGTGCCGCTGGTGTACTGGATGTTTGCGATGTCGTCGGGGGCAACGTGATCGGGGAGGCGGCCTTCGGCGTCGAGCAGGGCGGGCCAGTCGGACGAGTCGAAGAAGATGGTGTGCTGGAGATCGAGTTTGAGGCCGTGGCGAGCGCGATCCAGGACTTCCCCGTAGTCGGCGCGCTTGTCTTTGTGCCAGAGGAAAAGGGCCTTCATGCGCGAGCGGGTGAGGGTGTACTGGAGTTCGTGGGAGCGGTACGCCGGGTTGACGTTGACGAGTGCGGCGCCGGCGCGGGCGCAGCCCATGTGCAGCATGACCCACTCAATGCAGTTGGTGGACCATAGGCCGACGCGATCTCCACGGCGAATACCAAGGGACCATAGACCACGGGCTACGCGATCGGCTGCCTGGCCGAGTTCGGCCCACGTCATACGACGCAGTTGGTGTCGCGATGCTACGGCGAGACGATCGGGGAAGCTGGTGGCGGTGCGGTCGAGGAGAGCTCCGATGGTGAGGTTGAGGAGAGGGAGGTTTTCTCCGCGGGAGTAGCTTAGGCGTTCAAAGTCTTCGTCAACGGGCATGCGGCAAGCTCAACCCGCAGTGTACGGGAACAACTCACAGCGGGGTGTGATCTGGTTCACAGATCGCGGGGCAGCGGAGGCGAATCGTGGTTGCATGTCAAAGTCACGTCGGGAATTTTTGCAAACGGGCGCCGCGGTTGCGGCAGGGCTGATTGGTGGTTCGCAACTGCTTCATTCAGAATCAGCAGGGCATCAAGGCCCGGCCGGTACGGCGGCTCAGCAGGACTCGTCAGTGCAGCAGGTGGCGGGTGCGCCGGTGCAGGTGCCGCGGATGAAGTTTGGGAACGTGGAGATCAGCCGGATGGTGATCGGGGTGAATCCGCTGTATGGGTTCTCGCACTACAACAACAACTTCTCACGGACGATGGCCGAGTGGTACACGCAGGAGCGTGTTTGCGAGGTGCTGCATCGGGCGAACGCGTACGGGATCAATGCATTCAATTACGTGACGTGGAAGAGGTCGCCGGAGGACTGGGCGCGCTTTGTGGCGGAGGGCGGCACAATGCACCTCATCGTGCAGGTCGCGGCGCCAGACGATGTGGCAGCGCTGGTTCGGGATCTGAAACCACTGGCGGTGCACCGGCAGGGCGAGGTGGTGGATATTGCGTATCGCGAAGGGAAGATGGACACCGTGCGCGAGTGGTGCAAGCAGGTTCGCGACATGGGCGTGATGGTCGGGGTGGGCACGCACAAGCCGGAGGTGATCGCGCTGGTGGAGGAGCAGGGGTGGGATGTGGACTTCTATGCGGGCTGCGTCTACAACCGGACGCGGACTGCTGAGGAGTGGAAGAAGGTGCTGGGCGGCGAGATCCTCGAGATGCCACGGGAGATATATTTGCAGAGCGATCCAGCGCGGATGTATGCCGTGATGCGGCAGACGAAGAAACCTTGCTTTGCATTCAAGATTCTGGCCGCGGGACGCGTCGAGGATCAGGCGATTGCGGGGGCGTTCCGGACGGCGTTCCAGAGCAT
>Ga0068855_100003880_pt1 | contig 18270 bp, 19 predicted proteins | sample KBSCornC52_FD_66592 | JGI IMG/M metagenome (GOLD analysis project Ga0068855, IMG submission 66592) | Corn rhizosphere microbial communities from Kellogg Biological Station, Michigan, USA - KBS Corn C5-2 | ecosystem: Host-associated > Plants > Roots > Rhizosphere > Soil ...
TGAACTTCACCGACATGACGATGATCGAACCCGGGGTTGCCGTAAAAGGCCTCGAAGGCAACCAGTCGATCGACAAGCTGCAGGTCATTGGTGCGAACGGAACCGTTGTGTTCGAGGGACCTGCGCCTGATTCTGCTGCGATGAGCCGGCCGGCGAACGTGCTCGATTGGCCGACTCGCGGCACGTTTCCTGATGGTGTGGTTGCCGATCTCACCGGCGCCTACGCGCAGTCGCGGCATATCGCTGACGCCGACGTCGTCTTCTCACCTCTCGCCGGGGGCATCGACGCGGCCGGTACCCATTACGCGCTTGGTCAAGCATGGGTGGCCGGCGACGGAAAGACGATCTTCGACGGTCCGGTGTTCACGCTGTTGTGTGGTGTGACAGGCTGCGGCTGAGAGCGGTCCTCGGCTGACTCAGCCCTTCACAGCGCCGGCAGTGAGACCGTCGGCAACCCGATGCTGGATCGCGAGAAAGAATGCCACGATAGGCAGGGCAATCAACGTCGAACCGGCCATCAGCGTGCCCCAGGCCGTGCCACGCAAAGTGGTCAGCGACGCGAGCCACACCGTGATCGTCTCGTGGTTCTGCTTGAGAAGCACGTACGCGAGGATGTATTCGTTCCAGGCCTGGATCGCAGCGTAAATCGACGTCGCGACGAAGCCGGGCGCTACGAGCGGGACCAGGATTCGGAAGAATGCGCCGAGCCGCGAACATCCATCGACCATCGCGGCCTCTTCAAGTTCCGGCGGGATGCCGAGCACGAAGCCACGCAGCATCCACACGGTGTACGGCAAGACGAACGCGAAATATGTGAGGATCAAGCCTAACAGGTTGTCGGTGAGATGCAGCCGGGCTAGCAGCACATACATCGGGATGATGAGTGCGACCAGCGGAATCATCTGCACGAGCACGATTAACACCATGATTGCCTTGCGACCGTAGAACTTGAATCGTGCAATCGCGACAGCCGCCAAGAATGCCACGACCGTCGAGACCGAGACCGTCGCCACCACGACCACAACACTGTTGCGCACCGAACTCCAGAAAAACGGTCGCGTCATCGCGTCCTTGAAGTTTGCGAGTGTCGCATGCGTAGGAAACCACGTGGGCCTTACGCTCGCGATCGCGCTGCCCGACTTGAACGCCGTCGCGACCATCCAGTACACGGGGAAGATCATGACGATGAAAACGGCTAACCCGCCGATATTCGCCAAGACGTGCCTGGTCCTTGACGTATTCACTTGATCTCACCGATCCGCAGCAGCTGCCTGATGTAGAAGAACGCGGCCACGATCAAAAACACTACGATCACCATCGCGATCGCGGCTCCACGGCCGTACTGGCCGACGCCGAACGACTCCTGATAGGAGTAGATGCTCATCAGGTAATAGCTGGACGTCGGCCGCGCGTTGAGCATGATGTAGACCTGGTTGAAAACGCCGAAATCCCAGATCACCGAAAGGCTCGTCACGATGAGCACGAGTGGTTTGATGATCGGGTAGATCACGTGGCGAAAGACACCGCAGCTCGTCGCACCGTCGACTCTCGCGGCTTCTTCGAGCTCGCGCGGCACCTGGCTGACGCCCGCGTACAACGTGATGACGACGAACGGCAACGCGCCCCAGATCACCAGCGCGCTGATGATGGCGAACCCCGACAACGGACTCGCGAACCAGTCATGACGCTCGAAATTCCCGGCACGGACGACGTGGGTGAGCACATAGTTGAGCACGCCCGATTGCTGGTCGATAAGCCATTGCCAGATGGTGACGGCCACGACGACGGGCGTTGCCCAGACGAACACCATTGCGATATTCACCATCAGCCGAACCCAGCCACTCACGTTGCGCAGCAGCATCGCGATCGCGGTGCCGAGCACGATCGTCGCCCCGACGTTGAAGGCGGTGAACTCAGCTGTGCGCTGCAGAATGGTCCAGAATTGCGAGTCGGTGAAGATCGTCTGGTAGTTGCGAATGCCGAGCCATGTCGTCTTGTGGCTGATGATCTCGGCGAGCGAATAGTGCTGAAACGACAACGCAACTAGTCGGTACAAGGGATAACCGAGCACTGCGGCGATCACAATAATCGCCGGCGCCGCGAGCAGGTAGGGCACGCTGCGCGATCGCGCCGAACGTGCCCTACTCGCTCGCCTTCGCACCTCAGGGCTCCGCCGGGGCGCGAGTAGCTGACCTTGCGTCCCGGCGGTGCTCATAAGGTTCTCCTCTGCTGGTTGTCGGTGCGGATGAATCGCCGTACGGGAGACGCGAGGGCTGGATCAGCCAGCGTTGTTGAGCACACCCTCGATCGTCGAATCGGCAGCCTTCGTTGCCGCATCGATCGACGACTTGCCGCTCAGAATCGCGACGAGCATGTCCGGGATCACGTTCTGCTTCTCGACGCTCACCCAGTTCTTCGCCGCAGGGGTGAACCAGCTGTTCTTGGCCGAGTCGGCGAACGGCTTTAACTTCGGATCGCTGCCGGCCTGGTCGAGCAGCGTCGTCGTGTTCGGCAGGTTGCCGGCCTTGATCAGTGCCTTCTCGGAGTCGGAGCCGATGAAGGTGCGCAGCCACGCCTCAGACCAGTCCTTGTGCTTCGACGAGACCGGAATCGCGAGGTCGGAGCCGCCGAGGAATGCCGACATCGACGTCCCTGCAGTGAATCCGGGCAGCGTCATCGTGGCGATCTTGCCGGCGAGCGTGGGATCTCCGCCGGTGCCTTGGTCGTTCTGCGGCCCGGTGATCGTTCCCGGTACCCATCCTGCGTCGAGAATCGCAGCAGCTTGCTTCTTCACGACCGTGAGGTATTCGTTCGGGTGTGACTCGTCGGTGTTGATCGGCGCTTTCGAGCACGCCTTCACGATCTCGGCGAACTTCGCTAGCCCGTTCTGTGATTCTGGCGAGTTCAGATCTGCAGTCCACTTGCCGCTCGTGTCACTCTTCGCGATGTCGCCGCCTGCGCCATAGACGAAGTTCATCGCCATGTACCAGTACTTGCCCGGGATGTAGAACGCGGAGAAGTTCGGGTCGGTCGACTTGGCCTGCACGGCGGTGCAGCCTTTGATGACGTCGTCGATCGTCGCCGGCGTCGTGCTCGCTCCTGCGGCTTGCCACAGGTCGGAGCGGTAGATGACCGCACGGGAGCCTGCGTAGTAGGGAACTCCAAAGACCTTTCCGTCGAGGACGGCGGAATTGGCGAGTCCGGTGAGCCAGTTCGCCGAGTCCTCGAAGGTTCCCTTGTCGGCGGTGAGGTCGGCGAAGGCGCCGTCGATCATGTACTTCGCCATTTCAGTATTGCCCATTTCGATCACATCAGGCGCGCTGCCCGCAGCGAGCTGGGTGTCGAACTTGGTGAGGTGGTCGGTCCAGTTCTGGTACTGCACGTCGACCTTCACGTTCGGGTACTGCTTGTTGAATGCGGCCGTAGTCGACGCGACGACGCCGGGCCAGCCGTTCTGTGCATCTTGTTGCAGCCAGACGGTCAGAGTGCCGGTCGCTGACGTGTCGGGTGCGGCGCTGCCCGGTGCGGGCGCGGCGCTCGATCCGTTCGGTGTTGCAGCGCTTGCGGTCCCGGGTTTCGACGAACTCCCCGACGACGACGTGTTGCTCGAATTGCTACTGCAGCCAGCGACCGCGACGAGCGCGGCGACGGCGGCAAAGCTCAGGGTTTTTGCTTTCACGCGAGTCCTCCTCGGATGCCTGTCGGCGGCGCTCCATATACGCCTAGCTCGGCAGAATGGTTTAGACCAGTGCGGAGGTTGGCACAGGTTTTCGGCGGTCGTCAATAGTGTCAGCTCGATTATCGGAGGGTCGTTTCCCAACCGTAACCGAGCTAGAAAAATCCTTGCTCCCAAAGCAAAACTTCGCACTGCATAGGCAACCATGCCGCGATCAGCCGGGTTTAAAGGTGAGACCACAGCCACGCTCCCGAGTTAATAGCAAGGGCGCTTTCGTCGCGACCGAAAAAGGAGCACCTTGATCTGTCAACCCGCGGACGAGCGTCGAGGTTGCCCAGACATCGAAATAACTTCAGGAGCCACTATGGAGTTTCGAATCGAGCGCGGCAGCGGCACCTCGCCGTACCTCCAACTCGTCGCACAAGTGAAGGAAGCAATGCGGTTCGGTCGGCTTCAACCCGGTGACCGTCTGCCGCCTGCCAGTCGCGCTGCCGCACGCGCGTGCGTCGACCGCAACACGGTTCTTCGGGCCTATCACGAACTAGCGCTCGAAGGATTGGCTGTCGTCAGGCCGCGCCATGGAACGTACGTCGCCAGGCTGCTCACTGACCCTACGTCGCGAGATCAGGCGGCCCTGTCGTTTCGCCTCGAGCGTTGGGTGATGGCGGCGCGTCGGGCCGGGCTCGACGACGACGGCATCGTCTCGGAGTTGCGGCTAGCTTTGCGCCGCGCCGCGACAACGAGGCTGCGTAGCGGAGCTGATGCATGATGGGCCACACTTCTTCGAGAGCAGAGGCAACCTTCGCCCGGGTTGCTGGGTTAGCCAGTTGTCGAGGTGTGGTCTTGACGGTCGCACTTGGTGGGCGAAGGCGGCGGCATGGAGTTCGAGCAGTTCGTGGCGGCGAGAGGCCCCGCGTTGCTGCGCACTGCCCGCTTGCTGACCGGTAGTCATCACGAGGCGGAGGATCTGGTGCAAACCGTGCTCGCCCGCATGCTCGTGCACTGGGGCAGAGTGGGTGATGAGTTTCCCGAGGCGTACGCGAGACGCGCATTGGTCAACGCCTCGATGAACCTGCGGCAGCGCTTCCACGCCAGAAGATCCACATCCGACGTCGTGCCCGATTCAGGGGTGCCCGACGTTTCGGAGGCACAGGCGTCACGCGACGCCATGTGGCGGTGCTTGCGAGAACTGCCGAGAAAGCAGCGGGCCGTATTGGTGTTGCGCTACTACGACGACTACACCGAGCAGGAGATCGCCCAGGTTCTCGATTGTTCGGTGGGCACTGTGAAAAGTCAGGCATCGAAAGCGCTCGGCAAGTTGCGCATAGATCCGATGCTGGCCGAAGCATTTACCCGAGCGGGAAGCCCGGCATCGCCATGACCACTCGACCATGGGCCGGCGACTCCGAGCGCCCGCGCAGCGGGGCTGAGGCGCCTGCGACGACGCTACTTCGCGAGACGTTGGTCGAGCGCGCGACCGATGTTCGCATGCCGGCCGATTTCGCGTCACGTGCGCGAGAGCTAGCCCACCGCATCGTCGTCCGGCGTCGAATCGCAGCGGCGTGTGCAGTTGCCACGTGCGTTGCGATCGTCGGCGTGAGCACGGCCGTTGCAACCCATCATCCGGCATTGGGCAATCGGGTCGCGGCCACCAGCCTGCTGCCGCATTGGCCCGCCCGTGGCACCAATGTCCACGACACCGCTGCGATCGCAACGGCACTGAAGGGGTGGGACGTGCAGGCGAAAACCCATCATTCACTGCAAGAAGTGCTCTACGCAGGGCGCGACTCGATCGGTACGGCGCTGCTTGTCCTCGCTACCGACGGCAGCGGGCAACTGCGACTCGGCGGGTTGGTCGGCAACGCCGGCTTGACCTGGGCGCCCGAGAAGGTGGTCGTCGACCGCGCGGTGACGGCACCGCTTTTTGCCGCGTCGTTGGTGCATGAGTCGCCGGGGCGTGCGCCGGTTCTTGTCCTGGTCACCGATCCTGGTTATACCCGGATGACCTGGGACGGCGGCGAGAGCGCCATGGGTATCGCTTCCGAAGACGACCTGATCGGTGGCTTCGACATTTTGAGCTTCGACGACTGGACGCTGCTACCTGACACGGTCACCCTGTCGGGTTCGCAGGAACCGGATCGGCAGTTCAAGCTCGACAGGTGAACTCGGCTTCCCTCGCGCCAACGCATATCCTGGCGAGGTCGCCTACCGGCGAACTCCGACGAGGAAATGGAGCACGGGTTGACGTTGCAGGTGTGGGGCATTGCGGGCATCGGCGAAGTCGTGGCTGGTGATGACCTGGCTGCCTTGATCTGCGCCGCCGAGCCGAACCTGCTCGACGGTGACGTCGTTGTCGTCACCAGCAAGATCGTCAGTAAGGCCGAGGGCCGCCTCGTCGCTGGTGACCGCGAAGCGGCAATCGACGCCGAAACAGTGCGGGTCGTAGCGACACGCGGTAAGACCCGCATCGTCGAAACGAAACACGGGTTCGTGCTTGCCGCGGCAGGAGTCGACGCGAGCAACGTTCCGGAGGGCATGGTTGCGTTGCTGCCCAAGGATCCAGACGCTTCTGCGGCCCAGATTCGAGACGGCTTACGAAGAACCGCCGGGGTTGACGTCGCGGTCGTCGTCACCGACACGATGGGCCGGCCGTGGCGCAACGGACTCGTCGACGTCGCCATCGGTGCAGCTGGCATTGCGGTGCTTGACGACCACCGTGGTCGCGTCGATGCGCACGGCCGAACGCTCGAGATGACCGTCACTGCGATTGCCGACGAGTTGGCCGCAACAGCAGAACTCGTGAAGGGAAAGCTCGGCGGCATACCCATTGCGGTAGTGCGCGGCCTGCCATTCGAGCCCGACCTCAGCGGTGCAGGCGCGAGTGCGATGGTGCGACCAGCGACAGATGACATGTTTCGACTCGGCACCCAAGAAGCCAAGCAACAAGCGGTTTTCGACCGCCGTACGGTACGTTCGTTCACCTCCGACGCAGTTGACCTCGACGCCGTGCGGCGCGCTGTCGCGGCGGCGTTGACGGCGCCTGCGCCACACCACACCACACCGTGGCGTTTCGTCATCGTTGAACAGCGCGCCACGCAACTTCTCGACGAGCTTCTCGACGCCTGGATTGCCGACCTTCGTGGTGACGGCTTCACCGAAGACCAGATCGGACGACGAACCAAGCGGGGCAACGTCTTACGCGATGCGCCGCTTCTCGTCGTCCCATGTATGACGACGTCCGGAGGGAAGCACGCGTATCCCGACGAACGACGCGCAACCGCTGAACGTGAAATGTTTCTCGTGGCGATGGGTGCAGGAGTCGAGAACTTCTTGATCGCGCTCGCTGCTGAAGGCCTCGGCAGCGCATGGGTATCGAGCACGATGTTTCGTCGCGACGTCGTGCGCCGGGTGCTCGACCTACCCGACGACTGGGAGCCGATGGGTGCGGTGGCCATCGGCCACGCCGCGCAGGCTCCCGGCGACCGGCCGACGCGACACAGCGAAGACTTCACGCTGAGGAGATGACCACGTTGAGTGGTGCGCACATCGGCTACGCCGCGATGCCGGAGCATTTTCATCCGACCGAAGCCCGGTTCTGGCTGGGGCTGGGTTCTGGTGAGGCCATCGACGAACACGTCATCGGTGGCCACTGGCCCGAGGCTGTCGAACCGTTGCGCCGAATGTGGCAAGCCGTCGAGATCATTGACCTTGGAGTGAATCGCGTCTACCTCCACAATCTCGCCGGGAACCAGAAGGAACCGATCGACGGGTTCGCGTGCGAAGTGCTACCGGCATTGACGGCGTAGCGGCCCGACGTGACGAACGGTTTTGCGGCGCTGCATTGGCACCTGGTCGTGCCGGTGAAAGAACCGTGGCGCGCGAAGAGCCGGTTAGCCCACGAACTCGGCGAACGTCGTCCAGAACTCGCGCTGGCGTTTGCCCGCGACACCGTGCAAGCAGCTCTTGCGGCCGAGGCGGTGGCATCGGTCACCGTGGTTACCGGGGACGAGCGAGTGGCGAAGGTGTTGACTGGCGACGGTGCTCGTGTCATCGACGAAGGCGCCGTCGCTGAACTCAATCGAGTGATTATTTCGGTCGTCGGTTCGAAGCCGGTGCGGCGACCCACAGCCGTGCTGCTTGGCGATCTGCCGGCGCTGACGTCGTCCGCTCTCGAGCACGCACTCGCGCTGGCCGCGGGCTACGACAGGGCGTTCGTGCCCGATGCGGCGGGCGTTGGCACTACCTTCCTCGCGGCTCGCACTGGTGCGAGCCTTCGCCCGCGCTTCGGGACAGGATCTGCGGCGGCGCACGCCCGTGACGGCGCGCAACGGCTTGTGGGCAAAGAACTTTCGTCGCTGCGGTGCGACGTCGACAGCCTGGCCGACCTGATTGAAGCAGCAGAGTTAGGCCTCGGCCGGTTTACCGGTGCGTTGGTGCGCGAGGCCGGTCTCGTGGGCCTGCGATAGCGTGCGAAGACCGGCAAGACTCTGCCGCACTTGAGATTTCGGGAGGACCCGGCCTGTGCACGTCGTCACCGTGATGGGCAGCGTCTTCATCTTGATCGCCCTCGGCGAGTTGCCCGACAAGTCCATGTTCGCAACCCTCGTACTGGCGACCCGCGGCCGCCCGGTGGCAGTGTGGGCAGGTGCTGCTTCGGCTTTTCTCATCCATGTGTCCATTGCGGTCGTCGCGGGCGGGCTGTTGTCGCTACTGCCGCACGCGATCGTGGCCGGGATCGCAGCCGCGCTGTTTCTTGGCGGCGCGATTTACGTCTTGCGTGAGGGCGAAGAGGAGAATGCCGAAGAGGCTGTGGGCGTTGTCGAGGCGGTCGGCCGCCACCGTATGTTCATCACGACGTTCTTGGTGATTTTCCTTGCGGAGTGGGGCGATATCACGCAAATCCTGGTAGCCAACTTTGCCGCCCGCTACGCAGCTCCCGTCCAGGTCGGCATAGCAGCCGTGCTGGCCTTATGGGCGGTCGCGGCCTTCGCCGTCGTGGCCAGCCGTTACCTGCAGCGGCTGCCGATGACCGCAGTGCGGCGTGCGAGCGCGGCCATTATGGTGGCACTCGCCGTTTGGTCGGCCCTCTCTGCCGCCGCAGTCGTTTGAGGCCCTGCGCGGCGACGTGGGTTCACGCCATGCCCGCAGCGGAGTCTGCGGCACCAGGCGAAACCGGAAGTGGTTGGACGGCGGGGTCTCCGGCCTCTGCGTGGTAGTCGGTTTCATGCGTCTGGTCGACACCTCGCGGCAGGCGTGCAAATAGCGGAGTCAGCAGTGCGGAGATGAGGATGTTGATAATGACCGTCGGGATCCCGATCCAGATTGCTGCTTCGGTATTGATGCCAATGTGCGATAGCGCCCACTGGGCTCCACCGAAATGCTTGTGATGGGTCAGCGGATTCGGCACGTACCACAGCATCCAGATCGAGACTACGATCCCCGCCGCCCAACCGACCAGCAGCGCCCAGCGGTGGAACCATCTCGTGTACAGACCAAAAACCACGGCAGGCAGGATCTGGATGATGATGATCCCACCGATCAGCTGGAAGTCGAGAGCGAACTGCACATCGACAAACAAGATGACAAGCAGGGCACCGAATTTCACAACCAGCGACACGATCTTCGAAACCTGTGCTTCTTCCTTCTCGGAGGCACGCGGCCGGATGTAGGGCCGGTAGATGTCGCGGGTGAAGGTGTTCGCCGCAGCGATCGACATGATCGCCGCCGGCACCAATGCGCCGATTGCGATGGCACCGAATGCGATGCCTGCGAACCATGATGGAAATTGGTTGTCGAAAAGCGCCGGGACGATGGTGGCCGAGTCGGGCTTGCCGTTGCTGCCCTTCACCGGCGCGACATTTGCCGCGATCGCCATGTACCCGAGTAACGCAAGGAAGCCGAGCATTAACGAGTACGCAGGCAGTAGCGACATGTTCTTCTTGACGGTATTGCGGCTCTTGGCCGCGAGCACGCCGGTCACCGAGTGCGGATATAGGAATAGCGCCAGCGCCGAACCCAACGCGAGCGTCGAGTAGGCGAGGTATTGCGACTCATGCAGGGTGACACCGCCCTTGCTCGGCTTGTTCGGCAATGCCTTTGCGGCCGCGTCGAAGATGTGTCCGTAACCGCCCAGCTTGTAGGGGATGTAGATCACGGCGACGAGCACGACGACATAGATGAGCACGTCTTTCACGAACGCGATCAGCGCAGGTGCGCGTAGTCCTGATGAGTAGGTGTAAGCGGCGAGCACGACGAATGCGATGATGAGCGGCCAGTGACCGCTGATTCCGATCGCCTCGACGACGGCTTGGATGCCGACCATCTGCAAGGCGATGTAGGGCATCGTCGCGACGATGCCGGTGAGCGCCATTGCCACGCCGAGCACGTTTGACCCGTGCCGCCCGCGCACGAAATCGGCTGCGGTCACGTAACCCTGACGATGGGCTACTGACCAGAGGCGCGCTGCCGCCATAAAGACGATCGGATAGACGACGATCGTATACGGCACTGCGAAAAACCCGAGTGCGCCTGCACTGAAAACGAGGGCTGGTACCGCGACGAACGTATACGCGGTATAAAGGTCGCCGCCGACGAGAAACCAGGTGACCCACGTCCCGAACGAGCGGCCGCCGAGGCCCCATTCGTCGAGCTTGTGCAAAGAACCCGTACGCCGCCATCGGGCTGCGATGAATCCCAGAACGGTCACAATGGCGAACAGCGCAATAACGATGCCGAACTCGACGCCGTTCATCAGCGATCACCCCTCGTCGCGTGGTAGACGACGTAGGTCACGGACACGCTGATCGGGATCCAGAGCAGCTGATACCAGTAGAAGAACGGCATGCCGCCGATTCGCGGATTGACGGAGTTGTAGAACATCGGCGGCAAGGTGCCGATCAATGGGATCAGGAGTAGCAGGTTGACGAGCCGGAAGTTGAGTCCTCCGCGGGCTCGCCCGTCGCGGTGCCGGGCGTGTTCTGGTGCCACCGGGGTGGGTTCGCCCGGTTCGCTGTCTGGTGAGTAAGCGCTCATCTGGGCCTCCAGCCCACCGTTTTCCCGAAGTGATCGATTTCTAACCCGACCGCCAGGTTTCTTCGTCGGGAGCGATCGGCTAAGCCGTGGCATTGCGTTCGGCCGATGTCTTGGAGAGGGTCGAATGGACCGATCGGTCGTTGAGACAGGAGAGGCAGACCACGATGGACGACGACGGCATCCACGACACCATCAAGCGGCTGGTCGCCGAAGAACACTCGATCTGGTCGGCGGCGACGGCATCGGACGAAGACCACGAGCGGCTCCGTCAAATCGGCGAATCACTCGATCAGTGCTGGGATTTGTTGCGTCAGCGTGCCGCCCGGCGAGAAGCGGGCGACGACCCCAACACCGCAAAGTCGCGACCCGTCGACGAGGTCGAGGCGTACCTGCAATAGGTGCGGCTCAGACAGTCATGGGCTGGCGACCGGCTCGTCACCGGGTTCGTCGCTGGCGACCGGCTCGTCACCGGGTTCGTCGCTGGTCTTGGCGATCTCGCGCAACGCCAAGTTCCACGCCTGCCAGATCTCGGCGAACCCGGTAGCTCTCGGATGGTCGCCTCTGACCACACCGAGAACCGCTTCGCGGCGGGTAGCTTTGTCGGCGCTCTCGGCGTCTTGTTTGAGAGCAGCCAATGCCGCCTTCGCTTGCTGCAGCAAGTGAGGGTCTGCTGTCTCAAGGGTGAGTCGGGTGTCGGTGACGGTCATCGTCAGCTGTCGTCGTCCAGCCTCTTCGGGCAGTTCGTCGGACGTGCCCGCGACCTCGACGTTGCGCAATGCCTCGCGCGCGCGGTCAAGATCGACCCCGAGGTTCGTGAGCGCTTTCGCGGCGGCACTCGACGCGTCGTTCAAGGTGGCGAGCAGCAGGTGATGCGACCCCACCGCGGCGTCGCCCGCAAGCCTGCGCGCTTCTTCGAGGCTCGTGTCGATCGCCGAAGTCGTGCGGAAGGCAGGGCGAGACGACGCGGCGCGTGGTCGCAACCAGCGCCGCAATCGGCGGCCCTCGGGACCTTCGGAAACCGGAATTTCGTCGAGAATGCGGGCCCGTACAGCAGATGCGTCGAGATTATGCTTACGCAAGATCTCGGCACCGAGGCCTTCGCCCTCGCGCATGAGTCCCAGCAGAATGTGCTCAGTACCGATGTAGTTGTGGCCCAGTTGCAACGCCTCACGCAGGCCTAGCTCGAGCACCTTTTTCGCCCGGGGAGTGAACGGGATGTGCCCTTTCGGTGCGTGCTTGCCCTTGCGTTTCGTCGCTGCTTCGATGTCGGCGCGTGCCGCGTCGACCGTCAGGCCTAGGTTGGCGAGCACGATGCCCGCGATGCCGTTCTCCTCGCGCAGTAGTCCGAGCAGCAGGTGCTCGGTGCCTATGTAGTTGTGGTCTAGCGCTCGCGCCGAGTCTTGCGCGATCACGACGACATGGCGGGCGCGGTCAGTGAATCGTTCGAACATGTCAGCCACGATGCGCGTTTGCCTACAACCCGGTCAAGACCCTGCTAATAATAGGGTGGTGATGTGGGATGACCGGCTCGACGACTGGGAGAACAGCCTCGATCTGGCTGCGCAGCTCCACGATTCGCAGTGGGTGACGCTCGATCACGCGGCCATTGCGACCGGTGCTTCGCGTGCCGCGCTGCGGACCTGGTACCGCAACGGTGAGATCCCGTCGCGGCTGGCCGAGGGGCCGCACGGCCCACAGCGGTTGGTGCCGCTCGGACTCGTAGCCGCTCGGGCCGAAGCGTCGCCACGGCTCCGCCATGCCGCTGCCCGTAAGTTGGACGCCGAAGCTCAGCTCGAGTTGCTGCGCGATCGCGTCGACCGCCTAGAGAGCCGACTGGCCGCGCTCGAAGAGCGCGGCCAGCACCTCTAGGGCTGCCACGGGCGACCCGATCAGGATGCGGATTTGCCGAGTTCGTGTGCGAACCCGTCCCGCCACGTGGCGTATTGCGGCTTCCAACTCAACTCACGTTTGGCCTTGGCGTTCGACCCACCACGCGCCTGGGTCATCATCGCAACCGCGGTTTGGCCGGCGAACAAGCGGGCCAGCCACGCCGGCATGTGCATCGGAGGTTTCGCGCCCATAACCCCAGCCATATAAGGGATCCAATCGCGCGCGGCGGCGGGTTCGTCATCGACGATGTTATAGATGCCACTACCTCGCGTCAGCGCGGCCAGTGTCGCCGACGCAACGTCGTCGACGTGTACGAACGAGAAGACGCCTGCCCCGTTGCCGACGATAGGCAGCCGACGCTTTCGCACCATCGTCGCTTGCTCACCGTCATGGTCGAGCGACGTGCCTGGGCCGTAGAAACCGCCGCAGCGCAAGACCACACCGCCGCGATTGGTGACCAAGTATTCAAGCTCCTTGATGGCTGCAAGCGTCTTTGTGAAGGGCTTCATCGGGTCGGAGTCGAGCGGGTCTTCTTCGGTTTTCACGGGACCGCCCACGCGAGCGAAAGTCCAGCCGCAGAAGCTGTGCGCCACGAAGCGTTGCACCTCGGATTCGTCAGCAGCCGCAAGAAGATTGCGGGTGCCGGTGGTGCGCAACTGGTTCGTCTTTTCGAAGACCGTGTCGAAATGCCGAGGGTCGAACTTCATGTTCGCCAATGCGGTGGCCTGATGCACGATCGCGTCGGGCGCCACTCCGGCGGTCACCTTGCGTGTCAGCTCCGCGTCCAACGCGTCGAGCACCACCCCCGTCGCGCCCATCCGCTCGATTGTTGCAAGCTTCGATGCCGATGTCGTGCCGCCGACCACGTCGTGGCCGGTTGAGACAAGGAGCGGCACCAGCCGCCGTCCGACCACACCGGTTGCACCGACTACCAGAATGCGCATGATTTCCTCCTGGCCCTCGAATCTCTCCGACTCCTATGACGACGTGACCCGGTCGCTTGTGACACCACACCGACGAACTGTCACAACGGCAGTCATGACATCGTCTGGTATCTGGAGGAGGTGCACCATGAGGGACGACGACGACCTTGCCCGCGTCTACAATGACCTGCGTCCGCTGCTGTTTTCGATCGCGTATCGCATGCTCGGGAGTGTGAGCGACGCTGAAGACATCGTCCAGGATACGTTCGTGCGTTACCAGCGCGCGCTCGATGACGGACTGATCGCGGAGTCGCCGAAGGCGTACCTGTCGTCGATCGCCACCCGGCTCTCGCTCGACATGTTGAAATCGGCCCGGGTGCGGCGCGAATCCTACGTCGGCACCTGGTTGCCTGAGCCGCTGCTCGTCGATCCGATGCCCGATGCGTCTGCCCATGCCGAACTTGCCGATTCGTTGTCGCTGGCTTTTCTCGTCGTCCTCGAAACCCTGTCACCGACCGAGCGAGCGGTGTTCTTGCTGCGCGAGGTGTTCGATTTCGGCTACGACGAAATCGCAGCAATGGTTGGGAAAACGACTGACAACTGCCGACAGCTCTTGGTACGCGCGAAGAAGCGAGTCGACGAGAGGCGGCCTCGCTTCGAGGCTTCTCGCGAACAGCGGGCGGCACTTGCCGAGAGATTTTTCGCCGCGGTGCAGGTCGGCGATCTTGCCGGATTGCAGCAGCTTCTCGCCGCCGATGTGACATTTGCCGGTGACGGCGGCGGAAAGGCACCCGCGACGGCCCGGGTTGTCGCCGGCGTCGACAAGGTCAGCCGGTTGCTGCTTTCGCTGACGGAGCAGGCGAACGAGTACGGCTTCACGATGCAAGCAGTCGAGGTGAACGGCCAGCCGGGCGCGATCTTCAGGACGCCTGACGGCTTGATCAGCAACGTCATCGGCCTCGATATCGTCGACGGTCAAGTGCAGGCGATCCGTGGTGTCGTCAACCCCGACAAGCTCCGCCACCTCGGCCCGGTGGCCGATCTCCGTGCGCTGGTCCACCAGTTGCGTGGGCACGGCGAACCCAACCCCGCTTGACCTTGACCCGGTGCCTGCATGGTGTGACGGCATGGCTCGTGTGACAGGGTCGGTTCATGCCCGACTACGGCCACGAACTGGTTTTCGGCGCGTTCGTCACGCCTGACGCGCGCAGCTATCACCACACTGTTGCGTTAGCGAAGGTCGCCGATCGCCTCGGCCTCGACGTCCTGGGGGTGCAGGATCACCCTTACCAGTCGAGCTTCCTCGACACTTGGACGTTTCTGTCGTCCCTTGCGTTCGCTACGTCACGGATCAAGCTGTTTCCCGACGTTGCGACGTTGCCGCTTCGGCCGCCGTCCGTCTTGGCGCGCAGTGCTGCGACGCTCGACCTGCTGAGCGACGGTCGGGTCGAACTCGGTCTCGGAGCAGGCGCGTTCCCCAAAGGCGTCGTGTCGATGGGTGGCGACGCACGAACACCTGGCGAGGCGGTCGAGGCGCTTGAAGAGGCGATCGCTGTGATCCGTGCGCTATGGGCTGCTGGTGAGCGAATCTCCTTTACCGGCAAGCATTATTCGCTCGTCGCGGCGCAGCCCGGTCCGCTGCCCCTGCACGATATTGGCATTTTCGTGGGCTCATACAAACCGCGCATGTTGCGGCTCACCGGACGCCTCGCCGATGGCTGGATCCCCACGTCGTCCTACGCATCGCCGTCCGAACTTGTCGTTATGCAGCAGGTGATCGACGACGCCGCGATTGCTGTCGGTCGTGCGCCCGCCGATGTCCGTCGCTGGTACAACGTGATGGGTTCGTTCACCTCGCGCGAAGGCGGATTCCTACAGGGTCGAGCGTCGCTTTGGGTCGAGCAACTGACCGAACTCGGGCTCTCGCAAGGAGTCAGCGGCTTCATCATCGCGCCCGGCGCCGCCGCCGAATCAGACCTGCGCCGATTCGCCGAGGAGGTGGTTCCAGCAGTGCGCGAGGCGGTCGCAAAAGCCCGTGGCGTAACGGTTCCCGCCGACCTAGACGCCCAGCTCGACCTCCCACCTGCAGAGCGGACGACGGGGAAAGAACCGGATCTCGACGAGGCGACGAGACCCCGATTGGCGCCGCATGGCGAACGCAGTGACGGACCAGGATCGGCATCGGCCCAGATGCTCATCGACGTGCACAACCATCTGCGTTCAGAGCTGGAGCAATTGCGTGGTGTGGTGGCCGAGGTGGCTACTGGCCACACGAGTCCAGCGGTCGCGAGATCGCTCATCAATCGCATGTCGATGCGGCAGAACTACTGGTCACTCGGTGCCTTTTGCGCGACGTATTGCCGGGTGCTCACGATCCACCACGCCATCGAAGATTCGCGGATGTTCGTCGACCTTCGCGGGCGTGACGCATCGCTCGCACCCGTGATCGAACGGCTCAGTGAAGAACACGAGGTGATCGCGGGCATCTTGACCCGCCTCGACGCGGCGCTGGTGTCGATGGTCGCCGACCCCGATCAGCTCGCCGTCGTCGACTCTGAAGTCGAGCGGCTTGCCGAAGTGCTGCTATCGCACCTCGACTACGAGGAAGAGGAGCTGCTCGGCCCGATCGCCGCCCTCGGCATCCAGATCTAGCCGCCCACTTCGGGTGCGCCTGCCGCCCGGTTAGACGACCTTGGGCGCGGTCTATCGCGTCATCCGCCCCGGCTCGTCCGCCAGCTGAGAGCGAACATACATCGACGTATGATACGCACGTGACTGTTAGCCTCCAGCGCCCAAAGTTCTACGGTCGGGCCGCCGCGCTGCACGACTTGCACACCCACGTCGCCGCGATCCGCGCGTCAGGCCGCGGCCGGCTCGTCACCGTCGAAGGATCGCGCCAGGTCGGGAAATCGCGGCTGCTCACCGAGTTCACCGAGCGCGCCCGATTGCCCTACCTGTATTACACGGCACCCAGCACCGAAGTCCCGGCCCGACACATGGGCGCTTGGCCGCTCGCCGCCGTCCATTCCACGAGCCGTTTGCCGGACGCCGAAACCCGCTTCGCCCAGCCGCCTCGCGACTGGTCGGACGCCTTCGACCGGCTGGCTTCCGCATGCCGCGACGTGCCGTCGGTCGTCGTCCTCGACAACGTCGCCGCTGCGCGAGCGGCCGAGCCGGCATTCGACGAAATCTTGGCCAGCCACTGGCAGCGCCGGCTGCGTGGCTGCCCGCTGCTGCTCGTCGTGATCGGTCCGGTGGCGAAGAAGACGGCTGCGGCCATGCCCACCAGCGCGCTTTCCGACGTACACGCGATGAAACTGCTGCCGCTGAATCCGGCCGAGTGCGGGCATGCGCTCGGTATCCGCACCGATCCGCTCGCCGCATTCGATGCCTACCTGGTCACCGGCGGCCAGCCGCGGCTGGTCGCAGGATGTGCCGAAGCCGGCGATCCGGGGGAGTACGTGCGCACCCAGTTGCTCGACGAGAACAGCGACCTGGTCGTCATGGGTCAGCGTCTCGTGTCGAGCGAGGTGGCGGAGTCGGCGTCCGCCCGCCTTGTGCTTGCGGCGATAGCAGCGGAGACCGTCGCATTCACCTCGTTCTCGCGGATCGTCGCGCACCTGCCGACCACCGGGGTCACCGCGCAAACCGCTGCCACTCGTGCCTTGAAGCTGCTCACCGACGACAGGCAGATCGTGTCGATACAGGTGCCCGTTGGTGCGCCCAAGAACACGAAGTCACGTCGGTACGTCGTCGCCGATTCCTACCTTCGTTTCTGGCATTTCTTCGTGCAACCACACCTTGAGCAGATCGCGCGTGGCCGTCCTGACATCGCGATCGATGCGTTCGATGCCCGCTGGTCGCGGTGGCGGTCGATCGCCATCACACCCGTCGTCCACGAGAGTTTGAGGCGGCTCACGTTGACGATGCCCGAGTTCACCCGCGCCGAGAGCGTGGGTGGCTGGTGGAATCGCGAGGGCTTCGAATACGACCTCGTCGTGAGTGCGAAGGGCGCCCAGCCCGCGCTGGCCGTCGGGGCGATCAAGTGGAGTGCCGATGAACCGTTCACGGGGGCCGATCAGGCCCGCCTCGACGAGGCTCGGACCGTCGTGCCGACTGCCGCGCGCGCGAAGCGGACCGTCGTGTGCCCGGCCGGCGTCGATCGTGGCGCCGACGTCGAGCTGATCGTCGAGCCTGCTGAACTCCTGGCCGCCTGGTAAAGGGCAAACTACGACCATGACTGACGACCAGGCGCCGGTCGATTCGGCGCTCGACGAACAATCAGACCGGACGACGTGGAGCCGGCGCATCCGCACTCCGTTTCGCGAGTTCCAGCACACCGAGAGCGCGAGCGCTGCATATCTCGTGGTCGCGACCTTTGCGGCTCTGGTGTGGGTCAACGTCGACCAGCACTCCTACGACACGGCATGGCACACCAGTTTTTCGCTCAGCCTCGGCAAATACGGCGTCTCGACCGATCTGCGCGGCTGGGTGAACAGCGGCCTGATGACCCTGTTCTTTTTCGTCGTCGGGCTCGAAGCGCGGCGAGAGTTCGACGTCGGTGAATTGCGCGAGCGACGACGGGTCGCGCTACCCGTGCTCGCTGGCATCGGTGGAATGGTGGTGCCGGTTGCCATCTTTTTGGGCTTCAACGCAGGCAGTCATGCCGGTCGTGGCTGGGGTGCGGCGATGTCGACCGACACAGCGTTCGCGCTCGGCATCTTGGCACTCGTGGGGCCGCGTTTTCCT
>Ga0068855_100003883_pt1 | contig 18266 bp, 14 predicted proteins | sample KBSCornC52_FD_66592 | JGI IMG/M metagenome (GOLD analysis project Ga0068855, IMG submission 66592) | Corn rhizosphere microbial communities from Kellogg Biological Station, Michigan, USA - KBS Corn C5-2 | ecosystem: Host-associated > Plants > Roots > Rhizosphere > Soil ...
GCCATTGCCATTCGCAATGCTTACGAAAATAAAAGTATCAACAGCCTTTTTATCAGGAGCAAAATACATAAGAAAAACCTGGCGGGATGAGGTGCGTTAAAGGTTGAAAGTTCAAGGTTGAAACTACCAAAGTTGACCTTTGATTATTGAATATTCAATTGTTACTTCGCGATTCTCAATCTTGAATTTTATCCTTCGTAACCTCATTATTCACCACTCTCCAGATATTCAATGGGTTTTCATTTTTCAATACATCGGGTAGAAATTTATTTTCCCAATTTTGAAAAGCAACCGGTCTTGCAAAACGTTTGATTCCATCTGCTCCTACGGAGGTAAAACGAGAATCTGTAGTAGCTGGAAATGGGCCGCCATGCTGCATGCTCAGGCATACTTCAACGCCGGTTGGTACGCCATTTAAAATAAATCTTCCACAAATATCTTTTACTGATTCGAGCAATGCAGGATTACTGGTAAGATCATTATCTGTTGCCATTACTGTGGAAGTTAATTGTCCTTCGAGATTTCGTGCCACTTCAATCATTTCTTTCAAATCCTTACAAGAAACAACTAGTGAAAAAGGACCAAAAACTTCCTGGTGCAGAACCGGATTTGCAAGAAAAGTTTCTCCTTTTGTAGTCGCGATCGTAGGTGTGCCTTCATTTTCTTTTGTTGCAATATCCGAGCTGGAAACCATTGTTACATTCGTTTGTTGCAAAGCATTATTTCTTTTCTCTCCAAATGCTTTTGCTATCCCCGGATGAAGCATTTTTGCAGGTGCAGTTTTTTGAATTTCTTTTCCCAGTAAAGCAACAAATTTGTGCAATTCTTCGCTTTCAATTCCAATGATCAAACCCGGATTTGTACAGAACTGTCCCACACTCTGAGTAATGGAAGCAGCATACATTTTTGCTATTTCTTCACCTGATTGCTTTAGTTTTTCAGGCAATAAAAATACCGGGTTGATGCTTCCCATTTCTGCAAAAACAGGGATGGGAACCTTTCTTTGATTTCCCCAATCAAACAACTGTTTTCCTCCTGCAAATGATCCGGTAAAACCGACTGCACTTGTGCGCGGGTGCATCACCAAAAATTTTCCAACTTCCACTGAAGTGCCGTGAATGTGGCCAAAAATTCCTTTTGGCATTTTGCATTTTTCTGCTGCTTTTAAAATTGCATTCGCCACCATTTCTGAAGTTTCTGCATGAGCCGGATGTGCTTTTACAATTACAGGACATCCCGCAGCAAACGCACAAGCCGTATCGCCGCCGGCGGTAGAATAAGCAAAGGGAAAATTGCTGGCGCCGAAAACAACCACCGGCCCCAATGGGACCAGCATTTTCCGGATGTCGTGGGTCGGCGGTTTTTTATCAAGATTGGCTGTGTCTATAGTTGCCTCCAGCCATTTTCCTTTTTCACCTGCTTCTCCATATTGATTTAATTGAAAGACTGTTCGAAACAGCTCACTTTGTAATCTGGGTTCAGGCAAATTGGTTTCGCGCGTGCCTGTTTTAATTAATTCATCAGCGTTATTTTGCAATTCTGTTCCTATCATTCGCATAAATTCTGCTCTTGCTTTCAAAGACATATTTCTATATTCATGAAACGCTTTCCATGCTGCTTCCATGGCTGTATTCATCTCTCCGGTTGTTGCATCTTTATACATTTGACATGTTTTTTGGGGTAAAATAAAATGCATTTAAAGTACATGATTTTTTCGGCAAATAATTTACCAAATAGGAAATCGCTAGCAATTTTAATTTCAGTAAAAGGAGAAATAAGTTAAATTTATATTTCTAAAAAGATTTATTTTAACCTAACACGTAGGTTATTATCATTAAAAAATCCGGCACTGACGATTGCATCATTCGACAGTTACCGACTTTGCAAGGTTTCTCGGCTTATCCACATCACAGCCTTTGGCAATTCCAATATAATAAGAAAGCAATTGCAGAGGAATAACGCTTAAAAGTGGCGCCACTACTTCATTTGCAGGCGGTACAAAAAATACATCATCAGCCATTGAAGGAATCACATCGTCACCTTCTGTAATGATCGCAATTACTTTTCCTTTTCGCGCTTTTATTTCCTGGATGTTGCTTACGATTTTTGCATGATATTCATCTTTTGTAGCTACAAAAACGACCGGCAGATTTTTGTCAACCAAGGCAATCGGCCCGTGTTTCATTTCTGCTGCAGGATAACCTTCAGCATGGATGTAAGAAATTTCCTTCAGTTTTAACGCTCCTTCCAGCGCGATGGGAAAATTGTAGCCGCGCCCGAGGTAAAGTGCATTAATCGCATCTTTATATTTTTCTGCAATCGGCTTTATCAGGTTCCCATCTTTTAAAATCGCAGCCACTTTTTCCGGAATATTTTCCAATTCTACTAAAAGTTCGCTGTATCTTGATTGTTCAATCGTTCCTTTTTCCTTTGCGATTTTTAATGCGATCATCATCAATATCGCCAGTTGCGCCGTGAAGGCTTTGGTAGATGCAACGCCTATTTCCGGCCCTGCATGCGTGTAAGCGCCTGCATCAGAAACACGCGAGATGGAAGAACCAACGACATTTACGATTCCAAAAATAAAAGCCCCCTGTTGTTTGGCTTTTTCTATTGCAACCAAAGTATCGGCTGTTTCGCCGCTTTGTGAAACGGCAATAATCACATCACCTTTATTAATGATCGGATTTCTGTAACGAAATTCCGACGCGTATTCCACTTCTACCGGAATGCGGCACAGTTCTTCAATAATATATTCCGCTTCCAAGGCCGCATGCCAACTGGTACCACAGGCAATAATAATATAGCGAGGCGCATTAGTCAGCGCTTCAATGTGATCCTCAATACCTTTCATCGTAATCGTTCCTTTTTCAGCATCTAATCTTCCCCGGAGACAATCATAAATAGTTGCCGGTTGTTCATAGATTTCTTTAAGCATAAAATGATCGTAACCACCTTTTTCTATCGCCGCAAGTTCAATATCCAGCTTGCTGATGTAAGGCATTTGCTTTTCATTGCCGAGATTTTTCAGAACAAGTTCGCCGGATTTTATTATAGCAATTTCATAATCATTTACATACACTACTTCCTTCGTGTATTCAAGCATCGGAGTAGCATCAGATCCCAGGAAGTGTTCATCTTTTCCAATTCCAATAACCAGCGGGCTTCCTTTGCGAGCGGCGATGATCGTGTCCGGATTATTTGCATCAAGCAGCAAAATAACATAAGCACCGGAAACCCTTTTCAAAGCAATTCGAACCGCTTCTTCCAGCGCACATTCCGTATTTTTTTGAATATCTTCTATAAAATTCAAAAGGACTTCTGTATCCGTTTCACTTTTAAAAGTGTAACCTTTTTTTATCAATTCTGCCTTTAACTGAGCATAATTTTCAATGATGCCATTGTGAATCATGGCAAGTTTTCCGTTGTTGCTTTTATGTGGATGTGCATTTACATCGCTCGGCTCGCCATGGGTAGCCCAACGTGTGTGGCCAATACCAATATGCGCATTTACAGGTTTCCCAATTAATGATTCTTCCAGTTCGGCAACCTTTCCTTTTTTCTTAAAAACCTCCAATCCATTTTCATTGATAAGCGCAATTCCGGTACTGTCGTAGCCCCGGTATTCCTGCCTTTTAAGACCTGTAACGATAATGGGATACGCTTCCCTCGGCCCGATATAACCAACTATTCCACACATAAATTTTCAATGTTTTTATTGCACAAAATAAGCAAAAAGTGCATATTCAATAAATTTTTGAAAGAAGAATGAACCTACTGATGTAAGTTTAAATCAGGTTTGGTTGTGTTACAGTAAAGCAATAAATAACCGGAAGTTTTGTTTTTATTAATAAAAAAAGCACCTATAACAATGAAGGTGCTTTTATGATTTTGCCTTTTTAAATCATTCTATTCTTCTCTTCTTTCAGGTTTCAATTGTCTTACAGTTTGGGCAGGACTTGCTACGTTTATTTCCCCGTTTTGCCTAACCATTTGCCTGGTTGGTTCTTCTGCCCGGCGAATTTGATTTGTTTCCGGGTTATTCGCCGGAGCCGTATTACTAAACCTTCTTACAGGTGCTGTCGGAGCCGGGTTATTATTTTGTTCAGGGCTTAGTTGCTGATCCTTTCTTACAGGTTCCCTTGATATGTTGTTATCAGGAGCAGCATTCCTGTTTGCCGGTTCACTTTGAGTCTCACGAAATACTCTACGTGGAGGAGTATTTTCTGTAGGACTGTTTTGAGGTTCAGTATTTCTGTTTACCGGACTTTGCTGAATCTGGTTTTGTTGTTGCTGATATTCCGGAGAAACTCTTCTCGGTGTATTCTGATTATTCGGTATTACTCTCTGAGGCATATTTACGGGTGGTTCATTCCGGTTAATCTGTGGAGTTTGTTCTTTTGGAAATTGTCTTACCGGAGCAGACTGCTGATTATTTACATCATTTCTATTAGGAACATTATTCTGTGGAGTCCTACTCTCATCAGGAGTTATCACTCTTTGCGGACGTGCGTTTGAACTATTTGTAGCAGCCTGGTTCACTACCGGCCTGTAAACCCGCAGTGTATTATTAGTGATCTGCGGAGCTCCTGGTTTGCTTGCCTGCGCCAAATTATATTGCCTGATTCTGCTACCGGTAGTTTGTTCTACTTCTCTTACCGGAGGGCCTGGATTATAAGCAGAACGAGTGCCCCTACCATTATTGACAACCGTATTGTTATTGATGATTGTGGTATTGTTTATAATCGTTACATTCCTGGACGGATTTACATAGTAATTGTTAAGACGTGCACTACTGATATAACGACTTGGCACAAATGCCCAATCATTATATGGAATGGAACCAGCAGAAATGTCTGCGTTCATCCCGGGGCCTAACGGAGCCCAACCATAATAATCGCCTCCTCCCCGCCAGGTAACCCACGCGGGTGCCCACTCATAACCGGGAACCCACATCCAGCCATACGACATATCCTGCATCCATCTGCCGTAGTGAAACGGCGCCCAGCCCCAATTGTAATCAGAGGCCCAGGTCCATCCATAATCGGTATAAACCCAATGTCCATTGCTATAATAGGGGCGGAAACCAGGTTGAGAAGGGATCCAGACATAACCATATCCGCCGTAATTTATCCAGTTGCCATAAGGACTGAGATCGTTGTAAAATTGCTGATAAGTAATTTGTTGCTGTTGTTGCTGTGAATATGTCTGATCATAATCATCCGGATTGCCCTGGTAATATCTGGAACTGGTACAGGACGAAATCCCGATAAGGATCAGAAATAATGAGATGTTGTATAAATGTTTCATAATTTTTCTGTTTACATGTCAGACTCCAAAAAATTAATCAGGTTAAAAACATTTAAAAATCAAACGTTTCTTTAACGCCTTATTAACGCATATATCAAATCAAATCTTGTGCTAACAATTTTTCAATTAGAATAATTTGTTATAACGCGAACAAAAAACCAAAAACGTTCTTATTTCTTACACAACATTTTATAACATCCGTTACTAAAAAAATTAGGAAATCAGTATCAAAAAAAGTATCTTCGTTAAATGTCAACTTATAGAGAAATTTTATTAAAAAAATACCACTACGAATACCAAAAACTAAACGAAAAGCAGCGCCAGGCGGTAGATACAATTGAAGGCCCGGTGATGGTAATTGCAGGACCGGGCACAGGAAAAACTCAAATTCTTGCAGCAAGAATCGGAAAAATTTTATTGGAAACGGATGCCCTTCCACAGAACATTTTGTGCCTTACCTATACCGATGCCGGGGCTATTGCCATGCGCAAAAGATTGCTGCAATTTATTGGGCCTGATTCTTACAAAGTAAATATTTATACATTTCATGGATTTTGCAATGATGTCATTCAGCAAAATTTATCACTGTTTGAAAAGTCTGTTTTAAATCCGGTTTCCGAGCTGGAAAGCATTCAGGTTTATAAAACACTGATTGACAATCTTCCGAAAAACAATTTGTTGAAAAGATATCGCGGCGATGTGTATTATGAAATAAAAAACCTGCGCAGTTTATTTTCAACCATGAAAAGAGAAGGCTGGACTCCGGAATATATTGTGGGTTGTATTGATCAATATTTAGAAAAAATAAAAGATAAGGAAGAGTTTAAATTCAAACGTGGATCAGTAAAATCAGGCGCAACAATCGGCGATTATAATTCCAAATATTATAATGAAGTAGCACGAATGGAAAAACTTTGTGCGGCAGTGAATGAATTTTATCATTTGCAGGAATTGATGAAGCAGCGTGGCCTGTATGATTTTGACGACATGATTAATTGGGTGATCCAGGCTTTTAAAGAAAATAAAAACGTTTTGTCAGGTTACCAGGAAAGATTTCAATATATTTTGGTCGACGAATACCAGGATACGAGCGGCACACAAAATGAAATTGTAAAACTGCTGATTAGTTTTTGGGACGAACCAAATGTTTTTGTTGTAGGCGATGATGATCAGAGTATTTTCCGTTTCCAGGGCGCCAACATTGAAAACATGGAAAATTTTGCCAACAGTTATGAGAATCTTTTAAAAATTGTGCTTTGTGATAATTACCGGTCTACCAAACCCATTCTGGATATTTCAAAAACTTTGATTGACAGAAACGAGGAGCGCCTGGTTCATAAATTTCCCGGATTAAGTAAAGAATTGATTTGTTCAAAAGAAGGGTTGAAAGAATTTACCGACCTGCCTTTTATTACCGAGTACAATACGCTTAAAGATGAGATGGCTGACATTACCAATAAGGTTCAAAGCCTGATTGAGCAAGGGGTAGCGCCGGGAAGAATTGCGGTTATTTATAAAGAAAATATTTACGGGGAGCAATTGATGAAATATTTCCGGATAAAAAATATACCGGTTTATTCTAAAAGAAGTATTGACATTCTCTGTGATCCTTTCGCAAAAAAAATCATTCAAATCATGCGATATCTTGCCGCAGAGCATGATATTCCTTACGGGGGTGATGAAATTCTTTTTGAAATTTTACATTTTGATTTTTATAAAATTCCGCCGATAGAAATTGCAAAGCTTACTATAGAAGTAAATGAAAAAAATTACGGCGGCCACAAAACTTCTCTTCGTAAATTATTGTATGAAAAGTCAAATGCAGTTGCGCGAGATCTTTTTGACACTGGCATTCTTCCTTCATTGAAAAATTTCAGTAAGACAATGGAACAGTTGATAGCAGACGTTTCGAACGTAACGCTTCAACATCTTTTCGAAAAAATAATTAATGCCGGCGTCCTTTCTTACATCATGAAAAATGAGGAAAAAATCAGGTTGTTGCAAATTCTCACCGCGCTTTTTGATTTTATAAAAGAAGAAACTTCACGCAACCCCATGCTGGATCTGCAGGCGTTGATTGATGTGATTGACATTATGAAAAAAGAAAAAATTCCGTTGCCTTTGATAGAGTATTCAGGAAACAGTGCCGGCGTAAACCTCCTGACCGCGCATGGTTCGAAAGGTTTGGAATTTGAATACGTTTTTATTACCGGCATGAATGCACATCTATGGGAAAAGAAAAAACAAAACAATAAGGGCTACGCATTTCCTGACACTTTATTTTCCTCGCTTCCAACCGGCAACAAGGATGAAGAGCTGCGCCGCTTGTTTTATGTGGCGCTCACCAGGGCAGAAAAAAACCTTGCAATATCTTTTATAAAAATAAAACCTGACGGAAAAGATGCGGAGCAATCGATGTTTATCGCAGAACTTATTGAAGCAAATAACTTAGAAATTAAATCCATTCTTTTGCCACAGCAGGACTTGATGGAATACGAACTCTTAAACTTCCTTCCCCAGGCGCCCGAAATAGAAAAGGCGGAAGAAGATTTTATCAACTCCTCTTTGGAAAAATATGTAATGAATGTTACTTCATTAAATAATTATCTTGATTGCCCATTAGGTTTTTACTTTAAAAACCTGATCAGGATTCCATCCGGCAAATCTGAGACTTTAGAGTTTGGAAGCGCCATTCATTTTGCCCTTCAAAAAGTGTTTGAAGAAATGCAAAAAAACGAAAAGCAACAATTTCCTTCAAAAGAAAAAATGCTGGATCTTTTTAAATGGTATATGAAAAGGCATCGTGAAAATTTCACCTTAGAAGCATTTAACAGGAGAATGGAACAAGGTGAAATTGTATTGACGGATTATTATGATCAATACATGGATAAGTGCAATAAAATTGTAGCGGTAGAACGGAATATCAAAAATGTAATGAATGGAATTCCAATAAAAGGGAAAATCGATAAGATGGAATTTTCCGGCAAAGAAGTAAATGTGGTGGATTACAAAACCGGAGATGTAAACAGTAAATATACAAACAAGAAATTATTGGCACCAAATCCTGATTATCCGAACGGAGGCGATTATTGGCGGCAGGCGGTGTTTTATAAAATACTGATTGACAATGTGGATGGCAAAGACTGGAAAGTAGTAAGCGCTGAATTTGATTTTGTAGAGCCGGATAAAAACAAAGGTTTTCAGAAAAAGAAAATATTTATTGAACCATCAGACATCGAGACAGTAAAGCAACAAATAACCGAAGTTTGGAATCGAATTCAGGCCCGCGATTTTTATACCGGTTGCGGCAAAGAAGATTGTACCTGGTGCAACTTTGTAAAGGAAAATAAACTGGCGATTGCATTGCATGATATTGTGGAGGAAGAAATTTAATGAATCCTTTTTCTTAGAATTTTTTGAAATTCCGTTTCTATTAAATTATTGCTTAAAGGGTTTTTGTCTGTTGATTCGGTAAAACAACAAATAATTCAAATTTTTGTTTTTATTGCTTTCAAAATAAATAAATAAACGAGTACTTCAAACTTTTGTATTTTTAAATAAAAAGAAATGTCATCAATATCTGAAAATATAAACAAATTGCCGGTGGCAGAAAGAGCTGAACTTTTCTACTTGCTTCGAGAAGACAAAGAATTAGAAGATTATATGATTTCAAACGACCGGCTTTATAAAGAGTTAGCACGCCGCGATAAGGCATATACAGAAAAGAAAATACATTTGACGAGCAGGCAGGAACTTTCTGAACGACTGAAGCACCTGCGTAATGAGTTATTAAGTACTTAAATATAGTATAGTTGATGATGAAATTGTAAATGCATTTCTTTACTATCAATCTATTTCATATAATCTCGCGCTTCGATTTGAAACTGAAATTGAAAAAGTCTTTGATAAGTTGGAGAAGAACCGTGCGTATTACTTCATTCTCAAGGATGGAAAGCATAGAAGAATACTCATCGAAGCATTTCCTTATTCTTTGATTTATTGTATTGAAGATGAAAATGTGATTGTAAAAATACTTTTTCCGCAAAAGGAAGATCCGGCAAAACTATGGGCACAGCTATATTTTTTTTAAATTTTATAGAAACAATCTTTGACTCGCAATAGATTTAATAGCCTCTGCATTGCAATTTTTTGTCCACAGATTTTCATAGAATATTTAAATTTTATTTAGGAAGAAGAAAAATGAATATCTATGCAAAGAATTTAAGTTTGCTTTTCTGAAATGAAAAAATTTGGTTCGATAATTATTCTGTTGATTTTAGCCTTTGGTTATCTGCTTTCGGTAATGGGAAGTGGTTGTGCGCAAATCGGAATGCCGACCGGAGGCCCGAGAGATACAATACCTCCGGTTTTATTAAATTCAAATCCACCGAATAAAACCATTCATTTCGATGGGAACCGGGTTACTTTCACCTTTGATGAATACGTGCATCTGCAGGATTTGCAGAAATATTTATTGGTTTCGCCGGAGCCAAAAGTCGTTCCAAATGTTACTTCTAAATTAAAAACGGTAAGCATAAAGATCCGCGATACGTTACAGCCAAATACAACTTATAGTTACCAGTTTGGAAATGCGATCCAGGATATTAATGAAAATAATCCGCTCCATAATTTTACTTATGTTTTTTCAACCGGCTCTTACATTGATTCGCTTACTTTTAGCGGCAATGTAGTACTTGCCGAAACAGGTAAAGTGGATAGCACTCTTTTCGCGCTTTTATATAGCAATCTGGATGATTCAGCGGTTTACAAACAGAAACCAAGATATACAGCACGGCTGGATTCATCCGGCAAATTTGAATTCCGGTACCTGCCTCCTGGCGCCTATCATTTATATGCCTTGAAAGATGAAAGCGGCCAAAAAATGTATAATAATCCTTCACAGCTTTTTGCATTTGCCGATAGTGTGATTCATATTTCAAATCATGTAACGCCGGTAGAATTGTTTGCGTATGCTGAAGAAAAAAATACAAAACCAAAATCGAATACAGCTGCTGCGGTTAAAAAAAATCCGGAGAAGCTTTTAAAATTTACCACATCCCTTTCCAGCAATTTACAGGATTTGCTGACCCCGCTTACACTCACTTTTGCTGTTCCTTTAAAAAATTATGATTCTTCAAAAGTCAGATTAACAGACACCTTATTTAATGCGGTAAAAACGGCTGTAATATCGATGGATACCACGTTTAAGCAAATAACAGTGAAAAATAAGTGGATAGAAGATACTAAATACAAGCTAATACTTGACAAAGGTTTTGCCATAGATACTCTTGGTGATGAGTTAAAAAAACCAGATACGCTGAGCTTTGCAACAAAAGCAGAAAGAGATTATGGAAGCCTGAAATTAAATTTTTTAAATCTCCAAAAAGTTGCCCATCCGGTTTTGCAATTTGTGCAGAATGATGCGATAGTTGATTCCTTCAAAATTACCTCGCCAACTTTCACCGTAAAATTGTTTAATCCCGGTGAATATGAACTGCGCATTCTAGATGACGAAAATGAAAACGGTACCTGGGATCCAGGTAATTTTCACCTGAAAAAACAACCGGAAAAAGTAATCGCCATTCCCAAAAAGATCAGTATAAGAGCGGACTGGGATAACGAAGCGAATGTGGAATTGTAGATTTTGTAATCTTAGCAACTTATAATCTGATTTGCTGATTCACATGCTTAGGTAGTTTAGAAAAGAAGAATTTCGATTATTTGTTTGTTAACTGCAATAGATTATAGAAATGTTTTAGAGGAAAAGGTAGCGATCTTATTTTCAACCGAAAATCTAAAATCTGGTACCTGCTTCTAAAACCTTCTTCTTAATTCTTAATTTTGCCCCATGATTTTTTCCTCTTCTCTTTTAGAAAATGCGGTGAACGAATTTGCAAAATTGCCGGGCATTGGTAAAAAAACTGCTCTACGTTTGGTACTTCATTTGTTGAAAAAAGATGTAGGCGACGTAAAAACATTCAGCGAAGTTGTTTTAAAAATGCGGGAGGAAATTCATTTTTGTTCCCGGTGCCGAAATATCGCCGATAAAGAACTTTGTAATATTTGTGCAGACCGAAGCCGGAAACAGGAAATAATTTGTGTAGTAGAAACCATCCGGGATGTGATCGCTATCGAAAGCACGCAGCAATACAACGGCCTTTATCATGTTCTTGGAGGAATTATTTCTCCGTTGGATGGAGTTGGACCGGATGAATTGGAGATTGGATCTTTGATTCGCCGGGTAAACGAAGAAAAAACAGAAGAATTGATTTTTGCTCTAAGCCCAAATATCCAGGGCGATACAACCATTTATTATATCAGTAAAAAATTAAAAGATATTACGGTTAAAATCACTACAATAGCGCGCGGTATTGCTTTTGGCGGTGAACTGGAGTATGCAGATGAAATGACTTTAGCAAGAAGTATCTCTAACCGGATGCCTGTAGAGAACTATGTAGGAAATAATAAATGGTAAAAAAATAAGTTTTTACAAGCCAACAGCACTAATATGTTATTGGATGAAACCATAATTTATTACCTTGCAACTCCATGCAAACTGAAATAATTTGAGCACTACTACCCAACCAGAAAGCAAACCAATCATTGGATTTTCCTGCGGCGATGTCAATGGTATCGGACCCGAATTAATTATAAAGTCTCTTTCGGACAACCGTATGCTGGATTTTTTTACGCCGGTTGTTTTTGCCAGCAACAAAGTGATTAATTTCTACAGAAAAATCCTTCCTGATATTAATTTCAATTTTACCAGTATCAAGGATTTCAGTAAAATAAATCCCAAACAGATCAATATTTTTAATTGCTGGGAAGAAGAAATTGCGATTGCGCCGGGAGAACTGAATGAAACCGGCGGGAAGTATGCGATTAAAAGCCTGAAGACTGCAACTCAGGCACTAAAAGACGGAAACGTAGATGCGATAGTAACCCCTCCTATTCATAAAAAAAATGTTCACAACAGCGAATTTCCTTACACCGGCCATACACCTTTTTTTAAAGATTTCTTTGAACAAAAAGATGTGGTTATGTTACTTGCCGCTGGAAATTTCAGAGTAGGATTGGTAACAGAACATGTAGCTGTAAAAGATATTGCTCAGCACATCACTAAAGAAAATATTTTAAGCAAAATCAATATTCTAAATGCTTCTTTAAAACGTGATTTTAATATAGATAAACCAAAAATTGCTGTACTTGCGTTAAATCCGCATGCGGGGGATGAAGGCCTGATCGGATCAGAAGAAACTGAAATTATAAGGCCTGCAATTGTTGAAGCAAAACGCCATAACATGATTGTAATGGGCCCATATCCTGCTGATGCTTTTTTCGCACGCGGGTACCAAAACCGCTTTGATGCTGTGTTAGCGATGTATCACGACCAGGGATTAATTCCATTAAAGTCGCTCGCTTATGGTGAGGGAATTAACTACACAGCTGGTTTGCCATTTGTGCGCACCAGCCCTGATCACGGAACTGCATTCGATATCGCCGGAAAAAACAAAGCTGATACCGCATCTTTTACTGCAGCAATATTCGGGGCTTTGGATATATTGAAAAATCAGCATTTTTATGATGATAGCCGGAAGAATCCGTTGAAAAGAATGAGTGACAAAATCTTAACCGGAGGTCCTGACGAATAACTGCTATCTGCGAAGGAGATAAAATAAATCTGGTTATTTTTCGTTATTCAAGTTGAAACGTTTAACATATTGTTTAAACAAAATGATACATTTGTAACAGGCTTTTTACTTTATAAACCCAATGCATGAATAATATTATTTTAAGCGGAGGATTGGCATTTTTGATCACGTTTTTTTCTATCCCGGTTATTATTGAAGTCGCTAAAGATAAAAAACTTTTTGATGTTCCGGGTGGCAGAAAAATGCATGATGCCGTGATTCCTACCCTGGGAGGACTGGGTATTTTTGCCGGGTTTATTATTGCTATACTTATTGGTGTTCCCCCATCAGAAGCTTCTGTTCTGCAATATTTTATTGCTTCTATCATGATCATCTTTTTCATGGGAATAAAAGATGATATTTTAATTCTTACCGCCACCAAAAAGTTTGTAGGTCAACTTATTGCCGCATCAATTTTAATAAAATTTGGTGGAATCCGAATTACAGATATGTACGGAATGATGGGATTGCATGCACTATCACCTACCGTCAGTTTTTTAATTACCCTGTTTACTATAGTTGTCATCACCAACTCTTTTAACCTCATTGATGGTGTTGATGGCCTCGCCGGATGTCTTGGCCTTCTTTCGTCTATTACTTTTGGATTTTATTTTTATTTGTCCGGACACGTTATGTACTCGGTAATTGCACTGTCACTTACAGGAAGCCTGGTCGCTTTTTTAATTTATAATTTTAATCCGGCGAAAATATTTATGGGTGATACCGGTTCATTATTAATTGGCCTGGTCAATTCCATACTGGTGATTAAATTTATAAACGTTGCATCAAACCCTGCATCCGCGTTTCCTTTACAATCAGCTCCTGCATTAGGCTTTGCAGTTTTACTGGTTCCGCTTTTTGATACATTGCGTGTAGTGAGCCACCGCATCTTAAGTCGCCGGTCACCTTTTTGCCCGGATAGAAACCACATTCATCATTTCTTGTTAGAACTTGGCTTGAACCATAAAAGCATTGCTTTTACCTGTGTAACTGGGAATATTTTATTTATAGCGCTCGCCTATTTTTTAAGATCTGCCGGCGCATCCCTTGTTATGCTTGCGCTGATAGCATCCGCTACTTTTTTAGTAACCATCATTTATTTCTTCAAATCAAAAAGAAAAATTGTGGTAATCAATAATCAACTTGTTGGAAAGCCACTTGTTAAATCTCAGAAGATTATAAGAGTAATAAGAGAAACGATTCAGCAGGATTAAATCGTTACTTTCATTTTATTTTTTCTCATTCCCTTTTCATAAATTTGTGCACTTTTAAAATACCCCTTTTGGTATCATAATCATTATTATAAAATAATAAAATGACAGAAGAGACTACAGCGATAATAGAGGACGCAAGAATTTCGATGAAAAAAGCAATGGATCATTTTGAAAGTGAACTGGTAAAAATCAGGGCTGGAAAAGCAAATCCTACAATGCTTGATGGGATCACTGTCGATTATTATGGCAATCCTACTCCCATTAACCAGGTTGGGAATTTAAGTGCAATGGATGCACGTACCTTAACCATTCAACCATGGGAAAAAAAGATGCTGCAACCGATAGAAAGAGCGATCATTGCCGCTAATATTGGAATTAATCCGCAGAATGATGGAAACATTATCCGTTTGTTTTTACCTCCGCTAACTGAAGAAAGAAGAAAAGAACTGGTAAAAAGAAGCAATGCAGAAGGTGAACAGGCGAAAATAGCTGTTCGCAACATTCGCCGCGATGCTATTGAACAAATAAAAAAAGCACAGAAGGATGGCCTGAGTGAGGATGCTGCCAAAGACGCAGAAGGCGCCATGCAGGATGTTACCAATAATTTTATTTCACTCATTGAAAAACATCTCGCCACCAAAGAGAAAGAAATTATGTCGGTTTAAATTTCATTTAAATGCTAAATGAACAATTACTGCTATTAATTACTACTCCACTTTACATTATTGTTATCGGTGCAGAAATTATATTAAGTAATCTTCATTTAAAAAAATACTATACCCTGAAAGATACATTAATGAACATGTATCTGTGTATATTAAATGGATCGATTGATCTTTTGTTTCGCGCTGTTTATCTCGTGATCCTGATTGCTCTTTACCATTTTCATTTCGTCAGCTTTACTTTTAATCCAATATTGTATTGGTTTCTGCTATTTATTTTTGAAGATCTTGCTTTTTATTTCGAACATCGGGTTGATCATTATTGCCGGTTTTTCTGGGCCGTTCATGTTACTCATCATTCGTCAGAAGAATTTAATTTAACGACGGGTTTCCGTTCATCTGTTTTGCAGCCATTATACCGTTTCATATATTTTATACCATTGGTTTTGCTGGGTTTTAAACCACTTGACATCGTTTTTATGTATTCCCTCACCCAGATTTATGGAATATTGGTTCATACACAATACGTTAATAAAATGCCGCACTGGTTTGAAGCACTATTTGTAAGTCCCGCCCATCACCGGGTTCATCATGCAAGCAACATTCGTTACCTTGATAGAAACATGGGAATGGTGCTCATCATCTGGGATAAAATTTTTGGAACTTTCCAGGAAGAAGTAAAAGAAGATCCCGTAAAATATGGTTTGACAAAACAATTGGAAAATCCATATCATCTCACTAAAATCATTTTTCATGAATGGAAAAATATTTCAACCGACCTGCATAAAAACATACCACTTTCTGTAAAAATCAAATATCTCATTATGCCGCCGGGGTGGAGCCACGATGGAAGCACCAAAACCGCCCGACAATTAAGAAAAGAATTATTTCAGTCAGAAAAGACGATTTTAAAATCAACTGGCGGTGAATCAGGGAATTAATTATTTTTTCTTTTATTGAATAATAAAATTATATTTATATAGTTTTTTATCAAACTATCCTCTTATAATTCTTTAACCTTTAAATCAAACAACATGAGCTTCATGAAAGATTTCAGAGCCTTCGCCATGAAAGGCAATGTTATGGATCTGGCAGTTGCAGTTATTATTGGCGCTGCATTTACAGCTATCGTTTCCTCATTAGTTACCGACATCATCACTCCGGCGATATTGGCACCAGTACTCGACAGGCTTGGATTGAAAGATATTGCGGAACTAAAATGGGGCGCCATAACGTATGGAAAGTTTCTGGCTGCCGTAATTAATTTTATCGTTATTGCATTGGTTATTTTCTTACTGATAAAGTTCATTGCGCGGTTCCAAAAGAAAGAAGAAGCAGTGCCTCCGGCACCATCCTCTACAGATGTTTTATTAATGGACATAAGAGATGAATTGAGAAGGAGATAGTTTTTAATTTTATAAATTTGCATCCCGGTGACTACCGGGATTTTTTTTATCGGTTGAAACAAATCTCCTTTTTCTCCATTATTTTTTTTAAATGAATACAGAAATTTATCAGATAAAATTACCGCAGTTTGAAGGCCCTTTTGATTTGCTTTTATTTTTTATCGAGCGTGACGAACTCGATATTTATAACATTCCCATTACGAAAATAACCAACGATTTTCTCGATTATATTCATCATTCTGAAACACTAAATATTGAGCTAAGCAGTGAATTTATATTATTCATAAGTACTTTGATGCGCATCAAAGCCAAAATGTTGTTGCCGCGTAAAGAATTAGATCCACAGGGAAATGAAATAGATCCACGCCAGGAGCTGATTGATAAAATTCTTGAATATAAAAGATTTAAAGAAGCGTCTCAAAAAATGAGCGAAATGGAAGCGCTGAGAATGTTGATGGTAAAGCGCGGTAATATTCGGGAAGAGCTTTCTCTTATCGGTGAAGAAGCTTCTGAAGGCACCGAGATTCAAACGGTAACTCTATTCAAATTAATGAAGGCTTTTGAAAAAGTAGCTCAACGGTTGCTGGACAAGAAAAATCGCCCGGTTCATACGGTTATCAGTTACAATTACACAATGGAAGGCACACGCCAATATATGCTTGGCCTCATTAAATCCGAACGTTCTCTTTCATTTGAAAAAATATTTGATGTGTGCAATGATCGTATTCATGCTATTTTTATTTTTCTAAATGTTTTGGAACTGGTTCAATTAAAATATATGACAATTATTACCGGCGAAGGAACGAATAATTTTATTATAGAATACAATGAAGAAGGGGTGAAAGAAGCAATTGCTGCCGGAGAAAATGACATAAATGCGCAACAAAACTAATCGGCAAACATAGAAAATAAAGAACTGTTCTTGTAGCTACATTCTATTGCTAATTCTGGCAGGATTTTTATGTGATATTCTTAAAAAAAGCCATGGAAACAGACACTCTTACCCCAGCGAAAAAGAAGTCTTCAAAGAAAAAAGAACCGGTAAAAAACTTTGCCAAATCATACAATCAATTTAAGAATTTTGGCAGCCAGCAATACACGGGAATGAAAGTAGGCCGTAGCCACAAATGGTATTATGACAAGGGCGAATGGCATGAAACGAAGATCACTCCTGATCTTTGGGAAATTTCCTACAATGTTATCAAACGCAGAGCTGGTCATGCACCGGAAGGATCAGGTGTTCCTGTTGGAACCGAATATCACTGGTATATCCTGGCGCACCAGGATGTAAAAAAATTAGATGCTAATGACTATTCAACCGAAATGACCGGAATCAAATATAAGCTTGCTTTTAAAAGAGCAGGAAATGAAAAATGGAATGCAACACCAAAAGCTGAAAGGAAAAGATTGGTAAAACTGCTTAAGGATTTTATTGTTCAATTGGAAAAAGAACCTGTTCCTCTAGAATTTGAATATAAACAAAAACAGTACTCGGGGGAAGCTATTCCAACGCCACAAGTATGTGATGAAGAGCATTGTACGGAGTTGGGCATTACTCTTAATGAAGAGAATCTTGGAATCATTCACTGCACTGAAAAAGGCTGGAAAATGAAAAATGTAAAAGATCAAAGACTGGTAGATGCAATCGGAAACCAGATCGCATTGTGGTATCAGCAAAATCCTCAATATTAATATTGATCAGCTTGCTGTTTTTTTATGAAAAAATATTCTGATTGCTTTAAACTTTGAAAACATTTAAGGCACATATTTTGCGAAAACAATATCACTTAGTTTTTCTTTTCTTATCAAGTTCAACCCGATAAATATGGAACAAAAAAAACCATTTCATTATCCTGAAAGCATCCGGGTAGTGCCCTTGCATCAGCCTGCAACCGCAATTGCAAAAAAAAAGAAAAAAAAGAAAGCAGCTACGCAGCTTACTTATCGTGGAGGGCCGCTGCTTGCAAATGTAGAAGTGTTTAC
>Ga0068855_100003884_pt1 | contig 18259 bp, 16 predicted proteins | sample KBSCornC52_FD_66592 | JGI IMG/M metagenome (GOLD analysis project Ga0068855, IMG submission 66592) | Corn rhizosphere microbial communities from Kellogg Biological Station, Michigan, USA - KBS Corn C5-2 | ecosystem: Host-associated > Plants > Roots > Rhizosphere > Soil ...
GAACGTCGTCTCCACTCCGGGTTTTATCAAAATGAACAACCGTCATAACTCAGGCCTTTAGAAAGTATTCGTCGATCACAGCAGCGGCCTTCTTCTCGCCACCCTCAAAAGCATGGCGCACAACGCGGCCCCTACAGTGGATGGTGACATCTGTAGCAGATCCCATGACCGCCGATGGCATTGTAATAGTGAACTCAATTTTACTGTCGATTTCGGGAAGGCGGTCGCTGACAAAGAGCAGACCGTTGGCGGAGATATTTTCCGTCACCGCTTCGATATCGCCCTCTTCCGTACAAAGGTGGATGGCCAGTCTCATAGGAAAACGAACTGCATTGCGAACTGGATTGTCTCCATTCGACTTGAACCGCTGGCTCACACGTCCTCCTTTACCTAGCCTCGCGACCGCAAGTATGGCCCTCGGCTGACATAGAGGAGTCTACCGTACCCCTTGAATTGGGCAAGGGATTTTTATTCGTCGTTAGGCGGGGCCGGGGATGTCCTCGATGGTTATTTCGATCCCGCAGGGTCTGGATACTGCGCCTCTATGGTAGATCACGCTCATTACAGAAGAGCGTAGATCATGCTCATTACAGATAGGCCTGGATCATGCGCTGCCAGGTATGCCAGTCATGGCCGGCGTTGTCGCCCCAGACATCGAGTTGGCAGGGAATCTCCTTGGTGTGGAGGATGTGGGCCATCTGCTGGTTCATCTCGCGGCAGACGTCGTTGACTCCGGTGGCGAGGACGCAGGTGTTGCGGCGGTAATGATGAAAGTAGTGGGCATCGTGCATGTTCGGCATGTAGTGGGTCGGCAGGTTGAGGTAGCAATCCTGATCGTAGTAGCCGGAGAGAAAGCCGGACGGGTCGAGCGCGCCGCCCATGGAGAGAATGCTGCTGAAGATCTCCGGGTGACGGAGGCCGATGTTTACTGCATGGTAACCCCCAAAGCTGCATCCGACGGCGGCAAGACTGGGGTTGCAGTTGAGATAGCGGATGAAAGGAACGACCTCGTCAAGGAGGTAGTGCTCGAACCGCAGATGGCGGGACAGACGGGCGCGGGGGACAACTGTGCGGTTGTACCAGCTTTCTGCGTCGACGGAATCGACGCAGAAGATCTGCAGATCGCCGGTATCGAGCCTGTGCTGGACAGCTGCCACCATGCCGAAGTTCTCGAAGTCGAAGAAACGGCCGCAGGAGGTTGAAAAGGCAAGGGCGGGAGGGCCAGCGTGTCCGAAGACGAGTAACTCCATCTCCCGCCCGAGGGCAGGCGATAACCATTTGTGATATTCGCGGTTCACTGGTTCTATTGTAGCGAGATTGGGGAGTTGGAATTAGGAGCGGATGGAAAGGCCTGAGGATTGCGAAAAGCTGGGTTTTCGGCCATACTTAGGTGTTGGGCTGTTTCGGTCTGGTTCTATGGGAAGGTTTCATGGACGGGCGGCCTGCTCAAAATAAAAGTTCTGTTCTGAAAGGCAATCCTAGTGTTGATGATCCGTTTGGCGCGCGTTGGAGCGCGTAAGCAGCCCCACTATCGCGTCGTTGTTATTGAAAAGGACCGCGCCCGCAATGGCCGGTCGGTTGAAGTTGTGGGTACCTACAATCCCCGCACCAATCCGGCGACCGTCGATCTGAAGCGCGACCGCATTGACTATTGGGTTGGCACTGGCGCGCAGTTGTCCGACCGGGTTGGAAAACTGTTGTCACAGGCCAAGGCTCCGGCAGCAGCTGAGACGGCGTCTGCCGCTTAAGTCACCTTCCTGCTGAATCTTTGGGAACGAAAAGAACGGTTCCCAAAGATTTCGTAACCAATCGGTCGTTGTATCGCATCCTGCACATTACTCACGTAGAATTTCTCTATTGCATGTCGATAGATTGATCGTGCAAAGTGGGGAAAGCTTTGGTGTGTTCAAACCAGGCCTCCCATGAACCCGTTGAGATGCTCGTTGCAGCACAGTCCTGGCAGATCTCGCATCAGATGAGACAAAAGGTTGAGCTTGAGTGTCTCATCGTGACTCCCAAGAGGTGTGTGTGATGGATGAAGCCATGCAATTGGCATCAGCTGATGATTCAACGAAAAAGATGAGCGACCTGGTCGCTGAAGTGGCCCGTGCACTGGTGGATAAACCGGAAGAGGTCTCCGTCGAGACCATTCACGATGGCGATGGCACGCTGCTGCGACTGCATGTGGCGCCGAGTGACGTGGGCAAGGTGATCGGCAAGCAGGGACGCACTGCCCGGTCGATTCGAACCGTGCTGAGCGCGGCCAGCATGAAGCTGAAACGCCGCTTTTCTCTGGACATCGTTGAAGAGACCAGAGTGTCGTAATACGCCGAGTTCTGTAGCAAACTTATGACGGCAAACCGTTCTTCGTGGATCGCGCTGGCGCACCTGCTACGGCCCCAGGGCCGTAAGGGCGAACTGCTCGCGGAGTTGTTTACGGACTTCCCTGAACGGTTTGAGGAGCGGAAGCAGGTCTTTCTCGCATCCCCTGGCTTTGAGGGCGAGGCTGCACAGGCGCGCGCGGCAGAGGTGGTCGCGTTCTGGTTGCCGGTGGGCAAAAATGATGGGCGCATCGTGCTTCAGTTTGCCGGAATCGATTCGATTACGGATGCAGAAAAGCTGGCCGGGCTCGAAGTAATTGTGCCCAACGAAGAACGGATGCCGCTCAATGACGACTCGGTCTATATCAGCGAATTGATCGGATGCACTGTGTATGATGGGCCGATCGTGGTCGGCGTGATTGCCGACGTTCAATTCCCTGCCACGGCAGACGGTACGCGGCGGCTTGATGAGGCTGCTCCCCTGCTGGAGGTTGCGTCCACCGATGGTGAGGAGATCCTGATTCCATTTGCAAAGGCCTTTGTGGTTGGAGTGGATACGAAGGCGAAGCGGGTCGAGATGACTTTGCCGGTGGGACTGCTGGATGTGAACCGTTCGCCGAAGAGCGCTGAAGCTGCGGAGTTCGACGGCGAGCCGAAGCAGTAGGCTGGTCCTGCCGCACGATGCAGGCTCTAAACTGGACTTCTATGCGCTTCGATATTGTTACGATCTTTCCGGGCTTCTTCGATAGTCCCCTGGACTACGGGATTCTCAAACGCGCTCGCACAGCAGGACTGGTCGAAGTGGCCGCGCATGACCTTCGCGGCTTTACCCATGATCGCCACCGCACTGTCGACGATCGACCGTTTGGCGGGGGCGAAGGTATGGTGTTGAAGCCGGAGCCGATCTACGATGCCGTAGCTTCGCTGGGGATTTCGCCGAAAGCGGAACGACAGCGGGAGAAAGAAACCGTCATTCTGCTGTCCGCACAAGGGCGCCCTTTTACGCAAACTGTAGCGCAGGAGCTTGCTGCGACGGAACGGGTCGTCATTATCTGCGGACGCTATGAAGGCGTGGACGAGCGGGTGAACGAGATACTCTGCGACCGCGAGATCTCGATTGGCGATTATGTTCTGTCGGGTGGAGAACTGGCTGCGACGGTGATCGTGGATGCCGTAGTTCGGTTGCTGCCGGGGGCGCTGGGGAATCCTGACTCGTCCCGGTTTGAAAGCTTCGGTGCGCAGGATGTGCCGGAAGAGTCTTCTGCGGCGGACGGACCACCGCGCAGCACTTATGGAGCGGGCGGATTGCTTGATTATCCTCACTACACGCGGCCTGCGGAGTTTCGCGGGATTGCCATTCCCGATGCACTGCGAGGCGGAGACCATGAGGCGATTCGACGCTGGCGACGACGGATGGCGCTTGAAAAGACGCTGCGCAACCGGCCCGATCTGCTGGATCGGATTGAGATCAGTCAAGAAGACCGGGAGACGCTGGCGGAGCTTCGCCTGAATGCGGAACAAGGGGCATAAATAGGACTTTGAAGCGATATTCGTGTACACTAAAGACTCGAGTCCAAACACAGGAAAGTTGTCATGTCGATCAATCCAATCATGCAGAAGCTGGCCGCCAAGTTCGAGCGGACCGATTTACCCGAGTTTGCCCCTGGCGATACCGTCCGCGTTCAAGTAAAGATCCGCGAGGGCGAGAAAGAGCGTCTGCAGGCATTTGAAGGCATGGTGATTGCCTGCCGTAGGGGGGTCCAGGGCACCTTTACCGTTCGTAAGATGAGCTTCGGCCAGGGCGTCGAACGCATCTTCCCATTCAACTCCAAGGTCGTCGATAAGGTCGAGAAGGTTCGCTCCTACGAGGTCCGACGCTCCAAGCTGTTCTATCTGCGCGGTCTGCGTGGCAAGGCCGCCCGTCTGCGTGAGGTCGAACGCGCCAAGTAGGTATTTCTTCTTTTGTTTTACAGAGCCACGACTTCGGTCGTGGCTTCATTTTGCGCCGCGACGAGTTATACACTCGTTGATGAAGCGTATGGCCTCCGTTGCGTCAATCCGAATCTCGAAGACCGTCACCGCCGCGACTGCAAAGCAGCGAATGCTCAAGCAGCTCGTGTGCAGCGATGCGCCGGAACAGGCCTTGCGCTACCACGGTTTTCGCAGCATTGCAGGCGTCGACGAAGTAGGCCGCGGAGCACTCTTCGGGCCGGTCGTCGCTGCTGCTGTAATTCTGCCGGAGCGCTTGAACGGCTTAGCGAAGGCTGGGCTGACAGATTCCAAACAGTTGACGCGTGAGCAGCGCGAGAGCCTGAATAAACGCATCCGAAGAATGGCGATTGCAGTTTGTGTCGCCGAAGTGGATGCGGAGACCATCGATCGCGTGAATATCTATCAGGCAACACGGATCGCGATGCTGGCTGCCGTGCAGGGTTTGACTGTCGCTCCTGATCACCTGCTGATCGACGCTATGCGACTCGATCATCCCTGCCGCCAGACAAAGCTGATCTACGGCGATGCGCTGAGTCTTTCGATTGCCGCGGCTTCAGTTGTGGCCAAGGTGCATCGGGATGCGTTAATGCGGGAGATGGACCTGCTGCATCCCGGGTACGGCCTGGCTTCGCATAAGGGCTATGGCACGCCGGAGCATCGGCGAGCGCTGAAGGAGCATGGGCCATGCGCCCTGCACCGCCGGACATTTGCACCGGTCCGAGCCGTCGATCCTAATGCTCAGGTCGAGGCAGAGGTTGCGAACGAATTGTTGTTTGACGATTTCGAAATGGAAGAGGGGTCGGAGTGGGTTTGAAGTTAATGTGCGTTGTGGCGCATCCGGATGATGAGTGTTTTGCGTTTGGCGGAGCGTTGGCGTTGGCTGCGGAGCGTGGAATCGAGACATACGTTCTCTGCCTGACGGATGGACAGGCAGCGACCAACCGGGGCGATGCGGCCTCGGGAGAAGCTCTGGGAAAGATGCGGCGTGAAGAATTTGTCGCGTCATGCAAAGTTCTCGGTGTAACTCAGCATGAATTGTTGGACTATCACGATGCGCGACTGGAGTTTGTCGACTTTTCGCAAGCCGCGGGCCGGCTGGTGCAGAAGATGCGGCAGTTTCGTCCCGATGTCGTGCTTACGTTCGGCGGCGACGGCGGCCTGAACACGCATCCCGACCACATGATGGTTTCCATGCTGACCACTGCGGCTTTTCACTGGTCGGGGCAGGTGAAGAGGTATCCGGAACTTGGCGCGGTGCATGAACCGCACCGGCTTTTCTACCTGAGCACGAACTTCTTCATACCGGAGAGGCAGGCGCCGAAACCGATGCCGTGGACTGTCACGCTGGACGTACAGTCGGTGCGTGCGCGCAAGACAGAGGCATTTCGGCAACACGCTTCGCAGGCTCCGCTGATGGAGCAGACGAAGGGATTGTTTGAAAAGTATGGGGCTGAGGAGTTTTATACCTTGGTGGCAGCGAGCGAACCACAGGCGGCACAGCTTGAGAAAGATTTATTCGATGGGCTGCCTGAATAGATGCCCCGACTGCGTGGTGAATGAGAATGGATGTGACTGACGCAAAAGCGGCGGTGGATCCGATTGAGCTATTTTGCACATGGATGCGAGAGGCAGAGGCTGGGGAGCCGAACGATCCAAATGCTGTAGCACTTGCGACAGCCACAGCGGATGGCGCGCCAAGTGTTCGGATGGTATTGCTGAAAGGGCTCGATGAGCGCGGGTTTGCCTTCTACACCAATGCAGAGAGCCAGAAGGGTGTGGAGTTGGCGCAGAATCCGCGGGCAGCAATGTGCTTTCATTGGAAGTCGCTGCGCCGTCAGGTGCGTGTAGAAGGACTGGTCTCGGAGCTACCGGATGCAGAGGCAGACGCTTACTTTCATAGCCGATCGCGGGGCAGCCAGGTTGGCGCAGTCGCTTCGCAGCAGAGCAGACCGCTCACCAGCCGGGAGGCGCTCGAGGAGCGAGTTCGTTCAGTAGAAGATCGATATGCAGACGAAGTGCCGCGACCTGCGTTCTGGCGTGGATATGTGCTTTGGCCCGAGCGGATTGAGTTCTGGGTGAATGGCGCGGAACGGCTGCACGACCGTTTTTTGTTTCTACGCGCAGACAACGGCTGGACCAGAGAACGCCTATACCCCTGAACGTGCGCTCCTAGTTCAGTCCCTTCACTTTAGTCTGAATGGAATAGAGCGACGTGTGCGTAAGAATGAACAGCGTCCGCCCATCCTTTCCACCAAAGACCAGATCGATAGGACGTTCCGGAATATCGATGGTATCAATCAAGTGTCCCGCCGGATTATAAACATAGATCTGGCCCGCCGCGATATAGACATTCCCATCAGTATCCTGAGCTATACTTTCGCCACCCTGCTCCGCGAACAGTTTTGTGCTGGTGAGCGTGCCATCGGCAGCTACGTTGGCGATATAAGTTTTTTCCTGCGACTCCTCGCTCATATAGAAAGGATGTCCGGGGACAGCGTGCGCCAATCCAAATGCACGTAGTACATCAGCCATCTTGGTTCCGTAATATAGTTCTCCGCGCACGAAGTCTTCACCGACGGGGATGAACGTCGTTCCGTCCAGAGAGAGGTACTGGTAAGGCTTTGGAATTGGAACGGCATTCAGAAAATCATTCTCGTTGCGCCAGTAATCGACCGGAAGTACCGCAGTCATGCCCGGTCTTGGCGAGGCTGGCAGGGGCTTGAGCAGTATAATCTGCTCCTCAGCCAAGTCCGGCCTGAAAGAATAAACGGTGCCATCCCCATCGTACGATATAACCATCAGATCATCCGCTTTATCGAATGCGAGTTGGACAGGCGCCAATGGGCTATCGCTTACGATGACAGCATTGCAACTCTCGGGCGACCACTTATAGATTCGCTGCCAGTGTGCATCGACGAAATAGAGTTGTCCTTTACTGTCTACCGCAGCGCCTGAGATGTTGAAAAAGCCTGTACCTAGCTTTTCGAGCTTAGTTCCATCCGCTAAAACCGTAGAACGGTCGGCAGACCTTATTTTCACAGCGGTACCATCGATAGTAAGTGAAGCGAACTCACGATCTCTGATTTCTATATTGTGTGGCTGTTCTATGATGACGGAGTTGTCAAATGAGACCTTGCTATCGCTGTAGACGTGAATATTCCGTAATCGAATTGCATGTGAGTTCGCTACTCTGATTGCACTTGAAAACGGTTCGTAGCTGCTCACGACGCGATAGCTATGGTAGTTTGCAATCGTGATGTTACTCGAATTATTGATAGAAAGCGGTAGCGCAAATGGGCCTTCACCACGCTCTTCTTCTGTTTGTAACGCATAGATCTGCCAGTTAGAAACATGGTCGAGCTTCATTTCGTTGCGGACATGATGTTCGCTCGATAACTCATAGACGCGCCCGGAGGTTGACGTGTTGGAGATGGAGATTCCCGCCTGCGCGAATGTGCTGGGAGTCCAGATATTAGCGAATGTTCCACCGCCTCCATCGGTTATCCAGAGACTTGGATATTGACTATCCCACTTGCGTCTTATATCTGAATCAGCCGTATGGGTGTTGTTGTAGATGGTGGCGAATGAAACTCCGGGGTAGTTTGTGCCGTGTCCGCCAAGGAAGCGAACATCATCCATCAGCGAGTCTTTGCCCGCCATCCACTTCGCGCCGACGGCCCTGCTGTTGATCCCATTGGTATACAGTCCGATCCCAGTAACGATGTTCGTTCCTCCCTGAGGCGCCTCCAATAGTGGCTTGGGAGAACCAGGCCCCTGAAACGCCGGCGTGGAGTCGGGTAGATCGATCTGTGTCGTCGTAGGACTAAGGCCGATTAATACAGTATCCGGCCTCAACATGATCGTATCGGTCACAATGTAGTGACCCGATGGGAAGTAGATAGTGCGATGTTCTGCAATCGCCTTCTTGATAGCGGCAGTATCATCGGTGACTCCATCGCCTTTCGCCCCTAGGGTATGCAGATTGGCCCAGGTATCCTGCGCAGGCACTGAGGGAATATCCGACGGAACCGGCGGGAGAAGCGTACTCAGCGCGTGAGCGTCATAGGTCGTCTCAATCTCTGGGATACTTCCTGCTCTAGCAAAGGTAAGACCATGAGTGAATGTTTTGACCTGATAGATTTCTCCTTTACCGTCCAACTTACTGCCGCTCTCTCGAAGGCTCGCAAAGGTCGTAACGCGACGGCACACGATGTTCTCCAAATTGATCTCGGTTCGCGCGTTGTTCTCATTGCTGATGATGACCGCGGGCCCGCTGATATTGTCGAAGCGGCCATCCTTTACCCATAACTCATCGGAGTAGCCCGGGTCGATCGAGATAGCAGTAGGGACATTTTTAAACTGATCGCGGATAAGTGTAAGGCCGGCCTCATGTTCCTTGATTGCGGCGTGCGTTTGGCCTTCAAATGTAGAATCCAACAAGGTAAATTGCCAACCTGGCGAGGGTTTGCGAGTCATAATGCCATACTGACCGCCGTAAAAATGCAGGTCTTCCGCCTCGTTGCCGACGTCGTGCAAGGCAGCGAGCCCTGAACCAATGTGAAAGTCCATATGCGCCAGATAGCAATGCTGTGCAACGTGAAAGCGAATGCCGATTGCCGCGGGATTGCCATCCTGAATTTCAAAATCGATATTGCTCATCGCTGAATAGAACGTCCCGGGATTTGCATCTGGAATCAGATCATTCGGAGGAACTATCCCCGCCAATGGCTCTCCACGCCGCCTTCTTTGACGAGCAGCATCTGGACGCCCACCGGTGAATACAACCATGTAACCCAGCCCTTGCTGAAAGCCCGGGGTATTCTTTCCGAGCAGAAAGACCGGACGCTTGGAGCCGTAGCCGATCAATCGAATACCGGGCCACACGAGGATGGTTTTACTGATGCGGTAGCGGCCTTCAGGTATAAAGACGATCCCCTGCTTTGTCGTCTCCTGGACTTTATTGATTGCCTGTTGAATAGCTTCGCTGTCGTCCGCGATTCCGTCGCCGTGTGCGCCCTGATTCCCTTGAACCAAATAGACAGCTTTCGGATCGTCAGGGCGCCTCGTATAGTACGAGATGCCCCACAATGGAGTTGCAAATGATAGAACGATACTGCCCACGAGCATCCATCTCAGTTGTCTTAGGAACATCACTGCCTTCTATTTTTGAGAGTTACCAGATATAGGTTGCAACTGCTCCTGCACTTAGCACCGCGCTAAATGCCTTCCTGTGATAGCGAACATTGAACGTTTGAGATGATTCACTTAGGTTCGACACGAGAAGCACCTCCTTCCCTTGAGGCGTTTTGAAGGCCACATTCGGAAGATTATCGAGATTGTTGGACCCAATCCGAATGGAACCGGGCGGGACAAACTTCGATGCGTGGGCAATTGTGTAGTGGGCAAGGTTGCGCGTGACATTATTACCGTCGATCGTGATCGCGCCCTGACACACAGGGCATCCGCCGTTACTGGTGTGGGGGCCGAACTGAGGGTCGGCAGCCAGGTTCCAGAGCAATACATTCCTGCTCCAGTTGCGAGTGGCGCCGATGACGATCTTCGCCACCGGCTGCGATATCTTCATTGCGTCGCCATCATGGAGATTGACCACCATCTGCTCTGTAAAATAAAGGTTCTTGTTTGGAAAGACATTGTGGACCTCGGTCATCGCGTCGACCGTTCCGCCATACAGGTGGAACCCGGTGCCATCGATATACTGATTCGCCGCAGGATCTCTCAGAATGGAGAGGGGATAGGCAGGGTGATCGAGGTTATGGTCGTATAAAATAATTTTGGTTTTGATGCCGGCTTTTGCGAAGGCAGGCCCAAGATCATTCTTGATAAAATCGTCCTCTTCCGGAGCGAGCATCAGCATACTGGGCGTATTGTTCTCGTTTAACGGCTCATTCTGAATCGTTACAGCATCGATAGGGATACCCTCCGCTTTCATCCCTTGAATGTATTTGACGAAATAGGTGGCATACGCGGCGAAGTATTCCGGCTTCAAAACACCGCCCTTTGCAGCACCGGTTGTCTTCATCCATAAAGGGGCAGACCAGGGGGAGCCGAGAATTTTGATCTTTGGATTGATTGCCAGGATCTGCTTCAATACGGGGATAACATCATCGCGGTCGGGCGCGAGGCTGAACTTCGCCATATTTGGATCAGTTTGGCCCTTAGGCAGATCATCGTACGAATAGACATGATCGTTCATGTCCGAGGAACCAATGCTTACACGAAGATAGCTGACACCGATGTTGTTACCGCTGTTGGTGAATAACTCCTGAAGCAGTGCTGCCCGCTTTGCCGGCTCCATGTGCATAATCAACTGAGCACTGCCGCCTGTAAGTGCGAATCCAAATCCATCCATGGTTTGAAATGTCTGCTTGTCATCGACATCAATAGTCGGATTTGATCCCGTCGGTTCAGTAAAGCGAAGAGGGGGACTTTGCAGTTGAAATAAAGATGACTTATCGGGCGTCGTCAGCCAGGATGTGGCGCTCTTCTGTGCGTGCAGCGCTTGCGGAATAAGTGTCGAAGCTACCAGCAACAGACAACTCGTAATCTTTGAATTCATCTCTTCTCCTGAATGGCTCAGTTGCTCTTGCTGCTGTTCTTACTGCGGCAGAACCGTGAAGGTCGCATGATTCGTGGCGGCGGAGTCCGTCCCTACCCAGAGGTCGAAGGTGCCAGGTTCAATCGACCAATGGTGTGTCTGCGGACTCCAGAAGCCTAAGTCATGCGTGTCGAGTCGGAGCGCGACGGTCTGCTTCTCGCCCGGCTTGAGTGTTATACGCCGAAAGCCTTTGAGTTCGCGCACGGGTCTCGAGGCGCTGCCAGATCGCTGATGAGTATAAAGCTGCACTACCTCATCACCCGCGACTGAACCGGTATTCTGCACATCCACGGACACCATCAGCGACGAGCCAGATTTTACCGACGAAGAAGCCAGCCTCGGAGCGCCAAGTTTGAAACTGGTGTAGCTGAGGCCATAGCCAAAGGGATAGAGCGGCGCGCTGGAGCCGTCCCAGTAACGGGTATCATGCGCATCGGGAGTCTGCGTTGCATTATGCGCATAGAAGATAGGCACCTGTCCGACACTGCGTGGCCAGCTCACGGGCAGCTTGCCTCCAGGATCGGCATCGCCGAAGAGCAGGTCCGCGATAGCATTACCTCCCTCAGTACCGGGATACCAAGCATCGAGGATGGCCGGCACATGCTGCGACGCCCATGTGATGTTGAGCGAACGTCCGTTGAGTAAAACCAGTACAACCGGCTTTCCTGTTGCCACAACAGCCTCCAGAAGTTCCTCCTGTCGGCCCGGAAGTGTAAGCGTGGAGCGCGATGCGGCCTCGCCGCTCATGTTCTGCGCCTCACCGAGGACAAGCACCGTAACCTCGGATTGCTTGACGAGATCGATAGCGTGGGCAAACTCCGCGTCCCTCGCGGCATCGGTCTTCAGGGTAGGCTGCGGGCTGGGAAACTGGCTATCGAAGATCGATGGCTGACCTCGCGCAATCTCGACGCCCTTTGCCCACGACACCGTAGTATCTGCGTCAAATCGCTTGCGGATTCCTTCAAGCACCGTGACCGCATCAGCAGGATGTCCAGCGAGGCTCCACGAGCCCATGATGTCCGGCTTCGAATCAGCAAGAGGCCCGATCACCGCAATTGATTTGAGTGACTTACTCAGTGGAAGTAAACCACCCTCGTTCCGCAACAGGACAGCGGTCCGTTCCGCCGCTTTCCTGGCTGTACGGCGCTGTTCGGTGGAGACCAATTGCGCCGCCGCCTTCGAAGGGTCACTATAGGGATGACTGAACAGGCCAAGCCGATACTTCGTTGTAAGGATGCGGCGCACCGACTCGTCGATGGTCGACTCCTTCACCAGCCCATCTTTAACTGCCTTCGCAAGATTGTCACGGTAGACGTGACTGGTCATCTCCATGTCAACACCGGCATTCACGGCACGCGCAGCCGCATCCTCCGGGCCCGAAGCGAAGCCATGCTTGGTGAGGTTGAGCACGGCATCCCAGTCGCTCACCACAAAGCCGTTGAACTTCCACTTGTCGCGCAGCACATCCTGGAGCAAAAACTTATTGCCCGCCGCAGGCACCCCATTCAGGTCCATATACGCGGGCATCAGAGAGCCGGAACCCGCACGAATCGCAGCCTCAAATGGAGGAAAATAGACGTTCCAAAGCTGCTCATCCGAGATATCCGATGAATCATAGTCGCGCCCTCCCTCTGCTGCGCCGTAGCCAGCAAAGTGTTTCACGCAAGCGAGAATGTGGTTCGGAGTGCCGAGCTGATCGCCCTGAAAGCCGCGAATCTGGGCCGCTGCTATCTTGGAGCCAAGGTATGGATCTTCGCCCGCACCTTCCATGATGCGGCCCCAGCGAGGATCGCGCGCAATATCGACCATGGGAGCAAACGTCCAATCGACGCCGACAGCGCTCGCCTCTTTCGCAGCCATACTCTGGACGTGCTCTACCATCGCCGGGTCCCATGACGCAGCCAGCGCGAGCGGAACAGGATAGATCGTGCGAAAGCCATGAACGACGTCAAACCCGAAGATGAGGGGAATATGCAGCCTGCTGCGGTCAACAGCGAGATGCTGAAGCCGATTAATCTCGTTAGCATCGGTAAGAAACAGAAATGAACCCACCTGGCCGTCAAGGATGCGCTGGTCTGGCGAAACATCCTGCGGCTGGTTTAGCGCAATCTGGCTCATCTGCCCGATCTTCTCTTCAAGCGTCATCTTATGCAGAAGATCGTTTACAAAACGAGACATCTCATCGCCGGTCTTCGCGGCATGGCTCGCCTTCGCGGAAGACCGCGTCTCTGCCGTCAGCATCGGCGAGCACAATCCACTCAGCAGAGCGAGCGACAAACCGCTGACGGCGACCTGGTAGATCAAAGTACGTGGGGAAAGACGAAACGTCATTGGCAGCTCCTGAATCGGTCCTTGATTGATACCACACGCGCATGGTCATAGGCCTGAGGCTCTCTCGGCGACGACCCCTACTGCAATTCGCTGATATCACGCAGCGGAACAAGTGTAGACAAACGTTTGTCCATTGTCCAACATGAAATTCTTCATGCCTCCGCGTCTCTTCCTGCCCCACTCAATTCCGCCGAATCTCTTTTTGTACGACCATTGAAGCTGTCCTGTTGGTACTCTCTAACAAGGACGGCTCCTACGCGCCCAGGCTATTGTTTATGACGAAATCTGCCGCGCATCCTTCACATACGGCACGACGCACCAGTCTCAAAATGCTGGCCGAATACCTTGGCCTCAGTCCGTCGACGATATCGTTCGTTCTCAACGATGCACCGGGACGGTCGATCCCTGAAGCCACCCGCCAGCGCGTCAAGGCCGCGGCGGCGAAATTCAACTACCAGCCCAGCATGATCGCCCGCACTCTCCAGGGACAACGGATGCAGACCATTGGAGTGCTGCTGCCGGAGCTTGGCGAGGGTTATCACTCCCAGGTACTCAGCGGTGTCGGCGACCTGCTGATGCGCGAAGGCTTCTTCTATTTCACAGTCCATCACCGTCATAAGAAAGAGCTGGTCTCGGCCTACCCCGAGTTGCTGCGATCTCGCGGAGTGGATGGCATTCTTGCGATCGACACCCATCTCCCGGAAGATTGCCGCCTTCCGCTGCCTACGGTTCTGGTCGCGGGACATACAGAGCTTTCTGAAGTGACCAACGTAGTTCTGAACCATGAGCTGGCCGCGGAGCTCGCACTCAACCACCTCTACCAGTTGGGCCACCGCAAGATCGCATTCATGCAGGGCCAGCCCTTCAGTTCCGACTCCGATACCCGCTGGGCCGCGACGCTCCATGTGGCCCGCGAACTTGGCCTCGTTGTAAACGATGACCTCACGATTTACTTGGAAAAAGACTCTCACTCGCCCGAGATCAGCTATCCCGGCATTCGCCGTCTACTCCAGAGCAGACAGGAGTTTACCGCTGTTCTTTGCTTCAATGACGTCTCAGCGATGGGCACCATTCGCGCACTGCACGAGGCTGGACGCCGTGTGCCGAATGATGTGTCGGTCCTTGGGTTTGACGATATTCAGTCCTCGCAATATCAGGTTCCCAGCCTAACGACGATTCGCCAGCCGCTACAGGAGATGGGCAGCACCGCCGCCCGAATGCTGTTGAAGAAGCTGGCAGATGAGATTACGCCGGAGCTCATTCGCGTCGATCCGGAGCTGATCGTCCGCGAATCTACAGCGCGCGCAGGCAGGCCGACAAAGAAAGCCCCTGCCTCAAATTAAGCTCGCAGCAACGTTTAGTTGTTCGCAGATGTGGGCCGCTTCGCGTTCTCCACTGGAGCGAGAACGCCACCTTGCTTCAAATGATAGAAGCGGTCCTCGGCAACATTCTCAAATACCTCCCGTTCGCCGTTCTGCCATAGCACCTCGACCTTATCGATTCCGCGGGTGCGCCCCAGCCCGAAGTGTAATCGCAGATCGTTCTGCGATAAATAACTTCCACCGCTTCGCACCTCCTCCATCTGCCGCAGCTTGCCTGTCGTCACCCACACGCGAGCATTCAGTGCCAGCCGGTTCTTCGGGCTGCCTTCCAGATCGAAGCTGACCCAGTGGTTCACCGGATCGCTCTTCGCCGCAAGGATCATGGGACCGCCCGTCAGGTTCTCGACCACAACATCGAGCTTGCCGCTATTAAAGAGATCGCCCACCGCCAGTCCTCTGCTGACCTGCAACTCGCGTACCGCCTCGCCCGACTCTTCGCTTACGTCCTTGAAGGTTCCATCATGCTGATTCTTAAAGACGAGTTTGGGCTCCTTGTATCTCGTCCCCATCTTCACACTGTCCACCTGCGGATAGACGTGGCCGTTCACCAGGATCAGGTCTTTCCATCCCGAGTTATCGAGATCCAGAAACGCGTCGCCCCAGCCGACGTACGGCGAACTCGCACGCGAAATGCCGGCCGAGCGTGAGACGTCGGAGAAGGTCATGCCGCCATCGTTGCGAAACATCGCCGCATACTCGTCGCTGAAGTGGGTCACAACCAGGCTCATTCGTCCGATATTCAGGTAGTCGCCGAGCGCGAGCCCCATGTTTGCCTGTTCCGTCCCGTCTTCACTCACCGCGACGCCGGCGTCGTAGGCCATCTCCTTGAAGTGTCCATTGCCTTCATTGTGATACAGATAGTTCGGTTCGCCATCGTTTCCGACGAAGAGATCGAGCTTGCCATCATTATCGAAGTCGGACCATACTGCGCCGAGGCCGAAGAAATGGTTAGCATCATCTACGCCAGCCTGCTTTGCGACCTCGGTAAAGGTGCCGTCGCCATTGTTGCGATACAGCGCATCGGGTGCCCCCTTTAGCCCGCGCGGCCCGCACTGTACGGCGACTCCGTGGTACTGGCAGGTTTTGCTCGAGCCGAACTTCGGCAGGTCATGCACGTCGAGATCGACATAGTGCGGCACAAACAGATCGGAGTTGCCGTCCCCGTCATAGTCGCCAAAAGTAACACCGGTCGCCCAGCCGGAATCTTTGTCGAGCCCTGCTGCCTTGCTAACATCGGTAAAAGTGCCGTCGCCATTATTACGATAAAGAACAACCCCGCCGAAGCAGCTCACAATAAGGTCCGGCCTGCCATCGTTGTTATAGTCACCCACGGCTGCACCCATCGCCCAGCATGGATAACCCACTCCTGCCTTCTCTGTGACATCGGTAAATGTTCCATCGTGATTGTTATGGAAGAGAGCGCTTCTCGCTTTTTTACCTGCCAACGCCATCGAAACACTCGGCGCATTAGTGAAATAGATGTCCAGCCAACCATCGCCATCGTAATCAAGCAGTGCAACGCCGCCGCCCATCGATTCGACGATGTACTTTTGTTCAGGACTGGAGAGATGCTCGAAATGAATACCAGTCGAAGCAGTAATATCCACCAGTTGCGGGACCCGCTCACTCGCAGACTTCGGTACAGCCTTGACTTGCGATTGAATGATGCCTGCCGTCAGAACCATGCTAACGACGCAGCATAAATTCATGATGCATGGCCTAAGCTCAACCCGGCGCAATCTCGAAGGTTCTATCACACCTGACACTGTGTCCATCTATTTGTCCGGCTCATCTTGCGGTGTATCGAGCCGCATCTCTTTGTAGACCGCCCGCATCTTCTCCTTAATGTCCTTGTATTTTTGATATGCCTCCAACTCACGCTTAGCTTCACCCGGCCGCTTCAGCTTGCGATATGCCGTGCTCAGTCGATAATGCGCTAAAACGTTGGTAGGATCGGCAGCGACCAGCGGCTCCAGCAGCGGCAATGCGGAGGCGGATTCATCCTTTTCAATATAGACATGCGCCAGCCCCAGGGTCGCATCCGCATCGCCCGGCACCAGCGCGAGCGCCCGTTTGTAGTAAGCTACCGCGCCGTCGAAGTTGTCCTTCTCGACCGCAATGTCGCCAAGCTTCGTCAAAGACTTCGAATCTCTGTCATTTGCCGCAATGGCCAGCTTGTACTCCTGCTCTGCCTCGGCCCGCAGCTTCAGGTCAGGCGACGCACGAAGCGCCTCCGCCAGTTCAAAATGAATTCCCGGTAGATTTGGATCGATCGCGATCGCCTCACGAAAATTCGCAATCGTCCCGGGAATGTCTCGCTCGCGAGCCAGTTCATGCGCCATCGCCTGATGCATCTGGCCAGACTCGGGTGCCGCCACCGACAGATCCAGCATCGCCTCACCCGCCAGATCGGAATAGATACGATAAGCCGCATAGAGTATCCGAGGATCGGTCGGCGCGCCCTGTCGCAAGACCTCTACCACCGCGGCGGCCTTCGGCAACTCCTGCGTGGCGGTATATAACTCGATCAACTCCAACCCTGCTTCCAGCCGAACGCTCGGCTCCTTGAGCTGCTCCACCACCGATTGAAGATCGGTACGCGCAAGTTCATTTTCCCCAAGGTTTCTCTCGCACATGCCCAGCAGCGCCCGGATTTTAGTCAGCCCCGGCTGTTGCTCCACAGCTTTCCGCAGATGGGGCTCTGCCTTTGCATCGTCTTTTTCAAAAAAAAGAAGCACCCCCAGGTTTGCCTGCGCATCGGTATTGTTCGGGTCCAGCGCAACAACCGCGGCAAACTCCTTCACCGCAAGCGCCGGTTTCTTCTGATTCAATAGCTCATGTGCTTTTTGCTGATGCGCTTGAACCTGCTGCGCTGTAGAAACCCCACCTGATTGTGCCGCCCCGTAGCCAACCCCACCTAGAGTCAACAGAAGAAAAAGAAGAAGATTGAAGACCTTCATTGCAGGACCATCTGACCTTTCGAATAGGTCGTGTGATTAAAAACCATTGGGATGGCGGACAATCCCGCCATCCCAACGGAGTGTATCAGAAGGTCAGTCGCGCCCCGAGTTGCATGTGACGACCGCCAATCGTAACTCCTCGAATCGTAGAGCTACCGGTAGCGACGGCGCCATTCGCAACAGTCAGCGCACTGCCAGGCAATTTGAAGCTGGGATGGTTCAGGACATTGTTCGCATCGGCACGAATCTGCAGATGCACCTCCTCCCAGATGGCGAACGACTTGCCGAGGGAGAAGTTGACGTTCGTAAGTCCCGGACCATTCAGGCTGTTCCTTCCCGAGTTGCCAAAAGTCCCTGCTGCAGGTACCGCATAGGCTGCTTCATTGAACCATTGATTGGTTCCGTGGGGACCAGCCTTTTTGGAAAGATGCGGGTTTCCAATCACGTTCGGGTACCAGTTCCCTGCCTGCGCAAACGAGTTGTTCTTACTCATGTACACCGTGAATGGTTGACCGCCTTGGGCCACGACCGTACCTGATCCTTGCCAGCCACCGACCACTTCATCGAGCAACCAATTATTGTTCAGGAACCGCCTTCCGTGGCCGAAAGGCAATTGATAGACCACACTTCCCTTCAACGCATTCCGCACGTCAAAGT
>Ga0068855_100003886_pt1 | contig 18254 bp, 13 predicted proteins | sample KBSCornC52_FD_66592 | JGI IMG/M metagenome (GOLD analysis project Ga0068855, IMG submission 66592) | Corn rhizosphere microbial communities from Kellogg Biological Station, Michigan, USA - KBS Corn C5-2 | ecosystem: Host-associated > Plants > Roots > Rhizosphere > Soil ...
GAAATCTCTCGCCTCGACGCACAGGATAAAGGCAAGCGCAAGCCTATCGAAGACGCAAAGCCGCGCCCTCCCGTCGTTATTCCCGCACTCCAGCTTCGCTACGACGAAGGGTATTGGAAAGCCGAGCTCTATCGCGTCGCAGACACGGATACCGAAACGCTGCAGGTGCAAAAGCGCACCGGCCTCGACAAACTCGCCCCGCCAATGAGAGCTGAGAAGCCCGCAGGTCAAACGATGTCGCCGCACGTCGCGAAGCCTCCTCCACAGCGAGATGTCGCGGCCGAACAGGCGTTATTCGAAGAAGAAATGGCACGTCTGGGCGAATTCGACACTTTCGAAATCAAGCGCGCAAAAAGCGATTGATCCGTCTTGCGAAGCCGTCAATTCTAGTAGTTTCATCAATAGTCAGCTGTTATTGATATTCTTTGAGCCTTTGTGTCTCTGTGTGAGACACTCTTCTGCTATGCCGCGCTCCGCAGACTGCGCTCTGAATAGCGGCGGATACGGGTATCCTGTAAGCACGAAAATGAAAAAGGGGCGAAAGAGACCCCGTACGAGAAAGAGGATTCTGAAGATGCCGAAAGTGCTTGTAAGCGACCCGATATCGGACGCGGGAATCGAAAAACTGAGAGCAATCCCCGGCGTTGAGGTCGATGTGAAGCTCGGTCTCAAGCCGGACGAGCTGAAGTCCATTATCGGGGAATATGCCGCGCTTGCGGTGCGCAGCGAAACCAAGGTCACGGCGGAGATCCTCGAAGCCGCGGACAAATTGCAGATCATCGGGCGCGCGGGAGTCGGCGTCGACAACATCGACGTGACGGCGGCCACCAAGAAGGGTGTCGTCGTCGTCAATTCGCCGGAGGGCAACACACTCGCCGCCGCCGAGCTGGCCGTCGCCCTGCTGCTGGCGCTGGCTCGCAAGATCCCCCAGGCCGATGCCAGCCTGCGAGCCGGGAAATGGGAGCGCAAGAAATTCGTCGGTACCGAGATTTACGGCAAGACGGTGGGCGTGATCGGGCTGGGCAAGATCGGCCGGAGCGTCGCGCTGCGGATGAAGGCCTTCGAGACCACGGTCATCGCATACGATCCTTTTGCCACCGCGGAGAGCGCCCGCCGGATGGGCGTCGAGCTGGTCTCACTCGACGAAATCTATCGCCGCAGTGACTTCATCACGATCCACGTGCCGCTGAACTCGGACACGCGCGGCATGATCGGCGCTGCCCAGCTCCAATCTATGAAAGACGGCGTTCGGATCATCAACTGCGCCCGAGGCGGCATTGTGGACGAGTCAGCGCTGGCGGAGGCGATCCGCAGCGGGAAAGTAGGCGGGGCGGCGTTCGATGTCTTCGGCAAGGAGCCCCCGGAGCCGGACAATCCCCTGCTGAGCCTCGCGGAGAACGTGATCACCCCGCATCTCGGGGCCTCAACGGAAGAGGCGCAAGTGAACGTCGCGATCGACATTTCCGAGCAGATCGCCGATGTGCTTCAGGGCAAGCCCGCCCGCAGCGCCGTGAATCTGCCGTCCGTCTCGGCCGACGAGATGGCTCGTGTCGCGCCCTTCATCGTGCTCGCCAGCAAGATCGGCAGCCTCCACACGCAGCTCGCTCGGGACACTTCCGGCGTAGGGCGCCCGATTGAGAATGTCGAGGTGATTTTCAGCGGAGATTTTGCCGGCCTGCCAACAGAGAGTATCACGCGCGCCGCACTGCAGGGCCTGCTCACTCCGGTCCTGGACGAGCCAGTCAACCTGGTGAACGCGCCGGTGCTCGCGGAGCAGCGCGGTCTGAACGTGCAGGAGTCACACAGCAGGACCTCGCCGGATCACTCCTGCCTGCTCTCGATTCGGGTGCGGTTTCCGGGCGGCGAGCGCACGATTTGCGGCACGGTCTATGGCCAGGAACCGAGAATCGTGCACATCGATGGCTATCGCGTAGACATCCAGCCTTACGGCCACATGATCGTCACGCAGCACCATGATCAGCCGGGCATCATCGGCAATGTCGGCATGCTGCTGGGGAGCAACAATGTCAATATCGCCGGGATGCACGTCGGGCGCGAGTCGACGGGCGGCCGCGCGATCATGGTCCTGCTCATCGACGAGTCGATCTCCGACGACCTGATGAGGCAGATCCGCGCCTTCCCCGGCATGGAGACTGCCCAGCCGGTCGCGCTGTAGCAGCGCATATCAGCGTCAGATGCGGAGAGTGCGCACTGTCAGGCCGCGGGCTTTTGTTTCGCGGCCTCGTACTCGTCGCTGCCGTGGCGCAGCGTGAGGAACCAGATGTGCTTACGCCATGCGGCCGTGTCCGCAACTTCGACGCCGCATTCGATCATCCGTTTGCCCTCATGCGTGGCAATGCTCTGCCGAACGATGGTGCCGCGAATCTTGAGCAGCTCGAACCCGGACGGTGGATACAGAATGATTTCGTCGCCGCACGGCACCGCTGCCGGGATGAGAAGCCGGAACCCTTCACGGCTCAGGTCCTGAACGATCGCCGTCATCGTCCCGGTGGAAGTGTGCTCGATCGTAAGTTTGTCGATGCGACAGCTTTGGCGCAGCGCCGAACGGCGGTCATCGTGCGCAATAGGCTCTCCGTTTGGATCTTGCATTTATGTTACTCCTGGAGCGAGCGCGTGCGGCGGCTCTGCTCGCAATCGATCTTTCAAGGCTCACAATCAAATTTGCTACTTCTGTCGTCTGCTGGCGCGCCTTGAGGAGCGCTGCCGTCAATATTCCATTTCGATTATCGGTGAAAATGGCCGAAGACATCAGACACATGCGATGCGGCGGGTGTGCCAGTCGCGACAGAAAGCGCCGGATTCACAGCATACCGTGGTAAAATCGACGGCGTATAAGGAGACTCAGGAAATGAAGTATTGGGGATTGCGCGCGGCCATCGCCGCTATTCTCTTAATCGCGCTCGCGCCTGGCTGCGCGCAGCTGCCCCCGGGATCCACCGCGCTGTCCGGCAAGCGGCTGATCGTGACGCTGAACTACAGTGGGTTCATCAACCCGAACTATCACTACTTCTTCCTGGTGAACAACGTCGGGGATCAAAATGCCAACGGGCCGGTGCCGGTGGTCCTTCCCCCTTATGGAAACGGTTTCGCGACCGGGTCGGGCGCTCAGGCGGGTGGATTTACAGATTTTGTAAGATTCGACAGCTTTCAGCCCGGCAACAACGGCTATTCGCTGTACCATGTCGTGGGCGATCTCAACCGATCGGCGTTTGTCAATGAAGGCAGCCCGGTATCGACGACGCGCCCCGACCCAACCGATCCCCGGACCGGGAAACAGCTGCAGTTTCAGCTCGATTTGTCGCAGCTCGTTACCGATTCCAACGGTAAGCCTTTGCCGGCGGACCAGGCCGTGGCCGCCGCGAAGACCATCCGGTTTCTGCAGATGAATATCATCTCCACCGACATTGTGCCGACCGACCTAACGACGCCGATCAACAAACAGGTCGACTCGCTCGGTGACACAAGGACCTCGACCGGGCAGTCGTCGTTCATTGTGCTGGATGTTTCGCAGAACAGGGTTTACAGAAACAGCGATTATATCGGCCAATTCGCATTTGAGCCGACGGATAACGACATCTTCGCCACCACCGCAAATACAGACCCAGCCCTGGATCTTGTGGACTGGAGCGTGGAGGTTCGGCAGCAGTGACTTGCCAGAGGATTGTTGACCTTTGGCGTAGAAAGTGGTCGAGCTGGCAGAAGCTGTTTCAAATACGGTAAATCGGTGTCTAACACAGTCGAATAGCATGCTTGCCAAAACGATAGTTTAGAGAAATCGACCTGAAAAGCGCGGAAAGGATTTCAATCAGTCAAAAACATGTTGAACAACAAAATCAGCCGCTTTGCGATCCATTGCGGAATCTGCATAGCGGCGGCGTTCGTTATTGCAGGCTGCTCCGGCAGCAAGAGCAGCAGTACACCGTCGCCGACTCTGTTCGTCACCGATGGAATTTCGAATCGAGTAGTCCAAATCCCGGATGTGAACACCGCAGTTTGGGCTGCGCTCGGCACGCTGGGCAGTGGCGTAGGGCAGTTTAATCAACCCACGGGTGTCTTTGCGGATAGCCAGGCCAAGCTGTACATCGCCGACTCCAACAATAACCGCATCATTCGCGTGGACGGAATCAGCGGCGCGAATTGGACCGCGCTCTCACAGACAAGCCTGGGCAGCCTGACCCATCCTCGCCAGGCCATCACGGATGCGCAGGGACATATCTACATCGTCGACAGCGGCGCTGCACGGATTGTCCGCGTAGATGATATGACGGGCGCGAACCCGGTTGCCTATCCCGCGGTTCCGTTTCCTGCCGGACCTCCTGTGAATCCGCTCGCCCTGAACGTACCGACGGGGATCGCGCTTGACAGCCAGGGCCGAATCTATATTGTCGATAGCGGCAATAATAGAATTGTTCGGATCGATGACATCACCGGCGCAAACCGCGTTGACCTTGGCGCCGCCGGAGTCGGGACGAACCAGTTCTCGCTCCCGATGGGCATTTTCATCGATTCCAACCACCTGATCTATGTCGCGGACACAGGCAACAACCGGATTGTTCGGTTTAATGACATTACGGGAGCGGGATGGACGATGCTTGGCGCGCTCGGAGACGGCCTCAACCAATTCAATAGCCCGTCGGGAGTCTTCGTGGATGCGCAGTCCCGGATTTACATCACAGACACCGGTAACGGCCGCGTCGTCCGTGCGGACGATATGAACGGCCACAACTGGTTCCCGGTCATCCAGAACATCGACGCCAATCACTTCAGCCAACCGATCGGCATCTTCTAGTAACCTATCCGCCTTGGACGAAACTAGGCTGCCAGGCGCAGCCTGGTTTCGTCTTTATTTGTGGTTGTGTCCTGCCGTTCCCAGCTTGCCAGCGTGCCGAGTTTACGCTCCGTCTTATTCTGGTACATCCGATTGTCTGCGATCGAAAGCAGCCCCGCCGGATCCTGCGCATCCAAAGGGAAGGAGGCGTAGCCCATGCTGACGCTTAAGCGAAGAGCGCCAAGCTTTTCGTGTACGAGCCCGGGATCGTACTCTTCGACGGCCCTTCTCAGAGTTTCCGAGAGCTGTACTACTCGACCCGCATCCGCCGTGTTCATGATGATGAGGAACTCGTCGCCTCCGTACCTGCCGACAATCCCAATGCCTTCTGCCTGTTTGCGGAAGATCTGAGCTACATCGCGCAGCACCTGATCGCCCTTCTGATGGCCGAAGTTGTCGTTGATCGGCTTGAAGCTATCCAGATCCATACAGAGCAGCGCGAAGCCATCTTCGGAGCCATATCCTGGAACGTCCTGGTAGCCCGGCTCGCGGCCCTCCGATTCTCGCGTAAGCACCCGGTCGCTATCTACGGAAACGCCAGTTGGCACGGAATGTACGTCACATGTGGGCGCGATCCGGCATTTGTCTTCCATTTGCTCGGTAATATAACGAATGTTGAACACGCCTGTGAGTGAATCCGTGAATGCGTGGCCCCGCGTTCTATCGTAAAGCATACCGTTATAGAGAGCCATTGCGGCCCGTTCCGCGATCATCTCGAGCAGATGCTGATCGTGACCGTTGAACGCAGCTTCAGACGTGTGGTAGAGGTTGATCGTACCCAGCGGCTGCCCCTGATGTACGATAGGCACAATGAGCGCGGTTCTCAGCGGCTGCCACTGTGCGTAGGGCGAGCTCTGGAGCATCAAGTCCTCGTTATCATACTCGCCGTAATAAGATTCGCGGGCGTTCAACACCTGGATAGACTGGCATCGCTCGTTTAGCGAGTGTGCCTGGGCAAAAAACTCACTATTGACCCCCACTGCCGTACGCACCCGGAGAACCGCAGCGTTCTCTTCTTTCAGCAAGAAAAGGCACGCGCCGCCGGGGAAGATCGCTTCGAGTTTCCTCGCGAGAATGTCCAGCGTCTCCTCCAGGCCCAGGCTCGATGAGAGCGTCTGAGCGACTTCATAGAGAGCCCACAGATCGGAAGACGCGCGGTGGATATCCCTGGCGGCCTGTTCCGACTTCGTGGCCACCTCGCGATCCGGTCCCTTCGCCACCAGTGGACCTTCGCCCAGCGTTGCCATCTCCTGAATGACGCCCTCAATGATCTGATCGAACGCCACAACGATGTCCGGGTCGAAATGCGTTCCAGCGTCCTTCCGGATCACGGCAAGTGCACGCTCATGGGTCCAGGCCCCGCGGTACGAGCGCGAGGAGGTTAGGGCGTCATAGACATCGGCCACTGCGAGAATGCGCGCCACGAGCGGAATATCGTAGCCCTTCAGGCCCTCCGGGTAGCCGGTACCGTCCCACTTTTCGTGGTGATACTTCACCCCAGGCAGGACCGGCCAGGGAAACTCGACCGGATCTAGAATTGCCGCGCCGATCTCCGGATGCTTCTTGATCTTGTCGAACTCTTCTTCCGTAAGCCTCCCCGGCTTCAACAGGACGTACTCCGGCACACCCAGCTTGCCGATGTCGTGCAGCAGCGCGCCCGTGTTCACGCCCTCCAGCTCCGCCCCCGTAAGGCCCAGCTGGACCGCGGTGGCCACAGCGTACCGCTGCACGCGCAAAATGTGCTGGTGCGTGTACTGATCCTTGGCATCGATAGCGAGTGCGAGGCTTTTGATCGTCGCGAGATAAAGGTCGGCGAGATGAGCCTGGCTCACCTCCATCTCCTCGATGTGCTTCTGCTTCTCTCGCTTCCTCGCGGTAGACACTTCCCACGAACGGAATGCGAACCAGAACACGGGACTTCCGCACAGGAGCAAAGCGCCGAGATTCCGCCCGAAGAGAATGATCGCGATACTGGAGACGCAGCCGCCTGCAAAGTAACTCGGGGCCGTCCAGAGGAACGTCTCTTTCCAGAGAGGAAACGGCTTTTGCTCGGTGCAGAGCGCTATCACAAGCGCCACACCGCCCGTGTTGATCGAGAAGTTAACTAGGGTGGCGGTTACGATGGCAAAGAACGTCACCGGCATCTGCATGGTAAGCGATTGCTGGTTTACGAAGTAGTAGGCCATGCTTGCCAGGCCAACCTCAAAGAGGCTGAGACAGACATTGAATGCCAGCTGGTAGAACGGCTGACGCTTCGGGTAGAGGCAGCCGGAGAGGCTCCCGACTCCGCCGATCAGCAGAGCGGCCAGTGGTCCAAAGCGCAGCATGCTGGTGAATGTCAGGACGAAGCCGAGCGACATCGAGCCCGCGTCCTCATTGCTGGTGTTTTGAACCAGCGTGATCTTCTTGCCACCACAGACGATGGCAAACGCGAGGAAGACCATGAGCTCCCAGATGGGCACGGAGTGGCGGGTTCGCGGATCGAATGCGGCAGAGAGAGAGACAAGAATGCCCGCAATGCACACGGTCACTATGTAAATTTGCGCCGCAACCGGCAGTTTTCGCATCAAATCAACCTCAACAAGTCGTTAGAAGTGCCGATGGATCAAAGCAGCCGCTTCGTGACGGTCATGTCGAGAGCCTTTAAGCCTATCGTTCCGGTCTTACTTTCCGTTTATTCCACAGATGTGATCAAACCCGTAAAGAATACCGCTTAGTCTTGTCGGGTACGCACGGCGGCTTCTACAGGGCTGATTTGGCTCACTTCCGTAAAGTCGCTTGCTAACCCGGATTATTATCAGGCTGGTTGTTGTGCTGAGTATGGCAATACCTTTGTAGCCCGACCTTCGGTTCGGAAGTCAACTACGGCTGCCGCAGGCAAGGAGTTGTTATCGTGCGAACTAGATCCATTAGCCCCGGACTTCGGGGTTTTACGCTTATCGAATTGCTCACCGTGATCAGCATTATCGCAGTTCTCGCCGCCATCCTTTTCCCTGTATTTGGACAGGCCCGTGAAATGGCGCGCGGAACCGTGTGTCTTTCGAATATCAAGAATATTGGCACCGCCGTTGTAATGTATTCCCAGGATTACGACGAGACGGTGGTGCCATGGCGCAACTGCCCGGTTCAGACTCGAGACGGTGCGATCGCCTGTACCTTTGCTGAGCAGACTGACTCGCTGTGGACCTCGACCATTCAGCCCTATTTGAAGAACAAGCAGATCTTCTTCTGTCCGTCGTTTAACGAGCAGGATACTGCGAAGGCGATGGACCAGGCGGATTGCGACGGCGACGGAACGCCCGGCAGCGGCTCCAGCGGACTCATCCCGGCGGACAAGTATTTCTCGCACTACGCGATCGGATTCCATCTTGTATTCAACGGAGATGGCTGCGACAAGGTCGGGGACGCCCCCTATGCCAACTTTGCAGGCAGCGGATGGACAGGAGAGGGTGGTGTCTACCACTTTTTCACTCAGCGACTTCCCAGCATCGTGGATGTGAGCCGGACCGCGTTTGTGGGTGATGGCCTGACCTACCAGAACCATACCGACGACGGCCCGTTCGTCGGCACGCAGCTCGGCTGCGAGTCGCGCTATCGGCACCGAGGCGGAGCGAATATGGCGATGCTGGACGGGCACGCCAAATGGCTCACGAACAATCCGGAGCGCCACGAGATGCAGGACGAAAACAGCTGCTACTTCGAGAAGTATTTTACGGCCGACAAGTAGGCGTGCCGTACCAGAAGGAGAGCCACCATATGATCCATCGAACGGCCGCGATTCGTGCCGCGATCGCTCTGCTCGCTGCTATGTTTGCGGTGATGGTTTCGGGCTGTAACCCGACAACCGACGCCTCAGACCCAGACCCGCATTACTATAAGGGCAAGCAGTTCACGCACAAGAAAACAGGTTAGCGCCGCAGCACATCGCTCGGCATTATAACCCAATCGAGTCACCCGCAGCCGCTCCGAAGAGAGAGCGGCTGCGGGTTGTTACTTTCACGGTAGAGCGACGTTGAAGGGCGGACTCCATGTCAACTCGGAGGCGTGTTTTCTGCGCCGAGGACCCTTCGGCATGGTGGATCTCATGATTACTGGGCCCGAAACCTTACTGACGACATGCAAGAGAGGCGCGGTGCGCGCAACCTGTTGGCTACTTCCTGCACCGAGCAGTTTGAGCGACCATGTTTGTGTGAATATGACTTGACATGATCGGCAAGCTGTGTTATATTATCGTTGCTGCCGGCGCCCATGAATGTCGATTTCGGGCGAGTGGTGGAATGGCAGACACGCTAGTCTTAGGAACTAGTGCCGAAAGGCGTAGGGGTTCAACTCCCCTCTTGCCCATGGCCGTCAGCATCGTTTGCGGGAGTAGCTCAGTGGTAGAGCGCTACCTTGCCAAGGTAGATGTCGCGAGTTCGAGTCTCGTCTCCCGCTTGGATTTGATCTCAGACCTGCGAATTTGAGATCAAACTAGTTGGTTCTTCCCAGCCCCCTCCTCTCCAATGTCTCCCATTGTGTGCGTGAAAATAGCAACCGGACAGCTACCTTTCCGTGTCACGGAGTCTTTCCGAGCGTCTTATCCTCACCATTTTTTCTGCTCGGTGTCTTAACGAACTGGGCCAGGATACACTTCGCCTGCGACCACAAATGAGAGAACCCCAGGCTCGGAGTTCCGGCCATCCAGATCGCAATCACCCCGTCGACGCCAAATCGTGATTAACCCCGTTTGCACTTATCAAACACTATAACCTGATGAATATTGCATTTCTTACCGACCATTCACTTGATTCGTGATCATTGCTCAATTTCATTGAGATAGGGACGGAAGAGCGCATTCCAATCCCGATGAAATTACGGAGAAAATACAAATGAAGTACTTATTGAAATTGGCAGCACTCGGCTGTCTGTTTGTTATGTCAACTCTAAGCGCCATGGCTCAGGCCACAGACTTGCCTGATGCTACCAATGGATTAACGGTGACGGCAACGGTAAGGGAACAAGCGATCATCAGTGTTCCAGCCACGATCGGCTTCGACGTCACGGATGTCGGCGCGGCCACTACCGTTAGCAGCGGCGCTATCAGCCTCACTCAAATTGTTCTGAACGATGGCAAGAAAATACGACTCTCTTTGAAAGCGAGCGCTGCGTCCTTTACGGCGGCCGCAGGCGGCTCCGTCACCTGGGCGGCCTCTGACATCTCGTGGAACACCGGTGCGTGGACAAACGGAATGGGCGCTGCGAACGCGCTTGATAATGCGGCCTATGTCGAGGTGATGACTTCGAGTTCCGACAATCCTGCTTCTGTCACAGGATCCTTCACATTCACGCTTGCTGCCAAGGCCACAGTCGACCGCGCTGGCACTCACACGCTTGCTGCGACATGGAAAGTGGAGAGTCTGTAGCTGTCATCCCTTCTGATGACGGCTTAGACTGCGTCATCCGACCCTCTACAGCGGTGAGACGGCTGCTACAGATTTATCTGGGGCTGCCTCTTTGCCCGCCGAAGGAGTCACGATGCGCCATACCCTGTGCGCTTTTGTGTTCGGCTTTCTGTTGGTGACCGGAACTCAGAGCAATTGTGCTGCCCTGACGTTCCGGGCTGCGATGGACCCCATACGGCTTCAAGGATTGCCAGGTCAGATTTTCACACGTCATTTTACGCTCACACTCGGCAAAAACGAGGCGCGCACCCGTTTTAGAGTGCGCGTTGAGGATTGGTGGCGCAGCGAAGATAACCGGCAATCCTACTACAAAGAGCCGGGGACCCTGTCTCACTCATGTGGGATGTGGACCAAGGTAAACCCGGTGGAACCGAGCGTCGAGCCGGGAGCCACGCTTGATGTCCGCATCAGCGTCGCGATTCCCGGCGCCGCCAAATCCGGTGGATACTGGTGCGCGCTGACGCTAGACGAGGTACCAGATCCTCTGCAGGCTCAGCCCCACGGCGTCGGCGTGCGTTTGCTGACATCACTTTCCGTCGGAATCTATATCAACGTCGTTCCTGTACACCGGGCGGCCACCATTTCAGAAGTCGCGCTGGTCGATGACATGGCGACCGTCAAAGTACACAACGATGGTGACTGCCCTCTGAACGTCGAAGGCAGATTCGAATTCCTTCGGCCAAACGAGCAAAAACCCTTCGCCACCGCACCGCTGTCACGCTCTACCCTACTCACCGAGCCGATCGACACGATTCGGATGACGGCGCAACTCCCGGATTCTGCCGTCCTGCCTCCCGGTCGATACCTGGTGCGAGCGATCCTGGATATCGGACTGGACCACTACATCGGCGTCCAAAAGGAGATGGAGATACGTCGTGAGACGCCGTCCTCCACTACGTCTGACCGCAAATAGCGCCAAGGTCATCAGGGTCGCGGTTATCGCGGTTTTCTGCCTTCTTATCATGACGCGTCCCTGCCTGGCCGATTGGAAGATCCTTCTAGTCGACAAAGACATCTCCCTGCCTGCTGCTCCGCAAGACCACGCCAACATGCCGTTTGTCAATGTCGAGGCGCTTGCGCCGCTGCTCCGCTTGCGAGTCCTCATCAGCGCGCAAGAGGTCTTGATTTTCGACCACGAAGGCGTTGTGTGGCATGCACAAACGGGAGAATTTCAGCTCCTCTCCTCGGGCCGAAGCCTGGCCCTCAAGCTGCCATTGTATGTGCGTGGCACGGCCCCCTATCTTCCTCTGGACGTGGTTGCGGAGCTTTCCGGCATGCGGCTGCAGCTGGACACAGCCGGGCAGCGCGCAACGCTGTTACCAGCGACCTCCACGACCGCCAGATCGCCCGCAGACTCCGATTGGCAGCCGTTCACTTTAGATAAGACCCCGCAGCAGCGCGCCGTGCTGGAAAAGGAGCAGGCAGACGGTCTTGCAGGCAACAGCGGGACGCTCGCCTCTTCCCTTCCGCCTTCGCACGATACCCTCCATCTGTCTTATGGAATCGGGTATGTGCAAGGATCGGATTGGGGGAGCGAGCTAACCGGTTTCGGGAGAGTAAGCGGGCTGGACGTCCAGTTCAGCGGCCTGGTGACTCAGGGGTCCAAAGGGCTGCGCTCGACCGGTGAGCACATCTCCGTACGCGACCCCGACTCCAATGCTGAAGCACAGTTTGGTAATCTTCACACGGACCTGTGGGGCAATGCCTATGGCGCCAGAATTGGACGCCAGGTCGGCATCGCTCGCGACCAATCTCTATCACTGTATGTTCCGGGAAGCCGACTTCAGAACCGGCGCTTTGTTCTGGCATATCGTGAGGAGCGCAGTCTTGGCTCGAACCTGAGACTTGGAGGCGAGGCTGCGACCGATGGCAGCTACTTCCTGAAGGCGAGATGGCAAAGCAAACAGTGGGGCCTGGACGCATATTACCGGTCAACGACCGACATTACGAGGAATGGAATGGGCGCGTTCCTTTCCTACCGGCTGGGCCGGGCAGGCTACCTTTACGGGAGCATTAGCGGCCTGGGAGCGGGACAGGATCGCTCGGATGACTACGCCCTCGGCGTCACCATTCCATTGAAACGTGGGTTCGAGGTCGGATTCGAGCACGGTCAGACATCAACGCTGGGCGTGGCGCGCGAACGCAACGCTATCTCGTTCACCGCTCCGATCGGGTCCCTTCGCCTTCTCACTCGGTATCAATGGGGCGGCATGGAACGATTGGCAAATCCGCTGATGGGCTGGCATACAGGGCCAAGGCAGCAGGATCTGACGTTTTCCACGAATGTTGTTTCGTCGCCGAGGGCCAATTTCAACTATCAAGCCCGGGTTCACTGGCAGGCTGATGGATCGAATACAACCTCCGGCGAGCTTCGCAGCGTCTTTCGGCTGACCCGCCAAACGCAGTTGCAGATCTTTACCGCGTTTCCACAGGCGCTCGATCCCGATGAGTTCCGCGTGGTTCTCTCGCACGAGCTGAAGAAGAACGTCTCCGTATCTTTGCAATACGGTCTGCTCTCACCTTACCAGGGAGACCCCAGGCATATCCCGGAGCGCGGGGTCATGCTGATGTTTCGAAGCCAGCTGAACATATCGAGCCCCGCGCGTTACGCTGAAGTACGCGGCGCAGTAATGGATCTGCTCGGGCGGCCGGTGCCCGGAATCGGTATTCGCTTGAACAGTTATTCCACAGTTTCCAACAAATCGGGACAGTACGTTATTCGCCACGTTCCGCCCGGCCGGTACAAGATTCACCTGGATGAAAACAGCCTGCCGGCGGACTATCGTTCTGAAAATGAGGCAAAGGAGCTGAATCTCACCGCGCATAGCCGGGAAACGGTCAACTTCCACATCGTGCCGCTGAACTCCGTTTCGGGCGTCGTGGTCCTAAGTGGATCTGATGACGGAACCGGCCGGCCGCAGAGGGTACCGAACGTTCTACTGCATCTAGATGAATTCTCGACAGTAAGCGGCGACGACGGAGCGTTCACCTTCTATAATCTCGAGCCGGGCAAGCACGTGCTGCGACTGGACGTCGAGCGGCTGCCCGCGCAGCTCGCAGCCAGAGGAGCCATCGAAATCCACCTTGAGGTGCGACCTGACCGTTCTCTCACAAACCAGGTTTTCCGTGTGGTAAAGAAAGAAAAGGAGACCCAATTCCAGCCACTGCGTGAGGAGGGCGTCCCGATCCCGAGGCCTTAACGGAAGGAACTCGTCGGTGCGCTGCCGAAGATTATGGCGATCGACGCCGGAAATTGCAGCGCGCAGGACATCGGCGCAGTGATAGATTATGGGGCTTTGCCAGGGTCAGCCCGGTCAGGAACTCGGATGTCAGCTGCGATCGCGCCGGAATTAGATATCAAGGACCGAGTCTCCCGAACTCCTCATCTCGCCTTTCTCGACGGTCTGCGCGGGCTCTCCGCATTGTGGGTTGTGTTTTTCCATGTGGCAGGGCTGATCAAGATGCGGTACGGAGCGCCCTACCCGGCCGTAGTGTCTGCGCTGACAGGCTGGATGCTCTACGGAGATCGCGCCGTGAGCGTCTTCATCGTCCTCTCCGGCTACTGCCTGATGATGCCCGTCGTCGCATCCGGCGACAAACGACTGCGAGGCGGCCTGAAGGGATATTTCTTCCGTCGTGCCAGGCGGATTTTCCCACCGTACTATGGAGCGCTGGCGCTCTCGCTTGCTTTCTATGCCCTCTGGAATACTGTGAAGCAAAAAGCCCACCTTGGATCAGGATCGTGGGGTGAGTATGCTTTCGACCCGCAAAACATCGCTCTCCATGTGCTGATGCTGCACGATTTGAGCAGCCGATGGATCGGCGCGATCAATCCCCCGATGTGGAGCGTTGCCGTGGAGTGGCACCTGTATTTCTTGCTGCCGCTGCTCCTGCTGCCGCTATGGCGGCGGGCCGGAATTCTATGGATGCTGCTTGCCGCAACAATTCTCGGTCTCTTACCGCACTTTTTGCTTGCTCCTTCCGTAAACTTAGATTGGGCGCATCCCTGGCTGCTCGTTCTCTTTGCATTTGGCGCGGCGGGCGCGATTCTGGCTCCCGACGTCAACAACGCCGAGGCTCCCGTGGGCCGCGCGGCGCTGGCGCCGATCGCTGTAGCCGCCATCACGTTGTTTGTTCTTATTCGCGCGAAGATTCCAAAAGAAGCGTGGCTCGAGGATATGGTGGTAGGCGTTGCCGCCACGACGCTGATTTTATGGCTGCAGCGCCGAAACACGGCTTTACCCGGCCGCACCAGCCGATTGCGAGGCTGGCTCGAGAGCCGACCTGCCGTTGCGCTCGGCAGGTTCTCATATAGCATCTATCTGATTCACTTTTTGATCGTGTGGACCATTCCGCCGGTCGCGCATGGCCTGCATCTCTCCATTACAGCGGCCCTGTTTCTGGGCATCCTGTGTGGTGTTCCGGCAGCTCTCGGAGCGGCCTACGTCTTTTACCTGGTTCTAGAACGGCCGTTCACGAAAGCCCGGCAATAGAGCCTGTTTTCGATTGGCACGATACTTGCAGGGCTCCTTCCAGAACGGTGCTAATTATGGTATATCCGGTCTTCGTTCCTGCCTGCGTCGAACGGACCGCCGTGACGCGATTCGATCTATCCTAAACGCGAGAGACGCCGCACGATTTCCTCGAATACATTGGAAATCGTGCGGCGCTCTACCCAGGAGAAGTGCAATGACTAACTATCGGCTGCTGCTTGGTTTGCTTGTGATTCTAGGAGCCTGCCTTACCGGTTGCGGTGGCGGCGGCGGTGGTGGCAATGGCGGCAATAACGGCGCCAACAATGGAGGTAACAATGGTGGGACAACGGCCGGCTCCAGCGGAACGGGAGCCAATAACCCGACAAATCCGGCCGTCACCCAGGTTAGTATCGCCCCAGCAACTCCGTCCGTCATGGTCGGCCAGGCGGTTACCCTGACGGCCCTTGGCAAGGACGCTACCAATGCGGGCGTAACCGTTAACCCCAACAACTGGCTTTGGACGATCAGCGACGTTTCACTGGCTTCGATCACCTCGGCCGGCGACCATGCAACGGTGACGGCTAAGAACGTCGGCACGGTGAATGTGACGGTCAAGGAGGGGGCCTCCGGGGTTACCACTTCAACCACCATCACCATTACGGCGGTCCCAACTCAGCCGGGCAACGGCGGACCGGGTTCGACCATCGTTTACCAGAACGACTTCTCAGGCGGCGCAGACGCGAGTTGGACGGATCAGACGATATCTTCGATACCGAATACCACTGTTTTCAAGTCGCCCAAGTTCCTTGGTGAATTTGCGAAGCAAACGGTCAGCCAGACGCTCAATAACCTTCCGCAGCACGGTAATGTCACCGTCGATTTCGATCTCTTCATCATCCGATCGATGGACGGCAACGCGACGAACCCAATTCAGGGTCCGGATATATGGAGCCTGACCGCGAACGGCCTTCCCACGCCGCTGGTCAACACTACGTTCTCCAACATCGTGCCCAATGCTGCGCTCGGCTTCCCGGAAGGGTACTTTCAAGCCTATCCGGGCGACTACCCGGGTGGCAGCTTCCCGTATCAAACGGGGGCGACGCTCACGAACAAGCTAGGGTATGTCTACGCTGGAACAGTGCTGGACGCGGTCTATCACATCACCCGCAAATTCCCGCATTCCGGCAGCTCACTGACTCTGAACTACACTTCGGCCCAGACTCAAGCCATCGCGGATGAGAGCTGGGGATTGAAGAACGTGATTATCTCCGTCTCTCCGTAATGCCTCGAGAAGACCGGCCTGACCATTCGGGCAGGCCGGTCTTCACCCCCACTTCGTAAATCTGCCAGAACGTGAGCTTCGCCACCGATTCCCCTGCAAACCGGTCGCAACCGGGCAAAAGATGCACGCATTCTCAACCGATAATGCCCAGGTGCAAACGCAGCGACGGACCCGCTGTGGAGATTGATCGGCAGGAAGCACGGCATTATGGGGCTACCAAGACAAACAGTGGGTACGATGGTCGGCATCCGGTACGCGAGAGCCGCGGGCAGCCAGCCAGACGCGTTCTGGAGACAGATACTCGAGAACGCCGGTGAGGGAATACTGCACATAGACCTGTCGGGGCACACCACCTATGCGAACCCGGCCGTAGGCCAGATGCTGGGCTGTTCGACCGATGACCTTGTAGGCGCTCCGATCAGCGAGAGACTTCGCCTTACCGATGCAGATGGCCGGCCTTACTCCGCCGGCGACAGTCCGATTACGATCGCTCTGCAATGCGCCCCCGACGGCCCGCTTCGCTCCGAGGGCTACGTTCTGCGTGGTAAAGATCACGTCGCCATAGAATTCACCTGCACTCAGATTTGGGACACCGACAGGCTGATGGGCGTCGTCGTCTGTCTGAGAGACATGGGCCATCAGAAATGGCTCAATGAACAGGTTCGGATGAATATTGCCTTTGTTCAGAACGCGACTCTAGAGATGGCTTCCGAGCACGCAGATCTGATCGAAGCGAATGCAAAATTGGCGGAGGCCAACCGCCAGCTCGAGGAAGCCAACTCCCGGCTAGGGCTGCTTGCGACCACAGACGGGCTGACAGGCCTGAACAATCATCGGACTTTTCATGAGCGCCTCGCCGATGAGATTGTCCGTGCCAAGCGCTATTCCACCGACCTCTCCGTGCTGCTATTGGACGTCGATAAATTCAAGCAATACAACGATACTTTTGGGCATCCGGACGGGGACGCCGTGCTGCGCAAGGTAGCCGGCCTGATCCAGTCGTGCGTTCGAGACTGCGATCTTGCCGCGCGTTACGGTGGCGAGGAGTTCGCCATCGTGCTCCCGCATTGTGATGCCGCCTCGGCGCGCCTGGCGGCCGAGCGAGTGCGCAACGTGATCGAGCATGCGGAATGGCCTCAGGTCGCCGTTACGGTAAGCGTCGGCGCGGCGACATTCACACCGACGATGGAGAACGGCGCGGAGCTCGTGACCCACGCGGACCGCGCTCTCTACCGGTCAAAGCAGCTGGGTCGAAACTGCACGTCGCACGCCGCGGACGAGGGAGTGGAGTTCGATTTTTGTGGTGGAAACAGCCAGCCGTATACCGAAATCATGCGTGAGATGCTGTCGCTTCAAAACCGGATGCTCACCTCGGCAGCCGAGCGAGTGAAGGACAGGCTCATCGATGCCTATGACAAGACAATCGAGAGCTGGTGCAAGATTCTGGACATGAAGGACAAGGAGACTCAAGGGCACAGCACGCGCGTGACAGACCTGACTTCCCGGCTCGCCAGGAGCATCGGAATGAACGAAGAAGAGGTGCTGTATGCGCGATGGGGCGCGCTGCTCCACGATATCGGTAAGATCGGCATACCGGACAGCATCCTTCTGAAGCCGGATGCGCTCTCGGAAGAGGAGTGGGAGATTATGCGGCGCCATCCGGTGATCGCATACGAGATGCTCTCTCCGATCACATTCCTTCGTCCCGCGCTCGACATCCCCTACGGCCACCACGAAAAGTGGGATGGGACCGGCTATCCCCAGGGCTTGAAAGGCGATGAAATCCCGATCGCGGCACGCCTCTTCGCCGTGATCGATGTCTACGACGCGCTGCGGTCCGATCGGCCATACCGCAAGGGATGGTCCGAGCGTAAAGTGGACAAATACCTTCGCGACCAGGCCGGGACGCACTTCGATCCTCGCGCCGTGGACGCCTTCCTCTCCATGCTGCACAACGACCGCATGAATATCATCGAGCAGCAAAGCCGCGCGGCCTAGCATTCGGCCCGACCGGATCGCGGCTGAACCATCTCCCATCGCTTGGCGAATAGTAGCGCTGCCCCGCGACATAGAGCGTTTCGCTGTCCTTATAGTACCCAAACTGAGCGCCGATGCCCTCGAACGCCGCGCCGTAGGTGTGATCGCTGTTTCTGCCGTTATAGGCTTTGTAGCTGGTGTTGGCGTAGACCGTGCCCGAGCCGTCGAGC
>Ga0068855_100003894_pt1 | contig 18232 bp, 16 predicted proteins | sample KBSCornC52_FD_66592 | JGI IMG/M metagenome (GOLD analysis project Ga0068855, IMG submission 66592) | Corn rhizosphere microbial communities from Kellogg Biological Station, Michigan, USA - KBS Corn C5-2 | ecosystem: Host-associated > Plants > Roots > Rhizosphere > Soil ...
CGAGATTCAGCAGGATCTGCTCCTGCAATTGTTACGGGCCGTGGAGCAGGCGGGAACAGCCCTGGCGGTTCCCCTGCAAGAAAGCTTCGATCGGCAACAGGAGCCACCTTCCTAGCGCCGCGGAGAAAGCGCCACAGTGGCCTGAAGACTGGTATGGTAATTTCAGTACTCGATGAAAGCTAAAACTGGCACGCGTTGGAGCCCGCTCATTTCCCTTTGGGCGGTGCTCACCCCGTTGGTGTTTGCACAGGCCCCGCCAGCAGCGTTTCCACCTGCGGCGACCATGAAACAGCTGATGGTTGACATGATCCACCCCGCTTCCAATGAGATATTGTTGTTTGTCTATCGCGGTTCACCCCAAGACGAAAAAGAGTGGGCTCTGGTGCGGCGCAGCGCGGTGACTCTGGCGGAAGCGGGAAACCTGCTGATGGCGCCGGGCCGCGCGCGGGACCAAGGCGACTGGGCGAAGGATGTGAAAATGCTGGTCGACGTGGGGAGCGCCGCCTACAAGGCTGCGCTGGCAAAGGACGCCAAGACGCTCGCTACACTTGCTGTGCCGCTGGATGCGAGCTGCACTGCGTGCCACAAACAATATCGGCCTAACGTGTTTCCCCGTGAAGGAGGCTCAAAATGAGTTATTCGCGCAGGAATTTTCTGCAAGCTGCGGGATCGGGCATCGTCCTGACCGCGGTCGGAGGCGACGCTATCTTTGCCGCTCCCACGTCTCCTTACGTTCTCCCGACGCCGATGACGAAAGAGAAAGCGACCTTCCTCGTCAATGGGAAACCTCAGGTCGCCGAATACGAAGCGCGCACCACTTTATGGGAAGTGATTTCCATGAAGCTCGGCTTGACCGGAACCAACCGGAGCTGCAATCGCGCCAGTTGCGGCGCCTGCAGTGTATTGGTCGATGGGATTCCGGTTTACTCCTGCCACACCTTGGCGACCGAAGCCGCCGGCAAGAAGATTCTCACCATCGAAGGAGTGGGTGATGAAAAGAACCTGCACCCGTTGCAACGGATTGGTCACCTCCGGATGGCGGCCGATTGCGGCTTCTGCACCGCCGGCTGGGTGGTCACAGCGAAAGCGCTGCTCGACAAGAACCTCGATCCTTCTGTCGACCAAGTGAAGTCCGCCCTGGCGGGACACATCTGCCGGTGCTCGGCCTATCCTGGAATCATTCGCACAGTGGTGGATTCCGCCGCGGTGTTGCGCGATAGTAAAACTCCCATCGAGCCCAAACCGGATTCGATTATCCAGATCAAGCTGCCGATGGTGCGGAATTATTCCACGCATGGCGGACACCAGCCCGGCGATGAAATATTGGAAGGTCCGGAGAAAACCGTAACCAGGAAATGGCAGGGTTACCCGCCGCAGAACTTGAACGTGGTGGGAAAATCGCTGCCACCGCTACCGGAAGTCTCGATTCCGAGGTTCACCGGTAAAGCCCAGTACGCAAGCCGCGTCTGGTTCCGAGACCTGCTGTATGCGAAATTTCTCACGTGCCCGCATCCTCACGCGAGGATCAAGAGCCTCGACACGGCGGCCGCCGAAAAGATGCCCGGAGTTGCCTATATCCTCACCTACAAAAATTCTCCCAAGCCCGGTGGTCCGACCCCAGCCGGATTCCGGGCCGTGCCTGAAGCGTTTCCTCAGGAACTGAATCTGCAAGGCGAAGTGGTTGCGATCGTGGTCGCGGAGACCGAAGATCGGGCCGAGGATGCCGTCAACGCAATCGAAGTAGACTACCAAATCCTTCCCTTTGCATCCACGCTCAAAGACGCCATGGCTTCGGACGCACCTGATCTGGGCGCGGGGAAGGGGAATCTGCTGAGGTCGCGGAACGCCCCTCTGAAATTCCCCAAGGCCACCTGGGCAGAGGAGCAGGGCGATATCGAAAAGGGATTCGCCGAAGCCGACGTCATCAAGGAATTTACGTACCAATTTGCAGGCGCTGTTTCAGTTCCCATGCAGCCGAGCGGCAGTGTGGCCAAATGGGATGGCGACAAGCTCACGTTCTGGGGCATGGGCCAGGGAATCTATCCGGTGCGGGCGGTTCTGGCCGCAGCCCTCAATATCGAGCCGTCTAAGATCCGCTTCATCAACAAATACAATGGATCCACGTTCGGAGCAGCCCGGCTGGCTGCCGAGCGATTCTATCCGTCGATTGCCTATCTCGCCAAAGTAACGAATCGGCCGGTGAAGATCATGCTGCCCAAGGATCAGGAACTCGCGCAGCTCCAGATCAAGCCGGAGACCATTACCAAGTTCAAAGTGGGCGCCAAAAAAGACGGCCACATTACGGCGATCGAACACGAAGTCTATGTCAGTTGCGGGGATCTGGAATTCGGCGGGCACGCGTCGAGTCCGGGAAGCGCCACTAACCAGATGGAACTGTATACGTCGCTGGTCCCCAACTGGCGATCTCTCTGGTGCGCCTATCGAACCAATGCCCCGCGGCCCGGCCCGTCGCGCAGCTATTATCAGCAGGAAACCAAGTGGTCCTGGGAAAGCATGATGGACGAAATGGCGGAGACGCTGGGCCTCGACCCGGTCCAGTTCCGGCTGATGCATATTACCCGCCCCACGCCGAGCGATGCGCGGCACCCGTATGATTCGTTTCCTTCCGTCGAAGTTCTCACCGAGGGCGCCAAAGCTTTTGGATGGGACCGGAGAAACGCCAAACCCGGAAGCGCGCCCGGAAGATTTAAACGGGGTGTGGGCATGGGCATGACGCAGCACCATGGCGGCCTGATGGGTTACCACGAAGGCGAGGAAGCCTTCGCGAAACTGGCGGCCGCCAAGGGCGCTGCAATTTTCGGCACAGAGTTGGAATTGGGCGCCGACGGCGCCGTGACCATGAAGGTCGCTCTTCCCGACAGTGGGTCGAACGCTGCCACGGCGCTGGCTCATTTGGTGGCGGAGATGCTCGGCTTCACAACCCGGGACCATATCCGCCTGATTTGGGGCGACACCGACATCGCACCTTCGAGCGATGAGTGGTTCGGCGGCCGGACCATCACGCTGCAGGGCGCGGCCATCTGTAACGCCGCTGACAAGCTTCGGAAAAATCTGCTCGATCGCGGCGCGAATCTTCTGAAAGTCGACGCCTCCAAGCTCACGATTCGCGATGGGGTGATTTCAGCCAGCGGCGATCCTTCAAAGAGCACTACGTTTATTGCACTGGTCAAAGCCAATAATGGTGTCATTCGCCAAACCGGCCGCGGCGTGGGCGGCGGCGAAAGAGGCGGATCGAACAAGGGCGTGGGCGCCTGCTTCGCTGAGGTTGAGGTGGACACCTGGACCGGCGATTGGCATTTTATAAGAGCGATGTATCCGCACGATACTGGCCTGGTCATCAGCCCGCTCGTGGCCGAAGCCGACATGGTTGGTTCACTGGTTGAGAGCACTCAAATTTCCACCGATCCCATTCCTTGGGATCGCGAGTTTCCCGGAACCCGGCATTACAGCGTGGGCTACTTATCCTACCGGCTTCCCACGATCATGGACGTTCCGCAACAAACGCAGTTGTATATCGACAGTCTGGAGCCGCGCTGGTTCTACGGCGTGAAAAGTTTTAGCGAGACCAGCATCGGCGCGGTTCCGGGCGCTCTCGCTAACGCCATCTACAACGCTTGCGGAGTCCGCATTAGAGAGCATCCCATCACCCGCGAAAAAATTATGGCTGGTTTGAAAGCGCAGAGGAGTCGAGCATGAAGAACATATCCATCTACCGGCCGACGACCGTGGACGAAGCCATCCAAATTTTGTCGCGCCACGGAACCGACGCCGGAGTTTACGCCGGCGGAACCGACCTTCTAGTGCGCCTGAAGAACCGATTGAAGCAGGCGCCCACTTATCTGGTCGACATCAAAAAGATCGACAACCTGCGTTACATCAAAGAGGATGCGCAGGGCGGCGTACAGATCGGTACTGCGACCAAATTGTCCGAACTGGCTGAGTCTGACCTGCTGCAGAAGAAATACCCCATGCTGATCGAGGCCATCAACCTGATCTCGTCGCCGGAACTCCGCAACGTATCCACGCTCGGCGGGGATTACTGCAGGAAGTCTGGTGCCAATATTTGCGCGGCGGGTATTCGTGCTGGAGAAACGGCGGTTACCTGTGCTACGGCGCGATCGGAGACAACAGTTACTACCACTCCGCGATGGGCGGCCGGTTGTGTTACGCGGTTTATCCCGGCGACGCCGCTACCGCGCTGATCCCTTTCGATGCCCGGGTCAAACTTGCCACACCCTCCGGCATTAAGGAACTCTCGGTGGAACAACTGGTGCCCGGCGACATGATGGTGGATGGTCGAATCCAGTCGCACGTGGTCCGCTTTAACGAGATCCTTACTGAGGTGGTGATTCCGGCGCCCCAGCCCGGCCTGCGAGCTTCCTTCGAGAAACTGCGCCCTCGCGGCGTGTGGGACTTCGCCATGGCCTCAATGGCCATGAGCCTTCAGCTTCGCGGCAAGACCATTGACGATGCCCGAGTCGTGTTTGGAGGAATCTCAGGGAAGCCGTTGCGGGAGACCGCGGTCGAGAACTTCCTGAAGGGAAAGACGCTGAGCGCCGATTTGGGCGATCAGGCTGTCTCCGTTGCACTCGCCAATGCCGCGCCGCTCAAATACAACTCGACCAAGATTGATATGGCCAAGGGCTTGCTCGCTTCCGGTCTGGCGAAGATGAATGCAACCGCGTAGCTCCAGCCAGCCGCGCATGCATCTCATTGAGGGCGTCTTACTCGAGCCGGTCGGTTGCCTCGCCGAATTCCCCGCCGAGCCATTTCAGGAGATCGCAGCTCGATTCTTCGGCCGTAATAAGAAGGCGAGCAGATCCGGCAGCAGGGCCTATTGGCACATGCTCAATCTGATGGATACGGCAGGCCAGCCAATCGACGCAGCAGCCGAAGCTCTCGAACTCGAGGCCGTCGACCAAGCCAGCGCCTACGACGATGTCCTGCCGGCGCTCACGGAGCTGAAGGCGATGGGTATCCAGCTCTTGCTTGCATCCTCGCTATCGAGCGTTGCCATAACGCACTTCGTCACCAAGTGCGGCCTGGCTGAATTGCTATCGGCAGTCTGGACGAGAGACAACGCCGGAGGCATCAAAGCCGCGCCTCTTCGCAGTGCCATCGGCGGCGCATCACTCGATCCGGAGCAGGTGATGTTTCTCACTGACACCGCCGAGGGTCTGAAAGTCGCCAAGAGCGTGGGCGTCAACTCCATCCTGATGATGAACGATCCTGACGAAGCCCGTCGACTCTCCATGCATGAGCCCTCCGGTGGAATTGTTTCTCTTCACGAACTGCCGGATTTCATTCGATTGGTGGCCGCCGAAAACGCGCAAGGGGCCGCTACCCACGATTTGCGCCTTCCGCGATAAAGACCAATCTTCGATATCATTAAGCCCAAGGGGATTCGCAATGCAGCTGACTTTCGGAGCCGCTATTGTGCTGTTATTCGGAACGGCTTTCGCAGCCGACTCCGTGACCTTCCATAAGGATGTCGAGCCCATCCTTCAAAAGAATTGCCAAAGCTGTCACCGCCCCGGTCAAGTCGGGCCCATGTCTTTCCTGACCTATCAAGGTGCACGCCCGTGGGCCAAGGCGATGAAGGCCGCGGTGGCCACCCGCAAGATGCCGCCCTGGTTCGCAGACCCGCGCTTTGGACACTTCGTCAATGACCGCTCGCTCAAGCAGGCTGACATCGACACCATCGCGCAGTGGGCCGATTCGGGCGCCCCGGAAGGCAACGCCTCCGACGCCCCCGCCTCCGTGAAATGGCCCGCCGACGGTTGGGAGATCCCGCCCGACATCATCATCAACGGAGACGAGTTTACGGTCCCGGCGAAGCCCAAGGCCAACGTCATTGAATGGACTTACATCACTGTACCCAGCGGAATCAAAGAAGACACCTGGGTCAGCTCCATGGAAATCCGGCCGAGCGAGCTTGCCGTCACCCATCACATCTGCATCTACTTCAAGCCGCACACGCCCGACACGCAGTACAACACGCCAGTGTGGGCGGACCGCCCGCGCGACGATAAAGGTCTAACGCCCCCCGAAGCTGCCGGATTGAACGGCCGCGGCCTGCCCGATTCCGTATTGAAGGGAAGCAGCGGTCCCGAGGGTTGCTATGTCCCCGGACAATTCACCCAGAACTATGCTCAGTTCCACGCCGCCAAGCTTATCAAGGGCGGCACGGACATCGTATTCCAGTTGCACTACACGCCCATCGGCAGGGAAGTGGTGGACCGCCCCCGGGTTGGATTCACCGTCGCCAAATCACCCGCGGAGCGTACCTATGTCACCATTGCAACCTCCGCGCCCAGCGATGCCAAAAGCTTCGCGATTCCCCCCAACAATCCCAACTGGGAAAGTCCGCCGATGATAGCCGAATTCCTGCAGGACGTCGAGCTGGTCAGCATGTTCCCGCACATGCACGTCCGCGGCAAGGATATGACTTACCAGTTGATCTTTCCGAACGGTGAAACTCAGACGTTACTCAGCGTGCCGCACTACGATTTCAACTGGCAGTTGGGTTACGACGTTGCGCAGCCCATCCGGATCCCTAAAGGAACGCGCATGAAGGTGAGCGCGCACTACGACAACTCCGTCAATAATAAGTTCAACCCGGATCCCAACCAAACGGTTTACTACGGCGATATGACCTGGGAAGAAATGATGTTTCCGTTCTTCAGTGTTACCGTGGACCGGCCGCAGAACACCCAAAAGCTGATCCGCATCGTCAAGGGTCGCGAGGGCGACGGGGCGTAGCGGCTCACTTGGCCTCGCTCAGCCCCTCCGGACACGCGAATTCGCGCAACTCGTCTTTTCCGGGTCCCGCCTTGCGATAGGTTTTCACCGTCGACCAGGGTTTGGTCAGCGCTTTGGGATCCGTCACCGTGATCCGGTCTTCTAGAAGATCCGGTGCGGCGAGCCGGATGCGCTCATGCACCGTCATCGCTTCGCTATGCGGCGTGAAGCCTTCGATAAAGGATTGCGTGTGCAGCGCCACCGTATCGACCACCAGGGTGTCGCCTTCCCAATGGCCCGTCGAGTAACCTGCATAAGTCGGATCGTCCAGAATCTTCTGCGTAGGTTTGCGCCCATCCAGGTAGACTCGCCGCAGGGCGTCGTTTAGTTCGCTGAAGAACGTGATCTTGTTCTTGTTCTGCATCACTTCCATACCGTAAGCCATGTTCATCATGGCCGGCATTCCAGGTGGAAGGCATTTGGCGCTATAGTCGTACTCCGACGAACCCGCGATGCGCGACTTCGAAATGGCCTCCCACTTCGCCATATACTCGGGCGTGAGCGACGGCTCATTTGGAGTCCGGCCCCGTGACCCATCGGAGAGCGGCGCCGATGCCGTCGGGCGCGGCGGCGGACCCTGCCGTTGTGCCGCACCAGGCGGCGGACCACCGATCGGCGTCCGCCCGAAAGGCGCAATCGGGTAATATACGCCGGAAAAATCGGGAGGCGTCGCGCTACTTCCTTGGGCTAGCAAGGCGGCGGGAGTCCCTGCGATCAATATCGATATCAGGACACTCGATTTGGTCATACGATCCTTTCCTCAGGCCCTATTCCGTAGGTGGCGGCGCATTCGCCAGGATGGTGCCGTCCGCCTTGGTTACGCGAGCAATCAAGCCGGTGTTCGAGCCATCCTTCGCCGGACTCATGTCGACAGTAACCGTCTCCCCGGGCTTCAATGAATTTTTACTCCAGCCGGAGCGAATCAATATTCCCGGTGCGCGTCCTTCGATGGCCCACTCCACTTTCCCGCCTTTTCCATCGTCGACAGTCAGGCCCAGCCAGGTATGCGGATTTGCCCAGCGAAACTCCTTCACTACCCCCGTAACCGTGATGATTTTGGTTACTTCGAATGCGACATTGCTGTGGTGCGGAAATGCTGGCGTTGCCAGGAACAGCGCTGCTAGCAGCCCGGAAAGCGCGATACAGCGAATTTGCATATTGCCAACCCCCTAAAATGCCCTTTGTAGCATAGCAGAGCTATTCTAATACTGGAGAAAATCATGGGGCTCAAACCGATTCTGTTGGCAGTGGCGCTGAGCGGAATGTCTGCCGCGGCCCTGGCGCAAATGAACCAGTCCGTCGTGCTTCCGGAAAACTCCGCTAAGCGGGTATCCGAACATGTTTACGCGATCATGGGATTTCCAAATATCGCTATCGTAATCGGCGGCCGTGCGACCCTGGTTGTCGACACCGGTATGGGAGCCCGCAACGGCCAAATTATCATGCGCGAGGTGGAAAAGCTCTCGAAAAATCAGGTGTTGTATCTCACTACCACGCATTTCCATCCCGAGCATGCCGCCGGAGAGCCTGGATTTCCGCCGCGCACCATCCTGATCCGCGACGCCGTGCAGCAGCAGGAAATGGAGGCCAACGGCCGTCAAATGATCGAAATGTTCTCGAAAATGTCGGCGCAGAACAAAGAGTTGCTGGATGGCTTAGTGCTGCGTAAACCCGATGTTCTTTTCGACCAAGAACTAACGCTCGATTTGGGGGGAGGAGTTACCTGCCGCCTGCTGTGGTTCGGTCCGGGCCACACCAAGGGCGATGAACTGATCTTGGTTCAGCCGGATAGCACCCTGATCTCCGGTGACATCGTGCAGAATAAGCTAGTGCCGGCCATCTATGGTGAAGCTTCCACCGTCAAAGGCTGGCTGGCGATTCTCGACAAGGTGGCGGCGCTCAAGCCGCGTTTCGTTGTGCCGGACCACGGCGAGCTAGGCGACGGCTCGCTCATCGAGAAGGAGCGCGCGTTCATCCAGGACCTCCAAACCCAGGCCCTCCAGCTCAAACGCCAGGGTGTCTCAGCCGAGAACGCTGGCAAGAAGGTGACCGAATCGATCCAAGCTAAATATCCGGATTGGACCAACCTGCGCGGCGTCCCGAACGTGGTCCAGCGCGTCTACGCCGAATCGAATTAAAGATCAATCAAGCGCCGGTCCAAGCGCGTAATGGCCAATCCTGGTGGCGCATGACTCCCACAGTTGTAATGTCTATAATTTAAAGGGCCAATTTCGCATGTACCGGAGCGCCATCCTCGTATTGATGCTGTTGGTTTTGAGCATCTCGCTGCAATCTCAGCAGCCGCCTGCTCTCGATTCCCATGCCGAACGTGCCTTGCTTGATCGCTACTGCGTCACCTGCCACAACCAGCGGCTTAGAACCGGTGGCCTCGCGCTGGACCAGCTCGATCCCGCGCACGTGGAAGCCAATCCGGAGCGCTGGGAAAAGGTAGTCAGAAAACTGCGTGCCGGCATGATGCCGCAGGCCGGAGCTCCGCGGCCGGACGCCACCACCTACGCGGCCATGATTGCGTTCCTAGAAGGCGAGCTTGATCGTCACGTGGCCGTAAAGCTGCCCCAGCCCGGGCTGCACCGATTGAATCGAGCCGAATATTCGAACGCCGTCCGCGATGTGCTTGCGCTCGATGTGGATGCCGCGAAGTTCCTGCCCTCGGACGATTCGACGCACGGATTTGACAACCAAGCCGGCACTCTCACGATATCGCCCGCCCTGATCGACGCCTACCGGTCCGCAGCGGGGAAACTCGCCCGCGTGGCCATGGGCGATGTGTCCACTCCCGCGCAGACGCCCTATCACGTCCCCGAAGATACCTCGCAGGATTACCACATTGCAGGTTTGCCCTTCGGCACGCGCGGCGGAATGCTGGTTACCCATGAGTTTCCCGCCGATGCCGAATACGAAATTAAGGTCTGGCCAGTGAATCTCGGCAACATGGATAATAACCAGGCCTTTGGCGGCGTCAGCGGCGAGAAACTCGAGGTGCTGCTCGATGGCCAGCGCATCCACCTCTATGATTGGGATCGCGAACTGAAAAGTGGACCGGCCATCCATGGCGGCACCCCGCCGTTCCGGTTCCCGGTGAAGGCCGGTGAGCACACGGTAGGCGTCACCTTCCTCGCCACGCAATATGCACCCAATACCGCCGATCTAAACAAGCATTTTCTGCGCAGCACCATCGAAACCGGAGGCATCGCCGGATACACGTTTTACCCCCACGTGGGCTATATTCGCATCGACGGGCCGTTCAAGGCCACCGGTGCAGCCGACTCGCCCAGCCGGCGCAAGATTTTCATGTGTCACCCTGCCAACGCCGGCGAGGAGACTACCTGTGCCAAGAAGATCGTTACCGCCCTGGCGCGTCATGCGTATCGCCGGCCCGCGACTGACCAGGACATAGAAACGCTCCTCCAGTTCTATCAACGCGGCCGCAATGAAGGCGGCAGTTTCGATAAAGGCATCGAAATGGCGGTGCAGGCTATCCTTATAAACCCGGATTTCATCTTCCGCAAGGAACTGGAGCCGTCCAGCCTCGCCGCCGGCCAGAAGTACCGCATCAGCGATATCGAGCTAGCCAGCCGCTTGTCGTTCTTCCTGTGGAGCAGCGTTCCCGACGACGAGCTGATGAACCTGGCCCTGCGTAATCAACTCCACGATCCCAACGTGCTGGAGCGTCAAACCCGGCGCATGCTGGCTGATGCGCGATCGCAGCAGTTCGTGGTGAACTTCGCGGGACAGTGGTTGAATATTCGGGGGCTGGAAGCCCAGGCTCCCGCCACTCAGGCGTTTCCCGATTTTGACGACAATCTGCGTAACGCCTTCCAAAAAGAAGCCATCCTGTTCTTCTCCAGCATCGTTCAGGAAGATCGAAGTCTGATCGACCTTCTGAATGCGAATTACACTTTTGTCAACGAGCGCCTCGCCAAACATTACGGAATTCCCAACGTCTACGGGAGCGATTTCCGCCGTATCACGCTTACTCCGGATCTCGATATGCGCCGTGGTCTGCTGGGCAAAGGTTTCTTCCTGGAAGTGTCGTCGCAGCCCAACCGGACTTCTCCGGTAGGGCGCGGCAAGACCGTTATGCAAGTATTCCTGGGCGTGAGCCCTCCCGATCCGCCGCCCGGCGTAGTGATCAAGCTGGTTTCGACCGATAGTGACGTGCACGGAGCCGCCAAACCCTCGATGCGCCAGCAAATGGAAATGCACCGCAAGAATGAGCCCTGCGCAACCTGCCATAAGATCATGGATCCTATCGGCTTCGCGCTCGAAAATTTCGATGCCATCGGCGCTTGGCGCACCCAAGACGCCGGAAACCCCATCGATGCCACCGGGTTCCTGGTCGACGGCAGCAAGCTCGATGGCCTGAAAGGTTTGCGTGATGCCCTGGTGCGCTACTCGCCGCAGTTTGTCCGCGTCGCTACCGAACACCTGATGACCTATGCGCTCGGCCGTGGCGTCGAATACTACGACATGCCCACACTTCGTTCCATCGTGCACGAAGCCGAAAAAAATAATTATCGTTTCTCCTCGCTGGTGCTCGGCGTCGTAAAGAGCGAACAATTCCAGATGAACATGAAGGGACTGACTTATGGAGACGAAAATGCCGCCCAATAAATCTGCAATCATTACCAAGAAACATCTGTCCCGGCGCGCCGTTCTTCGTGGCACCGGAGTCGCTTTGGCGCTCCCGCTCCTCGATTCGATGATTCCCGCGCAAACGCCGCTGGCCCAAACCGCGGGCGTCGCCCCCACCCGCTTCGCCGCCATCTTTGTTCCGCACGGCATGGCCCCCGGATATTGGGTTCCTGAGAAAGTCGGCGCTGGTTTCGACTTCACGCCTATCATGAAGCCGCTCGAACCCTTCCGCGATCAAACCACCATCTTAAGCGGCATGTGGAGCAAGTCGGCCGAACCGCCTCCCGGAGTCACTGGCGCGGACCACTGGGTTGCCGCCGCGTTCCTGTGCGCCGATAAACCCAAGAAGACCGCCGGAGCCGATATTCGGGACGGCGTCACTATCGATCAGCTCATCGCGCAAAAAATTGGCCAGGACAACCTGATGCCTTCGCTCCAATTGGGTGTCGAAGACCCCGGGGCGAATTCGAGCAACTGCGGCGAAGGTTATAGCTGCGCCTATACCAATTCAATCTCCTGGGTGACGCCCACCCGGCCGCTTCCCATGGAGATTAATCCGCAGGTGGTCTTCGAGCGCCTCTTCGGAGCTGGCGGCTCGACCGCGGAGCGAACCGCCCGCCGCGAGCAGGACCGCAGCATGCTCGATCAGATTTTGCAGCATGCCGGCCGCTTCAAGAGCGACATCAGCGCCGGCGATCGGCATCGCGTCGACGAATATTTAGAAGACGTTCGCGAGATCGAGCGCCGTCTCGAAATCGCCCGCAAGGCCTCCGCCACCATCCCGACCATGGAGACGCCCTACGGCGTGCCGACGTCCTTCGACGAACACATCAAGCTGCAATTTGACCTGCAGGTGCTGGCGTTTCAGGCGGACATCACGCGTGTTTCCACCACCCTGTACGCCCGCGATCTCACGGCACGCGCCTACCCGGAAAGCGGCACCACCACCGGTTTCCACGGAGCCTCGCACCACGCCGAGAACCCCGCGAATATTCTCAATTACTCGAAGATCAATACCTATCATGTGAAGTGCCTGGCGTATTTCGCCGAGAAGCTGAAGAACATAAAGGAAGGCGACGGCACACTGCTTGATCATTCGCTGGTCCTCTACGGCACCAATATGGGCAACTCCAATCAGCATCTGCATTTCGATGTCCCGCACATTCTGCTGGGAAGCGCCTCGGGCCAGCTCAAAGGCGGGCGCCACATTGCGGTGCCGTCGAAGACCGTGCCCACCGGCAATCTGTTGTTGAGCATTTTGGATTTATACGGAATCCATAAGGACAGCATCGGCGACAGCACCGGAAGGATGCCCGGGCTGGTATGAGACCTGTGTTCGCCATCTGCACAATAGCGCTGTGGTTGTGCGGATCCGCATATGGCGCGAGTGCCATTGCCGACGCCGCCATGAAGGGCGATAAGGCGGCGGTGAAAGCTCTCATCGAGCACAAGGCCGACGTCAATGATTCTCAAGCGGACGGAGCGACGGCGCTGCAGTGGGCCGCCTACTCCAACGATCTCGAGATGGCGGATTTGCTGCTTCGCGCCGGCGCCAGTGTAAAGCTTGCCAACCACGACGGCGCCACTCCTCTATCGCTCGCCTGCGAGAGCGGGAGCGCTGCGATGATCGAAAAGTTTCTAAGCGCCGGCGCGGACGTGAATGAGAAGGGTCCGCATGGCGAGACGCCTCTGATGATGGCATCGCGCAACGGCAACGTCGAAGCCATGAAGGTTCTGCTCAATCACCACGCCGACCTGAGCGCGAAGGAAACTCTGCGCGGCACCACCGCTTTGATGTGGGCCGCGGAACAATCGCATGCAGCCGCGGTTCAATTATTGATAGCGCAGGGAGCGGACGTGAACGCCGCCTCCGCCCCCGAAGTTCGTCCCCGCGGCGCGTACTTGGCTCCGTCCGCGGTTGCCCGCTTCGCCAATGGCGATAGCGTGGAGAGACGGCGCCGGCCGGCCCCCACCGCCCCCGCGCGCGCTATTTCGAGCGGCGACGATGTTGCCGACGCGGCGGCTTTCTTCGGCAATCGCAATCAGGTTAAAGACGGCGGCGGCATCACCCCGCTGGTTTTCGCCGCCCGCGAAGGCGATCTCGCTACCGTGAAGGTTCTCGTCGAAGCCGGCGCGAAAGTAAACCAAACCACCAATTATGGCTGGACTCCGCTGCTAACGGCGACACAGAATAAGCACTACAAGATCGGAAAATATCTGCTCGAACATGGAGCCGATCCCAATATCGCTAACCACGGCGGCTGGCGTCCGCTCTATCTCGCTACCGATAACCGTAATATCGAAGGCGGTGACTATCCGGTTCGCCCCGCCGACATGGATCACCTGGAATTCATCCAGCTGCTCCTCGACAAAGGCGCCGACGTCAATGCCCGCGTCTGCGGCGTGAAATCGACGCCCACGGTTTGCAGCGGCGACAGCACTGAAACCCGCACCATCTTCACCAATCAATGGCTGTACGAAGACGGCGCGACCGCTTTCGTGCGCGCCGCCCAATCGGGCGATGTCACGCTCATGAAGCTGCTACTGGCACGCGGCGCCGATCCTAAGATCGCGACCGCGCACAACGTGACGGCGCTCGCCGCTGCCTCAGGAATCGGCTGGGTGGAAGGCATCACCTTCGAATGGTCGGAGGCGCAAAACATGGAAGCCGTTCAGATGTGTCTGAATCTGGGTCTCGACGTCAATGCCGTCGATTCCGACGGGCGCACTGCCTTGCATGGCGCTGCGCACAAGGGCAGAGTCCCCGTGATTCAGGCGCTCGTCGACCACGGCGCCAAACTGGACGCACACGACTTCGGCAGCCGCGATACCACCAACCCCAATCAAAAAAAATACGGCTACACCTGGCAGCCGGTCGAATACGCCGATGGGGTGGTTCGCGTCGGCGTGCAATCCTCCATCGCGCATCCGGAAGCCGCCGCGCTACTGCGCAAATTGATGCGGGATCGAGGGTTGAAGGTGCCCCCGCCCGCCACCACCACCATTTGCATCGTGGACGTTTGCAAGGGCGACGATTCGCCGCGGCAATAGGGTTATGCTAAAAAGCGAATGAGCATCGCAGCGAAACTGCCTACCCGCCTCCATCACAACGCCTACGTAACCCGTGATCTCGAAGCAACGCGTCATTTCTATGAAGACCTTCTGGGGCTTCCGCTAGTAGCAACCTGGTGTGAATCCGATCATCTGTTCGGATCGGAGCGAGTCTATTGCCATTGCTTTTTCGGCTTGGCGGATGACAGCGCGCTTGCTTTCTTTCAATTCGCGAAGCCCGCGGATCAGGAGCTCTTCGGGCCCAAAATGCCCGCTTCCCCGTTCCATCACATCGCGCTCAACTGCGATGCGGATACTCAGCGCCAAGCCCGCGAGCGTCTCGAAGACGCCGGGTATAAGGAACCAGCCATGTTTGTCCTCGAACACGGGTATTGCACGTCGTTATATGCGACTGACCCGAACGGCATGATTATTGAGCTGACCGTCGACAATCCGGATGCGGAGAAGAGCGCCGGCCTTCGCCGTGCCAATGCCCACGCCGACCTTCAACGCTGGCTCGCGGGGGACCACACCTCCAACAACACCTATCGTTGACACCGGGCGCAGCTGCGAAGTTACAAGAATCTCGGCGTTAGCGCGCAGCCCTTACACTCGCGAGTACGTCGTCGACAATGGCTTTGAACTCGGCCTGGTCCACCAGCCCGCGCTTCTCGATGCCCAGATCTTTAACGCGTTTGAGCATCTCTGCCACCGCCGCGTCGTCGGCATCCACTACTCCCATTTTTTCCAGATTGTAAGTGATCGAAGCTTTCCCGCTCTTCTTGCCGAGCACCACTTCACCGCTGCGCCCGGTGAGCGCCGGGTGCGTGCCGAACATCGCCAGCGGCTCCTTCACCACCAGATCCACGCCGATGCCTGATTCTCGCGTGAAGTTGCGATCCCCCAAAATCGGTTTGTTGGCCGCGATGGGGAATTTGCTGATGCGGCTCACTAGAGCGCCTAGTTCCGGCAGCTTGTCCAGCTGGTATTGCGTCTCGTAGCCATAAAGCACATGCAGGGCGACCATCAACTCCTCGAGCGCCGCATTCCCAGTGCGCTCGCCCAGTCCATTGGCGCAACTATGAACGACTTCCGCGCCCGCCTCGACTCCCGCCAGTTCCGTCGCCACTGCCATTCCGAAATCGTTATGGGTGTGCACTTCCACCGGAAGCTTGGTGAGCGACTTCACCAGCCGCACTAGATATTTAATGGCGTCCGGCAGCGCGCATCCCATGGTATCCACCACCCCGATCGAGTCCGGCGGCGCGTCCAGCATGATTCGCGTGAAAAGATTCCGCAGATCCTCTTCGCGCGCGCGCGTCGTGTCGTAAGGAAAGTACACTACGTATAATCCGCGCTTCTTGGCGTAATTGATCACGTCCACGCTCTTGCGCAGGACATCTTCCCAGGTCCACTTGAATTGATACTTCAGCTTGGGATACCCGATGGGGACCTCGACAATCACTCCGTGCGCGCCGCATTCGAGCGCCTTGTCGATATCCGCGGTCATGGCGCGCGCAAACGTGAAGATTTGCGATTTCAACCCCATTCGCGAAATCGCTTTGATGGCCTCGAAGTCCTGGTCCGACACCGCCGGCATCCCGGCTTCGATCCGTTCAACGCCCACTTCGTCCAGTTTCTCGGCGATCGCGATCTTGTCGGCGACGCTGAATACCACACCCGGCGTCTGCTCGCCGTCGCGCAACGTTGCGTCGTGAATACTCACCCGCGCGGGAAGTTCGCGATTGCTCAGCACTTCCGGGACGAAGTTATAAGGGCTGATCCACCACTGATTCTCCCGAAGATATTTGTCGCTCATAATCTCAATGTTACTTCTTATCGTCCGGTGCGTCCGGCGACGACGAGCCCAGAAATAGCGTCTTGCCGTCCGGCAGCGTTACATCGCGGCCATTGGCCCGCAGCGACCCGTCTTTCGATTGATAGCCGTCCACGAGAATTTCCGTTCCCGGCTTGAGCGAGTCCTTGGTGAAACCCCGCCGCAGCAGCGTGTTCGGGGTGCCGGCCTCCACCATCCACTCGTCTACCGTGCCGTCAGCCTTTTTCACGTCGACGTGGATCCACGCATGCGGATTAATCCATTCCATCTTCGTCACCGTGCCCCGCAGCTTTACTGGTTTCTTCGAGTCAAACTCCGCCGCAAACGCGTGGTGCGCCCATGCCGGCGCCCCGGCCAGAATCGTCAGCAGAACCGCAGCAACACTGGATTTCATTTCGTTTCCCCTCTCTTTTCGCGGGCGCGGGCGCCCGTCAGGAAGTGGACCATGTCGTAGTTATCTTCATGGCACGCATACTCGTACATCTGTTCGCCGGGATCGATCTTGTTCCACGGAATCCGTGCGGTCCACGGGCGCGCCCAGGTCTGCGGATCCTCGACGGTGAACTCATAGTTGAGCGTAGTCGCGTCGACGCGCGTGAAACGCTCCGTAATTTTGTAGGTGTCGGGATTGGCTTCCATGAAAACCACGCCATCGTCGGAACGGAAATTGGTGGTCTCGACGATCAAGGTATCGCCTTCCCAATGCCCGCGGGAGTCGCCTAGCCACTGATGCAAGTTCTTGCCCAGATGCGGACGCCCATCGAGCGGAATCACACGCGCGCTGTGGATCATCTCGGGCCCTATGACCACATATCCCGGAGACTGGAAAATATGAAAGTCGTTGTTGTAGATGGTCGGCAGATAGGGCGGCGAGTCCGTGCGGATGATGCAGCGCACTGGCAGGCTAAAGTCGTGATAACTTTCCGGCAGCCCGGCGTTGAACCGCGCATTCGCCGCCGCGCGCGCGGCCTTCCGCTGCTCCCGCTCCGGCGATAACGGCACCAGCGCTGGAATGCGTCCGTCTGGCGGGTCCACAATCAGCGAGGTGCGATGGTCGGCCGTGATCTTGAGCCGCCGCGAATCCATCCAGTGCTCGTTATACGCGCGGTTGACGTCGGCCTCGGCTCCGCCGTCACGCCGGTCGCGGCTCAAATTACGCGCCAGTTGCTCGCGGAATTCGGCCGCTTCGTCATCGTTCAGAACGTCTTTTTCGCCCACCTCTCCGGGGCGCTGCAAGGGTGTGCTGGTGGCATCGTTCCATACTCCTTGCAGGTCGGGGTCGCCCCAGGGCGTGCGAAACGTCCCCGGTTTCTTTGCGGCGCCCGTTTTCGCCACTACTTTCTTGGGAGCCGCGGTCTGAGCAGCAAGCGGGAAAACCGCCGTCGCTGCCAGAATCATCGAAATCGAGAATCGATGCTGCATCTGACGCCTCCTCATTTTGCTGCTTGCTTGCTAAACCGCCCGAACAACAGCTCTTCCGTGAACGGCACGCACTTGAATTCCAACAGTTGAATGTTATTTTCCATGCGCCGGTACAGCGGAAAACTGATCTTCCACGGCCGCGTGTAGACGTTCTTGTCCTCAATCGTCGCCTCGTACATAAGATGATAGGGACTCACCGGCGTGTATCGCTCCACCACGTGCAGATCTTCGCTGTGGTAATCGCCCGCGCGATCGAACCAGCTCTCTTCCCGTAACCCGGTTACGTCCACTACCAGCGTGTCTCCCTCCCAGCGCCCTCTCGACCAGCCCATCCAGGAAGGTGTGGGCGCCTCGCCTTTCCAGTCCATTCGAATGGTGCGCGTGGCGCTGGCAAACTCATAGGCGATTAATATGTAAGGGCTCGATCCCTGTACGATGCGAAAG
>Ga0068855_100003897_pt1 | contig 18220 bp, 14 predicted proteins | sample KBSCornC52_FD_66592 | JGI IMG/M metagenome (GOLD analysis project Ga0068855, IMG submission 66592) | Corn rhizosphere microbial communities from Kellogg Biological Station, Michigan, USA - KBS Corn C5-2 | ecosystem: Host-associated > Plants > Roots > Rhizosphere > Soil ...
CGCAACGCTGAAGCGCAGCAACTGCTCCACGTACGGATAGGTCGTCTCGTATGCCGGATCGCTGTACCACTGGTTTGCATCGACTCGCAGCCGATCCATGACATTAATCGTGACCGGAAAGTCTGAGCTCTGTGTGTGAGTTCCGCTCTGTGCTGGAAGCGCGCCAGCGAGCATGGATACGGCCATTGCGCACAGTGCGACTCTTGTTTTCCAATTCATCCCGACCTCCAAAACGTGCTTACAGATGGATGGATAGCGGCTCACGCCCGCATAGCAAGAAGCATGCGATGCCGGTGAAGAGCCTCTAAGTGCTGTATCTGGAAGACACCGCAGAGCCGTGCTGCGGCGTCGTTCGCGGCACGTCGGGGGGCCGCAATATGGCTTGATGGGAGACGTGTACCACAGCACTCCGCATAGAAGCAATATGGGGAGTCAATTAGAACTGCAGAATTCCGCTGACAGCGTACGAGCACTGCAACGCACTTGCATTTCCGCACCACGTTCCTTATGATCACGCTATGTGAAGCGGCCACTCGGGTCCGGCTGCCGCTTCCCTCTTGAGACCCCGACCGTCTCTTTGTTCCGGACACCCAAGCGAATACATGCTCCGCGATGAGCTCTGATTCCATGACACCCGAGCGGGTTCATGTGCCCTTTTCTTACGGGCCACATGCCCAACGGGCTGATCACGACTCAACGCATCGCCTCCCCCAGGAGATCTGAGCATGTCACCGGCCACTGCCCGAGAGTTTTCACAACAGCAACCGACGAGCGTAAGCGGCCCGTTCACGGCCGAGCAGGCTCGCTACCTGGAAGGGTTCTTCACAGGATTGGGTCAGCGTGCTCCTTTCGCAGCGCACACGGAATTCGGCCAGATCACATGTGACTCGGCCTCAGGACTGCCAAACGCAGCGGCTCCTGAGTCCTTTCATGGAGCCGCGGTTGAGGATCTTTGCCGTGAAGAACGCTGGAAGTACGACGAGAACCCGCTGGATATCTGGGAGAAGCTGCTCGCGCACGCAGGTGAGAATCGCGCTCCGGCACCGGATGATCTGTTCCGCTTCAAGTTCCACGGCCTCTTCTATGTGGCACCAGCCCAGGATTCGTTCATGCTGCGACTGCGAGTTCCCGGCGCCGCGCTTACGTCTCACCAGATGCTTGGACTCGCCGAGATGGCGGAAGACTGGGGCGCAGGGAGAGCTGACGTGACCACGCGCGCTAACCTGCAGATTCGGGAGTTCCAGCCCCGCGACATTGTGCGCGTGCTAAACAAACTGCAGCGGCTCGGGCTGACCTCCAGAGGATCCGGTGCGGACAATGTTCGCAACATTACAGCTTCGCCGATCAGCGGGCTGGACTCCGAAGAATTGCTTGATGCCCTTCCTTATGCCGAGGCGCTGAATCAGTACATTCTGAACTCGCGTGACCTGTACGGCCTTCCTCGCAAGTTCAACGTCGCGTTCGATGGAGGCGGAGCGATCTCGGTGCTCGCCGATACCAACGATATCGGCTTCATCGCCGTGCGGGTGGAGGAGGGCAAGCAGTTGCCCGCCGGCATCTACTTCCGCGTGGTGCTTTGCGGAATTACAGGGCACCGGCAGTTTGCCACCGATTGCGGCATCCTCATCCAGCCGCATCAAGCGGTAGCCGTCGCCGCGGCAATGATTCGCGTGTTCTCAGAACACGGAAACCGCACCAATCGCAAAAAGGCAAGGCTGAAATACCTTATCGATCAATGGGGCGTGGAGAAGTTTCTCTCTGAGACGGAACGCCGGCTTGCATTTCCGCTGGTCCGCTTTCCCGAAGCCGAATGCGTTCCGCGTAAGCGGATTAACCGAGCAGCACATATCGGCGAGCACCTTCAGGCGCAACCTGGACTTCACTATATTGGGCTGTCTGTTCCGGTAGGCCAGTTACCCGTCGCACAGATGCGAGCTCTGGCGCGCATCGCGGACGAGTTCGGCAGCGGCGAGCTGCGCCTGACTGTCTGGCAGAATCTGATTCTGCCCAACATTCCCACGCAGCGGCTGCAGGATGCCCAACAGGCACTCCGTGAGGCGGGGCTGGAGTTTCACGCCGGGCCTGTGCTCTCCGGCACAGTGGCATGCACCGGAAACAAGGGTTGCCGGTTCGCAGCCACAGATACCAAGTCCCACGCTGTGGCCCTGGCTCGGCATCTGGATCAGACGTTCCGGATCGTGCAGCCCCTGAACCTGCACGTAACCGGCTGTCCGCACTCTTGCGCGCAGCACTACATTGGCGATATCGGCCTCCTGGGTACGAAGGTAAACGGAGAAGAGGGGTATCAGGTGAGCCTGGGCGGCGGCTCTGATCAAGACCAGGGGCTGGCGCGCGAGCTAATTCCGGCAATTCGCTTCAGTGACCTGCCTCCCGTGCTCGATAGATTGTTTCGAGCGTTTGAATTGCGCCGAAGCAGCGAGGAAGAAACGTTCCTCTCGTTCACGCGGAGGCATTCGATTGAGGAACTGCGCAGCTTTACGACACCCGCCGGCAAGGAGAACTGACCGATGAGCTTTGTTCCATATATTCCAGATACGGCTCCTTTTTCTGAAGAGCAGCGCGCATGGCTGAACGGATTCCTCGCCGGAATCTTTTCAAACGCAGAAGCCAGGCGGGTGGCCGATCCGCCGCCATCGCTTAAGATCGCGGTACTCTACGCCACCCAAACCGGGACCGCCGAAGGGCTTGCCCGAAAGCTTGTGAAGGAGCTGAAGGCGAAGGGGCATGTTGTATCCCTTGCCTCTCTTGAAGGCTACACACCGGCTGCGCTGGCGGAAGAGCGCTACGCAATCCTGGTTGCGAGCACTTATGGCGAGGGAGATCCGCCAGACTGCGCACAGCCCTTCTATCAGCAGCTCTGTATCGAGCGCTTTCCGCGGTTTCAGGACCTCTCCTACTCGGTGCTGGCCATCGGCGACTCTCACTATGAGAGCTTCTGCAAATTCGGCGCGGACCTGGATGCGAAGCTCGCCGCTCTCGGCGCGCTCCGGATCGCGCCTAGAGTTGATTGCGACGTAGACCTTGAAGAAGCATTCGCTCAGTGGAAGCAGTCGCTTTATAGCGCCCTCGACCAGATGGTCGCGAATCGCCCGGCGCCCAACGCGCCATCCTCATCGGTGCGCTCCGAAGCGGTGGGTGCCAGTGATACACCCACTTCTTCAGGTTCGCCGACCTCGCTGACTCACTCACGTGAGAATCCTTTTTTCGCTCCAATCGTCGAGAAGCGGCCGCTGACAGCAGGCGATTCGAGCAAGCTCACCGTGCATGTGACCTTCTCGATTGCAGACTCAGACCTGCGGTACCAGGCCGGAGACGCATGCGCAGTGGTTCCGCAGAATGATGGAAGGCTGGTGGATGAAATCCTGCGGAGCCTGAAGTTCAGCCCTCAGACACCAGTGCAGCTTCCCAAGCACGGCACCATTCCTTTAGTTGAGGCTCTGAGCAATCATCTGCAGATCACGCGGGTTACGCGCAAGATGCTCGAGGCATACGCCACCATCGGCGCCTGCGAGGCACTGTTCGGTTTGCTCGCGCCCGAGCAGCAGCAACGTCTGGAGAAATATACGTGGGATCGCGGACTGATTGACCTGATCCACGACTACCCTGGGGTGCTGCACAGCCCCGCGGATCTGGTGGCGATGTTGCCTAAATTATCGCCGCGGCTTTATTCCATTTCGTCGAGCCCGCTTGCGCACACAGGTGAGATCCACACCACCATCGCGGTGGTTCGGTATCGCACGCACGGCCGGGAGCGCGGTGGCGTCTGCTCCACGCTGCTCGCCGATCGCACCAAACCGGGAGATCGCCGGCCGATTTATATCCAGCCGAACAAGAAATTCCGCCTGCCCGCCGATCCCAACACTCCCATGGTGATGATCGGTCCGGGCACGGGAATCGCCCCGTTTCGGGGATTTCTCCACGAGCGCCGCGCGATCGGAGCACGAGGAAAGAACTGGCTCTTCTTCGGTGAGCGCAGTGCTGCTACGGATTTTCTGTATCGCGACGAGTTGGAATCCATGGTTCACGATGGCCACCTCGCACGGCTGGATACGGCGTTCTCTCGCGACCAGGCAGAGAAGGTGTACGTGCAGGACCGCATGCAGCAGAACTCCGCATTGCTTTGGGCCTGGCTGCAGGAAGGGGCAGGTCTTTACGTCTGCGGCGACGCGAGTCGCATGGCGAAGGATGTCGACCGAACGCTTCATTCCATTGTGCAGAAGGAAGGCGGTATGGACGTGGAGACCGCCGACGCTTATATGCAGGATCTGAAGGCCAACAATCGATATCACCGCGACGTGTACTGACGGGAGAGTAGAACAATTGGCGCTGCCCCTTTACGAACGTGCATTGGATCCGTATAGCCAGAGCCTCGTGCGTCTGACGGAGTACGACGACGGGCTCAGCGCTGGGCTGACGGCGATTCCGATAGAGGACAGCGCTCGCTCGTTGCTGCCTTCCAGGTCGCTGGAGCCCGGGGAACAGTACCGCTTCCACTTCAATATGACTCGGTGTATCGGGTGCCGCTCCTGCGAAGTCGCTTGCAACGAGCAGAACGGGAACCCGGCAACCATCCAGTGGCGTCACGTGGGCGAAATCGAGGGTGGTACGTATCCGGACACGTTGCGTCACTATCTTTCGATGGGATGCAATCACTGCCTGGACGCCGAATGTATGAAGGGATGTCCGGTCGAAGCCTATACCAAGGATCCTGTCACAGGGATCGTGCTGCACTCTGCAGATGCGTGCATCGGATGCCAGTACTGCGTCTGGAACTGCCCCTACAGCGTGCCCCAATTCAACCCGGCGCGTGGCGTCGTTGGAAAGTGCGATATGTGCAAGGGCCGACTGGAAGAGGACCTAGAGCCTGCCTGCGTGAACGCATGCCCCGAGGCCGCGATCGAAATCGAAATCGTGAATATAGCGGAGTGGCGGAGCAATTACTCGCAGGCGGAAAGCCCGGGACTGCCCGCTGCGGTTCATACCATATCCACGACGCGGATTACTCTGCCGGAAGTTTCGGATATTCCGCTGGAGCGAGTGGATGCAGGCCATATTCGTCCGGAGCATTCTCATCTCTCGCTGGTGTTCATGACCACCATGATGCAGGGCGTGGTGGGCACGCTGCTGTTTGGTTTGCGGGCGCCCGGAAACTTTCGCGAGCTACTGATCCTGCTTTGCATTACCTCAGTTGCACTCGGGATCTCAACGATGCATCTGGGGCGGCCGGCATTCGCATGGCGCGCGCTGCGCATGTGGCGACGATCGTGGGTCAGCCGGGAGGTACTGCTCTTCACTGTTTTCTTCGGAGCTCTGACGGTCATGACTGTGACAGCTTTGAGGCCGCATGCGACCGGCAGGCTCCACGGTCCAGTTGCGCTGTTCACTGTAGCATTGGGGATCCTGGCCACGCTGGCGAGTTCTTTCATTTACCTGTTACCGGCGCGGCCTTCCTGGAACTTGCTCCATACGCCGCTGGATTTCCTCATCAGCGCCGGGCTTCTGGGGTCCGTCGCTTCGGGGCTGGCGCACACGGGTTCGACGGCCTCCACTTTGGCTCTCGCTTCCGCCTGGATTCTGAACCAGGCGGTGCGCCTCTACCGGCTCCGCACGTCGACAATGTTTGAGCTGCGCTCGAGTTACAACCTGCTCACCAGTGATGCCCTACTCCCGTATCTGTACGCATCCTTCGGATGTGTCGTGGCAGCCTCAGCGGCTTCGATCACCGGACATCCGATTGTCGGCGTGCTGCTCTGCTGGGCTGGCTTGCTGGCTGGTCGGTACCTGTTCTTTGTTTCGGTGGTGCCGTTGAAGATGGGGCTGACATTCCTCCAACGAAGGCACGCATGAGCCGAGCCAAGACACTGCGGCGTCGGCTCGGGCTGGATACTGCGAAGGACCAGTACGCCTTTGGCGAGGATCCACAATACGGCTACATTTCGGAGTCGCGCATCGCGGACCGATGGGTGAAGACAACCTGCGGCTATTGTTCCGTGGGCTGCGGGATGTTGGTCGGCGTCAAAGGTGGCAGGGCAGTTGCGGCGCGCGGCAATCCCGAGCACCCGGTGAATCGCGGCAAGCTCTGCCCGAAGGGATTGAGTGAGCACCATATTCTGGATGCACCTGGGCGTGCCACGCATCCACTATTACGCAAGAACGGCAGGCTGGAGCCGGTCTCCTGGCGGGAAGCGCTCGACACCATGGTCGAGCGGATCACTGCGATCCAGGCGCGTCACGGATCCGGCTCACTCGGAGTGATTGGAACCGGTCAACTTGTCACGGAAGAGTTCTACACGCTCGGCAAACTGGTGCAGCTTGGCTTTCGGACGCCGAACTACGACGGCAATACCACTCTGTGCATGGCAAGCGCAGTCTCCGGCTATAAATTATCCTTTGGCAGCGACGGCCCGCCGGGAAGCTATAGCGACCTGGAGACTGCGGACGTCATCTTTTTGATCGGCGCGAACATCGCAGACAATCACCCGATCCTCTGCAATCGTCTTGACCGGAATAAGCACCGCACGTTGATTGTGGTTGACCCGCGTGTGAGCAAGACCGCCATGATGGCCGATATCCATCTGGCTCTGAAGCCTCGGAGCGACATCGCTCTGGTGAATGGGATCGCTCACATTCTCATTCGTGACGGGCTGATCGACCGCGATTACATCGAGCATCACACCACTGGCTATGAGGAGCTGGCAGCCTATGTCAGCGCCTTTACACCGGAGCACGTGTCTGAGGTGACGGGACTGAGCACGGCACAGATCGAGCACGTTGCGAGCCTGCTTGGCCGCGCGAAAGCCGCCTTCATCGGCTGGACCATGGGAGTGAACCATTCGACTCAGGGAGCCGTCACGGTGGCAGCGATCAACAATCTGGCGCTGATCACCGGAAACATCGGACGCGCAGGAGCGGCGCCGTTCTCTATCACCGGTCAGTGCAATGCAATGGGGACACGTGAGGCGGGCTTCACCTCTTCGCTTCCAGGCTATCGGCAGTTCGAGAATGCGGATCACCGGGAGGAACTTGCGAGTCTCTGGAAGGTGGACGTCGCCAGTATTCCTAAGACACGTGGGCTTGCCTACCCGGACATCATTGAAGGCGCGGTCGCCGGACGAATTCGAGCTCTCTGGTTCATCGCCACCAATCCCGCGGTCTCGTTTCCCAACTACAAGCTGCTTGAACATGCGCTGCGCAATGTTGAGTTCCTGGTAGTCCAGGACGGATTTCATCCGACGCCCACCAGTGAATTCGCACACCTGGTATTGCCGGCAGCGATCTGGGGCGAGAAGGAAGGAACTTATACCAACTCCGAACGGCGCATCAGCAAGGTGAACCGGGTGGTCCATCCTCCGGAGCAGGCGCGCACGGATTTCGACATCTTCCTGGAGATTGCAGAATGCCTTGGCATGCGAGAGCAGCTGTTTCCGCAATGGGAAACGACCCGCGATGCGTTTGACGAATGGCGAAAGGTTTCGGCTGGACGAATGTGCGACTACAGCGAGTTCTCATGGAAGGAGATTGACAGAGCAAACGGATTGCAATGGGGCGGAGTTCGTCTGTATACCGATGGCGTATTCCCGACCCCGGATGGCCGAGCGAAACTGCACTGCGTTCCCTGTGAGCCCTTCCTGGAGCAACCCAACCAGGAATACGACCTGATCCTGAATACGGGGCGAACCGTGGAGCACTGGCATACGCGAACCAAAACCGCCCATGTCGATCTTTTGAACAAGATGGCGCCGCATGCGTGGCTGGAGATGAATCCGAGCGATGCGACCCGACTGAAACTCCGTTCTCATGACCGCGTGACGGTGGTCTCGCGGCGCAGCCGTGTGCCAGGGCTCGAGCTTCGCATCACGTCCATCGTCGCGCCAGGTCAGGTGTTTATGCCATTCCATTTCGCGGAATCGAACTCGAATCTCGTCACACTTGGCGCATTCGATCCAATCTCGCGGGAACCGAATTTTAAACAATGCGCCGTACGAATCGAGAAGTCCGGCGTCCAGTGAGTTCTTCTCCGGCCCTGCTGCCGGTGTCTGCCAGCCACTGAGGATAACCAGGACGTTTCCACGTGGCCCGACACACCATGAACATCAATTCGTCTCCGGAGGAACATCGTGTCCAATTACAAAGATTTTATGAAGTCCGGTCATCCACCTACATTGTGGGCAGCCTTCCTCTACTTCGATTTCAGCTTTGCCATCTGGGTGCTGAACGGCTCCATGGGTCCATTCATCAGTCAGGCTTTTCATCTATCACCGGCTCAGATTGGCTTTATGGTCTCGGTGCCGACTCTGGCGGGAGCGTGCATGCGGTTCCCGCTCGGGGTGCTGGCACAATACATCGGGCGCAAAAACGCGGCGACTTTTGAGATGTCCGCAATCGTGGTGGCGCTTCTCTATGGTTATTTATTCGTACACACATACCACGACGTCCTGGCCATGGGGGTTCTACTGGGAATCGCGGGCGCCAGCTTTGGCGTTGCGCTCTCTCTCGGTTCGGGCTGGTTCCCGAAGAAGTATAAGGGGCTGGCGATGGGCATCGCCGGTGCCGGAAACAGTGGCACTGCGCTGGCCGCGCTGTTGGCTCCTCGTCTCGCCATGCACGTGGGCTGGCAACATGTATATGGCTTCGCCGCGCTCATGATGCTGCTGCCGCTCGGGGTCATGGTGCTGTTCGCGAAGGAGCCGCCAGATATTGAGCACCAGAGTCTGCGTGAGCATCTGAGCTGCCTGTTCGAAGCAGACGGCTGGTATTTCAACCTGATCTATGTGATCACCTTCGGAGGATTCCTCGGGTTGGCGACGTTCCTTCCCTCCTTTTACTTCAGCCAGTTCCACGTCTCAAAGGTGGAGGCCGGGAGTCTGACGGTCCTAGCCACGTTGACCGGCAGTCTCACCCGAGTGCTCGGAGGATGGTTCGCCGACCGTATCGGCGGAATCACCACCCTTTCCGTAGTCTTCCTGATTGCCATCGCAGCGCTTTTTGGACTTATGGCAACCCCCTCGCTCGTCACGACGACGCTGCTGTTCATGTTGTGTTTCGCCGCTCTTGGTGCCGGAAATGGCGCCACATTCCAGCTCGTGCCATTGCGGTGGCCGCTCACGACCGCGGTCGCCGGGGGCATGATTGGGGAGATCGGAGCGCTTGGCGGCGGCATCCTGCCCAATGTCCTTGGGCTGTCCAAACAGCACACAGGGAGCTATCAGGCAGGCTGGATCTGTTACGCCGCACTCGCAGTTGTCATTCTCATCATGATGCGAATCGTGGCGCGCAGCTGGACTCGGAGCTGGGTTGGGGCAGGCGGCCGTGCTCTCGCTTCGAGTATCCAAAGCCCCGGGTATGCAATCGGGGACGAGGGGTACTTCGCCGCCGACTAGGCCGTATCACTCCGGTGTGGGAGGAATTGATCACCGTAATTCTCTCAGGCAGCCGCAGACTGCATCACACTGCAGTCTGCGGCTGTTTCTTGTATCCGACGATGATGACGGGGCTCCAGGAAGGGGCTAGTCTTTGTCAGAGGAGCAACCGATGGAGATCAAAAGAGCTGGATCGCAGCCGTCAGGTCGAGGTCCGGCGGAATGGTTTACAGGAAGTGTGCGTATCGATCCGCTCCTGCAGTCCGCGGAGCCGGCCCGGGTTCAAGGAGCGAGTGTAACGTTTGCGCCTGGTGCGCGAACCGCGTGGCACTCCCATCCCCTTGGCCAGACCCTGATCGTGACGGCCGGGTGTGGCTGGGCGCAGCGAGATGGTGGCCCGGTGGAAGAGATCCGGCCGGGCGATGTCGTGTCCATCGCGCCTGGTGAGAGGCACTGGCATGGAGCGAGCCCCTCCACCGCCATGACGCACATCGCGATCCACGAAAAGCTGGATGGCCGAACCGTGGACTGGTTCGAACATGTCTCAGACGAGCAGTACCGCCGGTGAGATGAAGTACCGGTCCGGGAGGGCGCTTTCTCTGGCATGCATCAGCTTTGCCTCTCCTTGCTGACGAAGATTACGTCCAAGGCATATGCTGTTTCCGCAACAGCTGGAGCACACGATGGCCACGCGAACTCTTTCCATCAATGGCCGGGCGGTACGGGTCGATGCCCCCGACGACGAAACTCTGCTTTCCGTGCTGCGCAATCGCCTGAACCTTACCGGCACAAAATATGGCTGCGGCGAGGGCGAGTGCGGCGCATGCACGGTCCTGCTGGATGGTAAATCCGTTCGGTCGTGCCAGACGATTGTTTCCCAAGCCGCCGCCGCAAAAGTTACGACCATCGAGGGTTTGGAACAAAACGGCCGGCTCAGCGCGGTTCAGCAGGCGTTTCTCGACGAAGGCGCTTTCCAGTGTGGATACTGCACCTCAGGCATGATCATGCAGGCGACTGACCTGCTGCAGCGTGAGCCGCAGTCCACTGAGGCGCAGATCGTAACTGGAATGAATGGGAATCTCTGCCGTTGTGGGACCTACCCGCGCATCGTCGCTGCCGTCCAGCGGGCGGCCCACTCCGTGCAGAAGGCAGGTGCGCGATGAACTCCATCCTGGAATCTTCCGCGAATAAGCTTCAGCACTTTGAGCTCGACCGCCGCACCTTTCTTCGCCTCTTCGGAGGCGGAGTGCTGGTCTGCATGACTGAAGGGTCGACCTTGGCGCAGGAATCGGGCCGCGGCTTTGGAGGTCATGAGCTACCAAAAGAGGTCTCGGCTTGGATCCACATTGCGTCCAACGATAAGGTTACGGTCTTCACCGGCAAGGTGGAATGCGGGCAGAATATTCGGACATCGCTCGCACAGCAGGTAGCCGACGAGCTGCGGGCGCCTTTCGACTGCATCACGATGGTGATGGGTGACACCGACCTGGTCCCGTGGGATGCAGGCACGTTCGGCAGCATGAGCACGCCACAGATGGGTCCGCGTCTGCGAACTATGGCAGCAGCCGCGCGGCAGACGTTGGTACAGATCGCCGCAAAAAAGATGGGCTGCGATCCCACTTCGCTTAGGGTGGACAGCGGCAAGATCTCCTCGACGGACGGAAAGCAGTCGTTTTCCTACGGCCAGCTCACCCAGGGCGAGAAACTGGTGAGCACCGTCTCCGGAGCGGTCCCGCTGATGGCGGCCACAGACTGGAAGGTCGCCGGAACTGCCCTCCCGAAGGTGAACGGACGCGACTTCGTAACCGGCAAGCACCAGTATCCTTCCGACATCTCGCTCCCGGGCATGATGTTCGGCAAGATTGTGCGGCCGCCGGGCTACAACGCGACACTCGAATCCGTGAACACCTCGGATGCCGAGAAGATGACAGGCGTGAAGATCGTACGCGATGGGGACTTCATTGGGGTTGTCGCGGCCGATGCCTGGACGGCCGAACAGGCGGCCGGCAAGATCCAGGCAAAGTGGAACGTTGCGGCGGGTCAGCCTTCCAACAGCAACCTCTTTGAGTGGCTGAAGACTACCGCGGCGCCGGCCCGTGGAGAGCCTGCTGCCGCTTCTTCCGCTCAGTCTCCGGAAAATGGAGCCACGCTGGAGCGTCGTTACACGGTCCAGTATATTGCTCACGCGCCGCTCGAACCACGTGCAGCGGTCGCGCAGTGGGAAAACGGGAAGCTTACGGTTTGGACCGGAACGCAGCGTCCCTTCGGCGTCAAAGATGAGCTGGTGTCCGCGTTTCACATCGCGCCAGACCAGGTCCGGGTCATCCAGCCGGATATGGGCAGCGGTTACGGAGGCAAACACTCAGGCGAAGCCGCTATCGAAGCCGCCCGTCTTGCTAAAGCTGCCGGGAAGCCGGTGCGGCTCGTCTGGACTCGCGAAGAGGAGTTCACGTGGGCATACCTGCGGCCCGCTGCTCTGATGGAGCTGAAAGCCGGACTCGGACCGGGTGGCACACTGCTCTCCTGGGAGCATCGCACGTACAACGCCGGCAATCCAGGGATCGGCACGCCCTATCGGGTCTCTTCTCCGCTGACCCCGGCGCCATCGTCCAAATCGCCTCTGCCCCAAGGTTCGTATCGCGGCCTTGCGTCTACGGCGAACCACTTCGCACGGGAAAGCTTCATGGACGAACTCGCACACAACGCGAAGATGGATCCTCTCGCATTCCGGCGCAAGAATCTGTCCAACGAGCGTCTTCTGGCCGTGCTTAATGCAGCGGCGGAACACTTCAAGTGGGGGGCGGTACAGTCCAGTCCGACACGTGGCTTCGGAATTGCTTGCGGAACAGATAAGGGCGACTACGTCGCGACCTGCGCTGAGGTCGCGATCGACCGTGCAACCAGAAAGATCCGCGTTGTACGAGTCGTTCAGGCCTGGGAATCGGGCGCTATCGTAAATCCCGATGGACTGCGCAATCAGATCATGGGAGCCATTGTGCAGGGGCTCGGCGGAGCACTCTTCGAGGCAATCCGCTTCGGCAACGGCAGGCTCGAGAATCCCCACTTCGCGAGCTACCGCCTGCCGCGGTTCAGCGATGCGCCGAAGATCGAACTCGTGCTGCTGGACCGCAAGGATCTGCCGTCGGCCGGTGCCGGCGAAATCGGCATCGTCGGCGTGGCGCCTGCAATCGGCAACGCGATCTTCGCTGCAACTGGAACTCGCGTGCGCAATATGCCGATGGCGCCTGATGAGGCCGTGCCAGGCATTGAGCCATCTATGCTTCACGCCTAGGCGCAAAGCAAAAGGCGGGACCATAAGTCCCGCCTTGCACGTGTGCGTTGCAGGGTACTAGAGGCCCTTCTTCACCAGGAAGAGGATCAAGTCGCGCACACGGTTGGAGTAGCCCCACTCGTTGTCGTACCAGGCGATCACCTTACCGGTATTGCCAATCGCCTTCGTTAGCTTCGAGTCAAAGATGCTGGAGAGAGGATTGCCCTTGAAGTCCGAGCTCACCAGCTCCTCTTCCGTGTAGCCTAGAATGCCCTTCAGCGGTCCTTCGGCAGCGGCCTTTATCGCAGCATTGATGCTCTCTACACTGATCGCCTTCTCGGCCGAGAAAGTCAGGTCAACTACGGAGACGTTCGGAGTGGGAACACGAATGGCGAATCCGTCCAGCTTGCCTGCCATCTCCGGGATCACCAGCTTCAGCGCCTTGGCGGCGCCAGTGGAGCTCGGAATCATGCTCAGCGCTGCAGCGCGTGCGCGACGCAAGTCCTTATGCGGAGCATCGAGCACAACCTGATCATTGGTATAGCTGTGAATCGTCGTCATGATTCCTGTCGCGATGCCGAAGGTATCGTGCAGTACCTTGACGACCGGAGCCAGGCAGTTGGTGGTGCAGGACGCGTTGGAGATGACATTGTGCTTGGCGGCATCGTATTTCGAATCATTGACACCGAGGACGATCGTGATGTCCTCATTGCTGGCAGGAGCGGAGATGATGACCTTCTTGACCGTCGATCCGAGGTGCGCCTTGGCCTTCTCAGCGTCGGTAAAGAAGCCCGTCGATTCGACGACAACTTGCGCGCCCACCGAGGCCCAGTTCAGCTTGGCTGGGTCCTTTTCGGCAAAAACCTTGATGGTCTTGCCGTCCACCGTGATCGAGTCAGGTCCATAGCTGACATCGTTCTTCAGGTTGCCAAGAATCGAATCGTACTTGAGCAGATGTGCCAGCGTGGCCGGCGTCGTAAGGTCGTTTACCGCAACGAACTCAATATCAGGATTGCCGATCGCAGTGCGAAATACATTGCGTCCGATTCGGCCGAATCCATTAATACCAACTTTTACCGCCATGATTTAGATAGCTCCTATCGTTTGACCGGTCAGGACTCGAGCTCTCCTCCCGGCGGGGATCGGATTCTCATCCTGTTCTGTGAATTAAATTTTCCGGGTTTTGGTCGTCAATCTGATGCTAGCACTAGGGTTTAGCAGGCGCAACGTATAGCGCTGGAACACCGCAGCGTGGGTGCGATGGAATTTGCGACAAGTCGTACCTGCGCCAGAGCATCTCTGCGAGCGGATCAGTTCACTCTTTGAGCTCCCTTCATTTGCGGCGTGCTTCCGCGCTGTGTTACAAGCGACCTATGCGCGAAGTGCGCGAATGGATGCGCGACATCATGAGAAGACGTTCCAGACGTGGACCGAATGAAACGGAATCCACTGGAAAGAGTGGGCAGGAACTGCCCACGGGACAGCCAGCCCCATTAAGACCTACCTACCTCGATCCGCCGCCAGCTCCGGCCGCTGAGACTCCTGCAGCACCTGCTGCTTCCACTCCCGCGCCTGTCGAACCGCCTGCTGCTCCCGTACCCGAAAAGCGGATGGAGGTGGAAACCCAGCCCGAATCGCTGGCGACACCTCCCGCGGAGCCAACCGCTGTTTCACCCCGCCAGCCTCGCGGCTACGTCGTGCTTGCGATTGGACTTCCCGGATCGGGCAAGACCACCTGGTACAAGCGTCGGGGTGTCACACCGCTTTCCAGTGACATGCTCCGGACCATTCTGTTCGACGACATCACTGAGCAGCGATACCAGGGCCTTGTCTTCTCCACGTTGCGCAGCCTGCTGCGGGCGCGCCTGATCGCAAAGATGCCATGGAACTATGTGGACGCTACCAACCTGAGTCCGCACGAACGCAAGCAGTGGATCAAGATGGCCAAGAGCTTTGGCTACGAGGTGCATGCGGTATTTTTCGATGTGCCGCTTGAAGTCTGTCTGGAACGGAACTCCAAGCGCGAGCGCCAGGTGACCGACGAGGTGATGCACAAGATGGCTGAGCGGCTGAAGCCTCCGAGCTTCAAGGAAGGCTTCGAGAAGATCACCGTCGTTCGCGTCAAGGGTCATCCCGGCACCATGCCCGTGATCACTGTGGATGATGATGCCGCGCAGCAATCGCCGCAGTAACTTCAAACAAATCTCATGGCAGGAGCCGCAATTGAGTTCGCAGGTGTCAGCTACGCGCTGCCCCGCGGCCAGCTGCTACTGCGCAATATCGCCCTGACGCTCGAGGCCGGTTCCATTACTGCTCTGCTGGGCCGTAGCGGTAGCGGTAAGACAACCCTGCTGCGGATGGTCAACGGTCTTGTCCAACCGACCTCGGGCCATGTTCTCGTCGGCGGAAGATCTTCGGCAACCGACCTGCTGACGCTGCGCCGGAGCATCGGCTACGTCATTCAGGAGACAGGCCTGTTCCCTCATCGCAGAATTGCGAGCAATGTAGGCATGCCGCTCGAGATTGCCGGCGCTTCGAAGCAGGACGAGAGCTATCAGGCGGCGATTCTCCGCGTCATGCAACAGGTAGGCCTCGAGCCCGATCTCTTCGCGGACCGCTTCCCCTGGCAATTGAGCGGCGGGCAGCGCCAGCGCGCCGGAGTGGCTCGTGCACTGGTGTCTGACCCCGAGGTGCTGCTGATGGACGAGCCCTTCGGCGCTCTCGACCCATTGACCCGGGCCGAGATGCAGGCAATGCTGCGGGACCTGCTCGCCACCGTACGCAAGACCGTGCTACTAGTTACGCACGATCTTCCCGAGGCGCTCTACCTGGCCGAGCGCGTCATCTTCCTTGATGCCGGCGAGGTTGTGGCCGACCTCAGGTCAGCCGAGGTATACGGCTCCTCCAACCCGCACGTGCGCCGTTACGTGGAAGCACTCCGGCGCAGCCTTCCTAACTCTGCCGATCCGGCAGCGCCACCAGCAGCTTCGCCGTCGTAATCGCCTGCCCCAGATGTCGTTGCGTATGCTCGGCGCAATGCACCAGCAGACTGCCGACCGTGGTGGGAAGCAGTTTGCGTCCGACGCCACGCTCCTGGTTGTACTGCGCCGGCGTAAACGCCTGGGCACGCCGCTTCGACTCCGCCAGCGCCTGCCGCACTCCGTGGAGCACACCGCCGGTCACCGCTTGCTCCTCATTCTCCGAGCGCATCGCGTTTAACTGCGCTTCGTCGAGCTGCCTGCCTTCTGCATAGCTCAACAGACGATCCAAGCTGCCTGTCATGTGATGCAGATGAAATGCGACGGAGGGCAGACCCATCGGCCTTGCGTTCAGTTCTTCTTCCGAGAGCCCTGCACACCAGCGCTCCGCGTCCTCCTCCACCTGTTCCATCGAATGCACAAACTGGCGCACCACTGGGTCGAGCTCGCGATGGGTGCCGCGCAGCCAGGGCTCCGGCCCTGGACTGGGCTTCTTAACATCAGTCACAGGCCCTTCTCCTTTCGAAACTCCCGCACCACATCGGCTACATCCCGGTGCTCGCGGTCTACTGCATCGTTCATGGCGCGCACTTCATCCGCGCTCAGCTTGCCCGCCAGACGGTCCATGGCGATCTGTATTCCCGGCCTTTGCTGCAGCGAGTCTTCACGCACCAGCGGCACTGCCTCATACGGAGGAAAGTAATGGCGGTCATCCTCAAGCACTGTTAGTCCCAGCGCCCGGATCGGTCCATCGGTCGAGTTCCCTGCCACCATGTCAACCTGCCCGCTGGCCAGCGCGCGGTACAGCAGGCCTAAGTCCATGGTGCGCGGTGCGCCGTCAATTTTCAATCCGTAGGTCGCCCGTAACCCCGGCAGCCCGTCGGGTCGCGACTCAAACTCGTAGCCAACACCGAGCCGCCATGCATTCCCCGTCTGCGGCCCCCGTTGCACCGCATCGGAGATCGTCCTCAGCCCAAGCCTCTGTGCGTCGCTACTGCGAACCACCATTGCAAAGGTGTCTTCGAATCCGAGCCCACGCTCCACCTTCACTTTGTATCGATCGGCATAGAGCCGGCTCACCGTAGCGAATAGGCTTGCCGCATCGCGGTGTCCGGGCGAAGGCAGCGGTTGCTTCAAAATTGCCGTCAACGCGGTGCCGGTGTACTCCACATAGGCATCGATGCGACCGGATACCAGCGCCTGCTGGCAGAGGTAGCTGCCGGCGAGGTAGAACCGCCGCTCGACCCGCTGTCCCGTCACCGCCTCGATCTCCTGCGCGATCAGCTCACCCAGGACGACCTGCTCGGTGAAGTTCTTCGCTCCGACCACCACGCGCCCGGATCGCGGTGGCGCACAGGCCATGCAGACGAGTAGTGTGCAGCAGGCCAGCACGCACACACCGAAGCTCACCGGTCGAGTCATTGACGCCGGACCGCCAGTTTCTTCTCCAGCAGACCGAGCGTTGCGTCAGCACCCAGGGCCAGCAACGCCGCCGGAATCGCACCGGCCAGCACCAGGCCGTTATCCACGCTGGCCACGCCGCGAAATATCAGTTCACCCAGGCCGCCGGCGCCAATCGCCGCCGCGATGGTAGCCACGCCTACGCAGGTTACGGTCGCGGTGCGCAGGCCGGCGAGAATCACACTTGCCGCGAGTGGCAGCTCCACTTTCGCGAGCCGCTGATTGCCAGTCATCCCCATGGCATTGGCTACATCGATGAGGGCGGGATCCACGCTGCGAATTCCTGCGTAAGTATTCCGTAGGATCGGCAATAACGCATACCCGGTGAGCGCGAGAATTGCTAGCCGCGCTGCGTTCGCGCCCAGCCAAGGAACAGGAAGCAGCAATCCGAAAAGCGCGAGACTCGGCACCGTCTGCACAATGTTAGCGAGGCCGATCACGGGGCGGGCTAGGCTCTCCCGCCGCGTCAGCAGAACGCCAAGCGGCAGGCCGATGGCGGAGGCGAGCAGCATGGCGCCTCCGGTCAGCCACAGGTGCTCGAAGGTTAGCCGCGCGATCTCCCACCCGTGCTGCGAGATGAAGCGTCCCATTCCGAACAGCTTATACGCAGTCTGCCCTTCAGCAAGCGATCAGTGGACGGTCTTCATCCGGCGCGACATGAAATCCATGAGCAGATAGTTGCCCAGGGTCTGCGGCGTGGTGAAGTAAGCCTTGCCCCGGCACATCGCACTCACCTGCTGCACAAATTGCATCAGGGAATGGTCGGACGCGAGCATGAAGGTGTTGATCATGATCTGCGAACGCTTGCAGCGACTCACCTCTTCGAGCGTCTCCTGAATGACCAGCGGATCCAGCCCGAACGCATTTTTGTAGATACGCCCATCGGGCAACGTCAGCGCGGAAGGCTTCCCGTCGGTGATCATGACGATTTGCTTCATGTCTTTGTTCTGTCGAGCCAGAATTCGCTGCGCCAGTCGCAAGCCCTCACGCGTGTTGGTGTAATGCGGCCCCACCTTCACCCTTGAAAGCTGGCTAACCGGAACCTCTTCGGCGCTGTCATGAAAGAGCACGAGATTCAATGTGTCGCCCGGAAACTGCGTCCGGATCAAGTGCGACAGCGCCATTGCGAC
>Ga0068855_100003899_pt1 | contig 18215 bp, 19 predicted proteins | sample KBSCornC52_FD_66592 | JGI IMG/M metagenome (GOLD analysis project Ga0068855, IMG submission 66592) | Corn rhizosphere microbial communities from Kellogg Biological Station, Michigan, USA - KBS Corn C5-2 | ecosystem: Host-associated > Plants > Roots > Rhizosphere > Soil ...
ATGCTCGTTGAGCAGCGAGATGGTGATGTTGCCCTTGTCGAGATTGAAACCCATGGTGCCGGTGACGCTGTACAGGTCGCCGCCGCCATGCTCGCTGGCGCCGGCATTGACGTCGAGCTGCATGCCCTCGAAGTCTTTTTTGGTGATGAAGTTGATCACACCGCCGATCGCGTCAGCACCGTAAATCGAGGATGCGCCGTCGCGCAGCACTTCGACCCGGTCGATCATGGAAATTGGAATCGAGTTGAGGTCCGGCACCGAAATCGAGCCGCTGAAGATCGGCACCAGGCGCTGGCCATCGATCAGGACCAGGGTGCGCGTGGGTCCCAGATTGCGCAGGCCGATTTCCGAAAGACCGTTGGCGCCATTGTTGCTGGCGTTGCTGATGCCGCCGGTCGTGTCCGGTCCCACCAGCTTGCCCAACACGTCTTCGGCGTTGAAGGCGCTGGTCAGCTGAATCTGCGCCGCGCTGGCGGTGGAGATCGGGCTGGGACTGAGCGCATTGAGAACGGGAATGCGCGAACCGGTGACCACCACCGTTTCGGGCGCCGCACTATTATTCTGCGCCAGAGCCGGCGAACCCGCCAGCAATGCCCCGAGAGCCGCACCCGCAACCAACAGGCTGCGATGACGGATCAACCGATTTGAAGAAGTCATATAACCCCCTTTGTCGCACCGGCCGCTCTGCGAGCCGCGTGCTTTTTGAGACCTAAAGGGTTCTGGTGGGGCCGATCATGTCGAACGGAAACCGCCGAGAACCGTTTCCGTGAGAATATGCAACCGGGCGTTAGGTTCCACCCGTTCAAGGGCATTGCGCAATATAATTTCCCGTAGTCGCCTTTATGTCACGGTAGGGCGAAAGTTCCCGTTTGGAATTTTTCCTGCTGAGGAAACGAGATTTCCGCAATAATCGATAAATGTCTAGACAAATCAGCGCAATCGCTGAACTTTAAAGGTCAAATTGCCATCATTGAACTTCAGGTCGTAGCTCCCCAGGGTCCCGCGGGAGATGGTCACCTGATGGGTCCGGCCCTTCTGGTATCGGGCGACGCCGGTATCGCCGGCCGTTTGGCGCCAGACCTGGCCGTTTTGCAATGCAACCGTGAAGTGGTCCCTTGCATCCTTTTGAAAGTCCGTAATTTCCGCCGTCATGCGCACATCTTGTTCGGCTTCTTCTGCGGGAGATTTGCGCAGCCGCTCTTGTCCGAAGCTGTGCGTTGGGTCGGCGGGCGATTCGATGCGCGCCTGTGGCGCCTGGGTTTGCGGCGCTTGCGCCAGCGGCGATTGTGCTTGCGCCGCGGCGCCGACGGCTTGACGCGCCACGCGGTCGTAACAGGAAAGCCGCTCCACCGCGCCGCTCATCGCCATGCAATGCGCGAGTTGCGCGCTGAGATCTTCGGCGCGCGCCGGCGCTATCGCAAACGTGGCAAAGAGCAACGGCAGAACCAGGATGATCCGGGGCATTGTGTATCCATCTGCGCAACGATTTTCGCGGCGAACGATAACAGAAGCGGCGGCGGCGAGAATTGGCGGGCGCGGTGGCCTTGTTTCCCGCCATTTCCAAGGCCGGTCCGGCCCGCCTTGCCGAGTCGGGTAAGAAAATGTTAACCATATATTTCAACCGGTTGGCGGAGTTGGGCAATGGCCCCGCGCGTACGCGTGATCGAAGGCGGCAAGACGGTCAGTGCGGCCGGCGTGCTGGAATTCGACGAACAGATTGTGGGCCTGGCGCCGGACCTTGCGCCCGATGGCGCGCCCAGCGCGCGTCTGGCCCGTGCAATCAATGTTCCTCTGGAAACCCAGCGTGCTTTCGAGGCTAAGGGCCGTGCCGTGGCGCAGACCCTGTCGGGTCATTTCGCCTGGGGTAGCGTCGCCTGGTTCATGGGGGTCTTGATCGGCGTGGGCGCGGTGGCCTGGGCCGTGCTGAACGAACACATGTCTTATTGGCTGTCGGTGCCGGTCGACTTCATCCTGATCTACGGCATCTTCGCCACGCTACATGAAGCGACCCATGACAATATCGCAGGCCGCAACCCGCGTTTTCAGTGGGTCAATCACCTGATCGGCCATGTCAGCGGCTTTGTGCTCCTGGCGCCTTATCCGGGGTTCCGCGCCCTGCACCTGCATCATCACCAGCACACCAACGATCCGGTCGAAGATCCGGATTACTGGGTGAAGGACATGTCCTACGTCCGGGTGCTGCTGCGCTGCCTGGTGATCCAGCCCATCTATATCTGGCATCTGTGGAAGATTGCCCGCAATCCGCGCATCATGCGGGCCTTTGTGTGGGAGATGGTCTATGTCTTCTCCTACATCCCCATCATCGCGGGCGCTTATTATCTCGGCTTCGGCAACGAGCTGATCATGCTTTGGATTCTGCCTGCCTATTTCGGGGTCTGCCTCTGCCCTCTGATGTTCGACTGGCCGGTGCATCACCCCCACACCACCCAGGACCGTTATGCCGGCGCCGCGATCCTGCTGTTCCCCAAACCCCTGCGCCCCATCATGGAGTACGCCTATCTCGGCCACTCCTATCACTTGATGCACCACCTTTATCCGCGCATTCCCTTTTATCTTTACAGCAAGGCCTATTACGCGATGGAAGAGGATGTCGCGGCGGTCCATGGCCGGGTGGTGGATGTGGGATTATGGCCCACGCCCAAAGGGTTGATCGATCCCGCGCGTATCCATTGACGCATTCAGGGCGTATGCCGGCCCTCGCGCCAGCGCACCAATAACTGACCGCCGTGGAACTCGCGCCAGCGGGCCAGGAACTCCACCGTCGGCACCATTAGATTGACGATCAGGAAAAATGCCACGGCAATGGCTGGGCCATAGGTCCATTCATTGTTGAACGGCCATAGCGGGAGCGCCGCGACCAATGTCAGAAGAAGAATGAAAAGAACGGTCCGCCGCATGATCCCCCCAGGGAGAAGGACAACGCGGCACTCGTTATTTGGTTGCCGGCGAACTCATATAAATTGACCGTCAGACGCCGCCCTCGACCTCGCCGCCTGCGTCAGCCCAATCCTTGAAGCCGCCCAGATTGCGGACATCGGCATATCCCATATCCTTCAGGGACTTTCCGGCCAGCGCGGCGCGGGAACCGGCGGCGCAATAGACGATCACGGTCTTGCCCGGATTGAGCTTCGGATCGTGATAGCTGGTGCTGGCGTCGGCGCGAAATTCCAGCGAGCCGCGCGGAATATGCAGCGCGCCCTTGATCTTGCCGGTCTGCGCCAGTTCGGCGCTGTCGCGCACATCCACGACCACCGCATTGCCGCCGGCGATCAGCGCCTTGGCCTCTTCCATGGTGATCTTCGGCACCACGGCGTTGGCTTCATCCATTAACTGTTTCACGGTCGCAGGCATGGCGTTTTCCTATGCGTTCGGTTTACCAGCGCAACACGAAGCGGCCCAGTACCGCACCCATCAGCGTGGTCAGCGCAATTCCCGCCGTATACCAGATGGCGATGAATGTCGCCGTGCTTTCCGTGCAATGGAAGGCATAGATGGTCGCCGCCGCGCTGCCCGCCAAAAGGCCCGCCGCCGCGCCCGCCTGGGTCAGCCGGGTGGGCGCCAGCTTGCGCAGTGACCAGAACAGGCCTGCAAACAAGGGCAGCGCCAGTGCCGCGATCAGGACCGAACAGACATCGGCGGAATGGCCCATCAGCAAGGCATGCCGCGTGGCGCTGTCGGCGGGCATCATCTGCACCGCCATCATGCTCATCAGGGTGAGGATCGGCACGGCGATCAGAAGCGCGGGCCAGGCCGCCTCGGTGCCGGGACGGCCCAGCCGTTCCACCAGCTTCAGGCCCAGGATGGCGATCGCCAACGTGTAGAGAAATTTCAGCCAAAACGCTTCGCCGCCCATCGCCTGGAGAATGTCGGGACGGATGCCGATGGTGGCGGCCATCAGCAGCGCCGAACCGAACAATCCCAGGGCAAGCCCCGCCGCAAGTGTACGCGCCACTTCGGCGCCGCCGACCGGCTGCAATTCGCCGCTCAGATGGGCGATCAGGTCATCGGTCTGCATGATTATCCCCCAATTCCTCGCCCAGCGATTTCAGCGCTCGGTGGACCGTCACCTTGACCGAGGTTTCCGACATGCCCGTGCGCGCCGCGGCTTCGGCGATGGAATGGCCGTCCAGCTTGACCGCCCGGACCAGGTCGCGCTTGGCAACCGGCAGCCTGGCGAGAAGCTTTTCCACATCGCGCCGGGCGCTGGCCGCTTCGGCTTCGTCCGCGCCGAACAGCTCGCCCGCATCGTCCAGCGATATGGCGGCGGTGCGCTTGTTGCGGCGATATTCGTCGACCAGCTTGTAGCGCGCGATGCCATAGACCCAGGCCGTGAAAGGCCGCGCCGGATCGTAGGTGGCACGCTTGGCGTGAATGGCGATCAAGCTTTCCTGCACCGCATCCTCGGCCGCGGCCGCCCCCAGCCGCTTCGCATAATAGCCCCGCAAATGCCGCGTCAGCCCTTGCAGCAGCATCCGGTAGGCGGCGGCATCGCCCGCAAGGGCGGCCAGCATCCAGGCCCGGTATTGCGCTTCCTGTGGGATCACGGGCAGCTCCAATTATTCGCGGCAAGAACCGGAAGGTTACGAAAATAATTCTCGTAACCGGAAAGGCCGGCGAACGGAGTGGAGGGTATCAAACCTGAAGGAGCCTGTGAAATGAACAAATTACCCACTTTTGTCGGCGTGGCCGTTGCCGGCTTTGTCGTTCTGGCATCTCCCGCTTTTGCGCAAGGCATGTCCGGCCCCAGCTCGGACGGCATGGCCGGTCCCTCACACATGTCGAACGACACCATGAAGATGGACCACAAAAAGCCCATGAAGAAATCCGCCATGAAGCATGACGGCATGGGTATGTCCGCGTCTGGCGGCATGGCGTCCGGCGACAAGATGGCGGCGCCCCAGGGCGGCATGGCCTCCGGCAGCATGAGCGGCCCCAATCACTGATGCCGGGATAAGCGCCGCCCTCCCCCCAGCGGCGCTTCCTTCCCGTCAGGAGCAAGGCGTGGCCGCTGCGTATCGGGGGCCGCGCCTTGTTCTTTTCGGGATTGTCAGTTGCGGGCCGCCGCCAGGATCGCGCCGCCCGAGCCGGCCTGCACCAGAACCGCATCGCGCCAATTCCCGTCCATGGGGGGCGGCAGGCGATAGGTCGCGGATTTTCCCGTCCAGTCTCCCAGCTTGATCAGCGATTTCACCACATTCTTGTGCGGCAAGGTCTTCCCGCCATTCTCGCCCCGTGCGATCGGCACTTTCACGATGCTGGGATCGTAGCGCACCAGCCAGACAGTCGCCGCGCCCGTACCCGGACCCACTACGGCCACTTCCTTATCCAGCTGAATTTCGGGACCTGTGGCGGCGCCTTCCCGCCGGATCAAGGCTTCCAATTCGCTGCGATCCGCGCCCACGGCATCGGCCCGCCCATTCACCACCACTTCGGGAGTGAAGACATTCCGGCGATGAAAAGCGCGGGCATAGTCCCATTGCCGCTCGGTATATTGCAGCGACGCGAACGTGTCCTTCCAACCTAGCTGGTCCCAATAAGTGACGCCGAAACTCAAAGTCAGAAGATCCGGCCGCTCGCTGAGTGCCATCACATTGGCGTTGGCGGGCGGGCAGCTGGAGCAGCCCTGACTCTGGAACAGTTCAACCACGGTGAGATTGGCGGCCAGAGCGGGCGACACGGCCAAGGCCGACGGAAGAAAGGCGCCAAGAACGAGTGCGATGCGGAGCCCTTTCATGTCATTGACCCTTGTTCAGCGCATCGATGGTCTCAAGCACCAGCTTGACCGGCGGGCGCTTCGTATAAGTGTCTTCGTAAAGCTTGGCTTTCACCACACCCGCCTTGTCCAGGATGAAGATCACCGGTTGCGGCACGCCGTAAGCGCGGCTTCCCTTCTTGTATTGCGGGTCGCGCAGCTTGTAGCGGTCGATGATTTCGGATTTGGGATCGCTGAGCAATGGGTATTTCAGCCCCCGCTTCTGGATGAATTGCGCATCCACAGCGGGCGGTTCATAGGAAATGCCCGCCAGGCGATAACCGCGTTTTTCCAATTCGGCGGCGCCGCCGTTGAGATCCATCAATTGCAGCTGGCAATAGGGACACCAGGCGGCGGAGCGGAAAAAGAACAGCACCGTTCCCTTCTCGCCGGAAAGCGATTCCAGCGAGCGAGGCTTGCCGGTCTCGTCCAGCGGCGTGCCGACCGCGGGCACTTTGCTGCCGATGGCGGGGCCAAGGTCATAAGCGGGATTGGCATGCGCGGATGCGATGATGCCGAAAGCGAGGAAAAACGCGGCGACGGTCTTGATCATGGATGGCTCCCGATGGCGATGCACCATCATTTCGGGATGCATCGGGATCGGTTACAGATCAGATGCCGCCATACCAAGTGTAACCCTGGTCTTCCCAATAACCGCCTTTGCCGCCCCCGATGCCCTGCAGCGTGTCCGTCAGGACGATGCGCTGGAGATATTTGGGCTGCTTATAGCCCAGTTGCCGCTCGGCCCTGAGGCGCACCGGCGCGCCATGGGGCACGTCCAGAATTGCGCCATTCAAGCGATGCGCCAGGATGGTCTGGGGATGCATCGCTTCGCTGAGCTCCAGGCTCTCATAATAATAATGGTCCGGATCGCCTTCCACCGTCATCGGATCGGCGCAATAGAACACGGCGTATCTGGCCTTGGGCCGGGGCGCCGCTGCCGCAAGCACCAGCGCCAGCTGCGGCCCGCTCCATTCGCCGATGCAGCTCCAGCCTTCGACACAATCATGGCGGGTGATCTGGGTTCGCTGCGGCATGGCGCGGATGCGGTCCATCGACAAGGACAAGGGATGATCGACCAGGCCGGAGACGGTGACACGCCAGTCGCGAAAGCCGTTCGCCAGATGCGCCTTATAGTCCGGCGTGCCGGGATCGCGCGTGCCGTTTGCGCGAAACACGGGCGCGATATCGGCCTTGGTGAATTCCTGCGCCAAGGTCTGCGGTCCGGCGAAGAGATGCTGGACTTCGCGGGTGAGATTTTCAACTTTGCCGAGCGCGCCGGTGAACCAAGGCTTCTCGTCCAGGTCGTAGCAGCCCGCCAGCATGGCGGTGGAAAGGCCGGCGAAGGCGCGACCTAGAAATCGGCGGCGGTCAGCCATGGCCACGGCCCTTGATCACATACCAGCCGGTGACCATCGACCGCAGATTGTTCCAGCTGCCCGACAGGATCACCATCGCGATATGGACGATGAAGAAACCGAGAAAGGAAAAAGCGCAAAGGAAATGGATGGCGCGGGCCGACTGGCGGCCACCGAACAGCCAGGGAAGAAAGGGAAAAGCCGCATCCATGGTGGGCGACATCGCCAGCCCCGTCATCACGATCAAGGGCCCTGCCAGGAAGATCACGGCGCAATAGGCGAGTTTCTGAAGGCCGTTATAATGCTTCGCCTTTTCGCCATGGGGAAATCTCAGCCGCGCATGGTCGGCGATTTCCCGCGGCAGATGAGCGATATCTTGCCGTGTGGGCGCAAGATCGCGGGCAAAATGGCGGCTCCACAGGCCATAAATCACAAACCCGATGGCGTTCAGCACCAAGATCCAGGCAAAGGCGAAATGCCATTGCCGCGCCATCGCCAGCCAGCCCGGTCCCGGCAAAGTCGCCCAGTCGGGAAAACCCCGCGCGACAAGCTGGCCACCGGCCTTGGATGCGCCCAGCACGCCGGTCGTGTCGAATTCATGCCCGCCAATGGATGTGACGCCCCGATCCACCATCCCGAACTCGTCGGCATAGGCGCCCAGCATCAAGGCCGGATGCTCGAAATCCGAACCGTCGCCCCAATAGAGCGCGGGATGGGCGTTGAAGATGTTGAGGCCGCTCATCAACAGTATGGCCAGGCACAGCGCGTTGATCCAATGCGCCGCGCGCACCCAGGCGCGGTGGCGATAGAAGAAATAATGCGGGCCGGACGGCGCCAGGCCCAGCGCGGCGCGCACGCCATCCGGCACATGCGGCAGGGCCTTTTCGGCGTCGGTCGTCATCGCAAATCCCTAAAGGCAACCTCTCACAGGGACCATTCGCGCCAAACGGAAGCCGGTTACTGCCTCCGGCGCCGAATTTGCAGCAAGCCCGCTAAAGCGGTCTTTTCCAGGGGAATATCATCGGCACCCGCGCCCGGTAGCGGCGATATTCGTCGCCGAACAATGCGGTCAGGTCGCGTTCCTCCAGGGCGATGCCCACAAAGATATAAGCCGTGGTTACGACCGCAAACAGAAGATGCCCGACCGACATCACCGGCGTGGCCCAGAAGGCGATCACAAATCCCAGATAGAGCGGGTGGCGCACGAAGCGGTAGAAAAGCGGCGTGTGGAATTTTCCCGGCTCGAGTGGGCGACGCATCAGATTGCGTGTCACCTGGGTCAGGCCGAACAATTCGAAATGGTTGATCAAGAAGGTGGAAAGAGCCACGATCAGCCAGCCCGCCATCCCAAGGCTGAAGATGAGCATCGCCGCGCCGGGATCACGCACCGACCATACCGCCGCGGGGATCGGCCGCCATTGCCAGAGCAAAAGCGCCAGCGCCGCGCTGGAGGCCAGGACAAAGGTGCTGCGTTCCATCGGCGGCGGCACCAGCTTGGTCCACCATTGCTTGAATCCCTGGCGCGCCATAACGCTGTGCTGGATCGCGAACAGCGCCATCAGGCCAAGATCGATGATCGCCGCCGCCGCGGGCGGCGATGCGATGCCGGTATCGATGGTGGTGGGCACCGCGACTTTGGAAACGAACCCGATGGCGTAGAGAAATGAGGCGGCGAACGCCAGATAGGCGGCGACACCATACATGAAGACGAGAATCCGGCCCATGTTACGCTCCCTTCCGGCCGATGCCAGCGACAGAGCCAGCCCCGATCGTCTCCCCGCGGGCATCACCGCGCGTCACAAGAGAGCGGGCACGACCGGAGCGCACTTTACAGAAGAATCCCCTGCCCGTCTTCAGCCCGATCCGTCTTCAGCCCGATCCGTCTTCAGCCTGATCGGTCTTCAGCCGGGCAGGCCCAAAATCTGGCTGGCGCGGGCGAGCACCTGGTCGGGAGCGAAAGGCTTGACGATATAATCGGCGGCGCCGGCCTTGCGGCCTTCACGGATCTCGTCCGCCTGGCCTTTGGACGTCAGCATGATCACGGGGATGTGCTGGGTGGCCGGATCGGCCTTCAGCATCCCCAACACCTTGACGCCTTCGATTTTCGGCATCTCCCGGTCCAGCACGATGATACTGGGCAGATGCGCCCGCGCCAGAGTCATCACATCTTCGCCGTCATGGGCGAGGTGGATCTGATACCCCTGTGTCTCGAAACGCGCTTTCAGCAATTCGCGCACGATACGGTCGTCATCGCCGATCACCACCGACAGGCGGCGGCGTTGCAGCGCAGCGCTGGCCCGTGCGTCCAGTTCGATAGGCGTGACCGGTTTGAGCAAGGCCTCCAGCTGGGTGCCGACAATGGCGCGGGCCACGGCGGCGGATTTGCGTTGTCCGGTCAGCGCCAGGATGGGCAATTCGGCAAGGCCGGGCCGGTTGCGCAATTCGCCCAGCATGCCCGGCTGGCTGCCCGGACTGTCCAGGTCGACAATTATAAGTCCGGCGGGATAGGCGGGCGCCACGGCATCGGCAATGGACGGATAGGTGACGATATGGGCGTGGCTCGCGAAGACATCTTCCAGCAGGCGCGCCACCATTGGATCGGCGTGAATGGCGATCAGGCTGGGTCCGGCCAGCGGCGGCGGTTCGGGCGCTTCATCGGCCGCGATTGCCGGCGGCGGCGCGGGTGTTGAAGGCGGCGGCGCGCCCGTCTGGATGTAATCGCGGCAGCTTTGCCGCAACTGCTTCGCCGCCTTTGCGATCACCGCAGGCTGGGGCGGGTTGGCGCAAAGAACCGTCTCCAGCACGGCAGCGTCCCGGCTGATACCAGCAAAGCCCAAGGTCTCGCCGCTGCCGACCAGCTTGTGGGTCAAGGACGCGGCGGCTTCGGCAATGTCGGGCGTCAGCGCGTCCAAGTCGCAAAAGGCGATCAGCTTATCGAGCTCGGTCGCCACCTCGGCCAGCTTGGCGAGATAGCGTGTGCGAAGCCCTTCAAGGGCGCTGTCGAAAGCCTGACCGACTGTGCTCAATTTATGATTCCCTCGCCGCTTTTTTAAGCCGGGCCCGGCGGCTTGGCCAGAGACGCAGACCAAAGCTGGCGCACCTCGCCCGCCAGGGTGACCGGATCGAAAGGCTTGGGCACCACGCCCACCGCTCCCATGTCCAGATATTGCGAAACTTCCGCGCCGCGCACACGGGCGGTCATGAAGATCACCGGAACGTCCAGGCCCCTGGACTTCATTGCCGCGAAGGTCGCCGGGCCGTCCATGCCGGGCATCATCACATCCAGCAAGATCAGGTCCGGCTTCGCATCCGCCAGGAAGGCCAGCGCCTCGGCGCCGCCATTGCAGGTATCGATGGTGAAGCCGCCATCCATCTCCAGGCAAAGCTTCACCACCTCCTGGATATCCTCCTCGTCATCGACGCAAAGAATATGGCGAAGCTGCTTCATGATGCGACCCTATCGGCGATGGGCGGCGCGCCCGCCAGCACGTCCAGCACCACCTGGACGATCTCATCTTCGGCGATTTTGGATTTCACCAGCACCATGGCGGCGCTGCGGGTCAGCACGGGATCGATCTCATGCGCCGACAATATGATGACCGGCGGCGGATTGATGGACTGGCCAAGCCCTTCGATCAGCGACAGGCCCGAACCGTCCGGCATGCCCACATCCAGAATGACGGCGGCGAAGGATTGCGCGGCCAGGAGCCGCCGTGCTTCCTCCAAGGTGCCCGCCACAACCAATTCAATCCGGCCCTTCAGTGCCGCCGCCAGCACGCTGGCAAGGTCGGCATCATCCTCGACATGCAGCACCCGGGGGATGTGCGGGGCCGCGGCGCCCGGCGCGGAAGGAATCTCGCGCAGCGCCTCGACCATGGGAAATTCCACCCAGAATGTGGAGCCCTCGCCCGCGACCGATTCAAATCCGATGGTGCCGTTCATCTTCTCCACCAACTCGCGGGTGATATGCAGGCCAAGTCCCGTGCCGCCCTTGGCGCGGGCGATGGAACTGTCGGCCTGAACAAAACGGCCGAAGATGCGGGGACGGAATTCTTCCGGAATTCCGGGACCGCGATCGATCACTTCGAAACGGGCGCGCCCGGCCCGGCTGCGGATTACTACCCGAACCCGCCCGCCTTCCGGCGAGAATTTGGCGGCATTGGACAGAAGATTGGCGAAGACCTGCGCCAGCCGGTCCTTGTCCACCAGCACTGGAAGATCGACGCCGCGATTTTCCAAAAGATAAGTGACTTTGTATTTCTCCGCATAGGCGGCGGTGGTTTCCACCGCGTGCGCAGCCAGCTGCACCAGATCCTCTAGCCGGAGCTGGAACGCCATGCGGTCGGCAGCCAGCTTTTCCATGTCCAGGATATCGTTGACCAGCGCGATCAGCCGTTCGGAATTGCGATGGCCGATCTCCACCAGATGCAGCGCCTTTGGCGGCAGGCTATCGCGCATGGCGCTGGCCATAAGCCCCAGCGAGCCGCGAATGGCGGTAAGCGGGGTGCGCAATTCATGGCTGACCACCGAAATGAACTCGCTCTTCATGCGGTCCATCTCCTTGCGCTCGGAAATATCGAGCAACTGCTTGACCACATGCTGAGGCTTGCCGTTGGCGTCGCGCGCCAAGCTGGTATGGATCAGCGCCCAGACCGTCTTGCCGCTCTTGGTGTGGAATTTCTGCTCCATCTCATAGCGGGTGATTTCGCCCGAAAGCAGGCGGGCGATCTGGCGGCGGTCTTCGTCGAAGGCTTCGGGGAATAATGCGCGCGGATCGATGGTGAGAAGCTCGGCTTCGCTGTAGCCGGTAAGGGCGGAGAGCGCCTTGTTGGCTTTCATCAGCCGCATTTGAGGCGAGATCAGCGCCATCCCGATGGGCGCGCCTTCCATGGTGGCGCGGAAGGATTCTTCCGAGGCTTTAAGGGCGGCCTCGGCCTGTTTCAGGGCCGTGATGTCGTCCAGGGAACCGGCCACCCGCACGAAAGTTCCTGCGGCGTCGAACACCGGCACGCCGCGCAGCCTGACCCATATATAAGTGTCGTCGCTATGGCGCCGGACCCGGCCCACAATGTCATAGGGGCGCTTTTCCACCACGGCGCGGACAAGCTCCGGTCCGACATGGCCGATATCGTGGGGATGAACCCTGCCAAGAAGTTCGTTGCGGTCCGCCACATAATCCTGCGGCAACCCCAGGATCTGCAGGACGCGGGGAGACAGATAGAGGTCGCCTGTGGCGACGTCCCGGTCCCAGAGGCCAACGCCGGAGCCGCGCACCGCCAGTTCATAGCGTTCCTCGCTCCGTTCCAGCTCGCGCTCGCGCATTTTGAGCGTCATGGCGTTGTGCCGCGAGCGCAGCGCGAAAAAGAAACTGGCGGTGGTGAGAAGAATGAAAACCAGGCCCACGCCGAAAAAGATGCCCGGCAGGTTGGACCGGCCATTCGCCAGGAACGCCTCGTTCGGCGTCACGGTCACACGCCATTGGCCGTTCGGAATCGCCAGCGTCGCGGCCCGGGTCCAGCGCGAGCCGGCCGCCGCCGCTTGCGTGCTGGCATAGATGGGGTTTCCGCCTTCCAGCACCGCGACGCCGAATTGCCCCCTATCCATGCGCTTCAGCACGGTGTCGAAAAATTCTTTCACATCGATGGTGGCGATCTGAAAGCCATCATCGGCGCGCTTGGCGGAAAGCGGGCTGATGTAAGAAAAGCCTTTACCGCCATTGCGCAACGCGATCGCGCTGGTGGCCTGTGCCTTGCGCGCGCGGGCCGCATTGCGGGCCGCTTCCAGGCGGCCCGCATCCGCCAGGGCCTGATCGCCCGGCTTGCGCGCATTTGGGTCGGGACGGCGGGCGCGCGCGATGCGCATGATTTTCCCGTCAGGATCTGCCCAGATGACGGAAGTCAGACCCGGATAACTGGAAAAATAGGTTTCGGCGTCCGCGCGCCATACGGTTTCAGGCGTGCCACCCGCTACGTTCCAGCGGTTCGCCATGCGGTCCAGCGCGCCAAGCATCTCGGACAAGCTCAAGCGGGATTCCTGCGCGAAATTCGCGGCGGCGACCGCGGTGCGGTCGGAAAAGGCGGCGTCCTGGTCGGCGGAAAGGGCGTTGGTCAAGGTCACCAGCAACGCCAGCAGCCCCGCGCCTAAAGGGATCGGCAGCCAGGTCGCGCCTGCCTTGAAGCGCGAACGCAAATTGAGCAGCACATTGGTGCCCGCCAAAAGACATAAAGCGGCACTGGGAAATCCGATCTGGGTGAACCCGACCCAGCCCGATGCGGTTTGCAGCCGCGCGGCGAAAGCGAGAAATCCGCTGAGCCCCACCGCCGCCACCACACTGCCCAGCGCCGCCAGGATGGCGCTGCGCCGTTCGGTGAGTTCGCCGCGCGCGAACAGGATCAGCGAAGCGCCCAGGCAGATGATGGCGATCGCGGTCGACGTGGCGATGCGCCCTGGATGGGTCATGCCTGGCCCGGTGATGAAATAGCCCGCCAGCGTGTCGATGCCGATATTGATATCTGTTGCATGCTCGAACAGGACCAGGTCGCCAATAATCAGAATGGCGATGCCGCACAGCCGCGCGAAAAAAGGCTGCCCCGCGTTGAGGGCCGCCAGGCCCAATCCGTAAAGCAGGAAACACACCGCGCTGTTGAACTGGGTAGGAATGAAGGACGGGCTGAGCCGCGTCAGCACCGAGATGTGGAACACCCAGCCCGCCAGGGCCAAAAGAGCGCCCAGGGTCAACAGGGCGGCGCACAGTCTGTTCAACGACTGCGCCGCCCGGTTCATGATGCGGCCTGGCGGCGCCGCGTGCGCTTGCGCTCCATCTTGCTGGCATACATGCGCTGGTCCGCCGCCTGCACCAGTTCGGAGGCGCTTCTGCCGTCGGCTGGGCACAGCGCCAAACCCAGGCTCACGCCCACCCTGACGTCCATGCCGCTGCTCAGGCGGATCGGTTCTTCGATGGCGGCGGCATAGCGCGCCGCGGCCCGCCGCGCATGGTCTTCCACTACTACACCGTCGAACAATATGACGAACTCGTCGCCGCCGAGCCGGCCGATATGGTCGGACGAGCGCGCCATGCTGCGGGCCCGCTTCGCCACCGCCGCCAGCACCTCGTCGCCCGCCGCATGGCCGTATGTGTCGTTGATCTGCTTGAACCCATCCAGATCGATGAAGGCCAGCGCGAATCCTGCGGCATGACGATTGGCGTGCGCGGCCGCCTGGTCTAAAGCCCGGCTGAAAGCGGCGCGGTTGGAAAGTCCGGTCAGGGCATCGGTGGCGGCGCGCAGTTCGGCGGCGCGCACAATGCTCTTGCGTTGGATGGCGAAATCGATGGCGCGCTTGAGGATCGGCGTCATCATTTCCGGCTTTGGCAGGAAATCCTGCGCCCCGGCCTCGACCGCGCCGATGCCGGTCTCGTCATCCATGCTGCCGGTCAGAACCAGGATGGGTGCGTCATGCGAGGCCAAGACGGCGCTGCGCACCGTATCGAGTCCCCGCGAATCCGGCAGGTTCAGGTCGAGAAGAACAATGTCGGGCCGGAAGGATGCAAGGATTCCATGCATCTGCGCCAGCGAGCAGGCGCGGCGCAATTCGTAAGAGCGATCCGGCGTCTGTTCCAGCGCAAAAGCCAGAAGGTCGGCGTCATCGTCATCGTCTTCAACGGAAAGAATCTTGATGGTGGCAGGCATGAACACACCCTGGCAGGCTCCGCCCCGGACCTCATGACATTTTTGAATATCCATCCCGTTTGATTAAGTGAGGGTGTATGAATTGGCGGCGGGAAAGTTCCCTGCGCACTGATCTTAACGGTTTGCAAACCATGGCGGCGCCGCGAAACCCTGACGAAACCCAAGACCGGCTGGCGCCGCTCCGTCCCGCCTATCTGCGCCGCCTGACGATGCGGCGGACGGAGGTCGCCCATGCCGCCGCAACCGCCGCAATGCGCGCCTTCGGCGAAGAGGAGCTGAAAGAGATTCACCGCACCGCGCACAGCATGGGCAGCAGCGCCGCAATTTATGGCTATGCCCGATTGAGCGAAGCGGCGCGCGCTGCCGAGCGAATTTTGGAAGACCCCGCCAGCACGCCGGATGCCAGGACTGAGTGCCTGCAATGCCTCGCGCGAGAGGCCGAAGCCGTCCTCGCCCAGCAACATTAGCTCGGACAGCAAAAAAGGCCCCACCGGCTTTCACCGGCGGGATATAATGATGGCCTGAAAAGTGGACACCTGTTGCCACCATTTCAAGCCGTCAAAAAATGCCTCGGATCAAGAAATTGGTCCGAGGGTTTATCGCCTGTCTATGGCTGAAATCAGATATGCCTGCCCAGCAAGCACGTCCATATTTCGAAGTTCGCTGCAATGAAGCAGCAATACGCCCCTCGATTTCGCCAACTGCCGCGCGGAGACCGTATAAGCGCTACTGCTCACCACAGCAGCTAAATGGGCTTGCTCATAGGCTTTCGCAGTGAAGGCCTCCTGCACGGCTTTAGTGCCCACAGGCTGATTGTAAAGCTTGCATCGCAGAACAATCCTAGTTCCATTCTTTTGGGCGACAACGTCAACACCCTGGTCATGGCTGCCCTTGGTACAATTGGCGGCGCTCGCACACAAATAGTTGCTGAACGATTGCATGTACTTATGGGCGCAAGGCCTATTTCTCTAACAATAGATAGCGCCAAAAGAGCGCGAATGTGTTATAGGTGCCTAGTTCCAACTCTCCGTCGGCTATCGCGTGACAGTTGTGACTCCGGGGACGGCTTTCGCTTTGCGAGCCTCTGGTCTTCAGAAAGGGGCAGCAATGGCTCCCCACGAGCATCCGCCTGTCATTGTTGGGCTCAATTTAGGGCTGGCACTTATCGCAAGCTCCAACGCACCGCTTCTGCTCCTTGACAAGAACCTTGTGATCATCGCCGCCAGCAATTCCTTTTGCAGGGCCTTTCAGGTCGATTCTGCAATAGTGGAGGGTTGTCGTCTCTCCGAACTGGGTGGTGGAGAGTGGAACAAACCGCAGCTCGAATCCATGCTGCACGCGACAGCAGCGGGATACACGAAAATCGAGGGATACGAGATTTTTCTCAAAGTCCAAGGCCGTGCGGACAAGTGCCTCGTCCTGGATGCACATAAGCTAAATTATTCCACGGAAGACGAAGTACGGCTTGTTTTGTCGGTAACTGATATTACAGAAGCCCGCATTGCTGAGCAGATTCGAGAAGATCTTGTGCGGGAAAAGGAAATCCTCCTTCAAGAGCTGCATCATCGGGTAGCCAACAGCCTCCAAATCATCGCCGGCGTGCTGATGCAGAATGCCCGCAAGGTACAGTCGGATGAAAGTCGCATCCACCTGGTTGATGCGCACCAACGCGTCATGTCCGTTGCCGCCTTGCAGAAACAACTCGCTGCCTCAGGTAAGGGCAATGTGGAATTACGACCTTACTTCGCGGCTTTGTGCCAGAGCATAGGAGCTTCGATGATCCGCGATCATGATCAGTTGACGCTGGAAGTGAATGCCGATGACAGCGTAACCACCGCCGATACATCGGTCAGCCTGGGATTGATCGTGACCGAGTTGGTGATTAATGCACTCAAGCACGCGTTCTCGCCTAAGCAAGGTGGCAAAATATTAGTTGATTATCATTCACTGGGAGCGAACTGGACTCTTTGCGTAAGTGACAATGGAGCGGGCATGCCCTCCGCACCAACTGCCAGGCCCGGGCTCGGCACTACCATCGTCCAGGCACTTGCCAGGCAGTTGGGTGCAACGGTAAGCGTCGGGGACACTAGTCCTGGGACGAAAGTTTCAGTCATCCACACATATGTACCGGTCCTGGTCGGCCAGGTAGCCGAGCAGGCAGACCACGCGGTCTAATCATCGCGGACATTAACGCTCTAGCCATGGCGGTCCTCTGCGTTGATGTAGAGGAAAGTCCCCAGCCGTCTTACGTTTTCGTCCAGCCATTGGAGCGCCCAACCAGCGAAGACTCTCGAGCCATGTGCCGGACTCGTACGGAGCAGCCATTGTCGACGGCGCGGCACCAAATCGACCAGCTCTGACTCACTTCAACTGTCACATGCATTGCGCCGACCGTAAGGCATGCGTCTCTCGCTAGGGAAGATGCCGTTAAAGCATTGATTGGGGCTGCGCGCCGATTACTGTCATCGCTGGTTCCGCCTCGACAAGTCCCATAAAGGGGGCAATTCCGGGCACGTTGCTAGCCTCTTTGGCAAACCAAAGGCTCCCGAGTTGACCGTTCCTAAGATCCGGCCATACGACGCGTTTCTTTGCGTTCATAGATTTATGCTCCAGCGCCATTTTTGTTTCGTCAGTCATGCGCTTGTTAGAAACGTAGCTACGAAAGACTGGGTTACAAGGCGATGGACTCGCAAAGCCTCATCCTTGTCGACACAAGTCTCTCCGTAGGACAACGCGCTCACAGGCTGAATAGGCGCATTGTATTTGCTAACGTCTCGCAAATGCCTTGTGATCCGGCAGGCGGAGCACCAAGTTACTGTGGCAGTCATTGCGGAATGCGCCGTCACCTCGTGTGATCAGGCGCGCCCTCAAGAATTTCGTGGCTGCGGCTTCAGAACGACCAAACGATTTCATCCAGAAAGATAAGCGATGTTTTCTTCCAGAATACATCCCGAAGTGGTTGCTATCCTCGGTGTCATCCTTGTCGTGGCCGCCCTTTGGGGTGCCTGGGCATACCAGACGCCCAGCATTTTCGCGCTATGAGTGTGATATGCATAACTCTTACATCCGATACGGTCGCCGGTACCCGATACCGTCAACGATGCAAATCCTCGATGAACTGAAGGCGGATTTTGTGCCAGGCTATATTCCGATAGGTCGAAGGTATCGGCCAGACATACCTATCACTGAAAGTGAAAAAATTGACTCGCATCGAGAATAGAGTCCACGAATTGGACCGCTGGGAAAACGAAGGTGGCGCGCTATGCGCTGAAGATCTGGCGTCTTGCATCTCTGTGACAGCCAGCGGGCTACAGGAGCACCAAAATTTGGAGGTATTTGGAAGATCAGCAAATCAAGCTGGGGAGCCGCGCGTTCGCATTAAGCACCGATCCAGAG